>Ga0007792_10000164_pt1 | contig 23655 bp, 13 predicted proteins | sample CryBogmetaGMA6M_FD_60371 | JGI IMG/M metagenome (GOLD analysis project Ga0007792, IMG submission 60371) | Freshwater microbial communities from Crystal Bog, Wisconsin, USA - MA6M | ecosystem: Environmental > Aquatic > Freshwater > Lake | place: Crystal Bog, Wisconsin, USA | collected 2009-07-06
CTGCTGGAGCCGGCCGGAATGAATCCCACAAGCGTTCCGCTCAGCGAGCCGCCGCCCAATAATCCTTTACTCAAGGTGATTGCGGTTTCATTGGCCACGTTTTGCGGAGCACCGCTGTCATCCTGCGCCTCAACGGTAACACTGAAGGCCGTTCCCGCGATCCCCGTGCCCGGCACCGTTGTGTACGCCAATTTCGTCGGCAGCTTCACCACCGTCATGATCACATACCCCGAGCTGACCGTGACGGTCGCCCTGCGGTTGGCCATCAGACCGCCGCCTGTCCCTGTGACAGTGACCGCATAGGAGGGAGACCCGTTCTGGCTGATCGTTCCACTACCATCGCCCACCTGTACCAGATTATAGACACCCACATCCAAGGCCGCACCAGCGTTGTTCACAACGTGAATCGGGTTATTATTGAGGGTTAGCGCTCCAGGCGATACGACGAGCGTAGGATGCGCGGTATCGGTCCCCGACGATGCTCCACCCCAGGTGAGCTCCAGCGGCCGAGATCCCAAGTCGACGGTTGTCCCGCCCTTGAGAAGCGCCTCTGTGGAGCCGGCCGACGTCCCCGTCCCCTTCGCGGCCAGAACGGTACTGCTGCTGAGCGTGAAAGTGGGAATCGCGGACACATCCAATGTGCCGCCCGCGTTTATCAAGTTGGTGACCGAATTATTGATCAACCCGCTGCTACCCAGGGCGAGTGTACCGGCATTGATAGTGGTACTTCCACTATACGTGTTCGCGGTGTTGAGCGTAAGCGTGCCCGGGCCGGTCTTGGTAAGGCCACCGCTGCCGTCAATCACGCCGGAGAGAGTCAGGATAGTTGAGCCCGTATCAACCTGAAACACGCCCGTTCCTCCAGCAGCAATCGTGAAGGGTTTGGTACTGCTGGCGGAAGCGCCGGTGTATTGCAGGGTGCCGGTGCTGCCTGATTTACCCAGAATCACGGCCTTCCCACTATTCCCCAACGGACCGTCGGTGCTGACGTTGTTCATTGTGGCTACGGCCAGCGTGCCGCTTTCCACAGTCAACTGACCGGCAAAGGTATTCGCACCATTAAGTGTCAGAGTGCCGGCGCTGACGGTCACACCACCCTGCCCTCGGATGACCGAGGCGATGGATGAACTGGTGCTAGTGCTGTTGTGTCGGATCCGGGCACCGCTGGCGACGCTGAAGGCACCCTTCGTACCGGTATTTAGGGCATTTGGGGTAATGGTCGCGCTACCGCCGATTTCCAAAATGCCACCGTTGATATGCGCGGTGGTACCGTTGTTTGAAGCATTGCCAATCAAACTGAAGCTACCGTTGTTGAGCGCCAGGGTACCGGCACCGGATTTCAGGAAGCGCACTTTAGGGTCCAACGTAATCGGGATGTTGATGTTCAATACGTCAGCCGCAGTATCCACGCGGATATCAGCCTGAGTGTTTTTAAAGTCAACGGCACTGCCTCCGCTGATGGTGGCCGTGCCACCGCCTGTCTTGAGAATACCGCCGGATCCTGTGTTACCAGTGACATACAGGGTAAGGGTAGCACCAGAAGTTAGCGTTAAATCGCTGGATCCCACGATTTTCAAAGTTCCGTTATGGCCTGACGTTCCTGATCCTAACGTGATGCTTCCCTGGCCACTCACACTAGCGGTAATCTGCTGGTTGTCGGTGGCGACAAATGTCGTCCCGGCACTCGTCGCCGAGTTGGCATCCACGCCATAATTGACACCTCGCACATATCCCGCCGGGTCGTAGACCGCGATGTCGCCGCCGTTGAAATAGGCATTTTGATTGATAATTCTGTAGTAACTGCTGCCACCCGAACCTAATAGAGCACTTAGCCCACCACCAAGGATAATCTTGTAGTCGGTCCCGTTTGCGCCGCTGTCCCCCACATCGTTCTTCGTGACAAAGTTGATGACATTTCCGTTTTCAGTGTTGTTAATGGTCACGGCCGTAAATGTCAATGTGATCGGTTGCGCCACGGTGCGCGTGATCTGCACCGTGTTGTCATTGGGCTGGCTATTCTGCGAGGCCAACGTGGCTAGCGTCTGCGCTGTTGCGCCCGATGCACCGGCATTATCATAAATAAATGAGCTCCCGCCGGCGTAGGTGGTGTCACTCACACCCAAGAACAGTCCGGAACTCGAGGAGAGAGAGCCGGTGGCCCCCATGAGTTTTAGCGTGCCGCCTCCCTGCACCGTAGTCAGAACGTCGTAGGTGTTAGCGCCCTTGAGAGTGAGCGTTCCGGCGCCTGCCTTGGTGATGGCACCGCCTGTACCGCTGATATTGCCCCCAAGCGTAATATCACCTCCACCAGCAGTCGTCGTGAACGTCCTTGCTGCAGTCATGCTGAACGGGTTATTGATGGTCTCCAAACTTGTACTGTTATTAGCGATGTTCCCAGTCAAGACGAAGGTGTTACCGACATTGAGAGCTGTGGTTCCGTCGCCAATGACAAAAGCACCTGCGCCGCTGTTAAACGTCAAGCCGGCAATGCTGAATGAGCCAGAAGTCAAATCATTGTTCAAGTTAAGCCCACCGGCTCCGGCAACACCAAAGACAAGGGAGTCCCCACTTATCGGGGGTTTGTTGATGCTACCAGACGTCCAGTTGGCTGCAGTATTCCATGCTGCGGTGGCCCCTGACCAGGTATCAGCCCCATTGGCCCCCAGTGCCGTGCCCGTCCACCCGGCGAACACCCCAGCGAACAATGAATAAACAAGGAACAGGTTGACACGTGGAAGATGAATGGCAAACATCCTTAAAATCGACCGGTTCTTATCGATTCTGGTTCGAGTTCTCATATAACCCCCATATTTATTAGTCACCATACCTCATGCCATCTGTCGCAGATCTCAGCAGTCCCCTGTCGCGACCCGATCCGCCAAATCACTCCACCATAATCAGCGTGCCTTTGGGCGGCCCTATGCCGCTCCCCACCTTGAGCAAACCGGTTCCACCGAGATAGACCGGATCCGTCGCGGCGCCATAAACTCCCGATGACTTCACCGTCCCGCCCAGTGACAGGGCCGCAATACTGTTGGTTCCGCTGAAGTTCAGGTTCAGCACCGCCCCGCTCGCAACGCTCACCACGGAGTTCGAAGTCAGGGTCGCCTGGGCAATCCCCAGCATTCCATTTGTGACGCTGGTGTCGCCGGTGTACGTGTTGGCGGCGGTGAGATTCAAGGCGCCAGGACCGCTCTTGATCAGACCGCCCCCGCCACTGATCACGCCGGAGAGGGTTTGTGTCGTGCTTGAGCCATCAATCTGAAAGGCGCCCATTCCACCGGTGGCAAGGATAAAGGGTTTACTGGTATTGGTGGTGCCCCCGGTGTATTCCAAGGTTCCGGCGCCGCCGCTGGATTTACCGAGGGTAACAGGCAATGCACTACTGCCCAGCGGACCGCTGGCGCTAGCGTTGTTCATCGCGGCTACGGCCAACGTGCCACCCTCCACAGTCAACTGACCGGTAAAGGTATTCACCCCAGTAAGTGCCAGAATGCCGGCGCTGACGGTCACACCACCCTGCCCTTGGATGACCGAAGCGATGGATGAAGTGGTGCTGGTGCTGTTGTGCCGGATCCGGGCACCGCTGGCCACGCTGAAGGCACCCTTCGTGCCAGAGATGGAGGCATTGGTGGTAATGGTCGCGCTTCCGCCGATTTCCAAAATGCCGCCGTTGATATGCGCGGTGGTACCGTTGCCAGAAGCATTGCCAATCAAACTGAAGCTACCGTTGCTGAGCACCAGGGTCCCGGCACCCGATTTCAGGAAGCGCACTTTAGAGTCCAACGTAATCGGGATGTTGATGTTCAATACGTCATCCGCAGTATCCACGCGGATATCAGCCTGAGCTTGAACGAAGCTAATTTTTGCAGAACCTGTTCCACTGATGGTGGACGTTCCACCTCCGGTCTTGATGAGGCCGCTAGCCCCACTGTTGCCTATACCGTTGGCCAACGTAAGCGTCGCATCGCTCGCCATCTCGAGATTGCTGGCGCCGGAAATCTTCAGGGTGCCCTTGGTAGTACCGCTCGCGCCCAGCGTCGCGTTTGTTTGAGCGGTTACGCTGCCCGTGATTTCCTGATTCATCGTACCCGAGGCAATCACGCTCGCGCCACCCGCCGACGTCACAGCCCCGGCATCCGAACCATACTTCACACCACGGACAAAGCCTGACGTGGTGTCATACACCGCAAAGTCGCCGCCGTTGAAGTAGGCGTTTTGGCTAGTAATATTATAAGTCGTTTGGCTACCAAGCACGATCTTATAGTCGGTGCCGTTAACGCCACCCCCGGCGCTGTCCAAGGTGACAAAGTTGATGACGTTTCCGTTTTCGGTGGTGTTGGCGTTCACATTTGTAAATGTCAGTGTTACCGGTTGCGCCTCGGTGCGCGTGATCTGCACCGTGTTGTCATTGGGCTGGGTATTCTGCGAGGCCAATGAAGCCAGCGTCTGAGATATTGCGCCCGAGGCTCCGGCATTATCGTAGATGAACGAACTCCCTCCCGCATAGGTGGTATCGCTCACGCCCAAAAACAATCCGGTGCTTGCGGAAAGCGAGCCGGTGCCCCCCATGAGGTTAAGCGTGCCGCCGCCCTGCACCGTAGTCAGACCGGTGTAGGTGTTCGCGCCTGAGAGCACCAAAGTGCCCTGTCCAGACTTGGTCAGGCCATACCCACCACTGATGGCTCCACCAATCGTTAGTCTGCTGCTTGTATTAGAAAGCGCAATTGTCCGGGAAGCGTTCATCGCCATGTTGAGATTGATGATCTCGGTAACGGCAGGGGTAATAGTGATCGTGCCGCCCAGGACTATGTCATTACCCCCTATGACATAGGCGCTCGCACCAGTATTATACGAAATTCCGGCAATCGAGGTTCCCGCTGCGAGATCGTTGTTCAACGTCGTGCCGCTACTCCCAGCGGTTGCAAAAGTGGCGATATTGCCTGCGGGTTGACTGTTGGTCCAGTTAGCTGAAGTAGCCCAGTTGGCATCAGTATTGCCCACCCAATTGGCGGTGGCAGCCTGCGCCGTACTGACACAGCCGGCACCAATGGCCGCAAGCATGAAGAGAGCGAGGAACTGCTTGAAAACGAAGATGTTATTTCCATTCATAACTCACCTATCACGGCCGTCGACTACCGCCATCAGGCAATCAAACACAGGGTCTTGTCATCAGATCGGCGGGGTTCCCGGAGAAGGAAATGTGTTTAACTTGGGCTCCACAACCTTGCCCCCCATCCCCATAAGCTCCAGCATGGTGTCGGAAAAGGCCTTGCCCAGCAGGATGAAGAAACGCCCCTCTCCGTAGTAATGGTACCCCTTGTTGGAAGTCGCGCGGTCGAGCAGGGCCTTCTCTTCCGGGGTGATCGGATTCTTTTTCAAATCCCGATCCTTGTTCAGCCCGCCGGCGGTCTTGAGCGCAACGACCTGCGGGTGCAGCAGCGGGGCACTCTCGATCGCCCTGACATTACCCTTGAATTCAGGGACCATGTTCATTGAGCGCATCTGGTTACGGCAACCGCCCATCGTGCCGGTTTCGTCCAGTGGCCCGTTCACGCCCATCACCCCAACCACCACCTTCATGTCCGGGGCTTTGAATTCCTTACGCAAATCGTTAATCAGGCATTTCAAGTTGTTTCCATACTCGGCAACTGGCTTGTCGCCGGAGATCATATCGTTAAAGCCCTGGAACCACACGAAGCCGGCGATCTCGTAGCCGGCCTTCGCGTCGTAATCGGGAAAATAAGTTTTGAGATTGGCAAGTGTTTCGTGAACACGCTCGACCAACACGCGGTATTGATTGCCAACATCTTCAGCCTTCTTGCCTTCTGGAACTCCGGCGCTCGGCGGACGGAAGTTCTCATACAGACTCTGACCACCAGGGGCATACTTGATCAGCAGCACCTGGTTATCAAGCGCTTCGCCCATGTAATAACCAAAGGCATACTCAGGCCCGATACAGCTGCCGGGCTTGATGTATTTTTTACCCCCGCCTCCTAAACCCGTCTGAAGATTGTGATGCCCCCTGTACGCCACCCAGACATCATCACGAGTGACAAAATTCTTGCCATCGGGCTTGAACGTCTTGAGCAGGCCCCCGTATTTCGGATCCTCTCCCAGAAAATCAATCGTCCGGATGGCGGCCTGCCCGTCCATATTTGACTGTCCGGCCAGGATGAATACCTTCACAGGGCCCTTGCCCTGGGCGCCCCAGGCCTGCCCGATCACCATCAACCCCGCCGCAACACCGACTGCCATCAACCGACTGATATATACTGTTCTCATTGTTTCTCCTTGCCCTCGTAATCTCCACCCTGCTTGTTCCGTTTGACTGAGTCCAAATGATGTTTGGCCTGACGGAATGGTCCCCAACCCCGGCCGCCAAACCGGTCTGGCCGCTCAATCAGAAAGCTAACGCCGCAGACACTGCCACGAGAAAATCACGTCGTTTCATGCCAAGGCTTCTTTCGAAATGACTACGCGTGATGATTTGTGCGTCTTCCTGGAAAAACAACTTTTTGGCTGCACGCTGGCGGGGCGCAGTGTCCCTCTCCCAAGAGCTTAGCAACTGCATCCATGCCTGAAATCATTGAACCCCGATCCGGTAAAATCCCGATGCTCCGCCGGGTTGGACAAAGTTTGTGATCGTTGAACCGGTTCCCGGGATGGCATTCGTGTCATACGGCCCGCCTGCAACCGCGGCACGGTACGCCACCGACCAGTTCGTGCCCAGCAGATCTGATATCTGCCACACCTGATAAGTTTTACCCGTAACGCTGTTAAAAATCAGCGGCATCTTCCCATCGGCCGTCATCACCACATTGGTTATACTTAGACGGCTGGCTGCATTGGTCGGGTTTGTCCCGGCGACCCATTCCTGCCAGTTCAGCATCCCATCGCCATCAGCATCCCCCAACGCCTGATCGTCCAGTGAACCATTTGTCACCCCGTACCCCGCCAGCCACCACTGCGGAGTGCTGTTCGTGGCCAGGATCTCGGCAAACGTGGCGACCACACTCTGTGCGTTGCTCATCACCACGGTCAACGGGTTGGCTCCGGAGGTTACCGTTCCGGTCCAGGTCAGGAAGCTGTAGTAGTTGCTTGCCACAGCCTGCACCTGAATGTTTGTACCCGCCGGATAATAGTCTGAAGTTCCAACCACCCACCCGTTCGGGCCAGCACTGATGGTCAGCGGGTACGAGGTCACAGCAGGACCGTTTGTCACATTCAACACGCCGTTTCCGCTGAAATAACTGGCGCCACCCAGGGCCGCTGAGCCATAAATACCAGGCGCCATCTGAGCACCGCCCAGATAGAGGGAATTGACCGTGTTACTGCCATTGAAGCTCAAGTCCAGCTTCGCTCCCGAGACAATGTACACGGATGACGTCGTACACAGGCAGGCATTACTGACACTCATCGTGCCGTTGCTGATGGTCGTCGCACCGGCATAGGTGTTGCTGGCCGTCAGCGTCAATGTGCCGGCACCGGTCTTGATCAACGAGCCAGCCCCCTTGATCACGCCGTCGAAGGTCTGCGCCGTTGGATTGGCAAAGATGAGAGTCGCGTTATTGACAATATTGCTCAGCACGGACCCATTTCGTGACACACCATCACCCAGCTGCAATGCACCGGAACTGTTCGTCGTGCCGCCCGTGTAGGTGTTGTTGGTGGTCAGCGTCAGCGTACCGGTTCCGATCTTGGTGATCGACCCGATATCGCTGATCACGCCACCGAAGGTCGTGTTTTTATCGTTATTTCCAACCGAAACAGCCACAGCCTTATAGGGGGTGTACTTTGTTCTCAGAACCAGGTTCCAATTGCCCGAGATACCACCGAATGTTGCGTTTGAAGCCGTTAGGAATAGCGTGTCAGTGTCGGTCTTGTACGTAATCGTGCTGTTCTGAAACGCACGCTCGCCTCCCGGATTCAGGACCAGCCCGTAAGCATTGCCCGTGAGTCTGGTGTCACCGGTATAGGTGTTAGCCACGGTTAACCTGTACTCGCTGGATGTAATGTTGATATCCAGATTACCGGGACCGCTGATCGCATTGGCATGCACACCATTGCCACCGGTCGAACACGCAAGCGTTGATGTGCCCCCGGCCAGATAGATTCCACGATTGGCATGCGTCGTGATGTTGGCAGTGATCTGAAGGGTGCCGCCATTGAGCGTGATATTATTGGACTGACTTGAACCCGGGATTGCGCCGAGATTCCCGTCATTGGAAATCGCCAACTTGCCGCCATTGATGACGGTCGGCCCCGTGTACGTGTTGACGGCGCTGGGAATCAGCGTGCCGACACCCGATTTGATCAAGCCATTGGTTCCGGAGATCACCCCGCTCATGATCACATTGCTGGCGCCCAGGTTATTCACAGTTATGGTCGGAGCTGGTCCGGCCAGCGTGAGGATATTCGCGGCGTTACCATTGTTGTCCAGTACCCAGTTGAATGAACCGTTGGTGACCGTGTCGCTGAAGATGAAATTGCCATTGGTCCGGGCGGAATCGAGATGAACCACCGTATTCGTCGTAATATCCAGCGTGCTGAAGTCAGCCGTGCTGCCCCAGCCGTCGGACACCGCACTGTCCAGCCAGTTGCTGGTCGCCGACCACATACCCCCGCTGGCGTTGACCCAGACACAGGTGCCCCCGGTTGCCGTTACCTTGACACTGATCGCAGCAACCGTGGAAGTAAACAATCCATCCGTAATGTCAAAAGTAAAGCTGTCATTCCCCACAAAGTTGGTCGCAGGGGTATAAATCACATTCGGCAACGTCCCCGCGAGAGTCCCGCTAGCGGGGCCGGTCACCAGCAAATAGCTCAATGTGTCGCCTGCATCCGGATCATAGCCTGTCACGGTTATCGCCTTGGACACATTCTGCAGAACCCACTCGGTCTTCGAATTGGCCACGGGCGGATCCAGCACGGACAGGATCGTCATGTTCACGGTCATGGTGGCCGTGCCCCCCTTGCCGTCGGTAACCTGAACCACAAACCGGTCGACACCATTGTAGTTGGCCGCAGGCGTGAAACTGATCGCCTTACTGGGCCCGGTGCCGCTAACGGCTGCCGTCCCGTTTGTCGCCTGGGTTTTCACCGACCACGCCAGGGTGTCACCATCAGGATCAGTGGCATTCAAGGTGAGACTGAACGGGAGCGGACTGCCGTCCTCACTCATCACGATGTTGGTTGAGCTGCCCTCGGTAATAACCGCCGGATTGTTCCCGCCCATGACCGTCAGCACCACATCCTTGTTCACCGCGTCCAGACTCAGGATTCCGTAGTTCGCCCCGACGGGGCCGATCGTGGTCGGTCCCAGAGAACCTACCAGATTCGTTGCGTTGAAGAGGACGTAGACCCCTGGCCCGAAGCCGGCATTAGTCGCAAAGCTCAATTCCTCGAAATCGAGGCTATTGACATTCAGCGTGCCTGCCACCACCTGATCATACGTTGTGCCGGCCGTTGTGTTTGTACCCAGCTTGAACTGGTTTGTGGCACCCACGTTGAGCATGAGGGGATTCTTGAATGTCAGCGTTCCAACGGTATTGGGATAGCCCGGCGCCAGGCGGGACCCTGCCGCATTCGTAACAGCCCCCTTGATCTGGCCAAGCCCCCTCAATTCCTGCCCGTTCAACACGGTATAACCCGGCACCGTCACATCAAACGTCGTGTTTGTCGCCAGCTGGATGACCGGCGTGTTGCTGATGGAGCCTGTACCGCCCAGCGCCAGTGTACCGCCGTCGATAGTCGTCATACCCGAATACGTAGCATTGCTGTTGATCAGGAGCGTTCCAGCCCCTGTCTTATTCAAATACGAAACAACCATGGCATTGATGCTGTTATATCCGTTCAGCAACGGCACGGAGCTGGTCAGCGTGGCGCCGGCGCCCACATAAAACGTCTGGCCTGACTCCGAATCTCCCGCGCCAAGACACACGCCAATATTGGCATAGGCCCCGGAGGGCAGGATGATCGAGTTCGAGTTACAGGTGACCACCCCCATCAGGCTCCAGGAGGGGTCATTGGTCGCCGTCCCGCCGAAACAGACCAGCGAGCCGCCATTCAGGACGATCGATCCCAGGCAATTTCCGACACTCTGGGCATTATTGACCGTGCCCCCCGCATTGATGATCAGCGTGGTATTCGTGCCGATATCGTTGCCACCGAACACATCGCTGACACTGAAGCTGAGGGATGCATTGCTATTGACGGTGATTGTATGGGCGGTATTGGCCGGGCCGAGGTCCCCCATGGTCCCGCTGACGGCGGCGGCTTTCTGAGCCACCAAGGTCCCCTTGTTGACAACAACATTTCCAGAGAACTTGCTTAACCCGCTCAACAAAGAGAGCGTACCGGCACCCTCCTTGGTGAAACCCGCGCAGCCGTCAATGTCGGAGGTTATTTTACCAGTGGTGGCATTGACGGTAATCACGGGGTTGGTGCCGCCTAGAATCAGTTTGCTCCCCACAAGATTATAGGCCTGGTTTTGGAAAATGACCCCGCCCGCCGTCAAGGAGGGAGCGTTGGTCACAAGGTAGGCCGTGTTACTGCCGGAGCCGACGCCAAACTGGGCCACGTCGTTGTTCACATCATTCCAAACCAACTGGGCGCCACCCGTCGGGCTCATCCAGTTGCTGTTACTCCAATCCCAAAAGCCGCCACCATCCTGATTCGTTGGTGACGTGGCGCCATTGCTATCCCACACCACTGTCGCGCCGAGATTCGTCGAGGCCTTCGGCGGATCCATGGTTTTCCGGAGAAGCTGCGCGTAAGGCCACACCCGGTTCTCCATAATTGCACTTGCACTCCCATGGTGAATTCCCGCCAACTCCCAGACCCCGGAGCTCGAATTAAAGATAAAGCTTCCCCCACCCGAGTCTCCACCCTCGGTAATGTAAAGATTGACAACCGAGTTAGTGCCCAGGGTGTTCGTGCCGGTTTTCATATACATATAAGAGGCGTCATATGACGTTACCCTGGTATAACCCCAGGCATTCATGACGACACCTCCCTGCCCGATCGTTACGACTGAGCTACCCGCTTCAGTCGCGGAAAAGACAGACGGCGCATTGGATGCGAGGATGATGGGTGGCATAGCGGGCCCCCTGGCGATTTGAAACAATCGGATATCCTTCCCATCGTGATCAGCGATCCAGCCGATATCCTGAATGATTTTATAATCAACACCGTTGATTCTGGCAGATTTACCAACGGTCGCGCTCTCATGCGCCGCCAAAAGGACCCAGCTATCGCCGAGATATACACAACACCCGGCAATTCCCGGGATGGGTACAACATAATCCCACCCCGAGAGCGTGTTTGTGCCCCAGCCATTTGTCCAATTGGGAACATCGTCCGCCGTCGGCGCGCTCGTGTTGTAGGTGTTGTCATAGATATTATGAATCGCCATGACTTGAAGTGGCGAAAAGGCGACAACCAATAAGAACAACGTAACAATCCTACAGCGAAGACTGGACTGGTATACCTGGCAAACCAGGGCATGAATACCTGACATTCTGATCTCCTCCCCAACCTATAATAGGTGGTTATGAATAAGTATAGGGGGGTACGGCCGTAGCGGGTACTCGTTAAAATTAACTACAGCCACCCCTGGAGGAAAATCGCAGGATTCAGGACGCCGCCTTCAATACTTCAGAAACTTGGCGACGGCCTGGGATCGGGAGTTGACCTGGAGCTTTTCATAGATCCGGCGGACATGGGCGTTGATGGTATAAACGCTGCTATCCAGTTTCTCGGCAATTTCCTTATAGAGCAGCCCCTTGGCGAGCAGATCCAACACCTCGCGTTCCCGAGGGGAGAGCGCTCCGCTTACGGGTGACACGGGTTGACGGAAGGATTGCACGACCTTGCGGGCGATCTGCGCAGACATGGGCGACCCCCCTCGCCTGACCTCGGCGATGGCATTGAGCAGTTGTTCGCGACTGGACCGCTTGAGCAGGTATCCGGTGGCTCCCGATGCCAGCGCACTGAAGATCCGCTGCGCATCATCATACATCGTCACCATAACAAACTGTGTGGCAGGAAGTTGCTTCTTTAGTTGACGGACGCACTCAATCCCGTCAACTCCCGGCAGGTTAATATCCACCAGTACCACATCCGGCTTCTGAGCCGGCAACTCGGAAATCGCAAGCTCAGCGGTTTCACAGGCGCCGACCAACATCAGTTCATCCGCCTCCACGATCCAGTCGCTGATGATACGGCGCAAGGAACCATTGTCCTCTACGATGGCAACACGGGTGTTCATGTTGACAATCTCCAGATCAATCGCAATTCCGTTCCGGCTCCGGGGCAGCTCTTCACCTCGCAGCGCCCGCCTATCGCCTCAAGTCGCTTCAGTATGTTGCTCAAGCCATGACCGCCGCCCGGGCGAGCCCCGCTGCTGTCCATCTCAAATCCACAACCGTTATCGGCAATGACCAGGTTGCATTCCGTCGACTGGAGGGTAAACCGGACATTAACTTCTGTGGCCCGGGCATGGCGAATGATATTGTGAAGCGCTTCCTTGAAAGCGAGAAAGACGTGGTGCCTCACATCGGAGGAAACCGGCAGAACAGGAAGTGTTTCGGGAAAATCAAACCGGCAGTTCACCGCCACACCGGAAAGCATTTCCTGCGCCTGCCCCACCAGATAGCCCACCAGGCTGTCGAGCGTATCCTTCTCGGGATCCACCGCCCACACCGTTTCATCCAGTGACCGGGTCAACTCTCGCGCGGTAACGCATATCTTGTCGATGTCACCGCTGAATTCCTTTGCCAGCCCCGGCCGATTCAGCAGTGAATCCCCCAGATAAGCAATCTGGGTGAGGTTCGCGCCCAGATCATCGTGCAGATCCTTCGCAATCCTGGCACGTTCCTGCTCCAGCGCATGCTCGTGCTGAACCCGCAATCCGATCATGTAACGCCATGCCGCAAAGGCCAGACTGCCCACCATACCGGCAATCAATATCCAAAACCACGGTTGCCGGCTGACCGGCAGCAGGATCCCCAGCTCCACACGCTGTGGCACGCCGAGCTGACGACCCTGCAACTCGATCCGCCACACGTTTTCACCCGCACTCATAACCGTTTTCACGCGGCATCCACTGGCCGACCGCAGGACTGGTGGCCATCGGCTGTACACAAACAAATCCCCATCACGCGCCCCGGCATCGGTCAGTTCAACCTCCAGCCCCCCCAGCGTGCTGGTGACTTTCCGGATCTCCGCCGCACCACAATAGATATGCAGGCTCGACCCGATGACTACGGGATGGTTTGGCGTGCGGTCCAGATCCGTAATGCAGAGATGCTGCGAGGCCGATGGCGCAAGCAAGGGTGTCGTCCAGGACCCTTCCACCACCCCCAGGTACCGGTTCTCCCAAAACGACCAGACCGCATAGCGTCTCTTGGGATCCAAACCGGCTTGTGCGAAATCGAGCGTAACGGTGCGCTCCGTGGCGCCAGGATTCCATAACAGTGCAACCGTCCAGTCCCCCCAGTCGCGCCGGACGTGCCCCACCAGCCGCGGCCAGTCCCGGCTTGTGCACAGATCGAGCACTTCCGTCCGCTCCCTTGCGGGCGGCGTCATCACCTCCACGTTACGCCAATAAGGTTTGAAGCTCTCCCGATACCAGGGATCAGAGGTGATCGCCAGACCGCAAGACATACCCGTCAAGCTCATCCACGTCCGCACCAATGGCCAGCCGCCGGCAACCTCGCTGACGTTATCGATATCAGTGCCCATGAAGTACGTATCGTTGGCCACCGCAAACCAGCGCCCGTTAAGCTGGTAGGACCGCAGCACGTCGTCGATGGCAGTCCGGACGGAACCATGACGCTCATTGACACCGGTACGACTCGCATCCACCACCCCCACCGTGGCACGGTTCAGCTGATAATCACAGTGAAGCAGATAGATATCATCTCCGGCGGCCGCCCGAAAAGCCATGAACCCCTCGCGGGCCATCTCAAATACCGTTTTCTTCGACTCGGTCCCCATCCGTATGCGTTCACAGGCAAGGTTGAGCTTCAGGAACGTAAACCCGGCTTGGACCGCACGCCGTGTCTTCAAGGCAATATCGGTCCAATCTACGGAATCAATGCAGGAAGGCTCCCCGACCATGCTGTGGGAATCCAAATATAATCCCGGTCTTGCTCCGGTTGCCGCAATGCGTTTCGCATAAAAGGCCAGCCCCTCCGGAAACTTCGGATTGGTCTCGACTTTGCCGCTGGGATCCGAAAAGCCCTGACTGATCTCAATGACACCGGGCCGGAGGCGATCCTGAGACTTGATCGCCGCCTCCGCCACATCCACGACATCCGTTCCCGCAACCTTCCCTCCCAGGGAATACCAACTGCTCCACCCTGACAACGAGCCCTTGTCCGTACGCGCCCGGTGAGTTTTGGACACCCACTCCGCCCAACGTGCCAGGGCCGCGGACGGCGGTTCCACCAGCAGTACAACCTGCTGCCCCCAGCGCGTCTCGCCGGGATCCACGCGCGCACCACTCATGTCGGCCGAATAATGGAATTTCAGATTGCCCCCCCCCTTATGCTCAATGCGGGCTTGCACATAGGCTATGGGAGTCCCCACAGGACCGAAAAGAAAACCCTCTCCATCCTGGCGATACAGCCCGCCATACTCGAGCACATCCACAGGTTCGTGGAGCGCATCAAGGACAACCACAGGCCGCCCCTGCCTTACCGTCTTATTTAACTCCGTTACCAGCCACTTTGCCGGATCCCCGTCCACCTTGGCCTCCATCGCAACGGGAGTTACCGAGAGGAGTTTCACCGATTGGGTGCCTGTATTACAAATTCCAGCTTGCGCCAGAATTCCCGGTACGCCCGGTACCCTGCCGATATTCAGCAGGAGGTCGAGGCCCTCCTTTTCAAATCGGATCGTCGTCTTCGCTATCCCGGCCGAACCATAGGGCGTCGCCTCGGTGGAGCGAACGGCGGCAGCAACAAGCACGCCCCGGGCCGAATACAATTCCTGGGTAACCCCGCCAATTTCGACCGTAGCAGAAAATTCTGCCCGCCCGATGATCGCCCCGGATGCCTTGATTGTGAAAGAGCGCCCGTTCCTGGCCACGGACGCGCTCACCCCGCCATGGGCAACCGATGCGGCACAAGCCGTCACCCCTGAAATGACAAGCAGGGCAAACATTCTTAAGCTTCGGTTATGGCTAGGCATCAGCCTGATATCCTCGTCTCGTTCAGGGCATCCAGAACCACAGGCAGCGAATCCCGCCAATTGGCCGGATATTGCTCAGACACCTCAAAGGCGAGGCACCGGCCATCAATACTCCCTCGTTCAACGAGCGAAAGAACCTTGTCTCGGAGTTGGGAGGGCGGGAGCTGATAGTCGCCAACCCGGATGTTGCACCAGAACAACTTGTCGGGCCATGCCGCGCGGGCTTCATCCAGATTCAGGTCCCCCTCGTTGGGTTCCGTAAGGGATTCGATAAGGTCGATGGGCGCCCTGGCGATCTGCTCCCTACAATTCGCTGTTCTGCCATCGTAGTGGCACCCCACAATCTTGCCGGTATCCTGCATGACAGGAAAGCATTCCTGATAAACCGGTAGCAGAAACTCTTCAAACCGTTGAGGCCCCAGGGACTCGGCGGTAAAGTTCTCCAGGTTTGACACGAACCGTCCGGGCGCCTTGGCAGTGATTTCCACCTTTTGCCTGAACAGCTGAAGGAGGGCATTATAGAGCTCTCTGACTTCCTCTTCAAAATCCACAAGGTGAAGAGAAAAGTTCTCGATCCCGGCGTAATCAACCAGGATGGTCTGCAAGGGAGTGCGCCCGATGCTGAGCATGCCAACACCATGAGGCATGATTTTTTTGAACGTCCTTGCAACAGACTCATAATGCGGGATCACCGTCGTGTTGCGGATGATTTCGGTCATCACCCGGTAGTCCGCCGCGGTCTTGAGAAGGAACTTATCCTGCCAGCCATTCGTCCAGGTTTGCCAAATATCACCAAGGGGCGTTTTGATGACCTGCCTGCTTACAATGACCCCGTTCTTCTCCTCGGTCGTGTGGTCATATTCGGCATTCTTGCCCTCAGTCCTGAACGGTGAAATGTGCCAGGTAACACCGAGCCCGGCTTTGTACATCGCCTCCCAGGCCGGATCATCCTGCGTATGCCGCCATTCGTTCTGATAGATCGTAAATGGTATTTGATCAGGACGCTCACCGGCCCAGAACGCCTCAATTCTCTCGTGTATGTTCATCTATTAGTAGTCCTCTCAGCGCCAGGTACTCACTGGATCACCAGCCCTGCCTGGAGATCCTGCTTACCATTGACTGTCGACCCCGGGATGGCGGGGAGCCCAAGCAGGGAAAGCGCCAGATTGCCGAGATCACCGTTTCGCACGGGTTGTATCGGCACGGCATACTCGGGCCGGCCCTCGCCGGGGATGTGACGGGTGACGGTATTCAGCACGTACAGATCACCAGGGGTGACGCCTGCTCCCCAGACAAAGAAGGGAATCGTGTAATCGATGGGCTTGTCGGCATCCGAGTGATCCTTGCCTTCACCACCATGATCCGCCGTAACGATCAAGTCGGTCCTGCCCTTCAGCGTGGGGTTGGTGGCAATCAGGTCCATGATCCGACCCAGATATCCGTCAATTGTCACCAGGGCGGCATTGTAGGGCTCGCTCCCCCACCCGTGGGCGTGCCCCGCGCCATCGCCATCACCGAAATGAACAAAGGCGAAGTTGCAGGGCTGGGTCGTCATGGTACTGATGAAACTGTTCGCCAATTCGGGGGACTTGGCGCAGACAAAATAATCGACCTTGTCCCGGCCGTTGTCGACGCCGGTGGTATCAGGCGCGCCATGGGCAGCGTCATACGACACCTTGAAAAGAACGAACTTGGATTTGGTGGCCCACACTCCGGTGCGCAGACCATGGTCATGCACCACGTCAAAGACGCTGGCAACATAAGCCCCCTTATGGGAATGAATGGTGACACCCTTGGCCGGATCGGTATTGCTGGTCCAGTTATGGCCCTCGGGCTCCGTGATCCGGCGGCTGGTGACCATGGTGGTATGATTGGGGAGCGTTACAGTGATGTTGTAGTCGGCCCGGGCATTGGTTGTCCCGGCGGATTCCGCCTCCAACTGCTTGAAATGCGGCAGTTTCCCAGCCTCCACAAGTTTCTGCAGGTAAACCGAACCTAATCCGTCAACGCTGACGGCGATGACGTAGTCTGCCCCTAGGGAAACGAAGGTACAGGCGAACCAACAGGTCAATACAGTTATAATTCTCATGGAAAGCATCATAAAGAACTCGGATTAAGATTACGATTAAAATTATGATTACGATAGAGATTATGATAATCATCCCGCCAATATGACAACCGACACTCACATCAAGGCCCTCGTCATGCTGTCCGGCGGACTGGACAGCATGCTGGCAGCCTCCGTTCTGAAGGCTCAAGGCATCCAGGTGACCGGCCTGTGCTTCGAGTCGCCCTTCTTCAGCGCCGAAAAGGCCCGTGCCGCAGCCTTGCAAGTCGGCATCCCCCTGATTGTCGAGGATTTTTCCGATGATTTGATCGACCTCGTCGAGCACCCGAAGCACGGATTCGGCGCCAACATCAATCCCTGCATCGACTGCCATGCCGGCATGATACGCCGCGCCGGCGCCATCCTGAAGCGGGACGGCTACAACTTTGTTGCCACGGGCGAAGTGCTCAACCAGCGTCCGATGTCTCAAACCCGCAAAAACCTCGATGTCGTGGCGGAGGAGTCGGGCCTGAAGGACCGGTTGCTACGCCCCCTCAGTGCCAAGCTCCTGCCTGAAACCGAACCTGAACGGCTGGGGTGGGTGGACCGCTCCCGGCTGCTGGACCTGAATGGACGGGGACGCAAACCTCAGCACAAGATCGCCGAGGAATTTGGCTTCACTCATATCCCCCCTTCCGCCGGAGGCTGCAAGTTGACGGAACCCAATTATGCCGAGAAGGTCTGGGACCTGCGCCGCAATGCCCAGCTTAAGGACCGTAGCGCCATCAACCTGCTCCGGTATGGCCGGCACTTCAGACTGTCGTCCAAGGTGAAGGCTATTGTCGGGCGGGATGCCCCGGAGAACAGCACCCTGACGTCCATGGCACAAGCTGGCGACTTGTTGCTCAATACGACCGCCGCCATTCCCGGCCCCACCGTCCTCGTCACGGGCCCTGCCGGCGAAAAGGAACTGACCATGGCTGCCCAGTTATGCGCCCGCTACAGTGATGTCCGCTCGGAACCCCGGGTGGACATCATCATCACCTCCACCGCCGGGAATCGCACCCTCACCGTGGTCCCCGCCACCGAGATGGATATCGAGCGCCTTAAGATTTGATCGTCGCCGACAGGTAAAGCACCTCGAAGGTGGCGTGCACGCCCCCCGCCTCATCGCGGCAGGTTTCGTCATAGTCATGACAGAGCTGGGCCAATTCTGATCGCGACAGCGGTGAGGCCGCACGGGATACCGCGCCGGCGGTCAGCCCCTGGGCGTGAATCGTCCGCAGAAAATCATCCGCCGAATGATACCGCGCCTGGATAGCTTCGTCCTCGCAGCCCGTGACTGTGAAGCCGGTCCCCTCCACTGCCGACAGCACTTCCTCGCGGCTGGGCAACCGGCCCGCAGGCGTTTTCTGCGGGGCAATCTGCCGGCGCAAGCGATGAAGCTCACCCAGCGTTCCATCGGTCATCAATGCCACGCAAAGTCCGCCCCCCGCGCTCAATGCATCGCGGAGTGTCGCCAGTGTCTTTTCCAGCGGGGTCGCCCAATGAAGCGCAGAGCTGCTGACAATCAGAGTGAAGGGACGGACGGTTTTAAAACAGCGGACATCCGACACCACATACTCCATCGCCGGGTCAGCCCCCCACCGCTCGCGGACGCAATCCACCATACCCTGCGCCACATCCATCACGCAAAGGCAGGCGGCGGGATAGCGCTGGCGGAGTAAGCCGGTGAGAACCCCCGTACCGCACCCCACCTCCAAAATACGGCCGGCAGCAACCTGATCGGGTTCAGGCATGAGTTCAAGCAGGCGGGCGGCAACGTGGCGGTGCAACCCGGCACCGCAGTCGTATGTGCGGGCCGCCCTTGAAAAACGGTTGGCAACCGAACTCATTGGAGCACTCCCTCGTCCCGTGCGGCAGCGACAATCCGGTCAGCCACCTCGTCCAACATCGCCTCCGAATGATCGAGCCGGACCGAGAGGCGCAGTCTCGCCGTCCCCCGGGGCACGGTGGGTGGGCGGATGGCGATGGCCAGAATCCCCTGCTCCCGCAGACGGCGATGCAGCCTGACGGCACGACCGTTCTCACCCACCATCACGGGAATGATCTGGCTCTCCGAGGCGCCGGTATCCAGCCCACCCGCCCGCAACCGCTGGCGGAAGCGAGCCGCCTTCGCCAGCAGCTCCGCCCCCATGCCGGGTGACTCTCTCAGGACCTCCAGCGCGCCCAGCGCCGCGCCGGCCATGGCCGGGGGTAACGCCGTCGAATAGATAAATGACCGTGCCTTGTGGATGAACCAGGTCCGCATTTCCGAAGAACAGGCCACAAAACCGCCCAGGCCGCCCAGTGCCTTGCTCAGCGTACCCATCGAGAGATTCACCCGCGACTCGCCCCCGGCCTGCCGGATCAGGCCGGCCCCGCCCGGCCCGAATACCCCGGTGGCATGAGCCTCGTCGACCAGCATCATCGCACCCTCCGCCTCAGCCACCTCCGCCAGGGCCGACACCGGCGCAAGATCGCCATCCATACTGAAGACCGACTCGGTCACGATCAGGCGTTTCGCCCCGGCCGGGCACGCCCGGCACAAACTTCCGGCATGGCCGGGATCGTTGTGATGAAACCGGTGCACCCGCGCACGGCTGAGGACAGACGCATCGACGAGGCTGGCATGGGCGAGACGGTCCAGGATGATGTGATCGCCCCGCCCAACCAGGGCGCTGATCATCCCGACGTTGGCGGCATAGCCGCTCCCGAACACCAGCGCGGCGGGGTATCCTTTCAGGTCGGCAAGACGGCTTTCCAGTTCCTCATGGCAAGTCAGGGTTCCCGTGACCAGGCGCGATGCCGCAGCACCCGTCCCGTACCGGTTGATTGCCGCCACGGCGGCAGCCTGAACGCGCGGATGACGGGAAAGCCCCAGATAATCGTTGCTGGAAAAATTCAGAAGGGATTGTCCCCCTGCCGTAACGGAGACACCCGTCCCGTCAAAGGATACGGGGGCACGCTCCATGCCCGCTTCCCGCAAGGTGGCCAATTCGTCCGCGATCCATTTTTCCGTCAGTCGCATCCGGCGTATCCTGCTGAGGCCCCCTTCGTTTGTCCAGCCGATAAGTTCATTTCTTGATGTTCGCATGGGGCTTGCTGTAACCTGTGACCTTTGATTAACCCATTGTCTGGCGGGAGCATATGATTATTACGATTGTTATCGTCGCGGTTCTTTTCGGAATGACCATTTTCGTACATGAACTCGGCCACTTCCTGGCGGCCCGGTGGTGCGGGTTCGTGGTCGAGACCTTCTCCATCGGCTTTGGACCGGCAATCTGGAAAAAGAAGATAAATGGAGTCGTCTACAAGATCGGCTCCATCCCCTTCGGCGGCTATGTGGCCCTCCCCCAGCTTGATCCCACCGGCATGGCTCTCGTCCAGGGTTCCGGGGAAGAGAAACCCGGGGATGCCCCCCAGCCTACCCTGACAGCCATGCCGCCTTGGAAGCGCATCATCGTCTCGGCCGCCGGCGCGGTGGGCAACATCATCTTCGCATTCATCCTGGCCTGGTTCGTTTATCTTATCGGCAAACCCGCCACCCCCGCCGAGGAAAGCGCCATGGTGGGTTATGTCGCCACCAACAGCGGAGCATACGCCTCCGGACTCCGCATCGGCGACGAAATCCTGAGCGTCAATGGCGAACGGATCCAAAATTGGACGGACTTCCTGATGGCCTGTGCCCGCAACAAGACAGTCAACGTGACCCTGAAGCGCGGGGACAGCGACGTGACCATCACCATGCCCGGCGAGGAATCGCTGTTCAAAATGGATGGTAAAAGCCTTTGCATGGTTCTCTCGGCGGATGCGGGCATGAGCGCCGACCGTGCCGGCCTCAAGCGCGGCGACATCATCACGGGCATCGACGGACAGACCGTTATCAGCCGTGCCCAGCTCATCGCGATGGTCGCGGAACGCAAGGGCCGAACTGTCCCCATCACATTCAAGCGCGACAACACGATCATGACCGGCATGGTGACCCCCGACTATGACGAGGGAAACAAGCAGGTTCGTATCGGGATCCAGTTCAACCAGAACGAGGTGGATTTCGACCGGATCGTGCACCCCGCCCCGATGGCCCAGCTCAAGACGCATTCGCTGGCAATCTTCCGGGTACTCAAAGCGCTGACCACCCCCAGCCAGGCCAAGGCGACCTCAAACCAGGTAGGCGGGCCACTCGCCATCCTCATCAGTTATTATTTCATCGTGAAAGCCAGCTTCATGGTGGCAGTCTTCTTCACCTGTTTCCTTAATGTCAACCTGGCCATCCTCAACATCATGCCCATACCGGTTCTTGATGGCGGCCACATCGTCTTTTCCCTGATTGAGATGATCTTCCGACGCCCGGTTCATCCCAAGGTGATCACCGTGTCCACCAATGTGTTCGCCTCCCTGTTGATCGGCCTCTTTGTCATCTTGACCTACCGTGACGCTCTCCGGTTCACCCCGCTGGGTGGCCTGATCAATAAATGGACGGGGCCCGGGAACCATGCCGTTGAACAGGTGCAGCCTGTCGTCATGTCGACCAACGCCCCTGCCTCCCAGGCCCAATAGCGATGCATCCAGAACTCCCCATCACCCGCCGCCCAACCCGCCAGATACAGGTGGGCTCCGTGGCGATCGGCGGAACAGCACCGATCAGCGTGCAGACGATGACCAAGACGGATACCCGTCATGTCGAGTCGACCGTCGCCCAGATCCGTGAAGTCCAGTCTGAGGGGTGCGATGTTGTCCGCCTCGCCGTGGTGGATGAGGACGCCGCCAGGGCTCTCGCGGCCATCCGGCGCGAGGTGAAGATCCCCATGATCGCCGACATTCATTTCAACCATAAACTGGCCCTGATTGCCCTCGATGCGGGCATAGACGGCCTGCGGATCAATCCGGGCAATATCGGCGGTCTGGACCGTGTCAGGGAGGTGGTCAAGGCCGCCGCCGGGCGACAGGTTCCCATCCGGATCGGCGTGAATGCCGGCTCACTTGAAAAAGACCTTCTTGAAAAATACGGGGGAGCGACCGCCGAGGCTCTTGTTGAAAGCGCCATGCGCCATGTCCGGATCCTGGAGGATGCGGGACACCCCTGGATCAAGATTTCGGTCAAGGCTTCGGATGTGCCGCGCACCCTGCAGGCCTATCGGCTTCTCTCCAAAACCACCGACCATCCCCTCCACCTTGGTGTCACCGAAGCCGGCACGCTCCTGAATGGAACCATCCGTTCAAGCGTTGCCATGGGCATGCTCATCGCCGAGGGAATTGGCGATACGATCCGCGTTTCATTGACGGATCACCCCGTGCAGGAAGTCAAGGTTGGTCTCGAACTCCTGCGTTGCCTGGGCTTGCGCCCGCCGGGTGCCAGCGTCATCTCGTGCCCCACCTGCGGGCGGATCCAGATTGACGTTGTCTCCCTGGCGCAGAAGGTGGAGGCCAAGCTGGATGAATATTACCGGGAGAACCCGACGGCCCCGCACCCGACGGTTGCCGTGATGGGCTGCCTGGTCAATGGTCCGGGCGAAGCCCGAGAAGCCGATATCGCCATCGCAGGTGGCCAGGGCAAAGCCGCCCTGTATGTACGGGGTGCCTTCCTGGCAACCGTGCCGGAAGCCGAAATCCTGGACCAGCTCATGGAGCAGGTCACGAAATGGCACGAATAGACATAGTGAAGTACTTGGGATTGCCCTTGGGATGCTGGGCTGCTCTTGTATCCATCGCCTCTTTTGCAGCGGCACCCGCCACGCCCCCGTGGATTGCCTTAGCCTCCCCTGCCCCAGGCAAAAATACGGTCCAGATCCTTGACAGTAACCGCACAGGGCTGTCGGTTCGCGTCACAGTCGCGGGCTTCCTGACCGGCACCCGAGAAGGCGCCAGCGGCCGCTACGCAACGCTCACCCTTCCCGAGGGCGGATCGCTTACCGATGTCGGGAAACCGGCGCTCCCTGTCATACGCCGATTGATCGTGGTTCCTGACAACGCCGTGGCATCCTGTTCGTTCAGCGGATCCCCGCTGATGACATCCCTGCCTGCCCTCGGGATGGCCTCACAGGTCATCCCTGTCCAGCCACCGATTGCAAAAATCCCCGGCGCCGTTGACGCCGCGGTTTTCGCACAGGACACCACGGTGTACTCGTCCCCGGAAACCTATCCGGCCACGCCCGTGACACTGTCTGAAGCCGGCATACTGTTCGGGCGCCGCCTGATCTCCCTCGAGGTCTGCCCCATCGCCCTGACCCCCTCAACCGGCGCCGTGACTTTCTTCTCAAACCTTGTCGTCGCTGTAACCTTCACGAATGAACAAATCCAGACCGCCGTGATGCCGCTGACCGCCCGGGAACAGTCGCTGCTGGCGGGGATCGTCCTGAATCCCTCAACCC
>Ga0007792_10000173_pt1 | contig 22982 bp, 18 predicted proteins | sample CryBogmetaGMA6M_FD_60371 | JGI IMG/M metagenome (GOLD analysis project Ga0007792, IMG submission 60371) | Freshwater microbial communities from Crystal Bog, Wisconsin, USA - MA6M | ecosystem: Environmental > Aquatic > Freshwater > Lake | place: Crystal Bog, Wisconsin, USA | collected 2009-07-06
CACGGTATTTTGGGCGGATCATGTTGAAGGACATGAGAAACAGCATTATCAACACCAGCATATAGGTGAAATAAAGCGGTGAATAGTTCCTGACCCCGCTTTTTTCCGCAATCGAACCGATGGAATAGATGAAGCCGGCCGCCAGGGCATCACGCACCGATGGGCTTTTCAGGTTGCGGAAGGGGCGTATCATTTCGCCGAATGACAACCGTTCCAACTGGATTGAATAGGTGCCGAAAACCACCAGCAGAATACCGCATACGCCCTGAAATGTCAGCCGTTCTCCCAGCAGGACCACACCCCAGATCGGCACATAGATCATGGAGGTCTGACAGAGCGGATACACCACCGAGAGATCCCCCCCCCGATAGGCCCGGCCGTTGAGAAGATGATACAGCACAAAACAGACGGCACCGATGGACACCATCAGCAGGGTATGCAGATCAGGGCGGCGGAACGGTTCCGGCAGCAGCGGGATAGCCAGTGAAAACAGCCCGCCGGAGGCGATAAACATCCACCAGATAAAGACTGTTTTATGGCGGCTGCGTTTGACCAGCAGGTTCCAGAGGGCATGCATGGTTGCCGAAATAATGATGAGGGTGAAGGCAAAGTTACTCATGGGCGCGATTATAACCGAGGTTAGCCGACCTGTCCGGAAAATTATTACACTCAGTAACAATGAACCTGGCCTGAGAGTTTTGTGAAAATTTGTGAATATTTGTGAGTGTGAAAAGTGCCCAAATATTGATAGGTTCTCTACCATAGCTCGCTTTTGATTGTTTGGAGGTCGTAGCGAAGCGGGGTTGATTCCCCCGCTCAGATCAAATGCAGGCATTACATATATTGCTGTACTAAACCAGGATACAGGGAGCACGTCCATGAAAAGGAACACATCGACCACAATGTTTTCGCTCGACACCATTCTTCATCAGCCGCACAGAACCCAGCTCATTGCCTGCCTTCTGGAGCGGAAAGAGGCGTCATTCACAGAACTGAAACTAAATCTGCAGATGACTGACGGCAATCTTGAAGCGCACCTGAAAAAACTGATGTCCGCAAAGTACATCACCAGCCGCAAGAACACGACCGGTACTCGGAAGCAGACCAGCTATCTGCTTACTGAAACGGGGCACGCAGCACTGTTCTGCTACACCAGCACATTGCAGCAACTGCTTGGAGTGCAACTGTTTGATAACAGCGTGGTCGGTTTGTAACCGCCACTACAATGAAGTTTGGCAACAAGAGGAGATTGCAAATGCATAACAAAACCCGAATAAACTGTGCCCTGCTCCTGATGGTTTACCTCCTTATTTCCGCCTGCGGGTCAGGCACTGCAACCAACACAGCAGCGGACAGTCAGGCCGGTGCAACGGCCGTCAGTTCACCTGCCGCCGCAGATGTTTCAGCGGCAGCAGAATCCGCTACTCCATCTGCCGTACCAGCAGCACCTTTAAGTGGGGGGAGCCTGGTTGCATCAGAGCTCATCAGCACACCACTGGCAAAAGATGTCACCGCAACGTTTACATGGATCGGCATCCCGGCCCCCGCCACTTCGTACCGCGTGGCCTGCTACAAACTGACCTACACCACCCCCGACACTTCGAATGCGCTTGTCAATGCATCCGGCCTGGTCTGTCTGCCACAAGGGAAGACCAGTCCAAGCGCGCTTTTAAGTTATCAGCACGGGACAATTTCCCATGGGCTGGAAGCACCGACCAGTGTCATCTCCGAAAATTTCTGGGTCAGTGCGGCGACCGCGTCGCTCGGTTATGTCACCCTCGCCCCCGATTATCTGGGCTATGGCGATTCAAAGACGACGCTCCATCCGTATCTGCACGCCAAAACCCTGTCAGCCGCAGTCGTGAACCTGCTCCGTGCTGCGAAGCTGTTTATGGCGCTCCCCGAAATACACACGACGACCAACGGACAGCTTTTTCTCGCCGGTTATTCGGAAGGGGGCTATGCCACACTGGCTGCTCAAAAAAGGATAGAGCTTGAGCTCGCCTCGGAATTCACTGTGACTGCATCCGAACCGGGAGCGGGACCCTACGACATGACCGGCACCGTGCAGAAGCAGCTGGCAGCCGCCAATCTGAGCGCTCCTGCCGCAGCCGCTTTTCTGGCCACGTCCTATGACATGATATACAACACGCCAAGCCGGATCAGCTATTACTTCACGGCGGCACATGCTGACCAGATGGCGACTCTTTTCTCGGGCAGATACAATGACAGTGCTATCAACACCCTGTTGGGCGTCACCTCATCCAGCCCAAGCATCAGTACCAACAGCCTGTTCAATCAGGCGTTTCTGGACAGCTTCAACGGCAGTGGCGAAACAGCTCTCAAATCGGCCATTGCGGACAACAATCTCTACAACTGGAAACCAACTGCGCCAACAATACTGTTCCATGGACTGAGTGACGACACCGTGCCGTACACCAATACCACCACGGCACTACTGGCAATGCAGGCAAACGGTGCCGCCAATGTCACCGTACATTCGTGTAACGCCGGATCACTGCCGACAACACATGCGAACTGCGGACTGCCGTATCTGGTTGACATGATGAACACCTTCTCAACGATTACCAGCGATCCATACCTGATTGCAATCCCACGCCGCTAGCGACAACGTACCTGAACAGTGGGCACCCATCTGGGGCTGATAGTTATATATCAACCTCAGATGGTTGCTTATCGCCAAATATTGAAGTGATATCAGAAGGATACTCATAATTACTATTGACACTACTCTGCGTAGAATATATTTTTGAAACAATCAAACAAGCAAAGATTCATCACCGTATATTAATTTTTAAGTCAGTTTTCCCGCGCTTTAGGTCAATCCAAATGTCCACCCCGTTGCAACGGTGCAGCAAATTCAAAAACATGGAGGTTGGTCATGAAAAAATGGCATTTATCATTTGCACCAGTATTGGTAATGATCCTTACAAGCTGCGGAGGGAGCGGGGGAAGTGACGGAAGTGGCGGGAACATTGGTGTGATCGTATCGACGGTGCCCGCTCCCGTGGCGAGTTCCTGCTATGACGGCAAGGTCGATAACATTGTGGGGGTCGAAGATCCGTTTTACTCAAATGCCTGGCATCTCAAAAACACAGGACCGAATCAGCCGGTGTCTGCATTCACTAATTATTCTGCCGTCGCCGGTATCGATGCCAACGTTGAAAAAGTGCACCAAGCCGGCAAAGGGTGTACCGGCAAGGGGATAACCATTGCCATCGTTGACTCCGCCATGGAAATTGGCCACGAAGACCTGACAGACAATGTTGTCAAAGACAAATCCTGGAATTTTGACTTCAACACCAACAACCCAAGCCCTACACCGAATCAGGTCAAATTAGATCATGGCACCGGCGTTGCCGGCATTGCTGCAGCACGGGGCTGGAACGGCAAAGGCTCACGAGGGGTCGCCCCTTTCGCATCGTTGGTAGCTTTCTCTAATTTTTCTACAATAACTGATAAAGCAATAGAGGCCAATATAGCGTACCTGAGTTTCGGTGCCAAAGCATTGGCTGACCAGACACAAAGCATCACAGCAGCTTTCGGCGACCGGGCCAATGCCACCAGTATTTTTAATTTCAGCAAAGGTAATGATTACGCTGCGCCGACGACAGTTGAAGACTTAAACTCCGGTGAGCTGGCAGTCAAATATGGCACAACAAATCTTCGGAATGGTCGGGGTGCCATCTATTTTCAGTCGGCTGGCAATGAGTTTTATAGCATGGCTAAAGGTGCTCTGCCCGACAGCACCACAATGGCTGTAAACTGCCCTGACATCCTGGCCGCTGATGCAGCACTTCTGGGGGGCACACTCTCCAATCGTTCCGGTATGACGTGTGGGAGCCCCAACCATGAGCCAACCGGAAAACCATATTTTTATCAAGTGGCGGCGATTCATAATACCGGCAAGGCATCATCCTATTCGAGCGCCGGGGCTGCCAACTGGATAACCGGGTTTGGTGGTGAATATGGTACTGAAGAGCCGGCCATAATCACAACAGATAATAGCTCCTGCACCAGCGGCGCCAACAATACAGCCAACATGAAAGGTTTATATGATCAGTTCCTCGCTCTGATCAGCAGGTTGCTGGCCGATCTGTTTGGCGAGAATCCTAATGACACCGTTTGTAACTACACCGGCACCATGAACGGCACCTCAAGCGCCGCGCCCAGTGTTTCCGGTGTGGCGGCGCTGATGCTGGAAGCAAACCCCAGGCTTACCTGGCAGGATGTTGGCTACATCCTTGCCAAAACCGCACGCAAGGTGGATGCGACAATCTCATCGGGCACCAAAGCGGTGACGTACACCCCCACGGGCGGGACACCCTGGAACCTTGATGAACCCTGGATCACCAATGCGGCAAGCTTCAATTTCCAGAACCGCTACGGCTTTGGTTTGGTGGACGCCAACGAGGCGGTGAAGCTCGCAGTCAGTCACACGGCACCCGCCGGTCGACGTTCAACGGCACTCACCAAAGTCGGAGCAGTGTCCACCACATCACTGACACAGCTGGCCGGCGTTAACTCGTCAACGGTTACGTTCGACAACGCCACCGCCATAACCGGGCCGCTGCGTCTGGATTTGGCGCTCACCAACAATACCGGGGTGGCTATCAACATGGGCTTCCTGCAGTTTGAAGTAATGAACACCACAACCAAAACCAAGTCGATCCTGCTCCCCGCTTTTACCTCCTGGTACGCAGGCGGCAAGGACGCAAAATTTAAGCTCAATGACAAGGCTCAGCAAAAATTCCGGCTCCAGACAAACGCCTTTTTCGGAGAGGCGGTCGCAGGAACGTACGAAATCAAGGTCGTTGATTTTTCCGGCGCTTCCGGAGCCGCAGGGAAAACCCTGAACTTCGTGCCAACCCTGACGTCGTTCAGTATATGAGCGCCGCACGATGAAAAAATCACTCGTGATACTTCTCGGCATCGTTCTGGGCATTGTTGTGCTCTGGCGCCTCCTGAATGTTCTACCCGCAAAACCGTCACCCGGAGGAGCGAACCAGAATGTGCAGTCCGGGAGCGCCCCGGCAACTCCAGCCCCCCCGGAGAGCGCCGGTCGTGAGCTTTCCAATATGCCGTTGAAGCCGGAAGTAACTCCCCAGACACCACCGACCGCAACGGCAAAAAACTCTCCCGCCGCCAGTCGTGCCCCGTGGCCCATGCCAAACCTGACCCGGCCGTTGCCGCAACTGCCGGGAGTCCTGATCGGTGACCGGGAATGGAAGGTGCTTGGCACCAACGACGTTGTTAACGGCACGGGAAAGCAGACCGTCCTGGTGCTGCGTGATGAAGTGAGCGGCCAGCTTGCCTATCGCCAGTCCTCTTTACGCTTTGTGCTGAAAGAGGGGGAGAACTACGAAGCATTCATCGCTGAACGGAGCCGTGCCAAACGGCTCTTTGTCAATATTCTGCATGGCGACATCGCCGTGGATGCTGCGAATATTGGCGCCGAATACACCGCACTGTCTCGCGACCCCCGAGTGGTTACCGTTGATTTTATCCCTCTTGTGGTTCGGGCCAGGCCCAAATGACAAAGACACCACATTTTAAAAACAGGAGAAAAAATGCGTAAAATCATCATTGCCGCCATGGAATAGCTGCACATCCTTCATCCTCTGGCGGGGCGCAAAGGCAAACCTATACCCCTCTCCCGTTTTCTCAACAGCACCAGGCACTCTCACAAACCTTCAAAAGAGGCCCAATGAAATCGACCATTATCTCCATCATCCTTCTGCTCAGCCTGTCCTCAGTCAGCTTTGCCGCACAACACGACACCTCGTTCGTCTTTTCTACCATCGAAACCGCACATTTTTCGATCCATTTCCATCAGGGGCTGGAGACCATTGCCCGGAAAGCTGCGGTTATTGCCGAAGATGTGCATGGCAAGCTGAGCAAGGAGTTTGCCTGGGAGCCGGGTGAAAAAACCGAGATGGTGTTGATCGACGACAGCGACTTTGCCAACGGCTATGCTACTGCACTCCCGTACAACGTAATTTACCTCCAGACAGTGCCGCCAAGCCTTTCGTCAACCATCGGCGAATATGACGACTGGTTGAGAACCCTGATCACCCATGAATATGCCCACATTGTCACCCTTGACCCCTCACGGGGATACTGGAAGGGGATACGTAAGGTTTTCGGCAAGACGCTGCCGGGGATCGACCCGCTTTCCGAGCTATTGTTTCTCGTCACGGCGCCGCCGAACATTTTTTTACCAACCTGGTGGCATGAAGGGATGGCGACCTGGGCGGAAACGGAGTACACCGGGCGGGGACGCGGCAGAAGCAGCATATACGACACGTTCTTTCGCATGGCGGTTGCCGAAAACAACCTCCCCACCGTCGACCAGATAAACGGTGATGTTCCCGATTGGCCCGGCGGAACACTCCGCTACCTGTACGGCTACAGGCTGCAGCGCTATATCGCCGATACCTACGGGAAAGAGGCGCTCGGGAAGCTGAGCAGCGCACACTCAGGTCGCATGCCGTATTTAATCGGCGCCCCGCCGGAAAAGCTGTTTGGCGGGAAGAACTATCGCGAACTGTATGCCGACATGATCGCCGCACTCAAACAGGAACAGTCCCGGCGCGTGACAGCCCTTTCCTCAACCCCGTTTACACAGGTGCGTACGATTTCAAACCGGGGGGAAGCGCTTGCCAACCCGAGATTTTCCCCCGACGGCAGCCGCATTGCCTTCACCAGAGGTGACTCCCACGACCACAGGTCCGTCGTTATCACTGACAAAAGCGGAAGCAAAACCGTGGCTGAATTCCGGCGCAACAGCTCGGATGGCAGCATCTGCTGGTCACCCGACGGAGGGCGGCTCTTTTTCACCCAAGCCGAGATCCAAAACGGCTTTAACGTGTATCAGGACCTGTACGCCTATGATCTGGCACATGATTCCATCACCCGCCTTACCCAGGGCCAGCGCCTGGGAGATGTTGACCTCTCCCCTGACGGCACACGCTTTGCCGCTGTCGTGAGTGGGCAGGGAAGTCAGAACCTGGGACTGGTTGAGAGGAACGACTCCGGGAATGGTGCAACACCACGGCTTGTTACCGCCTATACCCAGCAACGGGTCTCTTCACCCCGCTGGTCTCCGGATAGCAAAATTATTTCCTATACCGTCACGGATAATGACGGCCTGACCTCACTGCACCTCTATGACGTCGCATCCGCCACTGACCGCATCCTGTTTACGACCAATCACACGGCGGCCTATCCGGCCTGGTCCCGTGACGCGTCCTATCTTGCCTATGTTTCCGACGAAACCGGAGTGTTCAACATCTTTGCCTACGACCTGAAAGAGGGCAAACGGTATCAGGTCAGCCATCTGCTCGGGGGGGCAGCGCAACCGGACATTTCCCCCGACGGCACGACTCTGGTTTTTTCAAGCTTTAATTCCCATGGCTTCAGCATTGCCCAGATGACGCTCGACCAGAAGCTGTGGCCAGCAGAGAACGGCCCGTCCCTGGTGTCGAGTCGTAACGCTGCATTGCCGGTTACAACCGGTGAAAACGGCAAAGGCGGGTCAGCAGACGGCGGTACAGAGCAGCAGACCGCTGTTCCCTACAACCCGGTGCGGACTCTTCTGCCCCACTTCTGGCTGCCGAGAATCGCCGGTGACGGCTCTGGTAAAGCGGTTTTGGGAGTGTTCACTGCGGGTGCAGACGTAATAGGTTACAACAGCTACGCGCTCACCGCTGATTACAGTCCAGGAAGAAGCCGGGGATATTTCGATTTCAACTACCGGAACGATTACTTCTACCCGAGCTTTTTTCTGAAGGCCCATGCAACACCGTATATTTACGCAAATCTGCTGCAGCGGGGAGACTACTACGAACTGAATCAGGGCTTCACCGCTGGCGGTTCCTACCCGTTCAATTTTCTGGAATCCCGCTACAGTATCAGTGCAGGATATCAGCTGCAGGACCTGCGGGCGCTCAGCACCCTGGACAGCCGGGGGAGCTTTAACGGCGTTACGGTATTTCAGGGGCGGCAGGATAACCTGTTCGCCGGCGTTAGCTTCGACAATGTCCTCAAGTACCCGAACTCCATCAGTTCTGAAGAGGGACGCCGCATAGCACTGGAGTACCGCCGCTTTGACCGCAACATCGGCAGCGACATCGAACTATCCAAATACAGCGCCGAATATCAGGAATTTCTCCCCCTGCCACTCGGCACGCAGAAGCACCACGCCCTGTATCTGCGGCTGGCAGGCGCTCTGGCTGATGCCGATGTGAAGTACGGGCAGGAATCGTTCCAGATCGGCGGCACCCCCTCAGACCTCAACACCTACTCGCTTCGCGGCTACCCGGCACGCTCCGAAACCGGTAGATACGTCGCGACCGGAACCCTCGAATATCGGGCACCTCTTTTCTTCCCCATGCGCGGCCCCGGCACATTGCCGGCCTTTGCGGAAAAAATTCACAGCGCCGTCTTTGTGGATGCGGGTGAGGTGTGGGGTGACCACAGTCCGTTCAGCAGCAACAAAGCAAAGGTTGGGGCCGGAGTAGAACTGCGCACGGACGTGACGTTGGGGTACCACCTGAAGGTGACTCCGGCGCTCGGTTTTGCCCACGGTTTCAACAGGGGGGGAGAAAACCAGGTGTATTTTACGTTGTATCTGGGGCTTTGATTGCTGGAGCCGTGAACTGCGGGAGTCTGCGCTAACACATCTAACGAGGAGGTCGTATGTTCCGAAAAACCTGTGCAAAAAGTGTCGTTTTTCTGGCTATTCCGTTTCTGCTTGCTGCGTGCGGTTCAAACACATCATCGACTGGGAAAGAAGGGGATATTGTTGCTACGGAACTTATCAAATCCCCCTCAAAAACTGAGACGACAGCCGCACTCCAGTCAGTCGGGCTTCCTGTTGCAACTCTCAAATATGACGTTGCCTGCTACAAACTTACCTACAAGACTCCTGACCTCACGGATGCACTTGTCAATGTTTCGGGTCTGGTCTGTCTGCCACAGGGGAAAAGCGGTGCCAGCCCCCTTCTGAGCTTTCAGCATGGTACAATTTTCTACAAACCAGAAGCACCCACCACCGCATCGTTTTCTGAATATTCCTGGTCCACTGCAGCGATCGCGTCGTCCGGTTACATCGCCCTCGCACCCGATTACCTTGGCTATGGTGTTTCAAGCGCAATACCCCACCCTTACTTACACGCAAAAACCATATCGTCAACAGTCGTAAATCTGCTGCGAGCCGCTAAAAAGTTTTTGGCGCTCCCTGCAATAAATATGGCTACCAACGGGCAGCTTTTCCTTTCCGGTTATTCTGAAGGCGGTTTCGCCACCCTGGCAACTCAAAAGAAGATCGAGCTTGAGCTTGCATCGGAATTCACCGTAACGGCGTCAGAGCCGGGAGCAGGCCCCTACGACATGACCGGCACTGTTCGGGCACAGGTGGCTTCAACAAGTCTGGTTAACCCGGCCAATGCCGCTTTAATGGTGAAAGCTTACGATATGATTTACAACTCACCAAGCCGGATCAGCTCCTACTTTACACCAACACAAGCCGCACAACTCGATAGTCTTTATTCTGGCAACTTCAACACCGAACACATAAACAACGCCCTGGGTGGATCTGTCATCAGTACGAACAGCCTTTTCAATCAGGCGTTTCTGGACAGTTATAATGGCAATGGCGAGGCAGCCTTCAAAGCGGGAGTCGCTGAAAACGATATTTACAATTGGAAACCAACCACACCAACCGTTCTATTCCATGGCGAGGATGATGAAGCTGTGCCATACGCCAACACCACCACAGCATTGCAGGCGATGACGGCAAAAGGCGCCTCCAATGTTTCCATTCACACCTGCAATGCCGGGGGGACCCTGCCGACAACGCACTTGAACTGTGAAGGCCCACATCTGGTTGATATGATGGCAACCTTTTCACCGATGGCCCAAGGACTGTAATCAGATTATCTGAAAAGGCGGTTTTGAATTTTCCATGCGCAAAGGTCAAGTCTCAACCCTATACAAATTCTGATTGGGTAGTTGGTTGAGACTTGCCCACAGAATTACCGTTGTACGACGGGACGGAATATGCTAACTGAGCAAAAAAATATTTCCGGGAGGCTGCAATGAACAACAGGCTGAGATTGATCCGTATGGCACTGACCGCCCTGTGTGCGCTTGTCACCTGTCCCCCCTGCTGCTGCAAGCGGAGCAGACGCCGGCATCGGTGACGCAGATCGAATCTCTGTTCCTCGGGTCCAAGGGGGAAGCTGACGATTCCTGCGTGAACTGCTCCAGTCAATCGCAAATGACCAGGTTTCCTGGCGCCGGGGTTTCCACCCGGAAGACCCTCCGTCGATAAGCGCCGGGACACTCGCCGCACCGGAAGCGGCAGCCACCCGGAACACCCTCAAACAGCAGCTCGCAAACCTGTCCAACCGGCTTCAGACCAATTCCAACCCGTGGTTTTCCCCCCGTTACCTGGGGCATTTGAACTCGGACCTGCTGCTCCCCGCAGTCGCCGGGTATTTTTCAGCCATGCTCTACAACGCCAACACCGTGGTCTATGAAGGCGGCTAAGCAGGAGTTTTAGAAGGTGAATAACTGGAATAGATAAGGGGCACTCTCTGCAATTTTATTACAGGTGAGCGCCCCTTGTACCTGGTGGAATCTATGGCTAACTCCGGGCGGTGGTTTTTGCTAGGCCCATCATTTCCGTGTGCTGTCAAACTTCTGTATATCAGCGACCTGTTTTTTCACCAACTCCGTCAGGCAATTTGAAAACTGTTTTCTGACTTCGCTGTTTGTGCTGCCGTGGGCGGTCAGGTTTGAGAGCCTGAAGCTTTTGTCTGGGGAACCCTTATCCAATGAGTACGCCACCTCCGCATCAAAAACCGGATTCAGCTTCACGGCTTTGATCACTTCGAGGATTTCCTCCCCCGTTTTCGGCGCATAGACAATACAGCGACTCCCGTCACAGTCGATGGTCTCAAGATGATACTTGGCAAGACTTAGACCGTTTATTGTCAGTACTGCAATTTTCGGGTTAATGGTTCTTGAAGCTGCTTCGTGACTGGATAGATCTACATCGAGCCGGAGCGGCTGCAGGTTAAGCACAAAATTGATCGGCTTGTCCTGGTAATAGTCAGTGGTAATCGAGCCCTGAACTATCTGGGCATCGCCGGCCTTGTACGGATTATCCTTACTGACTACCCGGTACTGCAGCTGACAGCGTGTGGTCTGTCCTCCATTTGACTCACTATCGAACTGAAAAAAACTCAAATCAGCAGCGGTTGATCGGAGTTCGTCATCCAGCGCTTTCTGGCTGTCATAGGCATGAGAGAGAACAGGTGCGGCTGACAAAGCGATACCAAACAGAGCAACCTTAAACACTGAATAAATAGTTAGTTTCATTTTGTTACTCCGCTTCTGATGTTCGAGGGAATCGGATGCTCCTGTACCAGCACCGTAAGGAAAACCCGTTAACGCCTGTATCAACTGCTCAAATCTTACCAAACTCCACGTCATTAAAGTCACCGCTTTGCATTCTTATCCCCGGAGGGTCGTGGAAATAAGCCCAGGCGTTGTAGCGTTCATTTCCCACGCTAACACAGATCTCCCTGCGTTCATAATGACGCGGGTGCCCCTCAAATTTGTCCAGCAGCAACAGCGTGGCGTCATCAACTGAGTATAATTCACCGGTGATTTGGTACCGGTCTTCACTGCTGGTAATATACGGATAGCCGTTTTTCAGATACATGGCATACCTGTCTTCAGATACGCCGACGCCATGACAATACGCATCCTTCAGCAGGTGATGATTACAATGTGTACTCCGCAGCGTGCCATACACAAAAACCAGGTGATTTGACTCCATAGCAGACCTCCTTGACATGGGTACTATTCGTTTACGGTGCTACTCACCGGCGGATACCGTCTTGATTACGGGAATGAGCCGGTCATCCAGGGACGCCATACTCTCTTTTCCCAATTCCTCCAGTGCCAGCCGCGCTTTGTCCGAATCCGTAATCAGCTCTGCCACATTCAGCCAGAGACAGGTATCGGATACACGATTAAGGTAGTTGACGCCACTGGCGAGGAGGCTCACGGCACCGCCAAAGTTTCCGTTGCGCCAATGGTGGAGGGCGACCGCGATCTGCAGAACCCCCTGGAGCAGGTTACGCACCTCACCTTTTTCGCAGAGCCACAATTCCTCGATGGTTTCATGACAGTCATACCATTCACGGCTGTTAAACTGTCGAACTGCCAGAAGCAACTGGCCCGGGGGTGATTCTTCGCATTTCAGCATGACGCATCCTTCAGTGTGCATACCGGAAAGCACCGGCACGGTTGTATAATCAGCCCCTTAGTGGCCTTTGAGTGCGTAGATTCCCGGCGCGTTTCTCCAGTATCCTTTGTAATCAAGACCGTAGCCAAACAGAAAGCGGTCGCCAACCTCAATACCGGTGAAATCAGCTGTCATACCGGGTGTAACTTTGCGCAGATGGAGTTTTTCCACCAGTGCCGCCATCTTGACCTTCTCTGCGCCCTGCTGATGGCAATATTCAGCAATGGCTGCCAGCGTCACCCCTTCATCCAGGATATCATCCAGCAGCACTACCGTTCTGCCGCGCAGATCAATTTGCGGCCGAACTTTCCAGTCAAGCGCGACTCCGTTGATTTCATGGCCGTAGCGAGTTGCATGGACGTAATCCACCTGGAGCGGAAATACCAGCTTGGTCAGCAACTGCCCGGCAAAGACGAGCCCCCCGTTCATACAGCAGATCAGCACCGGATTGACATCTTTAAGCTCTGCGGTCATCTCATCAGCTATCCGTGCGATAGCAGCAATAACGTCGGCTTCACTGACCAGCAGATCACTTTCTGCCAGAACCCTGCGCGCTTCTTCGCTATTCATGGTTTCTCCTTTAGTTGTGCACCTACTACTCGTACGATTCCGCCAGGATCGATGGCGGTGACCGGTTCATCATATTCGCCGGTTTTCCTGAACAACGCGGCAACGTCCTCTGCCTGATTAATACCAACTTCCACCAGCAGCCACCCTCCCGGATTCAGGTGTTTTATCGCTGCAGGGACAAGCTTTCGGTATATCTCAAGGCCGTCACTTCCTCCGTCAAGAGCCGTATAAGGATCATACTCGCGCACTTCCGGGGCGAGGGAATCAATATCTGCAGTGGGGATGTACGGCGGATTTGAAACGATGAGATCAAAACAACGTCCTGCTACCGGTTCAAGTAATGATCCGCACAGAATACTAATCGCCGCACCATGATTATCAGCGTTTTGTTGGGCAACCGACAGAGCGGCTTCAGAGATATCTGTGGCGGTGACAGCCGCCTGCGGCAATAACTTTTGCAACGTGACGGCAATACAGCCGCTTCCGGTACCGATATCAAGAACGGAGCGAGCAGCCGGACACCGGGAGATGGCCTCTGACACCAGTGTTTCCGTATCATGGCGCGGGATCAGAACATCGCTCGTGACGGAAAATTCTCGGCCATAAAATTCCTGACTGCCAAGAATGTGCTGCAGCGGTTCACGCCGGGCTCTCCGCGTAACCATATTCCGATACTCGGTCAATTCCCGCTCGTTCAGCGGCTTATCATACTGGAGATAGAGGCCGACACGGTCAAGCCCGGTAACAGCACAGAGAAGCCATTCTGCCTCAAGACGAGCGTTTTCGACACCCTTGGAGAGGAGAAAATCCTTTGTCCAGGAAAGCGTTTTCAAGGTTGTCCAGACTTCTTGCTCTTTCATTGCTGCTCCCGCCGGTGATACTACCACTATTCCTGATAAAGAAAAAGGGCGGTCTCGTCAGGAGGCCGCCCTTTTTCAAACATATGATTCATCTCATTACATCAGTTTGACCGCCGCCTGAGCAAACTGAAGGATGTATGACGGAACGATACCGGGGATCAGCGAACCAGCAACAGCAATCGCTAGAGCAAGAGCAATTGAGGGGGTAACCTGTACCCAATCGAATTCCTCTGTCGGCTCCTTCATGTACATGTACACCATAACGCGCAGGTAGTAGTACACCGATGCAGCACTGTTAAGAACACCGATAATCGCAAGCCAGATATAGCCCTTCTGGATGGCGCCGGAGAAGAGGTAAAACTTACCAATAAAACCGGCTGTCGGCGGCATACCGGCGAGAGAGAACAGGAAGATCGTCATGACAACTGCCAGTAATGGCCGTTTGAAGCCAAGTCCGGCGAAGTCAGAAACATTTCCGTTTGTTTCACCTTTTTTGGCGACGAGAATAATAATTGCGAAGGCACCGATGTTCATAAATGCGTAGGAAAGCATATAGAACAAAATACCTGCTGTACCGGTACCATTTCCCGCCGCAAAGCCGACCAGCGCGTAGCCAGCGTGTGCGATTGACGAATATGCCAGAACACGTTTGATGTTGTCCTGACGAAGAGCAGTTATGTTACCAACCGTCATGGTCAATACTGCCAGAACCCAGAGTACCTGGCTCCATTCAACCTGAAGTGTCGGGAGAGCAACCAAAAAGAGGCGAAGGAGGGCAGCAAAACCTGCTGCTTTAGGCCCGGCTGACATGAAAGCGGTCATGGGGGTCGGTGCGCCTTCATATACATCCGGTGTCCACATATGGAACGGTGCTGCTGCAATTTTGAATGCAAATCCTGTCATCATGAGCAGCATACCTGCTACCAGCATGATATTAGCGGAAGGCAGTGTCATCTGGCCAACTATTGCAGCTATTTTGTAAAGACGAGTTGTGCCGGTGGCACCATAGATGAGCGCCATACCGTAAAGCAGGAAGCCGGTTGAAAATGCCCCAAGCAGAAAATATTTGAGGCCGGCTTCATTGGATTTTTTGTTGGCCCTGTTAAATCCGGCAAGGACATAAAGGGACACGGACATGACTTCAAGACCGAGGAAGATCGTCATGAGATCTGTGCCTGATGCCATCAGCATCATACCGACAACCGTAAACAGGATCAGCGGATATAATTCGCCATGGTTGCATCCTTCGCGCTCCATGTACTTGTCAGAAATGAGTACTGTCAAGCCGGCTGCCACCAGGAAGGTCATCTTGAAGAAAGTAGCAAAGTTATCGAGAACAACTGAACCGCTGAAGCTCTCTACGTGACTCCCCCATCCGGTTCCAACCAGTACTGCCGCTCCGACAATGCCGATGAAACTGAAATATGCAAGGTATGACTTCTGTCCGCCGGGCGCAAATACGTTGAACAGCAGAAGTGCCATGGCCAGCACGGAGAGAAATATCTCCGGTAGAATCGGCGTCATATTGACGGCTGGAACTAAAATCATGTCCATCTAAAATATCCTCCGGTCGGATTGACTCGTAATTTGTTTACTTTGCGGCGTGCGGGTTAACTGCGGGTGCGGCGTGCGGGGCCGGGGCCGCTTCAGTTGCAGGGTGTGCAGCGGGCATTGCTCCGCCCGGATGTCCTGCCGGCATCTGCGGCATAACTGCTGGATGCCCTTCAGGCATTTGCATCTGAGCTGCAGCAGGTGGTACCATCTGTGCATTTACCGATGCGACGCGAACCTGAGCAACGAGTTTTTTGATGGCAGGATCCATTTTATCGATAAACGGTTTAGGGTAGAGACCCATGAAAAAGATCATTACCAGCAGCGGAACCATGATAGCTATTTCTCTAGCGTTAAGATCCAGCAGTTTCTGGTTTTTTGGGTTGTCCAATTCTCCGAACATGACACGCTGGAAGACCCAGAGCATGTAGACGGCAGAAAGGATAACACCGCTTGTTGCAATAATTGTCCACCAGCGCAGCTGACTTTCAAAAGCGCCAAGAAGAATGAGGAACTCACCTACGAAGCCGTTAGTACCAGGCAGACCAACCGATGAGAATGTAACGATCATGAAAATCGTTGCAAATATCGGCATCTGCTTCGACAAACCGCCGAAGTCGGTAATTAAACGGGTGTGGCGGCGCTCGTAAATAAAGCCGACTATAAGGAACAGTGCGCCGGTAGAAATACCGTGGTTGATCATCTGCAACATACCACCGGAAATACCTTCAACATTAAAGGCGAACACGCCGAGCATTACGAAGCCGAGATGGGCAACTGAAGAATAGGCGACCAGTTTTTTTACATCTTCCTGAACCATTGCAACAAGCGCCGCGTAGAGGATACCGATTACCGCCAGCGTTGCAATCAGGGGCGCAAATTGGTGAGCGGCCTCAGGAAAGAGCGGGATGGCGAATCGCACATAACCGTATGTACCCATTTTCAATAGTACCGCAGCCAATATTACAGATCCGGCGGTCGGTGCTTCGGTATGGGCATCCGGTAACCAGGTGTGCAGCGGGAACATTGGGACCTTGATTGCGAAGGCAAAAGCGAACGCCAGGAACAACCAGATCTGGGTAGCTAAATCAAGTTTAAGAGTGAAGAAACTCAGCAGGCTGAAGTCCTGGATGCCGGCCTGCATTCCTTTGAAGTAAAGGAAAACAAGTGCCACAAGCATGAGAAGCGAACCGACCATGGTGTAGATGAAGAATTTGACGGCGGCGTAAATTTTGTTCTTGCCGCCCCAAATACCGATCATGAAATACATCGGGATCAGCATAACTTCCCAGAAAATATAGAACAGGAACAGATCGAGAGAAATAAATGCGCCCAGCATACCGGTCTCAAGAAGGAGAAGACAGATCATGTACTCTTTGACCTTCTCTTCAACAGCAGTGTACGTTGAGAGAACTGCGATCGGCATTATGAATGTTGTCAGAATGACGAGCCAGAGGCTGATACCGTCAATACCGATATTGTAGCGCATGATGAACGGCCCGGCCGCAATCCAAGGTACATTCTCGACAAACTGGAATTCAGCGTTTGTCTGAAAACCGGTCAGTATCAACAGCGATACAACGAAAGTGACTACTGTTACCGCGAGGGCTACATTCCGAAGCACTCCCTTGCTGTCCTTCGGAATGAACAGCAGCAGCAGGACACCCAGTATCGGCAGGAATGTCGTCAGGCTCAGTACGTTACTCATGAATTCGTGCTCCTTTATACAAAGTGCTAATGAAGTGGTTATTTAAAGATGAAGTAGCCAAGCATGACAACAACGCCTAGTGCCATGGAAAGTGCATAGTTATAAAGGTAGCCGGACTGCAGATAACGGAAAATACCACTGAACCCCATGACAACATTTGCCACTCCGTTAACAACCCCGTCTATAATTACAACATCAAATCCCTTCCAGAGGAACTGGCCCAGCGCCTTGCATGGATTGACGAACAGATAGTCATACAGTTCATCAACATACCATTTGTTGTACACAGCGCGGTGCAGGGCCGGGAATGTTGCAACAAATTTGCCCGGCAGTGCGGTATTTTTTACGTACATGGTAAACGCAATGCCAATACCGACGAGTGCAATGACAACGGACAGCCCCATCAGACTCCATTCAAGGGCATGACTCGGGTGGGCAGCATGAGAAACGTATTTATGGCTGTACTCCGTTGCCAGTGCAAAAACCGGATCCAGCCAGTGTTCAAAATAGTTCGGCAGCATGCCAAGAATCTTTGGCATCCCAATGTAACCGCCGACAACAGCAAGTGCACCCAGCACCATCAGCGGGATGGTGATGACCAGCGGTGACTCGTGCAGATAACTTTTTGCCTTCGGATTTATGCGACTCTCTCCGAAGAACGTCATGAACACCAGACGGAACATGTAGAACGCGGTAAAGCACGCGGCGATAGCACCGGTACCCCACAGCACAATATTGAGATCACCGTGGTACGGGTTGGCAAACGCCTGCCAAAGAATCTCATCCTTGGAGAAGAAGCCGGAGAATCCTGGGATACCGGCGATAGCAATTGTAGAAACAAGGAACGTCACGAAGGTTATCGGCATGGCTGATCTGAGCCCGCCCATGTTGCGCATGTCCTGTGCGTCGTCATGAGAGTGAATCTTATGCAGTGCATGGTGCATGGAATGAATTACCGATCCAGAACCAAGGAACAAACATGCTTTGAAGAAGGCATGGGTCATCAGGTGGAAGATACCGGCAGAGAATGCGCCGACTCCCATCGCCAGAAACATGAATCCTAGCTGTGAAACAGTCGAATATGCCAGAACCCGTTTAATATCATTTTGTGCCGTACCGATCGTCGCGGCAAAGATTGCCGTAGCTGCTCCGATTACCGCGATAACCATCATTGTTTCCGGTGATTTTACGAAGACAAAACTCATACGGGCGATCATGTAGACACCCGCCGTAACCATTGTAGCCGCATGGATAAGTGCTGATACCGGTGTGGGGCCTTCCATGGCGTCAGGAAGCCAGGTGAAGAGCGGTATCTGGGCTGATTTTCCGGTAGCACCGACGAAGAAGCAAAGTGTTGCAACAGTCACAACCCCACCATATGGGAGCAGGTGCGATGCTGCCTTGATTTCCATGAAGTTGACAGTCCAGATATTGTGATTGCTGCCGAACCACCAGTACAGAGTAAACAGGCCGATAAGGAAGCCGAAGTCGCCAACACGGTTCATGACAAACGCTTTTTTTGCAGCGTCACCGGCTGATTTTTTATGGAAATAATAGCCGATGAGCAGGTACGAACAGAGGCCAACACCTTCCCAGCCAATGAACATAACCAGCATATTGCTGCCAAGCACCAGCAGAAGCATGGACATACAGAAAAGATTCAGATAGGCAAAGAACCGATAAAAGCCCTCTTCACCGTGCATATACCCGATTGAGTAAAGATGAATGAGCGTGCCGACTCCGGTTACGACCATGATCATGATACAGGAGAGCGGGTCAATCAGAAACGCCATGTCGGCTTTGAAGTGCCCGGAGTGGATCCATGGGAACACAACTTTCTCAAATACTCTCTGCTCCGGCGGGAGACCGATCATCTGCATGAGTATTCCGCATGACACCAGGAATGACAGGAAAATCATCAGCGTTCCGATACCGCCAATCACTGCCTCATTCTTGATCTTTTTCCCGAAGAGTCCATTGATCAGGAACCCGATGAGCGGGAAGAGCGGTATTAGCCATACGTTGTCAAACATGTAAGACTCCTTTTATACAATCATTAAACGTTGTCGTAAGGGTTGGGCTGCGGTTCTACCACTTCATCAGGTTAACGTCGTCAACATCTATCGATTCTTTATTGTTGTAGAATGCGATGATGAGGGCGAGGCCGACAGCAGCTTCAGCTGCCGCAACAGTCATGATGAAAAAAACGAATACCTGTCCGTCAAGATTACCCAGATGGCGTGAAAAGGCCACAAAGGTAAGATTAACGGCATTAAGCATCAGTTCAATGCACATAAAGATTACGATAGCGTTTTTGCGTGTCAGCACGCCGATCGTACCGATTGAAAAGAGTACGGCGCTTATGACGAGATAGCTGTTCAGGTTTTCCATGAATATATCCCTCTTATATTTTTTTCTTGGCCAGAATGACCGCGCCGACAATTGCCACGAGTAGAAGAATTGAGGTTATTTCGAACGGCAGCAGGAAGTTCGTAAATATCTCTTTTCCAACCAGTTCCGTGTGACCAAGTTTTTTGATCATCTCGCCGCTGTACGGTCCTGTGGGAAGTGCTGCACGGCTTTTAACCAGAACGATGACAACGTTCAGGAAAGTAAAGAAGCCGACGATTGATCCAATAACGAGCTTGTGGGAATGTTTTTTGGTGGCATCAACCCGAATGTTCAGCAGCATGATGGTGAACACCATCAGAACCATGATCGCACCGGCATATACCATGACTTGTACGGCAGCCATAAACGGCGCATCAAGCATGACATAATACGTTGCCAGACAGAAAAAGGTCATAATGAGTGCCAGAGCGCTGTTTATCGGATTCTTGCAGGTGACTACAAGAATCGCCGATATAATTGCTACTAGCGATATGATCAGAAAAAAGAGGGTTTCCATGCACTGCTCCTTTATTTCTTTTCTAAGAGACGTTCTTTTGAGTAGATGAAATCCTTCCGATCGTAATTCGCCAGTTCGAATTCACCTGTCATGCGGACAGCATCAACCGGACAGGCTTCAACACAGTATCCGCAGAAGATGCAGCGCAGCATGTCGATTTCGTAGACAGTGGCAAATTTATCGTGGTTGGCATCTTCACCGGCTTCTACCGTAATACATTTGGCAGGACAGACTGTCGGGCAGAGGTAGCAGGCAACACACTTGGCCTTGTCATGTGACACGTTCAGGGCGTGCAGGCCACGAAAACGGGCTGCGACCTTGGGACGCTCCGTCGGGTACTGCAGCGTAACCGGCTTCAGGAACATGTGCTTAAATGTAATTGCCATGCCGTTTATAATCGGTGTAATCGGATTCATATGTTCATCCTCGTCTCTGGAATAACGTTACTCACTCAGCGTGCATCAAATAAAATAGCCAATGATTCCTGTTACGACAATATTCACAAGTGCTATCGGAATGAATACTTTCCAGCCGAGATGCATCAACTGGTCATAGCGGTAGCGGGGCAGCGTGGCACGAATCCACATACAGACAAACATCAGGAAATATACTTTTGCGACAAAATATACCGGTCCGAGCAGTGGCATTGCTGCGGTTAACGGGCCGTTCCAGCCGCCCAGAAACAGGGTAACAGTCAACGCACATACGGTAACCATGTTTGCATATTCAGCCATGAAGAACATTGCGTATTTCATGGAGGAATATTCCGTACAGAAACCGGAGACCAGCTCTGTCTCTGCTTCGGGGAGGTCAAACGGGGTGCGGTTTATTTCGGCAAGCGAGCAGATGAAGAATATGAAGGCTGCCAGAGGCTGTTTGAAGAGATACCATTCAAAGCCGCCCATTCCGGACTGTAATTCAACAATTTTTGTAAGCGACAAAGTTCCTGACAGCATGAACACTGATATGATCGACAAACCGGCGGCAAGTTCGTAGGAGATCATCTGGGCTGAGGCGCGCAGGCCGCCCATCAGCGAGTATTTGCTGTTGGATGCCCAACCGGCAAGCACGATGCCGTATACTCCCAGTGAAGACATGGCAAGAATATACAGAACGCCGACGTTTACGTCGAAAACCTGTCCGGCAGTGGTATCGTAGTAGGCAGCGATCTGAAGTGGAATTTTGTAGCCAGCCACTTCGATAACGCCTCCAAACGGTATAACAGCAAATGTTATGAACGCCGGTATGAGAGCTATCAGCGGGGCAACCAGAAATGCAAATGTGCTTGCCTGTGATGGGATGATCTCTTCCTTGAAGAAGAGTTTGACCCCGTCAGCAATCGGCTGCAGCAGTCCGTGCCAGCCGGTTCGCATCGGCCCAAGACGCACCTGCATATGGCCGATGATCTTACGTTCGGCGTACGTGGCATATGCTACGGTCAGCAACACGAAGACAAACGCCACAAGGACCTTGGCAACCATGGCGATGTAATACATCATCGGAAGTCCTAATATCTCGATTCCCATCTGTCCCTCTTTCTTTGCGTGTATAAGGTATTTATTTCAAACCGTTACTACTAGAAATCAACTATTTTGAAACTGTTACCATTGTCACCGGCTGTCCAGCCCAGATGGCAGTAACAGGGGTGTTGCTAAAGTGGTAGGGAGCGAATGCAACACCTGCCGGTATCCGGAGAGATACTTTAGCCTTAAGCTGTATGCTTCCCGATGCAGAAGACACGGTAACCAGATCATTTTCGGTAATTTTACCTGCGGCAGCATCGCTGCGCGATACCTCAATGTAGCCTTCTTGGCAGACATGCATCGGCCCTTCGCCGTACTGCGACAACGTGCCGCTGTGATACAGGGCGCTGCCGATCACGAGGGCCAGTTTACCCTGCTCAGCAGCAACCGGGGCTACCGCTTTCGGCACTACAAACGCCGGAGTCATGGAAACAGCTGCGAAAGCTCCGTCTTTCCGGAGAGATACATGGCTTAACCCTTGATAGCCAGGCGTAACTGCCGCTATTTCTCCAAACTGAGCTGCCGGGGAAGCCGGGGCCTGCCCACCAAGGCACTTGACGAGGCCTGAAAAGACTTCGAAGTCCGTTCTGATTTGCGCTCCCTTGCGGATTGCCGGTTTGAAGAATTGCACTCTTCGATCGGTACTGGTGAAAGTGCCCTCTTTTTCTGCGAAGGAGCAGACAGGCAGGACAACATCCGCCATGGCTGCTGTTTCAGTAAGGAACAGTTCGGACACAACAAGGAATTCAACCGCTTCAAGCGCAGCCTTGACCTTGTTCCGGTCCGGATAGGAAGTAAGTGGATTTTCTCCGGCGATAAAGAGAGTTTTGACGCCGCCGTTTGTGCAGGCTTCAAGGATCTGCAGGCCGTTCAGGCCGCCGTCCTGGGCATAAAAGCCCATATCCACCGCACCCTGGCTATTGTTCTTTTCGGAAAGGCAGAGCACACCGCATCCTTCTTTACCGTAGTTACCGGTGAGAAGTGCCAGGTTTGCTGCGGCACTCGCCAGATCAGCAGTGTGGCCGGCATATGCCTGACCAACCGGAAACAGAATCAGTCCCTTATCGGCAGCAGCATATCCTGCAGCAAGCTTCTTGATATCAGCAGCGGCAAGACCGGATTGGGTGGCAACCGTATCGGCATCAAATGCTGCCAGCGCCTGACCAAGTTCCGCAAACCCTGGAATTGCTTCGGCACTTCCGTCAGCCAGCTTTTCATCAAGGATGATTTTGGCAATGGCGTTTAATACGGCAACTTCGCTGCCCGGACGGTGAACCAGAGTTACCGCATCAGGGAGTTTTGAAAGTTTGCCTTTTTTGTCGGAAAGGATCGACAGTTTCACGCCATTATTTTTCACCGCCATGTTGATTTCAAAACCAACAACCGGATGAGTTTCGTACGCGTCAGTTTTTATGACCAGCAGGAAATCACTTTTTTGAATATCCGGGATGGTGGCTGACGATGCGCTTGTTCCGAAACTGCGGGCAAAACCTTCCGTCAGTGCTGCGTGGGCATATCC
>Ga0007792_10000174_pt1 | contig 22868 bp, 30 predicted proteins | sample CryBogmetaGMA6M_FD_60371 | JGI IMG/M metagenome (GOLD analysis project Ga0007792, IMG submission 60371) | Freshwater microbial communities from Crystal Bog, Wisconsin, USA - MA6M | ecosystem: Environmental > Aquatic > Freshwater > Lake | place: Crystal Bog, Wisconsin, USA | collected 2009-07-06
ACTTGAATACTGTAACCCTTGGTGAGTCTTGAGCCTGTCCGTTTATCAGTAATCAGGTAATTGATTTTAAAGCGACTTTCCCACTCTACGATAGTCGCTTGCACGGTAATGACCTGCCCGAACACCGCAGGTTTTATATAACGCATATTGAGATCAATAACCGGCCATGCGTAGCCTGAATCGCGCATTTGCGGATAATTGTAATCAATTTTTTCCAGCAAGGCACAACGGGCTATTTCAAAATATTTTGCGTAATGTCCATGCCAGACCACTTCCATCATATCGACATCATGGAAAGGGATTTCCAGATCAACAGACGTTTGATGAATACTTTTAGTCATAAAGTTGCCAATGCTGTCGACGGATCAAGACCAGACATTGGCGCAACTCTTGTTCCAATGCCCGATCAGTGCTTAAGAACGGACTAAACTGCCGTACAAACTTAACGGTATGCTGTAAGGCAGGGCTTAACGATTCCAGATTCCCCCGCAATTCCACACCTTGTACCGCAGCAAACAATACCGCCGCCACCACCTGTTCGGTTAATTCCAGTATGCGGATGCAATCCCGTGCCGCAATCGTGCCCATGCTGACCTTGTCTTGATTGTGGCATTCGGTGGAGCGGGAAAACACACTGGCGGGCATGCTCAGTTTAAGGGCTTCGGCAGTCCAGGCGGATACGGCGATTTGCACGGCTTTAAAACCGTGGTTAATCATCGCTTGTTCGGCATCGGCACCGGATAAATTGGCAGGCAAGCCGTGGTTAAATTTAGTATCCATGAGTTGCGCCATTTGCCTGTCCATTAAATCGGCAAGATTGGCGACCGCTGTTTTCAGGCTGTCCATCGCAAAGGCGATATGACCGCCGTAAAAATGGCCGCCATGCAAAACATGTTCTTCTTCTGCATCGATTATGGGATTGTCATTGGCGCTGTTCAGTTCGTTTTCAATAAACTGCCGCTGCCACGGCAAAGAGTCTTCCAGAACGCCAATAACATGCGGTGCACAACGCAGCGAATAACGATCCTGCAAACGGGTATCGTTACGCGGCGCACTTTCGGTCACCTGTAAATCTGCCCGAATACGCTCGGCAACCCGGTTTTGGCCGGGATGAGGCTTTACCGAAAAAAGTTTTTTATCAAAGTGATAAGCGTTGCCCTTTAACGCTATCGAAGCCAGACTGGTGATGCGCGTACTGAGTTGCGACAAATATTCGGCACGTTGGTAGGCAAGGCAGGCAATACCGGTCATCGCCGCCGTGCCGTTCATAATAGCCAAGCCTTCCTTGGGCTTAAGGGTCAGCGGTTCGATGTTTAACCGCGCAAAAACCGTATCGGTTGACTGCCGTTCGCCTTGAAACAGAACATCCCGTTCGCCGGCCAGCACTGCTGCCAAATAAGACAGCGGAGTTAAATCACCGCTCGCACCCACTGATCCTTCTTGCGGCATCAGCGGCAGAATATCCAGTGTTAATAAGGTCGCCAGTTGCTGCAATAATTGATAACGGACACCTGAAAAGCCGCGTGCCAGACTGGTTAAGCGCACGGCCAGGATGGCGCGGGTTTGTTGGGCGTCAAAATGACTACCCAGACCGCAACCGTGGAAAGTGTATAAATGCCGGGGTAATTCTTCAACCAGATGTAACGGAATCGACACGTTACAAGAATCGCCATAGCCGGTGGTTACGCCATAAACAAAGCCTTGCTCTTTTAACAGACTATCAATAAATAACGCACCTTTATCAATGCGTTTAATAAAATCGGCTTGGGTACTGAGTTCAACGGTTGCCTGTTTTCCGGCTATCCTGCAAATATCTTCAATAGTTAAGAATTGACCATTAAAAATGACGGTATTTTTGCTATTCATCATCATGCGCAACATGCCAAAAATCGAAAAAATTAAACCATTGCAGTGGCTCTTTTAAACAGTAAGTTTCCAAACATTGTGCATACTGCTGAATAACTTTCTGCATGGCCTGCTCACGTGTTTTTCTGGAAAAATTCAATAGGTCACTAAAATAATCAAAATAAATAACATGCCTGCCCTGTTGCTTTAAACAAAACACCGTATAAACCGGACATTTCAGTAACGCAGCCAGAATAATCGGCCCTTGTGGAAACAATGCCTCGGCACCCAAAAAGGTAACCTTCGTAACACGTTGTTGGTTACTTACCGGCGTTCTGTCAGCGGCGATAATGACTAGTTCACCGGCATCAATTTTGTCGCTTAGCAACACCGCCGTCGCTGCGGTAATTTCAGTCACCTGAATCAGATTCAATCGGCTATTGTCGCTGGTCTGATTTAAAAGCTGATTAAATTTTTGGGCATGTTTAGTGTGTACCAACACATTAATACCAACAACCTTATCCAGACTGGCTATCACTCGGCAAACTTCAAGATTACCCAGATGCGAGCCCAGCAATAGTGCACCACGGCCTTTGCTAATCGTCGTCAATAATTCATCACGCCCGTGATATTCGACTTCACTTTCTACCAGCGCCCCTGACCAGGCGGCCAGTTTGTCAATAATGGAATTGGCAAAACTAATAAAGTGCCGGTAACTCCAAAATAAACTGCCATGCAATTTCAATGACGGCGCAAAAACGGCCAGTCTGTTTAGATAATCCTGACTGGCCTTTCTGGCCTGACGATTAAGCAACCAGTAATAAGTCACGACCGGATATAAAAAAAATTGCAGAATCGTGCGGCCAAATAACAGATAGATACGCAATAAAAACCGCATACCCCAAATGATGCTAGTTTCCTCCCTCTGCGCCCAGTGCAAAGATTTTTTCATCGCCAGTGTCGAAGGATTAATTGTGGAAAGCGTATCAACATGCCAAAGAATAATCTGGCATGGGTTTTTGAAATCAAAACATTATCCTGCAATAACCTGAAATGTGACACGCCATCGTAAGGGTAACAGACCGCTGTTGGTATATTGATAGCCTCGACACCCTGCCAGTACAGGCGCACAACGATATCTATATCATAATCCATCCCTCGGGCTATCTGCGTCGTACTGATTAATTTATCTACGGCAGCCAACGGATACAACCGAAAGCCGCACATACCGTCAGCTATCGCCAGGGACAAGGTATGTATTGCTACCCAAAAATTAGTAACACGCCGACCATACAGCCGATTTTTAGGAACGGATTCATCAAAAACGGGTTGACCTAAAATCATCGCATCAGGGTTTAGTCTGCCGGCTTCAAGAAAGCGCGGAATATCCTCGATGCTATGCTGTCCATCGGCATCAATTTGTATTACATGCGTGTATCCCAACCGTTGCGCAGCATTGAAGCCATCAACAACCGCAGCGCCTTTACCGCCATTTACCGCCCGGTTTAGCAAGGTAAGCCAGCCCGTTTTCTGTCTGGCGCAGTCTTCCAGCACCGCTGAGCAAGCGGCTGAACTGCCGTCATTAACCAGTAGACAGGGAATACCTAATGGTTTTAATTTGGCGATAACCCGGGCAATGGCGTGTTCATGATTATAAACAGGGATGATGATGCAGGGTTTCATGCGTGTTCTCTGGATTTGGCGGTATAAACAAGCCTCCCTGAACTGTATACCCCCTGTTCTGAACGGAACTGAAAGTGTAGTTTATCAGGCGACACATTCCATTTAATGGTCAATTTAAGCGCATCGCCCGGCTTAATGACTTTTACAAATTTAATGACTTCCATCGCTAAAAACGGCTGGTCAATCGAAAAAAACAATTTACCGAAATATTCTGCCCACGCTATCTGAACCACGCCGGGGAGAATCGGATAAGTGGAAAAATGATCGGGAAAATAAATTAAATCCTCAGGCACTCTAATCGTCAGCTTAACGGTATTAGATGTTGTACAAACACCTTGCACTTGGGGTAATTTTTGAGTATCCGTGTCCAACAGCGCATTTAGAAGATGTTGATTAATTTTACCTTGATCCGTCAACGGCATGGTGTCCAGTAACAGCCATTTTCTCGGCAAAACAACGTTATCAAACCATTGATAAAGCAAGGTACGCAGTTGCCTGATTAAAGCATTCCTACCCTCGGTTTTGAGGTATTCAAAACCTGCTTCAGTCAACACCACCGCTGCACCGACCACATCCCTGCTTTTGGCTATGGTTACAACAAACGCCTCAGCCACCCACGGCGTGTCAGTCAAGCGCCGTTCCAGTTCAGATAAAGACAGGCGCTTTTCTTCTATTTTAACGATGCGATCCACCCGCCCTTGCAAAATAAACCGGCCATCGTCTTGTAAACTAATCTGATCATCCAGTTCAAAATACGGTTTCCTTTCCCCCTTTGTAGTGGGAGACACTTGGATATAAGGCGAATATAACTCCCAACAACCGGCCATAAAGCGTAAACTCAACCCGTCAAACAACTGCCAGGCCGTAGAGTGCTGCCGCCAACCGATACCGCCCGTTTCCGAGCTGCCGTAAATTTCAATCACCTGCTGTCCGCTATGGGTACTAATCTGCTGCCTTACTGCCTCGTGCAACGTGCCGCCCGAACTAAAAATGGCGGTTAATCCGGCAATATCCTTCCACGGTGAGTTTTGATCCAGACGTTTTAAATGGGCGGGACTGGCAACCCAACAGGCAGCGCCAGCCTGAATCGCGTTGATCAACGTTTCAGGATTGATATAAATCGGACTGTGAAAACAGCGACCTGCCGACAGCGGCCATAAAATACGAAACAGCAAGCCGTAAATATGCTGATGACTAACAGTTGCCAAAACCTCTGCATGTCCAAGTTGCTGCCCCCACTGTTTTTCCAGCGCGGTAACTTCCCGCTGGAACTGGATCAGGCGCTTTTCTATCGGCTTCGGTTGCCCGGTAGAGCCGGACGTAAAAATCACCAGTCGGGTTTCTTCCAAATTTAATGACGATAAGGGCAAAGCGAAAGCTTCTGTTGCTGTTAGATGATAATTAAAGGGTTGGCCGACATCCCAGTCACCTATTAACCGGCAGTCATGTTGCTGAAGTTGCTGCGCAGTACCTGGCCGATTATTACCGGCAATCCAGACCTGCTTGCCGGCATGAAACAAGGCAAACAACAGCACTGCAAAAAGATAAGCGTCTTCCGTAAATAAAGCATAACGCTGAAACGACTGGGCTTGCAACTCTCTGACCCAGTATTTTACAGACGCATAAAAATCATCGGTATGATAATAACGTCCTGCATGAAAGGCCATTCGGAGCGCAGAATCTTTTCTTGCCAGCACGCAGTCTGACAAGCTAATAGCTTCATTTGACATGTTTCTGGGTTTTCATCCTGACTATATATTCCCCGACAAACAAAATCCCCATCAATAGGTATGCGATCAAACCGTTATATAAACTCCAAATTTCAAAGCTGCTCCACAGCGCTGTCACTAACGCAATACTGCCGTTAACAATAAAAAACACACACCAGATTTGGGTAACACGCCGGGTATAAATAACGCCCTCAGGCGGCAAATCCGGGTGTTGAATTCTGGCCAACCGTTCAATCAAACTCGGCGGAGACAGTAAACTCCACGAAAAAAGCAGCAACATAGCCGCATTAGCGATGGCTGGATAAAACCGTAAAGTAAGCAACTCATTACTCCAGATTGCAAATCCGCAATAAATCATGCCCATCAGTAACAACGGGCAACTCCAATGCTTAATGGAGTAACTTACAATCAGCCTAATGCCCAGTAAAACAAACAGAACACTCGCTATTTTCCAAGGCTCCAAATAATGAATACCGAAATAAACGGCAAACGGATAGAGCATGGTCAATAAACCTATGACACTATTTATTATCATTATCTATTTACCCTGCGCCTGTCATTAATCATGCAGCATGTTGTAAACCGCTTCGACCACATCGGCAATAGTACGGGCAGATTTAAAATCTTCCGGCTTGACCGATTTCCCGGTCATTTCCCTAATCTGAACCATCATATCAACGGCATCAATACTATCGAAATCAAGATCTTCGTACAGACGAGCTTCCAGCGTAATTGCCTCTGCATCTATTTCAAACATCTCGACCAGAATCGTTTTAATAGCGCTTAAAATTTCTTCACGGGTACTCATGATCACGTTAACTCTGTACTGATTTAATGTAGTTGGCCAAGGTTGAAACAGAAGAAAAAATCTTTACGACATCTTCTTTTTCAGCCTCAATTTTTACATTGTACTTTTTACGAATAGCCAGTCCCAGTTCCAACGCGTCGATTGAATCCAGTCCCAGACCGTCATTAAAAAGCGGTGCGTGGCTGTCTATATCGGCAACACTGATATCTTCCAGGTCCAGCGCTTCGATGATTAATTGTTTTAATTCATTTTCCATAGTCTTTATAACGTTCTCTCTGCTGCGTAAAATAATCCTGCAAGTACTGGTTGAACCGGCGTACGGCAATTGATTTCGGTTGTATTCGGATAAATTCATCCAGAGCGATATCCTCACCTACGTGCATCGCCAGATGAAAACGGCGTTCCGGGATGTGATACCATGGCTCGGCTTTCGTTAAGGTACTCGGATAACACAAGAGTGTCACCGGCGTTACACAGGTATTGGCCTGCAAGGCTATCGCAGCGGCTCCCCGCTGAAAGCGGCACGGCTTTCCGGGTACCGAGCGCGTTCCCTCCGGAAAAACAATCATACTTCCACCCGACTGCAACCACGCGACGCAATCGGCTATCATTTGTTCAGGATCGCTATTACTGATATAGCCAGCATTGACTATAGGTCCACGCATAAAGGGATTACGCCACAGACTTTCTTTGACAATACAGTTTACCTGTTTAATTCGGCTGATTAGAAACACAATATCAATCAACGTCGGATGATTGGCTATGATCAACTGCCCTGGACGATTAAGCTTATCCAGACCCTTTATTTCGTAAGTCATAATGCCTATTCTGTGCATCAGGCCGATGAAGACATAAAAGCTGACATGGACAACTCGCTGCCCCCGGCTTATCCGCTGCAAACGATTGCCAGGCAAAACGGACAGCACTGGAAAAACCAGAAGCCACAATAGCACACCGCCCATAGCGAAGATAAAAAAGCTCAAACCCGTAGCAAAAAGACGCCAGCCATAGCTTAATTGTCGGATTATTTTTTGCGCCATGTCCAGCTATGTCCTTGATTGCCTAAACTCAACAATCGCTCTTTGGCTAAAAGAAACCTTAAAAATAGTTGTAATTGTAAAGGTTGCTCGCCATCATCACGAGATTGCGTACAACGATCAAACTGTAAAGGCAGTCCATCGCCGGTTAAGGCAATTCTTAACGCAAGTACACAAGGATAAGGACTGTTGAGATTGAAAGGCGCAATGGGATAAAAATCAGCTATAGGTTCATCGTATAAAATAATTAGAACTTCATCAACACCTTCATGCAGCATACCCAGCGCTTCAATAAAAGCAGGGGCTATGCCTTCCTGTCCCGGGGCAATCACAGTTATTTCCTGACTGTTACGATAAGCGATAGAAAACAGGCCAGCGATAGCATTATGTACGGAAAGGCTAAACGCCGTGGGTGAAAGCTCATGACCTGCCTGAATCGTTTTAAGCATAACTAATGACTTACATATTTCACCATGCGCAGAACTAAACACGACAGGCAATGTTTTCCCGCTCTCAATGCATTGATCGGCAACATTAAAAACAGCTCTGGCTAACGGCGTTAATCTACGCCGTAACATCTTGGGTACACACTCAGGAATATCAGAGTTGCCAAGCACCATCAATCTGCCATCTCCAGTGCTTAAACCGGGAGCCCATGCGCTCCATTGACACAAGATAAAATCAGACATTATCACTTAAAATTACCGTGCCATTGTTTCATATAATGGATAATAGCGTTGGCATTTGGTAAACCGATTGACCCTACCCGCTTGACAACCTTACAACCTGTTAAATAAAATTAATCAGTTATTGATTGGGTTGCTCAGGGTCTTCAGTGACTGATTTGGCCACTCTTTTTGTACCCCTGCCTATGGCCTGAAAAGTATCACGCGAGCCATGACCAATATCCGTTGTAACATTTTTTGTGGTATTGCCAATTGATCGACCGGCTTCTTTAAATTCAGCGCAAGCTACCAACAGGCATAAGATAGCCCCACCGGCAAACAATTTTCTAACTAATTTGACCATATCACTCTCAATCTTTCAAAAAATGTTCACTTTATATCCTGTTCAGAGTTAACAGAATCTGAATGGTAATTAATAGCGTGCTTTAAACCTTTCGGGGGAAGAGGGAAAAACGCATAACTGGACACAAACCAGCACCTTCGTGATGATAAGCCTGTAAAATCTGGTTAAAATGGATCAGCCAATGTCAGACTATCCCGAATCAATTACGATAAACACTTATCACTAACCAATCTGGCATTGTTTTTAAATAGACTCCTAATCCACAAGAATAAACGGAACCAGTCCAATGTGTAAAGTTATTATCATAGGTGCGGGGCCTTCAGGCAGCATTGCCGGGGCATTATTACATAACAGCGGACATCAGGTCACCATTCTGGAGCGTCAGCATTTTCCCCGGTTCAGCATAGGTGAAAGCCTGCTGCCTCAATGCATGGAATTCATCCAGCAAGCAGGTATGATGGATGCCGTTGTTAAGGCCGGTTTTCAGTTTAAAAACGGCGCATCCTTTGTCTACCGGGATCAACACACAGTATTTGATTTTGAAGACAAGTTTACCGATGGCATGGGCACTACGTTTCAGGTTCAACGTGGTCGGTTTGATAAAATACTTGCCGATGAAGCCGCCAGGATGGGTGTTGATATACGCTGGCAGATGGAGGTAACCGCTGTTGATTTTTCAGGCGACAAACCGAAACTTGACGTGCGCGACCCATCCGGTAAGGTAGTAACCCATGAGGCTGATTTTGTCCTCGATGCCAGCGGTTTCGGACGCATATTGCCGCGTTTGCTGGATCTGGAATCACCATCCGGTTTTCCGGTCAGAAAAGCCTTGTTTGGGCATATTGAAGATCGTATTGATGATGCGCAATTTGATCGAAACAAAATACGGATTACCGTTCATCCAGACCACAAAGATGTCTGGTTCTGGTTAATTCCCTTCAGCAATGGCCGTAGCAGTATCGGTGTTGTCGCACAAGCTGATTTTTATCAGTCGTGGACTTGTAACGATACGGCTTTGCAGGACATCATCAATCAAGATGACTGCTTGCGCACGTTACTAAAAAACGCCGTATTTGACGATAAAATCAATGCCATTACCGGCTATTCAGCCAATGTAAAAAGTTTGTACGGCAAAGGTTATGCGTTGCTCGGAAATGCCGGTGAGTTTCTCGATCCGGTATTTTCTTCCGGTGTAACGATTGCAATGAAATCAGCAAGTCTGGCTGCGGCTGTTCTGGATCGGCAATTTAAACAAGAAACCGTGGACTGGAACACAGACTATGCCGTGCCGTTGCAACGCGGTGTCGATACCTTTCGCGTGTTTGTCGATGCTTGGTATGACGGACGTTTTCGGGATGTCATTTTTCACCAAAAACAGCAGCCGGAAATCAAGGCAATGATTTGTTCAATACTGGCAGGTTATGCGTGGGATGAAACCAATCCTTATGTCAAAAACGCCCGTTCCAGACTGGATACGCTGGTAAAATTATGCCGCGCAGAGTAGCGTCTTTAGTCATGCTGGCCCATTTAAGCGGCTGTGCATTATTAACGCAATCTGGAGATACCAACCCAGCCGAATTAATTCCAATGGCAGCACCTGTAGGCCCGGCCAGACATATTGTGCAACAAATAACAGTATCCTGGCCAAACCGGCAAGAAACGCTACTGTGTGTACTGGAATTGGATAAACAACACATTGCGATAGCGGGATTAAGCAACGACGGTATCAGCTTGTTCAATTTAAGTTATGACGGCAAAGCCTTAACGCTCGATAAAAGTCCACTATTACCGGATACCTTTGCCCCCGAACTTATTATTAAAGATCTGCAACTGGTTTACTGGTCACCTACTGAATTACAAAAAATATTGCCCCAACACTGGCGACTGGAAACTGATAACCAACACCGGCGCTTGTATTACAAAAATAAATTATTTGTTGACGTTGACTATTTACAGCCTGATTCTGTATGGGCTAAAGAAGTGATGATAACCAACCATTACTATCACTACCACCTGTACATTAAAACGATTAATTATGACACTTTACCTGAATGATTTAGGCCTGTTGTGCGCAGCCGGAAATTCCAGGTCTGAGGTCATAAAACATTTATTGGAGGGTGACCGTTCCGGCTTAATCGAAACGGATGCGTTTGGCCCTATAACCATTGTCGGACAATGTACCTTTGACCTGCCTGAGATAGATCCGCACTACCGTATTTATCGGTGCCGTAATAACCAATTGTTACTGGCTGCGTTAAGCCAGATCAGAGCGACAGTAAACAAAGTGATAACAAAATTTGGTGCCGACCGTATCGGTATCGTGCTGGGCACGAGTACCTCCGGCGTTAGAAACACTGAAATGGCACTGGATTATCTGGCCGAACACGCATCATTACCTGACCAGTTTCATTATAAGCAGCAACAAATGGGAGCAGGCGCTGATTTTCTTCGCGCCTACCTGAAATTAACCGGCCCCGCCTACACTATTTCTACTGCCTGCTCCTCAAGCGGCAAGGCTTTTGCTTCAGCCCGCCGCCTGCTTAATCTTGATTTATGCGATGCAGTCATTGTCGGTGGTGCCGACAGTTTATGCAGCCTGACCATTAACGGCTTTGCCGCGCTTGAATCACTCAGCACCGAGTACTGCAAGCCGTTTGGTCTGCATCGCAACGGCATTAATATCGGCGAAGCGGCAAGTCTTTTCGTGCTGAGCAAAGAACCTGGGCCGGTAGCGTTATCAGGCATAGGTGCCAGTAGCGATGCTTATCATTTTTCCGCGCCTGACCCTGCCGGCACCGCTGTCATTACCGCTATGAAGAAGGCATTAAATGACGCCGGAAAGCAGCCGGATGAAGTTGATTACCTAAATTTGCATGGTACAGCCACCGTTTTAAACGATGCGATGGAAAGCAAGGCCGTCAATGCGTTATTCGGAACCCAAGTTGCCGCCAGTTCCAGCAAAGGCATGACGGGTCATACCTTGGGTGCGGCTGCGGCTTTGGAACTGGGTTTTTGCTGGATATTGCTGACTGAAAATGAACACGGGGCATTAATCCCCAATATTAACGATGATGCACCGGATACCGATTTAGCCCCGCTAAATCTGGTAAAAAAAGGCGACAAGCCAGGGCGCAGTGTTAATGTATGCCAAAGTAATTCCTTTGCGTTTGGTGGTAATAATTTGTCCATTGTGATTGCAAAAACGTGAGAATTGGTTTAATTTCGACTATTAAAAAATCCGTTGTACACCGACTATTTGTTATACTTAATATGTTTATTCATAGGTAAAATTACTACCCCCCCCCCCATTACTACGTAATGTAGAGTTACAGACACCCCATAAGCAAAGACTTTAATTAAATCCTGAGGAATTTTGGCTTGACAGACTGTACTGATATTGCGGAACTTATACCGCATAGCGGCCGTATGATATTACTGGATCGAATTCTTGACTATGACGAACAGTCGCTATCTGCTGAATTGATTGTACGTGATGCCGGCTTGCCGGGTAATGACAAAACTGTGCCGGCATGGGCAGGTATCGAATATATGGCGCAAGCTGTCGCCGCTTATGCGGGTATCAAGTCGAAGCAGTCAGGAGAACCGATAAAACTGGGATTTTTACTTGGCACAAGGCGTTATACCAGCAATGTCGACAGCTTTAACGTAGGCTCTGTATTGATAATACAGGTAAGAAATATTATACAGGACGAAAAACTGGGGGTTTTTGATTGTAAAATTTATGGAACCGGCATTGAAATCAGCGCCAACCTGAATGTTTATCAACCCTCCCTAGAAACCAAACCATGAAAAAAACGATTTTAGTAACCGGCTCCAGTCGTGGCATAGGTAAAGCGATTGCCTTATATTTGGCGAAACAGGGCTTTGATCTGGTACTGCATTGCCGTAGCCAAAAAGCCCAAGCAGAAAACGTGATCATTGAAATTGAACAACTCGGACAATCAGCAAGATTGTTGCAATTTGATATTGCCGACCGCGCACAATGCGCCGAACAACTCAATCAGGATATTGAAATGTACGGGGCTTATTACGGCTTAGTCTGCAATGCCGGCATTACTGCTGACAATGCTTTTCCGGCACTGACCGGAGAGGAATGGGACAGCGTGATACACACTAACCTGGACAGTTTCTATAATGTCTTGCAACCTGTCATCATGCCTATGATTAGACGACGACAGCCTGGGCGTATTGTCACCTTGTCGTCGGTTTCCGGTATAATCGGTAACCGCGGCCAAGTTAATTACAGTGCGGCAAAGGCAGGTATTATCGGTGCCACCAAAGCATTGGCTCTGGAACTGGCAAAACGCGAAATTACCGTCAACTGTGTAGCGCCGGGGTTAATTGCAACCGATATGATCAATGAACTGCCGCTGGATGAAATCAAAAAAATGATACCTGCCCGCAGAATCGGCAATCCTAAAGAAGTCGCCGCCGCAGTCGCTTTTTTAATGTCAGAAGATGCGGGCTATATCACTCGACAAGTCATATCGGTCAATGGTGGCTTATGTTAAAACGGGTTGTAGTGACAGGAATGGCTGGTATTTCGCCAATCGGCAACGACTGGCAACAGGTTGCAGCAAGACTGAAAATGCAATCTACCGGCATTCAAATCATACCGGAATGGGAAAAATATATCGGCTTGAATACCCGCTTAGGTGCACCTGCCGATTTTATAAAGCCCCTGCATTATTCCCGAAAACAGACCCGGAGCATGGGGCGCATCGCAGTCATGGCAACTTATGCGACAGAACTGGCGCTCATCGATGCCGGTTTATTAAACAATCCCTGTCTTAAGAGTGGACAAACGGGCATAGCCTACGGCAGTTGTGCCGGCAGTTTTGACGCGCTGGCAGAATTCGGCAACATGCTGCTAAACCATACGGTCAACGGACTCAATGCAACGTCTTACATTCGAATGATGGCGCATACCACACCCGTTAATATCGGTCTTTTTTTCGGCATTAACGGCCGGATTTATACAACATCCAGTGCCTGTACGTCGAGCAGTCAAGGTATCGGTTATGCTTATGAAGCCATTAAACACGGCTACCAAAAACTGATGGTGGCGGGCGGTGCCGAAGAGCTTTCCGCATCTGAAGCCGCCGTATTCGACACCCTGTTTGCAACCAGTACCCGTAACGACACACCGGAAAAAAGCCCAAGACCGTTTGACCGTGACCGCGATGGTCTGGTCATAGGCGAAGGCGCGGGAACGTTAATTCTTGAAGAACGCGAACATGCACTGGCCCGAGGTGCCCATATCCATGCCGAACTGATAGGTTTCGGTACCAATTCGGACGGACTGCATGTAACCCAACCCGACAGCCACAGTATGCAAACAGTCATACGTTTGGCCTTACAAGATGCCCAACTGGACGCATCGGCCATCGGTTATGTCAGTGCTCACGGGACGGCTACTGCGCATGGCGATATCGCAGAAAGTCATGCAACGGCAGCCGTATTTGGCGCCAACACCCCGATCAGTTCGCTAAAAAGCTTTACCGGCCATACCTTGGGTGCCTGCGGCGCACTCGAAGCATGGGTGGCAATTAACATGATGAATGAAGGCTGGTTTCATGCCACCGCCAACCTTGAAAACATAGATCCTGCGTGTGCACAATTGGATTATATTAAAGACGACATTCGCACGTTGGATTGCAGCTATGTTATGAGTAATAACTTTGCTTTTGGTGGTATAAATACTTCTTTGGTTTTTAAACGCGTAACACGATGAGGATGATAACAATGAAAATACTTTATATTGTCATAATTTCATTATTGATAGCGGGTTGTTCTACAACCGGACATTTCAAGGTACCGGAAGGTTCCAGCCTGTATATCGATGAAAGACCACAGCCAGTGGACATCAAAGCAAGTGGCGAAGTAACAACCCGACCATTTTTCTGGACGGTAACAGGAATACCGCCAGAGCGGGGTATTCCCTATCGCCTTGAAAAAAATGGAAAAAGCCTTAAAGAAGGTAAACTGCGCACAAAATTCCGTGTCGTATCAATTTTCTGGCCTCCGTTTGCCAGTATCTACTGGCCTATGGGCTTTAATCCTGACATTACCTACGATTTGGTTAAGGACAAGCAGGAATAGTTGTTTACCGCCTTGATGAAGTATTGCCAGTACAATTATTCAGTCCCCCTCTTTAACAAAGAGGGATTAGGGGAGATTTTATTAGATAAATCCCCCTTTTTTAAAGGGGGAGGTGAATACTTACTTGCCGGTAGTCGTTTTTTAAACGCCTGCAAATAACACCTATAATTCCGTTAACATTTAGTGAAATAATAGATAATACTTATCAAGGAAAATAAAAGATTGAATTTTTCTGTTAAATTCCCTATTCTTTGCTGATTATAATTTTAATCAAATTCTATTTTCCCACCAAGAGAACTACAGTTCTCTTTTTTACAACACAAGAGGTCAGTATGAAAAAATCATTAGGCACATTAGCAGGTATTGTTTTAATCGCGTTAAGTGGATCAGCATTGGCTGATGAGAAACTTGAAATTGGTCAAAAAATTTATGACCGTGCTTTCGGTCGTGGTTGCGGTACTTGCCACGATATCGCTTCAAACCCACAGTTGTCTGCCAACATTAAAGCAGGTACTTTGGACAGAGCGTCATTTGAAAAAGTTCTGAAAGAAGGCAAAGGCGGCATGCCAAAAGCCATTGAAGAAATCATGAAAAACAAGGCTGTTGAAAAAGCCGGATATGGCGAAGATCAAGCGGTTGACGCTTTATACGCTTATATCAGCAGCAAATAATAATAAAAATAAGTCAGGCATAAAAAAAGCCTCCCCAACTCTATGAGTGGGGAGGCTTTTTTATGACTACAAATAAAATACAAAGCAATTACTTAGGGATTACCCCGTGCATTAATGCTTGCCTAAATGGCGCATGATGACTTCTTTATAAGGCAGGCGATATCGATTTTTAAACCAGATACCCCCAACTGCCGCCAGCATTAATCCACAAGAAGCTAACGTCAAATAAACAAGACGCTTTAACTCAGACATTTCCTGAATTAATTGCGCATTGGCAATGACTACTTTCTCTTTTTTGGCAGGTTCCGAGTAAGACCGCAGGACTTTAACATCATTTTTTAAATCCTCAATCGTCCCTAATGCGTTAGAAACCGTGCCCATCCGAACGCTGTCTTCCAATGTCCTTAATTTACTTTCGATTGAGCCACTGACCAAGCCGACAAACTGTCCTTTCAACGTATTGACTTCAGCAGACAACACAGGGTTTATTTCGGTTATATTGACTTCAGATTTTTTAAATCGGGTAACGTCATTAGCAGGCAACAAGAAAAAGCCGGCAACAACAATGACGGTCATCAAGAAAAAAACCATAGCCATTAGCCATCGGTTAACTTTAATCAAACCTTGATCCGACGGTATTCTTTGCAGAACCACAAGCTCTGATTTTATCTCGTGCAACTCACTCATTATTGACTTCCTCTCAAACCAGGCACCCAAAAACACCCCGCTCGAACATTGTTATTATTATAGGCACTTTCTGTGCGGCTAATTATACAAGTTAAACAACATTTGTCCTGTGTTTTTATTAACCCGCTTAACGCAAGCGTTTAGCCGCAGCTATACGCATTCTCAGCGCGTTTAGTTTAATAAAACCCTCGGCATCTTTTTGATTATAAGCACCACCATCATCTTCAAAGGTGGCAATACTTTCATCAAACAGACTATCGGTTTCAGAGGCTCTGCCCACGACAATCACATTGCCTTTATACAGTTTAAGCCGAACTTTACCGTTCACGGACTCTTGCGAAGAATCAATCATGGTTTGCAACATTTCGCGCTCAGGGCTCCACCAATAACCGTTATAAATCAACGAGGCGTAACGTGGCATTAATTCATCCTTTAAATGCGCTACTTCCCTGTCCAAGGTTAATGACTCAATTGCACGATGGCCTTTTAGCATAACCGTACCGGCGGGCGTCTCGTAACAACCGCGTGATTTCATGCCAACATAACGATTTTCAACAATATCCAGGCGACCGATACCATTATCACCGGCAATTTTGTTTAATTTTTCAAGAACCGTCGCTGGCGAACAAGGCACGTCATCAATCGCAACAATATCACCTTGTTGATACGTTAATTCTATATAAGTCGCTTGATCGGGTGCCGCTTCAGGAGAAACTGTCCAGCGCCACATATCTTCCTCAGGCTCCGCCCACGGATCTTCCAGAATACGACCTTCATAAGAGATATGCAGTAAATTGGCATCCATTGAATAAGGCGAGGTTTTGCCTTTTTTCTGTTCTACAGCAATACCATGCTTTTCAGCATAAGCCAGCAGACTTTGCCTGGAGTTTAAATCCCACTCACGCCACGGCGCAATAACCTGTATATCAGGACGTAAAGCGTAAGCGCCCAACTCAAAACGCACTTGATCATTGCCTTTGCCGGTTGCACCATGAGAAATGGCCGTAGCGCCCGTTTCATTGGCTATTTCAATCAGGCGTTTGGCAATTAAAGGACGGGCAATTGAAGTACCCAGTAAATATTCACCTTCATAGACCGTGTTGGCACGAAACATCGGAAAAACATAATCACGGGCAAACTCTTCACGTAAATCTTCAATAAAAATATCTTTTATGCCGGCGGCTTTGGCTTTTGCACGCGCCGGTTCAACTTCTTCGCCCTGCCCTAAATCCGCCGTAAAAGTAACCACTTCACAGGCATAAACATCCTGTAACCATTTAAGAATAACGGAAGTATCCAAACCTCCCGAATAAGCCAATACCACTTTATTGATTTTTGACATAATGCCTTAGTGCCCTGAGTTAAAAATGTTGTAAATTATACCCGAAAACAGCCTGTCGACAGTAGCGATGGATAACTCTTTTGCAAACCTTGACACTGTGCAGGAATCAACGTGATAATTTCCAATCAAAAACAGCGTATATTGCCTCCGTCAGCAGAGTTTCTTGTAAGATTCCCAAAGACAGCAATAGCGTCAAAATGTTAAGGAGATTGAGCACCAGAAACCCTGTAGGCAGGAATAAGACTTTTCGAACGCAAGCGAGAACAAACATTTCCGGCATTACGTAGGCGTATGCCGGAAATGCCACCACAGTCTACGCTTGGGTGGTCTTATTCCTGCCTGCTTGTTAATAGCTGAACTCCCCGAAATCAAGTTTAAAGAGATAAGATCATGAAATCACTTATCATTGCAGTTTTTTTAACTATTTCCGTTATTGGCTGTGCGGAAGAACCCTATCGGGTATACCCGGCACCGGTCGGTGTAAAATATGTTTCACCTACTTATGTGCGTCCTGGTTCGGGATATGACTGGAGATACCATCCAAATTATGGGTGGGGCTGGTATCATCCAAGATACGGATGGCATTATGGCTGGAGATAACAACTACCAGGTTCTAAAATTGCCGGTATCCAAATGGACAAAATTATTTCGGGGATAATAACCCACACCACCTTGCGCCATAGACAGCGCAGCATTTCTGATCATTTTGGAGGATACGCCTTCAAGCCTTATGTCAATTGCCCTGCCCTGCGTATGAAAACTATGTTCAGCAACACCATGACTATGCTTGCGTAACAGGGCATTGGTAAACGGGGAGCGATAACCGGAGATAATATGAAAAGGTTTACTAACACCCAGCGTTTGCTTCAGATCAAACAACTGGTCCAATAAGGCAGTATCGATGGGGTGAATATCATCAGTACGGAAGTCGCGAAGCAGATAATTAATTTCTTGCAGCGCATCTTTAATATAATTACCGCGTTCAAAATAGGTTAACTTTAATTTATCGCCGGTATGCGTATGCTCGAAGGAAAGCGTTTTGTATCCAGGACTCGGGAGATAAGGTTCTGGCACCTGAATTTGCGGGGTAAACAAGTGCGAGTAAGCTTGTCGCACCACCTTGTGAATAGGTTTTGCATGTACAGGGTGGTGTCCGTGCCGACCTACCTTCTTAACAGCCGCTATTGCAACTCCCGATCCGCTTAAGGTCAGCAAAGATCCACAAGCCAGCTTCTTCAGAAACTTGCGTCTTGATTCGATAGCAATATCTTCGTCAATCTTGGTATTTTTAAATGGTTGCTTGTTCATAGTCTTAACTCATATAAAGATTTGTAACTATTCAGCCCCCTCTTTGAAAAAGAGGGATTAAGGGAGATAGATTATTTAAATAAATCCCTCTCAATCCCCATTTTTCAAAGGGAGGGGGGAGAGCAAAGCGAGGGGGCTTGAATACTTACAAAGATTTTAGGAAATATAAAATTCGCTGAGACACATCAGTTATTGTATAAGTTCAAATCTGATCTGACATTGACTGTTTTTTTATCAGTCGAACACGATGACTGGCGTGCCGTTTTTGACGGCATCATAAAACCATAGTGACGTTGCTAACGATATGCGGACACAACCGTGGGACACGTTATCGGCAGGCACCAACGGCGAACCATGAATTGCAAATCCTCGATTAAAATACAAAGGATTATAAAGCTTTCCGAGATCACTTTCGCGCCAACCGGGAATTCGCCATTGAACGCTAAACTTGCCTCTCGGCGTACGAGCTACACCACAAATTCGTTTTCCCGATTTTTTCGACGTTTCGCAATAATTGCGATTGGAACCCGTTGACACCGCGATAACGCGGTTAAGTCCTTGTTCATCGAAAAACAGTAACACCTGACGCGAAAGATTTATCTCGACACGTGGCAAACCCGCCTCGGGATGAACACCTTCAGGATGTATTGCCTCATACAATGCTTTCTGTGTTTCCAACGTATAAGTGCCGGTACGCTTCAAACGGGTGTACTTTTGAAACGCCATGACACCCTGCCACATCTGTTGGTCATAAAAACCATCGACGTCACCCACGTCGTAACGAAGTTCAGTCAGCCGTTTCTCCAGCGCCAACACCGCCTCGCCTCGTGAACCGACTTTAAGAACCTTGGACGGGGAAAACGGCTTTGAATCAAGTGGCGTCATCGAAGCGACTGTTATTGGAGGTGCTAAAGGAATGCTGGCGCTCTGGGTGAGATTTGGCGTTGACGGTGGAAGCGGCGTAGCGATAGGCGCCGATGCTTTTAGCTTAGACGCATGAGAGCTATCAACGGGGATCATTTTAACGACTTTTAATGTTGGCAAATCAGAATAGAACCGTTGCGCAGATTTTAGCGCCAATGTAAGGCTATCACACCCGGATAGCAAAGCGAGGACTATCAATAAGAATAATACTTTCATGGCGGTTTGTTTGTGGTGATCTATAGCGGTGTAATGGAACAGAAATGGCACTATCGCTTCGGATATTACTGCAAAAAAACGCGATGAAGGGGTGATAAATTAGCCTGATTTCTGGTCACCGAATGCGAAAGCAGCAAAGAGACTCAGAATGATGGCGTTTTCGAGACTCGTCAGGCTATGCCCAGAGATGAGAAAAAAACAGAAGCCGCCGAGTTACTTTATGTTATGCCTATACGCTCCAATAAATTATACAGCCTTATTCTCAAAGCCGCCTAACGTAAAAGGAACGTAACGTAAAGCTAACCGAGTACGCCCCGGAAAACTGACCCATAAAACCCCATGATAACTGCGCTCCGGTTAATAGCGTGGTGATTCACTGCATACCACCACGCCCGAAACGTTCTTTGAATCCGGTTTTTGCCTCACCGATAAATAGTATCAGTTGATCTTCAGGCACTCTCGCCACGGTTATTCCTTGACTCTCCGCTTCGATTTGCAGCGCGTTCGCAGCTTGATGAGTCGGGATAAAGAGTGTCTTTGGCAGCTCTTGCTTATGAGCCCAGCCTTTTTTCAACAGTTCTTTGGATTCCAACTTTGTGAGCTGCCCTGCCTTTGCAGATACGGTCAATGAACTCAAGATGAAGCAACTTGCCGCGTCCATCAAGGCGAACAGGTTGAAGTCACCGTCTCTGTCAGTAGGAATCGGTGTATCATTTATCTTGAACATGATCCAGGCTTCGTTGACTTGAAATTGGTTTGGATGAAGCATGAAAGAGTTCCTTTATGATGCCTGACTGTAATTAAGCATCCTGATAGACGAAAAATATTGCGTCATTTGTTTGCCGATTTTTTTATAAAAATTCTGCTGTTTCTGCTGTTCCCCAAGCTCCAACTCTCATCGTTATACACAAGTGCCTGCCGGAGTTTGGGAGCCTGTGCAACTCGTGGAGGTCAGGCAAAGCCTGACCTCCATTGCAGGTGCATTCCCAGTCCCGGCTGGAATTACGAGCTTTGGGTGTCTTCATATACTTGTGTATAACGACGAGAGCTCCAGCTTGGGAAACCAGTCTTGGAAACTCCAGCTTCCCGAGACTGTCATCACAAGAAAATGTGGACAAAGATCCTATAATCTCGTATGGGCGGTTTCGCGACAGCAAAAAGCCACCCATCTCAAAGCAATGATGGATAGCCTATCGGCGAATCCACCTTACAGGTTACGCAAGCACATCGTTCAAGCGGCTTGTCTAGGCAAAGGAAGCTGAAATTGCCCGTTAACTATGCCACTCACGGTTAAATCCTCATCTAATTCTTCCCATCTTAATGCGTAGCCACCCACTTCAATTTGAACGGCTTTAAGTTGATTTTCAGATGCTTGGCTGAGAATTCGAAAACGATCAGCAGGAAAACCCAGTATCCGCCCATCTGTCAGTTCAAGATAAATCATGCGTTTTTCGACCCAGGCTTTAAGGGCAACGGGTTCTGTTTTATAGACGGTGGTATTCATGATAGTTATCCAGTAGGATTTGTTTATTTTCAAATACAAGTCGTTCGATTTCGCGTAAATCGTGAGGCGCTATACCGCGATTGCTCGCTAAAACAACTGGTTCAAGCCAAAACTTACATTCCCCATCGGAACAGCGTACATGAATATGAGGCGGTTCATTGCCTTCGTTTGAATAGAAATGAAAACGAAAGTTTGCGATTCTCAAAATGGTTGGCATAGCTTGTACATTAACATAAATGATATATTTTGGGTTAATCGATGGTATCAGGATCAAGGCTTCGATTATGGCGGATTGCCGCGAATCCGACCTACAGCTCTGTGTACCTCAGCACATCATATAATTAGCGTACCTTATCGCGTTTGGAATTGCAGCAAACGTCGGGCAACGCTTTTTGTTGCCCGACAATTCAATGCCACAGCTCCGCTTAAGCGTTGAGTTCAGATTGTGACTCGCTTCGCTCGCACAATCTAACCTTATTCGTTAGGCTGCAACTTGGTTAAAACTAACTACTTCTACACTGAGTCTGTCTTCAACCGTGTGTTGTTTTGAAAGAAACGCATCAACAGCATCCAATGTTTTGGCATGGTAATATCTTTCTCCGCACTCAGCACACACTTCCGCCTCCATATTTTCTAGAATGTATAGCTTTCCATTCAGCCAGTGCTGGCGTTTTACTCTCTTTAATCTTGTATCCCCACCACAAAACTCACATTTCACAGCTCCCCCCTATAGCGCATAAACTGTAATTATAACAAGGCGTTGGCCTTCTCTTAATCTGCATACAACACGAATCGACCGTCCATCTAACGCTAACCCTTCTATTCGGTATCTTGTACCACGCGAGTCTTGTGTTGGTTTCTGTTCGATGCGACCTTTGAAAATTGCATTTTCTAAATCCTTTCTCTCAAGACTATCATCCACCATTTCTTCTTCTGCGTGAGACGACATAAGGTAGTCACGATCAATTATTCGTTGTTGGATTTTTGAAGAGTTCCCATCGGCTATTCTGAACACAATAGTTAAGCATTTAATTTTACTCTGACCACAGTTATTACTGTTATTAATGCACAATGAAAGACTTGACCCCGTGTTTCCGCTTTAATAATATTAATCGTCTCAAAAGTTCCCGCAAGAAAAGCTAAAGGGTTATCTAACATCCAGAACCGTAAATTGTGCAAAAACTTATAGGACGATTAATATACCGCTAACGTGTATAAAACTAAAAACCTAATCTTTGTCAGGTGGGCTCTTCTGACTAGATTCAATCTTTTTTTCTCTCAAAATGCGGTCGCGTGTCATCTGACGTTCTCTTTCATCTCGAAGACTTTGTTGAAAACGAGCCTCTTCTTCTTGCTGTTCTATGTAGTATTCCGCATCATCGCCCATTTTCTTCTCCTAATAGCCATTATTAAAAAGTATTTTAAATATGTGATGCTCCCTTCAGCACATAACTAAAATTAGACATCCTATTAAACGCAAAACATTGGGTCATTTGTTTGCCTATTCTTTTATAAAAATAAAAAATCATTGTTATTTCAGTTGATTGCATGGATTTAGCACAACCTAAAATAAATACAGCTAGCATCATAAAAAACCATGAAAAATCCAAACTTTAAATATTCAAGGCAAACAATAATAACCCTAAACCCCAACCACCGCAAACGCCCTCACCTTCCCAACCAAAACCTTCATTTCAGCCGTTGCCACTTCCAAATCGCCCAGCAAAGTTAAGATTAATTGATCATCTTCCTGCGCCAGCAAGTCAATAAACAACGCTTTTTCTTCAGCATCAGCCAGCGCATACTCGGAGTCGACATAGCGCAGCAACAGATAATCCAGTTCTTTGGTGCCGCGTCGGCATTGCCAACGCAGCTTGGCAAGTGGAATCATTAACCCAGTTTTCGTTGGACTAACAATTTTTTGGTTTCAGCGATGGCTTTGGCGGGGTTTAAGCCTTTTG
>Ga0007792_10000175_pt1 | contig 22866 bp, 20 predicted proteins | sample CryBogmetaGMA6M_FD_60371 | JGI IMG/M metagenome (GOLD analysis project Ga0007792, IMG submission 60371) | Freshwater microbial communities from Crystal Bog, Wisconsin, USA - MA6M | ecosystem: Environmental > Aquatic > Freshwater > Lake | place: Crystal Bog, Wisconsin, USA | collected 2009-07-06
CCTGACTTAGGTTATTACCAATCAGGTTTAAATGGGCTACAAACTATAATACAAACAGGGCCGCTACAATCTGAAACAGGCGTACCTTTATTAGGAAGTCGAATAATTCAATGGGGTTGGCAGCCTGTAGGCGGAGCTAGTTTCTTTGATGCAGCATTAACACCAAATTATTTGGTTGCAACAGGTGTAGTAGCAAGCGTAACAGTATCAACAACATAAGGAGAAGTATATGGGATTCAGATCAGCAGCAGACGGTATTACTAAACAAGGTAAAACTAAAGGTCGTAACTTAGGTGACGATGGAGCTAAAGTAGCTATTCAAAATGGTCCAAAAGAATCAGGTAGCAAAGGTGGTAAAACTAATGCTGACATGAAAAAATTGGGTCGTGGTATGGCTAAAGTTGCAGCACAAAAAAAGGGGTAATAAAATGGCTAAAAATGACTTTCCAAAACCAACACCAGCGGAATCATTTCCACTAGGTCACGCTAAAGAAAATAAAGACGCAAGCGAATATACTGGATTTAAATATCCATCAGGCGGTACTGGCAGTGATATTGGTATTTATAAACAACCGATGCCTAATCCAGCGAGTACAGATATACACTTTAGTCAAGATCCTAATAAGTTAAAGGCTCAACAACTTGGTCGTAATACAGGCACACCTCGTGTAAGCGCTGGCGATCCTACTCGTCCTGCTAAGACTGACGGTATTACAATCCGTGGATGTGGTGCAGCTACTAAAGGTACTAAAGCACGTGGTCCAATGGCGTAATAAATGAATTACACCGAACTAGTATCAGAGATACAGAACTATACAGAGAATGAGTTCACGACTGAAGTAGTAAATACGTTTATTACTCAAGCCGAACAAAGAATTTATAACTCTGTACAGTTACCAGCATTACGTAAAAACGTAACAGGTACAACTACGGCTGGTAATAAGTATTTAGCGATGCCTGACAATTGGTTGGCTACATTTAGCTTAGCTATTATTAATGCAGCTAATGAATATACATATCTTTTAAATAAGGATGTGAACTTTATTAGACAGTCTTACCCAGATACTGATTCAGATTTTTATGGTGAGCCTGCTTATTATGCAGTGTTTGATAATGTTTCATTTATTATGGGCCCTACACCAGATGATAGCTATGATGTTGAACTACATTATTTTTATTATCCTGAGTCTATTACAACGACTCAATCAGGTACTAGCTGGTTAGGTGATAATTTTAGTTCTACTTTATTATATGGTTCATTACTAGAAGCTTATACCTACATGAAGGGTGAAGCAGATGTCATGGCTCAGTATCAAAAACGATATGATGATGCTATGGTATTGTTGAAACAACTTGGTGATGGTAAAGATAGACAAGATGCGTATAGGAGTGGGCAAGTTAGATACCCAGTTAGATAATGTCAATAGGACAAACCCAAACTACAGTATTTAAGCTTAACTTATTAAAGGCATTAGAAAACTTTAATGTTGGCACACCATATACATATAAGATTGCTCTTTATGTTGCAACTGCAGTATTAAATGAAACTACTACTGAATATACAACAGAGGGTGAGATTACAGGGGTTGGGTATAGTACGGGTGGCAAAGAATTAACAATAACTGGGCTAGGAAGTGACGTATCTAATAATACAGCATATGTATCGTTTTTAGATGTGACTTGGAACCCTGCAAATTTTACTACTGCTGGAGCTTTGATATATAATAGCACTACAAATGCGGCTGTTTGCGTATTAAATTTTGGTGGTAATAAAACAGCAACAAGTACATTTACAATAACATTTCCAGCAGCCACATCCACAACTGCTGTATTAAGAATTAATTAAGGAGAAATCATGCATAAAGAAAAACAAGGCTTTGGTGATTCAGCCATCGCTACATTAAATACAAACGCTATATCTGCAGAAGAATTAGGCGTACACGGTCACTACCACGTAGTTTGTAGAGATAAAGCAGGTAACATTAAATGGGAAGAAGAGTTTCCTAACTTAGTTGTAGCCGTAGGTAAAGAGTTAATGCTAAATACATTACTTAGAACTTCAGGTACTTATACTACAGTTGGACCATTCTTAGGCCTTACAAATGCTACTTTAACACCTGCAGCTACAGATACAATGACAACTTTAGTTGGTGGCGGTTATGAATTTATTAACTACACAGTAGGCGCTTCACCAGTTCGTGGTACAGCAGTGTTTGCAGCAGCAACATCATCAGGTTCAACACCATCTAATGTAACTACTTCAACTGCAGCGCCTATTACTTACACTATTACAGGTGCAGGTGGTACAGTTTATGGTTGTTTCTTAGTAACAGGTTCTGGTGCTGTAAGTACACAAAGTTCTACTGCAGGTACTTTATACAGTGAAGGCAACTTTGCAACTGCTAAAATTACAACAGCAGGCGATACAGTAAGCGTTACGTACTCTACAACTGCAACAAGCTAAGGAGTCTTAAATGGCTCTAGTAGTCAAGGATCGGGTCCAGGAAACTACCACCACGAGTGGTACAGGTACACTTACGCTCGCAGGAGCAATTGCTGGGTATCAAGCCTTTTCTAGCGCCATAGGTAATAGCAATACTACGTTCTATACAATCTATGATAACATAGCACAAGTATGGGAAGTGGGTATTGGTACTGTAGGCCCTAGTACTTTAGCTCGTACTACAGTTCTATCTAACTCATCGGGTACTACATCTCCTATATCGTTACCTGGTAATGCAGCTGCTGTATTCTGTACTTATCCTGCTGAACAATCTATTAACTATGATGCCAACGGCGTAGCTACTATTGGTTCTACTCTTAGTTATTCAGATACTGGGATTATTGGATCTTTTGCTTCTACAGTTGCTGGCTATAATCAAGTCATTATTCAGAATAAAAGTAATGCTACAAATGCATCTTCTAACATAAATGTATCTAATGATACTTCTACATCAAGTGCTGGATATGCTGAATTAGGCATTAACTCTTCTACGTTCACTGGTACTGGATCATTTAATCTTCCGAATGCTTCGTATCTAGCTTCTGCGTCTACTGATTTAACTATCGGTACATATGGCGCATATAACGTTCACTTTGTAACTAATAGCAACGCTACTGATGCGATGACCATCTTTAATTCAGGCGGTGTGTCATTAGGTGGATATGGCGATCCTGGTATTGGTACTTTATATGCTAATAACGTATACGTAGGTTTTAATACCATTACAGCAGCTGCTGGCACTACAATATTAACTAATGCTTCTGCGGGTTGGCAAAGTGTTGTGGGTACAAATACTCAAACAATTCAATTACCTGTTGCTACAACATTATTTAAAGGCTTTGCGTTTACTGTAACAAGTAGTAGTACTGGTGCGGTGACTATTAAAGATAATGCATCTGCCACTATTGATACCGTTGTTACTGGCGGTTCAGCTATTTTAGTACTAACAAACAATAGTACTTCCGCAGGTACATGGGTAGCTTATAGTTATATACCGGCTAGTTACGACTTTAGTGTAACTACTGCTAATTTTGGTGGTGCCGCAATTACTAATGCGCTTTGGAATGGTACAACAATTGGTACAGGTTATGGTGGTACAGGGTTAACTACATTTGCTGCGGCTAACAATGCTATCTATTCAACATCAAGTTCAGCTTTAGCTGCGGGTACATTACCTATTGCAGCTGGCGGTACAGCGGCTACTACGTTTACAGCTAACGGTGTTATATATGGTAACGGCACATCTGCATTAGGTGTTACAGCAGCAGGTACTACAGGACAAGTTTTGATAGGTAATACAGGCGCTGCTCCATCATGGTCAACAATTTCTGGTTCTTTAGTTAGCTCATTCCAAACATCATTAAGTGGACTTACACCAAGTACAGCAACAACAGGTGCGGTTACTTTAGCAGGTACTTTAGGTGCTACATCAGGTGGTACAGGACTAGGTACTTATACTACAGGCGATATTATTTATGCTTCAGCTACGAATACAATATCTAAATTAGGTATTGGGGCGACAAATAAAGTATTAACCGTTGCTGGCGGAATTCCTTCATGGGCAGATACACAAAGCACTATGGTATATCCAGGTATTGGTATTCCTAATTCGACAGGAACTGCATGGGGTACATCTTATTCAACAACAGGTTCAGGCACAGTCGTAGCTTTAGCTACAAGTCCTACATTCGTAACATCTATTACAGCTCCACTACATTTAGGTGGTACAACTGCTTCATCAACACTTACACTACAATCAACTTCAGGTGTGGGTACAACGGATTCTATAGCTCTAAAAGTAGGTAATAACGGCGCTACAACAGGTTTAAATATTTCAAGTGCAGGCGTTACAACATTATCATCAGCGCTTCCAGTAGGTTCAGGCGGTACAGGACAAACATCATATACAGATGGTCAATTACTTATTGGTAATACAACAGGTAATACATTAACTAAAGCCTCTTTAACAGCGGGTACAGGCATTTCAATTACGCCTGGTTCTGGTTCAATTACGATTGCAACTACTTCAACTGGTGCATCAATTACTAATGATACAACAACAGCAACAGCTGAATATCCACTCTTTGCAGCAGCCACTACAGGTTCATTAGCTACTGTTTATACAAGTAATGCTAACTATTTATTCACGCCATCAACAGCTGAATTACAGGCTAAAGAATTTAAAGCTACAAACGGTATATATGCATATAATGCAACAGTAAATTCAAGTTATACAATTCCTACGGGATATAACGCATTAAATGCAGGTCCTATGATTGTTGCGGGAGGAGCTACTGTAACTGTTTCTACAGGATCGGTTTGGACCATATTATAAAATGTACGGTATAAGTCCATATGCTCAAGCACCTTTTGCTTCAATTAATACGGTCTCTTACTTTTTAAATTTAACAGAGAACATTGGTGTAGCAGATAGTAGTACTCAAACTTGGACGTTTGGATTTAGTATTGCTGAAAATGTAACTGTAAATGATATTAATTCACAAGCGGGTATCTTTATTGGTACTATTGTTGAAAGAATAGGTGTAGATGATTCGAGTACTCAACAAAGCACATTTTTGCAAACGCTTTCTGAGAATGTTACATTAGATAATACACAAGATATAGCAGCACAATTTAGTGTCACTAGAACTGAAAATGTTAACTTAGATGATTCATCAGTACAATATTTTGCGGCATTAGAAACTCGTACTGAAAATTTCTATATGGATGATATAAGAGCGATAGCAGCTCAGTACTTAGAGTCTATAACTGAAAATAGTAATTTAAATGATACACCAAGTATTACAGCACAATTTGCAACAAGTGTAATAGAGAACATAGATTTACAAGATTTACCAACTATTTTTGCTAACTTTGTAGCAAGTAGAACTGAAGATATTACAGTAGCAGATATTGCATTAATATCAGACATGTTCTTCTTTGATATAACAGAGTCAATCACTGTAGATGATGCAAGAGAGATTGCGGCTCAGTACTTAGAGTCTATAACTGAAAATAGTAATTTGAATGATTCACAAAGTATTACAGCGCAGTTTGCACAAAGTATTATTGAAAATGTTACGATGGATGATGCGGCTACTGTATTTGCAAACTTTATAGCCTCTAGAACCGAAGTTATAACAATGGCTGATGTTGGAGTCATCATTCAGATATTCTTTGCAGATGTTATAGAGTCATTTACAGTAGATAATACAAATAGTAGTCAGGCAGGGTTTGTAGTTAATGTTGTTGAAAACTTTAATCCTAATACTGTTTATAGTGTAAGAGCAGACCTTAATTTTACAATTGATGAAGTATTCTACATGTTAGATGTACTTTGTTATAACGGCTGGTTTAGAATTGATGATAGTCAAGTAGCTTCATGGAGTGTAATACCGGGTCCAGGAGCAGCAGGATGGAATACTATATCGACTACCCAAGTACCAAGTTGGGGCAATATTGACACAAAACAACCTTGTAGTTAAGGTATAATACGAATAAATAAAAAGGATTTTTTATGGCAAGCACCTATTCACCACTTAAAATAGAACTCATCGGGACAGGCGAACAGTCTGGTACCTGGGGTTCAACCACGAATACCAATTTAGGTACTGCTCTTGAACAGGCTATTACAGGTACAGGCGATGTTACTTTTTCAAGTGGCGACGTTACTTTAACGTTAACTGACACTAATACTTCTCAAACAGCTCGTAATCTAAGACTTAACTTAGTAGGCACAATCAGTGCCCCACAAGATTTAATCGTACCTAATATTGAGAAATTATACTTAGTTAACAATACTTTAACTGATTATGTCACTATTAAAAACACAACTGGGACTGGCGTATCTATCCCACCTGGTGGATCTACGTTCGTATTTAATGATGGTACAGATATTACTGAAACTATTACTGCCCTACCTGGTGGTTTAGTTCTTCCAATTACAAATGGTGGTACTGGCGCTACTAATGCTTCAGATGCAAGAGATAATTTAGGACTAACTATTGGTACTGATGTTGAAGCTTATAATGCTAACCTCGTAGACTCTACTGCAAATACTACTTTTTCTGGGGATAATACTTTTTCTGGTGATAATTCTTTTTCTGGGGATAATACTTTTTCTGGAACTAATTCATTTTCAGATACAACGACCTTTACAGGACAAGCTTTATTTGATGGTACTTCAGCAATTCTTTCATCTAAATTTACTAATGGCTTAGAATTAATTACCATATCTGCTACAGCTGCTACAGGAACGATCAATTATGATGTGACGACTCAGTCTGTGATATACTATACATCAGATGCTGTTGCTAATTGGACAGTTAATTTCAGAGCGTCAAGCGGTACTACTTTGAATGCCTCGATGGCAACCGGTGAAGTGATTACAGTTGTATTTTTAGTGACTTTAGGCGCCACCGCATACTATAATACTGCAATAACCATTGATGGAAATCCTATAACCCCTGTTTATTTAGGGCAAACTGCTTGGACTTCTGGATATGCTAGTGCATTAAATTCATACACATATACTATTATTAAAACCGGTTCAGCTACCTTTAAAGTATTAGCTGTACAAGCAGCGTTTGCATAAAAGAATTTAAGGAGATTTAAATATGGCAATAACATTAGACGGCACCAGTGGGATAACCGCCCCAGCCATAGTAAGTTTAACTACTGCACTTAGTGTACCAAATGGGGGTACAGGCGCTACTACATTCTCCTCAGGGGCTTTATTAAAAGGCGCAGGCGCTAGTGCAGTTACAACAGGTACAGCGGGTACAGATTATGTAGCACCAGGTACAGCTACAACATTCACAGCTAAACAAACATTTAATGGGGCAACAGCAACTTTAGCTTCTGCATTTATTAATGCTACTGAAACATCAACTATATCCGCTACAGCAGCTACAGGCACAATCAACTATGATGTAACTACACAGTCAGTGCTTTATTACACAACATCAGCTTCAGCTAACTGGACACTTAATATTAGAGGTAATGGTACAACATCTTTAAATACTTTAATGTCTACTAATGATTCACTTACAGTCGTATTTTTAGTATCTCAGGGTGCTACAGCTTATTATAATAATGCATTGACTATTGACGGAAACTCTGTCACTCCAAAATATCAAGGTGGCACTGCGTGGTCAAGTGGTAATGCTTCAGGTGTAGATGCTTACTCATACACAATTGTTAAAACAGGTTCAGCCGCTTTCACAGTATTTGCAGCACAAACACAATTTAAATAGGATTTAAAATATGTCACTATTATCCCGTCTAGCCGTAACTGCAGCAAGAGCTTATGGTATTCTTTCATCCAATTCTAAAAATGTAAACGCATCTTATCTTGTTGTAGCTGGTGGGGGCGGTGCTGGTAGTAATGCAGCAACTTACAATGGCGGAACAGGTGGTGGCGGTGCTGGTGGTTTTTTAAATTCAACATTTACATTATCCATATTAAATACTTATACTATTACCGTAGGTGCAGGAGGAGCAGCAGGAGCTTCTTCTACAGTTGGAAGTAATGGAGCTAACTCAATAATTTTAGGAACAGGTCTTACTACAGTAACTTCAGTAGGTGGCGGAGGTGGTGGTAAATCAGGACCGGCACCTTCAGGCTCAGTAAGTCCTGGAAGTTCTGGTGGGTCTGGTGGCGGAGGTGGAGGAACTGGAACATTTACAAATACTGGAGGTAGTGCTACTTCTGGTCAAGGAAATGCTGGAGGAACAGCAACTCAAGCTGGAGCAAATTATGGTGGTGCTGGCGGTGGCGGTGCTGGAGCTGTTGGTGGCTCTACAACAAATTCAAATAGTGGTGCTAATGGTGGAGTTGGTTCTGCATCTTCTATTAGCGGTTCTTCAGTAACTTATGCTGGCGGTGGCGGAGGTGGTGGTTATTCGCCAGGAACTGCTGGAACAGGCGGTTCAGGTGGAGGAGGAAATGGCTCAAACAGCACAAATGGCACAGCTGGCACAGCTAATTTAGGTGGTGGGGGTGGCGGTGCAGGTTCAGCTCCCGCAGGTGCATTAGGAGGTGCAGGCGGTTCAGGCGTAGTTATCATATCTTACACATCTGCTACACCTAAATTCGTAGGTGGCACTCTTACTACTTCAGGTGGTAACCAAATACATACATTCACATCTTCAGGATCATTAAGTCCTCTTACACCTGTAACAGCTAGTTATTTAGTCGTAGCTGGTGGTGGTTCAGGAGGTGCAAATGCAGGTGGCGGTGGTGGTGCTGGCGGACTTTTAACTTCATCTACTACAATATATTCAGGTGCTACTTATGTAGTTACTGTAGGTGCAGGTGGAGCAGGTGTAACTGGAGGTGGCGCTCCATATCCAGTAGGTATTAGTGGCTCTAATTCATCTTTAGCTGGAACAGGATTAACAACAGTAACTTCCACAGGTGGTGGTGGTGGCGGTTCTTATGCTAACTCTACTGCAAGAAATGGTTTAAGCGGTGGCTCTGGTGGTGGTGCTGGTAACTTTGGTGGAACAACTGACGGAACTGCTGGTACAGGTACAAGTGGACAAGGTAGTAACGGTGGTGCATCATTTGCCTCAAACTTTAATGGTGGCGGTGGAGGCGGAGCAAGTGCTGTTGGTGGAAATGCTACATCTCCTGTAGCTGGTACTGGTGGAGCAGGAACTGCGTCAAGTATAACAGGTTCATCTGTTACTTATGCTGGTGGTGGTGGTGGAGGTGGCGGTAATACTACTTCTGTAGCTTCAGGCGGTGCTGGTGGTGGTGGAGCAGGTGGCTCTACAAGTCCTACTTCAGCAGGAACAGCAGGAACAGCTAACACAGGTGGTGGAGGCGGTGGTTCTTCAAGCGGTAGTTCAGGTTCAGGTTCAGGCGGTAGCGGAACAGTTATCATCTCATACGCTGGCTCACAAGTATTTAACGGTGGTCTAGTCACATCATCAGGTGGTAATACTATCCATACATTTAACGCTACAGGTGCTTTAACACCATTAACTAATAACCTAAATAACTCTTTAAGGTTTAGAAGTAGTGCTAGTGCTTATTTATCTAGAACTTTTGCAAGTTCAGGCACAAATAATAAAATTCAAACATTCTCTGCTTGGGTAAAAAGAGGTCTTTTAAGTAGTTCAACAGATTATAGATTAATGGGTGGGTATGATGGAAGCTCTGCTAATTCTACAGAAATTAATTTTAATAATGATTCTTTAAGACTTGAATTTGGTGGTGCTGCAAATAATCCAGTAATAACAACACAAGTATTTAGAGACCCCAGTGCTTGGTATCATATTGTAGTTGCAATAGATACAACTCAAGCTACAGCAGCTAACAGAGTTAAAATGTATGTTAATGGTAACCAAGTAACTGCTTTTTCAACTGCAACTTATCCAGCACAAAATGCTCTTTCACAACTAACAAGTGCAAATGTTAATAATCGTATTGGTTCAAGTTGGTCAGGCTCTAACCCTTTTGATGGATACATGACTGACATCAACTTCATTGACGGTCAAGCACTAGAACCCTATTACTTTGGTAACAATGACGCATACGGTAATTGGAAACCAATTAAATACACAGGTATGTATGGCACTAATGGTTTCTACTTAAACTTTGCTGATACTTCAGCTCTTACAACTTCATCTAATGCAGGTCTAGGTAAAGACACAAGTGGCAACGGAAACTATTGGGCAACTAACAACATCTCAATTACTGCTGGCGTAACCTATGATGCTATGACAGATGTGCCTACTAATACAAGTGCAACTGTGGCTAATTATTGTGTGTTAAATCCTTTAAATGCAGCATCTAACCAAGCAATAAGTTTTGCAAATTTAAGAGTTATAGAATCAGCTGGTACTGCTGCGACAAGAGCATATTCTACTTTTGAATTACCTTCTAGTAAAATTTATTTTGAAGTAACTATGACAACCGCTTCATCAACAAACATGATGGGCGTTGGCACTTCTGGAAATTTAAGTAATTATCCTGGACAAGATGCAAATAGTTGGGCATATCATTCTGCTGGAATACTTTATAATAATTCAAATACAACTTTAGTTACAGCAGCAAGCACTGCTGGTGATATTGTGGGTGTTGCTGTTGATATGAGTGCAGGAAAAATATGGTTTTCTGTAAATAATACTTATGTTGCTTCTGGTAATCCATCAGCAGGAACAAACCCAGCTTTTTCAGGATTAACAGGTTCTTTATTTCCAATAGTAAGAGCATACACTTCAACAATGGATATTAACTTTGGTCAACGACCATTTTCTTACACACCACCTACAGGCTTTGTAGCACTAAACACATATAACTTACCTACACCTACTATATTGCAAGGTAATTTGTATATGGATGCAACGCTATATACACAAAATGGTGCAGCAACTAATGTTGTTGTAAACGCAGGTCAGTTTAAACCTGATTTGGTATGGTTAAAATGTAGAAGTAATGCTGGAACATATAATGTATTAACAGATACTGTTAGAGGTATAGCTAATTCTTTATATAGCAATACTACTACTGTTGAAAATAGTGATGGATATAACTTTTTTAATTCATTTAACTCTAATGGTTTTAGTTTGACACTTGGTGATAGTGGAACTAATAGCACATCAGGAAGAACTCAAGTAGGTTGGCAATGGCAAGCTGGTCAAGGTTCAACATCATCTAACACTTCAGGCTCTATTACATCTACTGTATCTGTAAATACTACTGCTGGGTTTAGTGTGGTGACTTATACATCACAAGCAAGTGGAACTGCTACATTTGGTCATGGATTAGGTGTTGCACCATCAATGATATTTTTAAAAGGTAGAAATCTTGTTGGTGGATGGTATGTATATCATTCTGCATTAGGCGGAACTAAATATTTAGCATTACAATCAACTGGCGCAGCAACTACAGCCGCTGATGGATGGAATAATACAAACCCAACAAGCACAGTTGTTTCTGTAGGTAATGGTTATGCTGGAAGTTATAACATGGTAGCTTATTGCTGGGCAGAAATAGCAGGGTTTAGTAAGTTTGGTTCTTACACAGGTAATGGTTCTACAGATGGTCCTTTTGTTTACACAGGATTTAGACCTAAATGGATTATGATAAAAAATACAACAACCGTAGGTCAAGCATGGTTTATTTATGATAGTGCTAGAAGCACATATAATTTAGTTACTGCTTTTTTACAACCAAATACTAGTAATGCAGAAGCAGGAAGCTCTGTAGATAATCCTATAGATATATTGTCAAATGGATTTAAAATTCGTTATACCAATACAGGCACAAATACAAGTAGTGATGTATATATTTTTGCAGCCTACGCAGAAAACCCTTTCAAAAACGCTAACGCAAGATAACAGGAGAAACACATGGCACATTTCGCACAACTTAACGAAGAAAACCTAGTAACACAAGTGATTGTAGTTGCTAACCAAGATACAACTGATAGTGATGGTATGGAAAACGAAGCAGTAGGTGCTGCGTTCTGTGCTAACCTTTTAGGTGGTACTTGGAAACAAACATCTTATAATGCTCGTATCCGTAAAAACTATGCAGGTATTGGCTACAAGTATGACGCTACATTAGATGCTTTTGTCCCACCACAACCGTTTGCATCATGGGTACTAGATGAAGATAAAGCTCAATGGAAAGCGCCTGTAGATATGCCTACTGATGGCAAACAATACACATGGGATGAAGATACAAAAGCTTGGGTCGAAGTTCCAGCAGTATAATTAGGGGGAATCCATGAATATGGAAAAAATAACGAGTATGTTATTCCCAGTGATAGTCTCGGCTATTGCTTGGTTACTTACATCAATGACTACTATTCAGGCAGACTTAATTACTATTAAATCTAAAATGCCTAATCTTATTACAGAACAAGGTGTACCTACTGATAGCCCTATTTCTGCTGAAGCAAGAGCAAGACTTAAAGAAGAACTTAAAGGTCAAATAGCAGAACTATCTATTCGTATTAGATTATTAGAAGAACATGAAAAATCAAAAGGATTTAAATGATGTTTAGTATCCTAAGTTCTATATTAGGTTTTGCTACTGCAGGGCTACCTAGCATACTAGGATTCTTTCAACAAAAAGGAGACCAAGCTCATGAACGAGAAATGGCAAGATTACAAAATGAACAATCTTTGGCTATGGCTGAAAAAGGTTTTCAATCGCAAGAAAAAGTAGCTGAAATTAATTTGGAGGGTACTTATGCAGAAACATTTACTCAAGAACGTCAAGCACTATATGAACACGATGCAAAACTTGTTCACGATGCAGCACCCTGGGTTAGAACTCTTAACGCAAGTGTCCGCCCTATTGTTGCTTTCACTTTTGTAGGCTTATTACTTTTTGTAGATATTGGCGGTTTTGTTTGGGCAGTTAAGACTGCTGGATTTAGTCGTGATGCTATGGATGTTATATTCTCTAGTGATGAGATGGCTATTGTAGGTTCTATTATTGGTTTCTACTTTGGTGCTAGGACTTGGGAAAAGAAATAAGTGAATGTATCAAAAGCTGGCATCGCTCTTATCAAACATCACGAGGGTGTGCGTAGTCGTCCCTATCGTTGCCCTGCAAACTTGTGGACTGTTGGTGTTGGTCATCTTATCGGGAATGGCAAATTGTTGCCTGATTCTTATAACAGAACTTTTACAGCGGAAGAAATAGATGGACTTCTTAAATCCGACCTACGTCGCTTCGAGCTGGGAATATCTAAAATGTTACCTAACGTGCCTCTTAGACAATGTGAATTTGATTGCCTTGTATCTTTTGCCTTTAACCTTGGCTTGGGTACATTTCAGCGATCAACACTCCGTCAAGCGCTTCTTCGCAACGATAAAAAGGCGGCTATGGAATCGTTAATTAAATACTGCCGTGCAGGCGGTAAAATACTTAAAGGTCTACAAACTCGTAGACTAGATGAACGTGCACTCTTTGAAGGTAAATAATGCCATTAAGTAAACTAGTATTTAAATCAGGTATAAATAGAGATCAGACTAATTACGCTTCTGAAGGCGGATGGTTTGATATGCAGTTGGCTAGGTTCCGTTCAGGCTTTCCAGAAAAATTTGGTGGCTGGGTAGTTCAAACTCAAAATGCATATGAAGGTGTTGCTCGTTCTATATTTACTTGGAATACAACTGACGGGGGTCAGATCATTGGTGTAGGTACTAATGAAAAAATGTATGCTGGTGCTGGAACTAACTTATATGACATAACACCTATAAGAGAAACACTTGCTTCTCCAGACACAGATAATTGTTTTCAAACAACAGATACTTCTAATGTAGTCATTGTTAATATTATAGGTAACGGTGCTATTGATGGAGACTGGGTTACTTTCTCTGGTGTTACAGGTACTGTAGGCGGTATACCTGATGCAGAACTAAATGCTGAATTCCAAATTACCTATATTGATTCTAATTCGTTTTCTATTACAGTCACTACGCCTGCTACGTCAACTGTAGCTGCTGGGGGTGGTACAGCAATTGAAGCTGCGTTCCAAATTAATATTGGATATCCTGTTACTACATTAGGTTATGGCTGGGGCACAGGCGCTTGGAGTCGTGGTGCTTGGGGTTCTGCATCTAATGTGCCTGTTAATTTACCAGCAAGACTTATTTTCCAACAAAATTTTAATAATGATCTAATCTGGAATATCCGTTATAGCGATATTTATTACTGGGTTTACACAGCAGGTTTTAATACTCGATCTGTTTTATTAAGTGATATATCAGGTGCAGTCGCTGTACCTCAACAAGTTTCACGTATTTTATTTACACCTCAAGGTTTCTTACTTGCATTAGGTTGTACAACATATGACCCATTAGCTTCTCCACCTCAGTATCTAGGTTACTATGATCCTTTAATGATTCGTTGGTCTAATGTAGATGCTAATGCTGGACCTCAACCTGAAGTATGGGAACCCTCTCTAACTAATACAGCGGGGTTCTTACGTATTCAATCAGGTTCTCAAATTATTACTGCTATTAATACCCGACAAGAAACTTTAGTATTTACTAATTTATCATTACACTCATTACAATATTTAGGTTCCGCTGAAGTATTTGGGCTACAAGAACTTTCTCATAACATTTCTATCATGGGTCCTAACGCTGTAGCAGGCACTAACAACATTACTTACTGGATGGGTACTGATCGATTCTATGCTTACTCAGGTCGTGTGGATGCTCTACCTTGTACACTACGTCAATACATATTTAACGACATTAACTTAGTTCAACGTGATCTTGTATTTGCAGGTGTTAATAATCAGTTTAATGAAATTATTTGGTTCTATTGCACAGCTAATTCTAATGAGATTAATCGTTATGTAATTTATAACTTCCTAGAAAACATATGGTATTTCGGTCAATTATCTAGAACTACTTGGTTAGACTCTGGTGTATTTGATCATCCTCTATCTACTTCTAATGGCTGGGTATATCAACAAGAAAATGGTGTTAACGATGGTCAACCACTAGGTGCTCCTCCGTTACCTATTGAATCTTATATTCAGTCTGCAGACATTGATATTAATGATGGTGATAAATATATGTTAGTCCGTCGTGTTATTCCCGATGTTAACTTTAATGGATCAGAAACTGTTAATCCAGTCACAGGTGCGCCTATTGATCCTCAAGCTGTTATGACTGTTGGCGTTAGAAATTTCCCTGGTGCTACATCATCTATAGTTAATGAAGAAGGCCAAATAACTGCACGCGATATTATTACAACAGCAACGATTGATCAATATACAAACCAAGTATTTATAAGATGCCGTGGCCGCCAAATGAATTTCAGAATTGGATCAAGCGGTGTAGGAACTCAGTGGCAACTTGGTATGCCTAGAGTTGATGCGCGTCCAGACGGAACGAGAAACTAATATGGCCTTTATAAATATTGCTAATCTTAAAGCGCCTAAGGCACCTAACTTACCTATTCCTCCAACGACATATAATCAAACTTATTTTGAAGCATTAACTAATGTACTACGTTTATATTTTAATCAGCTTGATCTATTAACTAGAACTATTATTACCCCCGATCTTGGTTATTTTTTAAATCAACCTTATGCTGGGTTTTATGATACTACTACTCAAACAGCGGCAGCATTTGATACGGCTTACCCTATTACGTTTGATACCCAATATCAAGCAGATGCACCTCATGTAACTGGACTTACTTCTGATATATTTATTAACCATGCAGATAGTGATTCAAAAATAATTTTTTTATTTCCAGGTGTTTATAACATTGCTTATATGGTACAACCCACAAGTGTAGCAGCAGACTTTGATACATATTTCTGGCTAAGACAAAATGGGACTACTGATGTTGTAGGTTCATCAACTAAATGCCAAACAGTAAGTGGCTATAATTTAACACCTATAAATATTAACGCTATAGTAGAAGTATTCACTTCTGGGGAATATGTAGAGCTTGTATGGGCAGTATCAAGTAAAGGGTCTGGCGTAAGTACTAATGTAAGCCTAGTTCCTTCTGCTGCAACGGCTTTCTCGCCTGCAGCACCCTCAGCACTTTTAACTGTAACTTATGCATCGGCTTAAAAATATGGTATTATTAGATAAATTCAAGGACTTCTTATGCACGCACATCACACAGCTTTAGGTATAGCTTCTTTAGGTCGCCACGGGGACGACATGATTGTCCATATGAACCGCGACGAGGTTCAAGGTCTACAAGCTTTGGCTCAACAACACGGTACAAGTTTGTCTATAAACCCTCATACTGGCATGCCAGAAGCATTTAAACTTGGTAATGTATTCAAAGCATTATTACCTATGGCCGCAGGGTTTGCTTTAGGTCCAGGCGGATTTTTTGGCGGCGAAGGGTTATTTGGCAGTGCATTAATGACCGGTTTGGCTGTCGGTGCAGGTACTGGATTGTTAACAGGTAATTTAGGTCAAGGATTAATGGCAGGTTTAGGGGCTTATGGTGGTTTTGATTTAAGTAAAGCATGGAATGGCATGGGCGGAACAGATGCATTTAAAAATGCTAATATATTTAATCAAGCACAAGCAGCCCCAAATACTATGGCAGAACAAGCTTTAAAAGGTGGTGCAGGAACAGCAAATTTAGCTGGTGGCGTAGGTAATATTGGTCCTAATTTAGGATTAGTTAATACCGGAAGTAATATATTTGATGCTTCTGCTACGGCTATTCCAGCTGATTATGTACCTGGCGGTCCTTATATGCCTTCTAATGTTGCGGAAGCAGCAAAACCTATCGCTCCAGATTTAGGTACAGTAATTAAAAATACTCCAACTGCACCAGCTGCCGTATCAAAAACAATAGTACCTGATAGCGGTATTAAAGGCGTTTGGGATGCGTATAAAGCAAATGATGGAAGCGCGTTAAAACTTGCTACAGCAATAGGCGGTCCAGTAGTACAAGGTTTTGAACAATCTGATTCTATGCCTAATCAAAATCCTAATGCGCAAGAGTATACTAAACGAGTACCTACAGGCCAATATGATGCACAAGGTAACCCAATCTATACTACAATTCTACAAACAGCATATAGCCCAAATGAAACATTAAATTTAAATGATCCATATAAAAACTATCCTAATGTTAAACAGCCTCCAGCATTACAACTTCCTCCTACAGTAATTGCTAAAGAAGGCGGAGAAGTTCATTCATATGCAGTTGGCGGACCTGTTACTACAACTGGGGTTCAATCTTTATATAGTAGTCCTGATGGAACTAATGCTCAAAATACACCTATGGATGCTTATGGTATTGGTAGACTTAACTCATTAGCTAATGCAGAAGCTATGAATACAGCTAAGACTTTTGGATATGCTAATGGCGGTGTTATTGCTTTAGCACATGGTGGAACTCCTCAAGCAGGCGGTTATTTAGATGGTCAAGGTGATGGTATGTCTGACTCAATACCTGCTACAATAGAAGGAAAACAACCAGCCCGTTTAGCTGACGGAGAATTTGTAGTTCCAGCTGACGTAGTAAGTCATATTGGTAATGGTTCTTCTAAAGCAGGGTCAAAAAGATTATATGCAATGTTAGATAAAGTAAGACAAGCAAGAACAGGACATGTTAAACAGGGTAAACAAATAAACCCTAATCAGTACTTACCTGCATGAAGTTAGTACAAATAGTAGCACCAAGTTATATCCACGCGGTATGGGCAGAAGTTAGGCCTTTGCTTAATAATGCCATCGTTAAATATGATCATGCGGATTATGATGTGGAGCACTTAAAAGTATTACTTATTAGAGAATACCAAGTATTGTTTGTAATACTAGAAGATAATAAGATTATTGGGGCATTTACAGTAGAAGTTATTAATTACCCTAATCATCGAGTAGCGCATACTACAACCATGGGCGGTAAAGGTGTATTTGATAAAAATACAATAGCACAATATGAAGATTGGTGTAGAGGTAATGGGGTTACAAAGATTAGAGCATTTGCTCAAGATGGACAAGCTAGACTTTTTAAAATGAAACTAGGACTTAATGCGGTAACGCACGTAGTGGAGAAAAACTTATGATTAATATATTTAACTGGGTAGAAAGCTTAGTAAGCTTCTTTACATTTAATGTAGGTGGTGGCGGTTCTTCTTCTCCAGCTCCTGCGGGACCACAAACTTCTACTTCGTATTCTACTAACTTACCTGAATATGCTCAGCCATACTATACAGAGTTAATGAAGCAAGCGGGTAAAGCAGTTTACTCTACAGATTCTGGTGGTAATGTTACAGGTGTTAATCCATATCAACAATTTGGTGGTACTACTCAATTAGCAGGTGGTGCAACATCTAATCCAGGTCAACGTATTGCAGGCTTTACTCCAGGTCAACAAGCTGTTCAACAACAAGTTGGAAGTATGCAAACACCAGGTCAATTTGGTGCAGCTACTCAAGGCTTAGGTGCAGGTACTACACTAGGACTAGGTGCAGGTATTCAAGGTTTAGGCCAAGCTCTAAACTATCAACCTATGGGTGTAAGTACTGGACAATTTGGTAATCAAGCAGCAGGACAATATATGAGTCCATATTTAATGGCTTCATTAGCTCCACAATTACAATACCAACAACAACTATATGGTCAACAAAATGCTGGGAATACATTAGGCTCTATTGGTCGTGGTACATTTGGTGGTGCACGTCAAGCTTTAATGCAGTCAGCTAACCAACAAGCACAAAATCTAAACTTAGGAAACATCTTAGGTCAAGGTTTAAATACTGGATATAATAATGCACAACAACAATATAATGCAGACCAAGCAAGAGCATTACAAGCTCAACAAGCAAATCAACAAGCGATGGGTCAGCAAGCTGCTCTATCTGGTCAATTAGGTCAAGCTGGATTGACTGCTGGATTACAAGGTTCACAAGCATTAGGTCAAATTGGTGCGCAACAACAAACTGCTGACCTCGCTAGATTACAAGCTCAAGAAGCTTCTGCGGCTCAAACACAGGCACTACAACAGCAACAACTTAATCAGTCTTATCAAGATTGGCAAACAGCACAGAATTATCCTAAGTCTCAACTTGAGTATATGAGTAATATTCTACGCGGTAACGCAGGGGCACTTGGTTCTACACAAGTATCTTATGCACCAGCACCAAGTCAGGCTTCTCAACTAGCAGGTCTAGGTCTTGCAGGCTTAGGTTTATATAACGTATTAGGTAAAACAGGATAGGACACTATTATGAGCATCAATATTGTTAAATTACAAGATGAATTAAGAAGTGTACCTCTTCAAAATTTAATTACTTATGTAAGTTCTCCTAATGGCCAAGTGCCTAGTTATCTTGCGTTAGCTGAAATTAAACGCCGTAAAGATATGGAAGAACGAGCAACTGCTAATCAAGCTACGGCACCTCGTACTTCTGTAGCCCAAGATTTAACTGCACCTAAACAAAATATAGCTATGGCTCAACCTATGCAACAAGCTCCTCAAGAGCAAGGTGTAGCTGGATTACCTACAGGTGATATGTATCACGAAAAGAATTTTGCAGGCGGCGGCATCGTAGCATTTAGTGGTCAAGATGGTGTAAGTGATGTTGCATCTAAAAAATATCAAGCTTGGCAACAAGACACTATGTTTGATCCTCAACATTTATATGCTGGTGCAATGGATGCAATTACAGCGCCATTTAAATATAGAACAGTTTACGATCCTAATACAGGTACTTTTGTAAAAGCTAGCCAAGCATACGGAATGACACCTAGATTAGATGCACTTAATGCTGAAAGACAAACAGAAAAACAAGCGATTCTTAATTCTATTCCTGAAGCTAAACCAGGACTTCCATCTCTTGTTACTAAACCAGATAATACACTTACTAATGAAGATATAGCTAGTATCTATGCATCTACAAAACAAAATGCGCCAGCTCCAAGGGGCCCAGCAAGCGTAGATACAACAGGTCAAGCGCCTTCAGCAGATGTTACTAGACCTATGAATACTGTTACAGCTAAACCAGGTATTGATAGCTTACTTGAAAATACAGATAATGTAGCAGAAGATAAAATGGCTCGTTATCAACAAATGATGGGCGTTAATCCTGAACGTGCTAGATTACAAGATTTAGTTACTAAATATGAAACAGGTGCAGGTGAACAAGAACGTATGGCTCCATGGATGGCTTTAACTAAAGCAGGCTTTACTATGATGGGCGGTAAGTCACCTTACGCTATGCAAAATATTTCTGAAGGTGCTGTTGCAGGTCTTTCAGATTATGCTCAAGCTAAAGATAGACTTGATAAACTTAATGAAAAACAAATTGACCTTAGGTCTAAACTTCTTCAAGTGGATGATGCTAGAAAATCTGCTGCAGTTACTTACGGTGTTAATAGTGAAGAACATGCACTCGCACGTAATGCTCAAGTTAAACTTAAAGATATGGAAGAGCAAAATGCTAATGCTCGCGCAGATGCACAAAATGCAACTCATATTAAAGGTGCTCAAATTGCTGCAGCTAAAGAATCTGATTATGAAACATATATTAAGATGGCTAAACAAGATCCAGATAATTATAAAACAATCATTGATCCTGAAACTAAAAAAGCTACAAGAGCATTTGACGCTACTAAAGTTACTCAAGCATTTAAATCTTGGAGTGGTGGTAGCACAGGTGCAACTGATAAAGAACTTATGGATATCTGGAATCAAAAATCATTTGATAAAAAATTCTTAGCTCAATACCCATCACCTGCTGACTTTGTATCAAGCTATAGACAAAAAATATCATCAGGTAATGCAGGTGTAGCGCCAGCTGCTAATCCATCTTTAGCAAATAGGAAGCCACTAGGTAGCATACTAGGACAATGAACCCTTCAAAAATCCAAGAAGCTATAGCACAAGGCTATAGTCCTGACGAAGTTTTAGACTACTTAAGTAAGTCTACTTGGCAAGATAAGCAAGATAAAATTTCTGAAGCTCGCTCACAGGGCTATTCATCTGATGAAATACTCGGCTATCTAACTCAACCTAAAACAGGCGGTATATTAGAAGCTGGTATTGGTGGCGCTAAACATCTTGGTGCATCCGCATTAACTGCAATACAAACTCCGTTTATGAGTGATGAAGAAGCTGCTGCAAGATCAGTCGCTCGACAAGAAGCTATTACTGAAAAACCAGGTTTTAGCCTAGATCAAATCAAAGAAGCTTATAAAGAAGGTATTATTCCAGGTACTGTCGAATTAGCTAAAGAAATCCCAGCAGGTATCGCTGAACAAATTCCTAACTATGCTGCTATGTTAGCTGGCGCTAGAACCGGTGCTGCATTAACTCCTCCTGTACTTCCTATTGTAGGTCCCTTCGCTAAGCCGCTAGGTGCTATTGCTGGTGCTGTCGCTGCGAATTACTTGCCTATTGCGGGTGGACATTTAGAACGTCAAGCTCAAGAACAAATTGCTTCTGGTAAACCAATTGATATTAATGAAGCTGCAGCTTATGGTTATGCTATTCCTTCTTCTGCGTTAGACGTAGGTGCTATGGAGTTTGGACTAGGTAAATTCTTAGGACTTCGTAAACTAGGTACAGAAACTGCAGAAAAAGCTGCGAGAGAAACGTTAGAAAAAGCTGCCAAAGAATCCATAATAAAAGCAGGTACAATTGGTTTTGGGAAGCTGGCTACAGCAGAAGTACCTACCGAAGTTATGCAACAAATGTTTGAACGACTTCAAGCAGACTTACCTCTTACTACGCCTGATGCAATCAAAGAATACACAGACACTGCAGCACAAACATTAGCACTAGGTCCACTAGGTTCCGTAGCTAGAATATCTGAACGCGGTGAAGCTCGTAATACCCTACAAGCCGATGAACAACAACGAGCACAAACATTAGATAGAGTTGAAGCTGATCGCGCTCGTATAGATCAACAAGTAATGGATGCTAAGTTAGAAAATATTAATGCTGAACGAGATCGAATTAATAAAATAGCAGAAGATGCAAAAACTGAAGGCGAAATGCTTCAAGCTAAAGAAGCTGCTAATACGTTATACCAATCAACAATCAACTCACTAGGTAATAAAGCCCCAGAGAAATCTAAGATAGCTAAGTCTATTGCTGCTATGGAAGCTTCATTTAATACGGCTATAGAACAAGGTGATATTGATGCACAGAAAAAAGCAATTGCTGAATTAACAAATGTTCCCCTTAAGTTGATTAATTTAGCGACTATGCCTAATGTAATTACAGACCAAACATTTACAGATATGGGTATTGGACCTACGGCTACTATCAGAAAGAAAAAAGAATTACATGGATTAGATCCACAAATTCCAGCTGAAAATGAACAAATTAGGAATGCATTAAGTGCTTTATTAGAAACAAAAGAAGAAGGTTCTAAGCAATATGAAGGTATTAAGAACTATTTAAATTCAATCCCAACAACTCAAGAATTAAAAGGATACACTAAAAATGAAACAGCTATCACCGCAAGACCTGGAGAAAGCGCTGAAGTATCTGGACAACCCGTGGCAGGAGGACTTACCGCAGGAATTGAAGGAGTTAACGGAACTGGACTGGGAAGTGCTACAGATAATGTTCAACAACTTGCAGGACGAGAGGGCCCACGCCCAGCTCCACTAACACCTGAATCTACTGAAGTAATAAAACCTGAGAGAAAATTAGCGCCTACTATGGGCATTCAAGCGGTGTTAAAACAAAGTGGCGGTATTAGTACAGATCATTTATTTGATCTTACGGGTGAAAAAAGCGTTAATAAATCTGGTGCTACTGTAGGACTATTTACTAAAAATGGTAGAGGCCTAGATGATGCAGTTCAAGTTGCAGTTGATAACGGCTATTTAAATGCTGATGTATTAAATGAAGTCGATGGTGGAGTAGAAGCATTATC
>Ga0007792_10000177_pt1 | contig 22836 bp, 23 predicted proteins | sample CryBogmetaGMA6M_FD_60371 | JGI IMG/M metagenome (GOLD analysis project Ga0007792, IMG submission 60371) | Freshwater microbial communities from Crystal Bog, Wisconsin, USA - MA6M | ecosystem: Environmental > Aquatic > Freshwater > Lake | place: Crystal Bog, Wisconsin, USA | collected 2009-07-06
GTTACCTTTGTCAAGCCAAGTGAATGAGCTTGATAATGCCATTGCCAATGCCGAGTTTCCTGAGAAACTTTCGGTTCTTTTTGACAAGCATCGGTATAAGGTAACCTTCGGCGGTCGAGGTGGCGGGAAGTCTTGGGCGATTGCCAGAGCGCTGCTAATCATCGGCGCATCAAAGCCCACTCGCATTCTCTGCGCTCGGGAATTCCAGACGTCAATCCGCGATTCGGTGCATAAGCTCTTATGCGATCAAATCGAATCATTGCGATTGCATGGGTTTTATGAAATAACCCAGACGTCAATCAGAGCTAAGAACGGTTCTGAATTCTTCTTTGTTGGACTTAAAAACAATGTTTCCAACATAAAATCATTCGAAGGTGTTGATGTATGTTGGGTCGAGGAGGCCCAATCAGTTTCTCGGATGTCATGGAATGTTCTAATCCCGACAATTCGAAAGCAGGATTCAGAGATCTGGATCAGCTTCAACCCGGAACTTGAGACTGATGAGACGTTCCAACGCTTTGTGGTTCATCCTCCTGCTGACTGTGTGGTCACTAAGATCAACTGGAGCGACAATCCCTGGTTCCCAGAGACTTTAAGAGCAGAGAAGGACGCGCTTAAAGAGCGAGACATTGAGGCTTACAACACGGTCTGGGAGGGCATATGCCGGCAGACTGTCGACGGCGCGGTGTTTGCCAGGGAGATGCAGGACGCCGAGCTTCAGGGACGCATTGGACGGGTTCCGTTTGATCCTAGCAAGCCTGTTCACGCCGTGTTTGACTTGGGATGGTCTGATGCCACCGCGATTTGGTTCTTGCAGTTTGTCGGCATGGAAACGCGCTTGTTGCGTTACATTGAGGACAATCAAAAGACCATAAGCTATTACCTAGCGCAACTTCAGACGTTTGGATACCATTACGACACGTTGTGGCTTCCGCACGACGCCGAGAATAAAACGCTTGCCGCTGCTGGCAAATCGATTGAGGAGATTGTCAGAGCGGCGGGTTACAAGACTAGAATCATTCCGAGAGTGCCAATTGCTGACTCTATCAATGCTGCGCGAACTATTTTCAACAACTGCTGGTTCGACAGAGATAACTGCGCGGAAGGTCTTGCCTGTCTGCGCCATTATCGGTACGAAGTCGACCCAGAGACGGGTGGATTCTCAAAATCTCCCCTTCACGACCATTATTCGCACGGCGCAGACGCATTTAGATACATCGGACTGATGGTCAACGAGCCTAAGTCACGCAAGAAACAACAGACGTTTACGTTACCTACGAACTGGATGAGCTAATCATGGCGAGCTATCAAAACGACGGCGAAGATCCACGCATTGCCGATGCGATGAAATTTTTGCGCTTGGCAAGCGAAGCCGATAGCGTCAACCGTAGCGACGCGCTTGAGGATCTGCGCTTTGTCAGCGGCGACCAATGGCCGGTTGAAATTCAAAACAGCCGGAACCTGGAAGCCCGACCCTGCTTGACGATCAACAAGCTCGATGCCTATTGCCGGCAGATCGCCAACCAACAGCGCCAGCAGCGTCCGCGCATTAAGGTGCATCCTTGCAACAGCTACGCAGACAAAGAGACAGCCGAGGTTGTCGAGGGTATCTGTCGGCACATTGAGATCAACAGCGATGCCGATAGCGCTTACGATAAGGCGTTTGAGTACGCCGTTCGCATGGGTTGGGGCTATTGGCGCGTGGTCACCGATTACACGTCTCCTGAGTCGTTTGATCAAGAGATCTACATCGAATCAATTGAGAACCCGTTCAGCGTCTACTTTGATCCCAATAGCACGGCTTTGGACGGCTCGGACCAAGAGAAATGCTTGATCACGACGATCATGAGCAAGGACAAGTTTCGGGATATGTACCCGGACGCAGACGATGGCGGCAGCTTTACCGCGCGAGCTGGTGGCGACAGCAACCCTGAGTGGGTGACCAAAGAGGACGTTCGCATCGCCGAATACTTTTACATTGAGCGCACGCCGGCAAAGCTCTACCTGCTGAACGACAAATCCCGTCTCTTTAAGGATCAGCTCCCTAGCAAAGAGTTCATGGCTCAGCACGGGCTTGAGATCGTTGGCGAGCGCGACAGCTATAAGCGCGTGGTCAAGTGGTGCAAGCTCACCGCAATGGAGATCCTTGAAGAACGGGATTGGCCAGGCAAATTTATCCCCGTCGTGCCGGTCTATGGCGGTCGGATCGTGATTGACAGCAAGTCGATCAAGTACGGTCTGGTGCGCTATGCCAAAGACCCGCAGAAAATGTACAACTTCTGGCAGACCTCGATGACCGAGGCAATTGCGTTGGCTCCAAAAGCCAAATGGTTGCTGGCAGAAGGGCAAGACGAGGGCCACGAGACTGAGTGGGCGGCAGCGAACATCAAAGCCACGCCGGTGTTGCGCTACAAGCAGACCGACATTGAAGGTCGGATGGCGCCAACTCCGACCCGTCTGCAACCCGAGCCACCTCCTGCTGGCATCATGGCGGCGGCAGAATCGGTCAGCAACGATCTGCAACAGGTCGTGGGCATCTTTGATCCGAGCCAATTGCCGACCGGCAACATCAGCGGTAAAGCGCTGAATGGTCAGCAACAGCAAGTGGATATGACGAATTATCATTACTACGATAATTTGACCAAATCCATTGCCCAGACTGGTCGGATTATCTTGGATTTGATTCCAAAGATCTATGACTCCGAGCGCGTTATGCGAATCATCGGCGTCGATGGCAAGCCAGATCTAATCACCATCAATGAAGCCACCCAAGTTGGGCGTGTTTTGAACGACGTGACGGTTGGTGAGTACGACGTCAGCATGGATACTGGTCCCGGCTACGCATCACGGCGCATCCAAGCGGTCGATGCAATGATGCCGCTGATTGGCTCCAGCCCAGAGTTGTTCCAAGCTGCTGGCGATCTGGTGTTCCGGCAGATGGACTTCCCTGGCGCGGAAATCATTGCCGACCGGCTGGCAGCGGTGAACCCGTTGGCGCAGATTGACGAGAAATCCGACATTCCACCGCAGGTCCAGATGCAGCTCGCACAAGCCAAGCAGCAGATGCAGATGATGCAGCAGCAAATGCAAGCGATGGAGCTGGAGATCAACAACCGTGGCCAGGTGGCGCAAATCAAAGAAGATGGCGCAACCAAGCGCAAACTGATGGACGTCACGGCTAAAGCGCACAACACCGAGACAATGGCCGAGGTCAAGGTCAATGACCAGAATACTCGGGCAATTACCAGCCAGAATAAGACCGAGATTGACGCATTGGTGAACCTGCTTGTTCACAATATGCCAATCGACGTGCTGGCGCGGGAAATTGAGCGTCGGAATGCCGAGCAAATGGCGGCAGCGCAGTACGCTGTGCAAGACATTGATCAAGGTCAGAACCCATTTATGCAATAGTCTTTGACGCAATTGACCAAGCGGGTTATATAAGCGCAATCGTACCGGCGCGTTTCACCGGGCAAATCCGTGGGTAACCATGTCAGAACCAAGAGAGACAACGCAAGTTGTCACAAGCGAAAATCAAGCCGAATTTTTTGCACAAAAACTGGGCTTAGCTCCCGAAGAAACGACTGAGGCTGCTGAAGAAGCAGAGCCAATCGAATCCGAGGTTGAGAATGAGCCAGATGCGGAAGATGAAGCACCAGCTACAGAAAACGAAGGTAAACCGAGCAAGCTAAAGGCGCGGTTTTCAGAGCTAACTAAGCAGCGCGAACAGGCCAGGGCTGATGCTCAGCGTGAACGCGAAGCCAGGGAAGCGCTGGAAGCACGGCTACAGGCTTTGGAGCAAGGACAGGCGCCGAAACAGGCTCCTGTTGCTGACGCCAAGCCTACGCCGGATCAATTCACGGATGCTTTTGAATACGCAGAAGCATTGGCTGAATATAGCGCTGAGAGAGCACTCAAAGAACGGGATCGGCAGGATCAGGAAAGGAAAGCGCAAGAGCAACAGGCGAAAGTCGTGCAGACTTGGACCAAACGGCTTGAAGCGGCAAAGGCTGAGATTGACGATTTTGATGAGATGGTGGCGTCAAGCGATGTTGTTGTGCCGAATCACATTCGGGACGCGATATTAGAATCAGACGTGGGACCACAAATCCTGTATCACCTTGCATCAAATCAAGATCAGGCCAGGTCTTTTAATGATTTGACGCCGGCTCAAGCGTTGAGAGCTATTGGCAAGCTGGAAGCAAAGTTTGAGAAATCTGAAACTAGCAAGCCTGAGAGATCTGTGGTAAAAAGCAAGGCACCAGCCCCGATCAACCCTATCAAGTCAAGCAACGCAACCGCTGACAATCTCGTGAATTCCAAAGGTGAATTTCATGGGACATACGCAGCATGGAAAGCGGCTAGACAAGCCGGCAAGATTAGGTAAACAGATTAATGGATCTTTGATCCGAAGGAAATAAAATGGCTAATACCCTCTTAACGATCAGCAAGATCACCAACGAAGCGTTGATGGTCTTGGAAAACGAACTCACCTTTACCAGCGAAGTTAACCGTGAATACGACGATCAATTCGCCGTTGCCGGTGCCAAGATTGGTGCAACTGTTAACGTCCGTAAACCAGCACGGTTTATCGGTGTTACCGGACCAAACCTGTCGGTTGAAGACTTTAACGAGACTTCAATTCCTGTCACGTTGAATACCCAATTCCACGTTGATACCCAATTCAGCACCGCTGATTTGGCTCTGTCGATGGATATGTTCAGCGACCGTTTGATCAAACCGGCTGTTGCAACGATTGCCAACAAGATCGACCGTGACGGTCTGGTGCTTGCCAAGAACAACGTGGCAAACATCGTCGGCACCGCTGGCGTTCCTCCTACCTCGCTGCTGACCTACCTGACCGGCCAGGCTTATCTGGACTCAGAAGGTGCGCCACGCGACGGTCGTCGTGCTTGTATCGTCGAGCCATTCACGTCTGCAACCATCGTCGATTCTTTGAAAGGGCTGTTTATGCCTAATCAGAAGATCTCCGAGCAGTACGAAAAGGGCATGATGGGCACGGATAGCGCTGGTATGCGCTGGAAGATGGATCAGAACGTGGTCTCGCAGACGTTTGGTTCCTACGCTTCTGCAACGCTGGCAACCAACACGGCGACCTTCACCGGCTCGCTCACGTCTGGTTGGGCATCGTCATCGACGATCACCATCTCGGCAACGTCGGCAGCAGCTCCAATCCAGCAGGGCGACGTGATCACCATCGCTAACGTCTACGCTGTTAACCCACAGAACCGCCAGCCTTACGGCACAAACCGTCTGCGTAACTTCGTTGTTACCAGCGCTGTGACCATCAGCTCGGGTGGCTCGGCATCGGTCACGGTTAGCCCCGCGATCATCACCGCTGGTCAATTCCAGAACGTCTACGTTTCGGCTACCAGCAGCTCGGCTGTTGTGACTCCGTTTAATAACACCGGCACCGTTAGCCCACAAAACATCATCCTGCACCGCAATGCAGAGACGTTGGCTTGTGCTGACCTTGAGCTGCCAATGGGCGTTGTGTTTGCTGGACGTGCATCTGACAAGGATCTGGGTCTTTCGATCCGCGTCGTTCGTCAGTACACGATTAACAATGACTCAATCCCGTGCCGTCTTGACGTGCTCTATGGTTGGGCGATGCTCTACCCTGAGCTGGCTTGCCGCGTTGCAGCTTAATCAATAACGATTTAAGGAAATAATCATGGCGAATCCGGGACCCGCAACTACCGTAGCCAATCATCCACAGGTGCTCGGTTCAAACCAGGCTCTGCGTTTGTTGGCATCGGCTCAGTCAGTCAGCTTGGCAGTAACGGGTGACACCGTTCTGCCGATCCTTAACACGGGGCGTTACAGCGTCTCCAACGTGGTCGTGACGAATGCCTCGACCGATCTGTCGGCGTCAACCGTCCCTTTTGCTGGCGTGTTTCCCGCACCTGGCGCAAGCGGCACCGCAATCGTTTCGAATGCGACGTTGAATGCTTTGACCAGCTCCTCGGTTGTGTCGCAGCGAACGATCAACTCTACGGCAGCTCAGACAGGCCAGAACGTATACTTTAACGTCGGCACGGCAGCGTCTTATGCTGCTACCGTTGACGTTTTTGTCTACGGTTACGATCTCACGTTCCTGCCTTAATCAAGGCAAATGAGAAGGAAAGCCGATCCCATAAAGGTCGGCTTTTTCTCTTTAATTTTGGAATAGCAAATGTCGCAGACCAATCAGGTAAATACGGTCACGTCGCAGAACGTGGTCCCAGTTGGCGCTACTTACGACGCTAACGGTAATTTCATTACTTTGGTTGGCGCTGGTGGCCAGCCAATTAGCTCGGGCGCAGGGTCGACCGATAGCTATGTCTTAATGTCTGCATCGTCAACGCTGCCAAATGAGCGCGTTTTGACAGCCGGCACAAATATCACGATTACCGATGGTGGCGCGGGTGGCACGGTCACCATTGCGTCGACTGCTGGTGGCGTTTCAAACGTCGCAACCGGGACGGGTCTGACGGGTGGTCCGATCACCACGACCGGCACGATCTCGCTGGCAAACACAGCGGTCACCGCAGGAACCTATGGCACGTCCATTGGTATCCCTCAGATTACCGTTGACGCTCAAGGCCGGATCACTGCTGCCACCGTCATTGCAACGACCAGCAACAGTTACCAGGGGACATGGAATGCTTCGACTAATAGTCCGACGCTTACATCAAGCGTTGGAACGCTCGGGTATTACTACGTTGTCTCGACTGCTGGCTCAACTAACCTAAACGGCATCAGCACGTGGGCAGTTGGCGATTGGGCGGTTTACAACGGATCAGCCTGGCAAAAGGTCGCTGCGAGCGGTTCTAGCGCGTTCAGCACGCTTACCGTGACTGGTTTGACGGGTTATATGTACGCCAACGGCGCAAGCGCTGTGACGGCATCCACGACTATCCCTAATGCTGGACTGACCAACAGCTCGGTCACAATCGGATCGACCAGCGTGGCGCTCGGCGCTACGGCAACGACCGTTGCCGGACTGACGCTGACCAGCCCGACGCTTACAACGCCGGCTCTTGGCACTCCTGCCAGCGCCAATCTATCTAATGCAACAAATCTGCCCTTAACGAGTGGTGTCTCGGGTCAATTGCCAATTGCGAATGGCGGGACGGGGGCAACGTCAGCCATTTCAGCGTTCAATGCTCTTGCTCCATCGCAAACCGGCAATAGCGGGTATTACCTAACAACCAACGGCACCAACGCTTCTTGGGCGGCAGTTTCTGGTGGTGGCGGCGGCACGGTTACATCGGTTGGATTGTCTGCGCCAGGCTTCTTATCGGTTAGCGGCACTCCTGTCACGTCATCTGGTACGTTGACACTTGGATACTCTGGCACGGCGCTTCCGGTGGCCAATGGCGGTACAGGCCAAATTACGTACACTGATGGTCAATTGTTGATTGGCAACAGCTCAGGCAACACTTTAACTAAGTCAACGCTGACTGCTGGTTCAAACATCACCATTACGAATGGCAACGGCTCAATTACAATTGCGTCGACGGGTGGTGGATCTTCGGGCCCCGTAGCCGAATCTTACCAAACAATCAGTTCAAATTACTCTGTAACGGCAGGTTCTAACGCATTTAGCGTTGGGCCTGTCACCGTGGCAACGGGTGTTGCCGTAACCGTCCCTACGGGCCAAGTTTGGCTCATCGCTGCTTAAAGGAACAATTATGAGCGCCATCAAACTTCAAGGCAATTCTAGCGGGGCTGGTACTTCAGTTCTACAGTCTGCCAATACCGCAAGCACACTTACCCAGACACTCCCATCTACGGATGCGGTGACACTTGGTTATCTCAACGCTCCCCCGGTTGGGACCAAAACGGCCAGCTACACGTTGGCGGTTGGCGACGTTGGCAAGTATGTCCAACTCGGCGCTTCGGGTGCGATTGTGATCCCAACGTCGACTTTCAGCGACGGTGATTTGATTTCAATTTACAACAACACCGCATCGACGGCGACGATTACCTGTTCTGCGCCAACGGCTTACATTGCTGGGTCGAACACAACCGTAACGTCGGTAACGCTTGCGATTCGCGGTGTTTGTACCGTCCTGTTTAGTTCTGCCACCACTTGCGTTCTGACGGGCAACGTGTCATGAGTGGGATTATGCTTGCTATGTTGGGGAGAAAACCTTCCCCAACAACACTTAATGTTGACTTCCTTGTTGTTGCTGGTGCTGGAGGATCTGCTGGAACCGGAAGCGGGTCGGCTGGTGGATCGGGTGCTGGTGGAGCGGGTGGTTACAGAACCTCTTACGGATCAATTTCTGGTGGCGGCGGCGCTGTTGAATCACCAGTTTTAGTTACATTAGGAACCGCGTACACAATCACAATAGGCGCAGGTGGTGCGGCGGGAATTGCTGTTGGCAATGGTTCTCAAGGAAATCAATCAATATTTTCAACCATTACTTCAACAGGAGGCGGTGGCGGCGGTGCTGCTAGTGGTGTTGGAGGCTCCGGCGGTTCTGGAGGTGGAGGAAACGGAGGGGCTGTAGGAAATAATGGTGGTGCAGGAACCGCCAATCAGGGATACGCTGGCGGTGCTGGTTCCGTAACAAGTGACGAAGGTGGCGGCGGCGGCGGTGGCGGCGCGGTTGGAACTGCCGGTGTAGGCAGCGTGTCTGGTGGTAATGGTGGTGTTGGTGTTATAAGCACAATTATTACAAGCGCGGTTGCAACAACATTGGTTGTTGGCGAAGTTAACTCTAGTAATGTGTACTTCTCAGGCGGCGGCGGAGGCGGTGGGAACAACGAGGATGGCGGCGGGACTGGCGGATTGGGCGGCGGTGCAACTCGGAGAAAAACCACTCAAGGTCCGGGTATTGCTGGAACCGCTAACACCGGCGGTGGGGCTAGTGGTGGATATGCAATTTCTGCCAATCAAACCGGAGCAACCGGCGGTTCGGGAGTAATTATTCTTAGAATACCAACTGGTTACACAGCAACATTTTCTGGTGGGGTTACATCTAGCCTTTCTACTGCTATTTCTGGATTTAACATCTATGCAGTTAAAGCGACTTCCACAGGATCAGAAACTGTGACGTTCAGCTAAGGAATACAAATGGCACATTTTGCAAAACTTGACAAAAACAATTTTGTTGTATTTGTTACTGTTGGTCGCGACGAAGACAAAGAAGATGAATTGACTTCTAGGACTGGCGATGTTTATAAGCAAACCAGTTACAACACAATTGGTGGTGTTCACGTCCTTGGCGGCACACCATTTCGCAAAAATTACGCAGGTATCGGGTACAAGTACGACCCCCAACGCGACGCTTTTATTCCTCCGCAACCTTTCCTGAGCTGGACGCTCAACGAAAAAACGTGCTTATGGGATGCTCCTGTTGCATATCCATCGGACGGCGAGCGGTATCAATGGAACGAGGAAACAACTTCTTGGGTGTTGATCAATGTATAACTCACCATTTACGCCGTTTGGCCCGACCTACCTTGTTGGCACGTCTCCGGTGCAGGTTTCGACCAACAACAACGACAACCCTACAAGCTATCGGGTCCGCAATACCAGCGCTTCGGCGCAGTATCTTGCATGGGTAGCACCGGCTCCTGGCAATGCAACCCCAACGATTACGGTTGCAGCTCCGACAGCCGGAAGCCCGAAGCGGCAGACGCTTGGATTCTTGCCTAGCTCAGTTGAGGTCTTTGGCGGCATTCCTGCAAACGCTTGGTTCCAAGCTGACGCAGTTGGAGCCTTTGAAATTACTCCAGGCGAAGGACTCTAATGGCTCTCAGGGCAATTGCTGGTGGTGGTGGTGGCGGCGGCAGCGGCACGGTCACGACCGTCAGCGTTGCTTCTGCCAATGGCCTTGCTGGAACGGTTGCAAATGCAACGACGTCACCATCTATCACGCTTAGCACGACCGTCACAGGCGTTCTGAAAGGCGATGGCACGACCGTCAGCGCTGCCGTAGCAAATACGGACTACCTGACACCACCGAGCGGCTCAGCACTGCTTAAAGCGGGTGGTGGTGGCGCTCTTGCCAATGCGTCAGCAGGTACGGATTTCCAAGCTCCGATCAGTTTGACAACAGTCGGCACAAGTGGAGCGGCGACGTTTGCCGCTAATGTGCTTAACATTCCAAATTACGCTGCTGGCGCTGGTACTGGCACGGTCACCAGCGCATCGGTTGTTAGCGCAAACGGTTTTGCTGGTACGGTTGCATCGGCTACCACGACGCCAGCAATCACGCTTACGACCAGCATCAGCGGAATGCTCAAGGGCAGCGGTGGAGCGCTTGCGGCGGCGACTGCCAATACGGACTTTCAATCGCCGATCTCGCTGACAACGGTCGGGTCAACTGGCGCAGCGACGTTTGCTTCAAACGTGCTTAACATTCCCAACTACAGCGTGGCTGGAACGGTCACCAGCGTAGCGACGGGAACAGGGCTGACTGGTGGGCCAATCACCGGCTCCGGCACGATTGCAATTGATTCAACGGTGGTTACGCTGACCGGCACTCAAACGCTGACCAACAAGACCGTAACGGCTTTAGCGAGCGCGTCAACGGTTCAAGATAGCGATGGCAATAGCTACGCTTTTGGCTATCGGACAATGCCTCAGTCGGCCAATACGAGCGGCACGCTGATTTTGTCTGATAACGCCAAGCATTACTACGTCACTGGCAGCGTTACGGTTCCGCTCAATGCAACGGTTGGGTTCGACATTGGCACAGTGATCACAATTGTCAGCAACAACACGGCGCTCAGCATCATTCCGGCGTCTGGCGTCACGCTTCAGCTCGCCAACTCTAGTTCTGCCGGCACTCGATCATTGGCCAGCAACGGTATTGCGACGATGCTTAAGGTCGCTGTCAATACGTGGTATGTCAGCGGGACCGGCGTGACATGAGTGGTTTTCTGGGGATGATGTTCCCTAGCGGCGGTTCTGGTGGTTTGCCTCCGGTTACGCCGTCGACCTACATCGCATTTGGTGGAACAACGGCAGCAAAGCGCATCTCGGTTTATGGTTGGGATTCTGCAAGTGGATTCGGGTCACTTTTCACGACGCCAAGCATTCCAAACAACATCAGCCAGGTTTCATTTGTCCGTGACAACTCTGTTTTTTCAGCGTCATTTGTTGCCGCTCCTTATTTCAGCGTCTGGCAATGGTCTGGTCTTGGTTTTGGGACGCAATATTCCAATCCTGGCAGTTCTCTAAGCCCATCAACCGGAGGTCCGGCAGGGTTTACTTGGACCAAGACGGTTGACGCGATTCTGACGTCAAACGCAACGGCAGTATCGTATCCGCAAGCATGGGCTTGGAGCCAATCCAGCGGATTTGGATCTAAGTATTCAAACGGCTCAGCGATTAACTCGGTTGGTGCAACGACTGGCATCACGCTAAACGGTGACAATACTCAGGTTGCATTCAGTCAAAACGCAGGAACGGCAATTTCGCTTTATCCATGGTCATCATCGACCGGGTTTGGCACTCGATACTCAAATCCGGTGACAATTCCTCCGTTTGGCAACAATCCTGGCAGCGTATCGTTCAACCAAACAACGAATGACGTTGCGATTGGCAGCACCGCATCACCGTTTATTGCTGCTTATCCGGTAACGTCGGCGGGTTTTGGCGTTAAATATTCCAACCCATCATCAGCAATTGGTGGCACGGTTTATTCGGTTAGATTCTCTCCTACTGGTGGTCAGCTTGCTGTTGGAAACAACTCAACGCCGGCAGCGCTAAAGATCTATCAATGGGGTGCTGGTTTCGGTTCTTTATATTCTGGACCGTCAATAAGCACGACAGTCAATTCTGCTGACTGGTCTAGCACGGGATCAGAAATTGCCGGCGCAACATCAGCAGTTATTCCATACGTCAGAGCATATCCTTGGACGTCTGGTGGAGTTGGGTCTCAATATACAAACCCATCAACAACGCCAGGCGTTCCCAATTGTGTATCATTTAGCAATCAGACAAGGTAAATCATGATCACCGATCAAGAAAAGCAAGCCGGCTTAGTCATGAATGCTTTCCACCGTGAAATGGAAATCTACGGCTACCAGCTCAACATTGACAACTACTCGGCAATGCTGGACGCGCTTCCGGCTGGCGAATGGCCAGCAGACTTGGAAGCATTTCGAACGATTAAGACCGAAGATTTGCCGCACGATCTAAGCGATGGTCAAGTGGCTCAGATCAACGATTATCAATATCGTGATCGTCTGCGCGTTCTGGTTCGCACCGAAAAGGCTGAACAGAATAAGTCGATTCGGGTGCGTGACGTGCTGAAAGCGCAGATTGGATCTAACTATGATGCACTGGTTGCAGCTTACAAAATCAGCCAAGGTTAATCATGGCCGTTAGACTTTCCCCGTTAGCTGGCGCCGGTTGGCAGTTTTTCGATAACCTCGGAATCCCGCTGAATGGTGGTCTGCTGTATACGTACACCGCAGGAACAACGACGCCACAAGCGACGTATACCAGCAACACGGGAACCATTGCCAATGCCAATCCAATTGTGCTGGATGCCGCAGGGCGCACCGCTAACGAGGTTTGGCTGACGGTCGGAGTGTCTTATAAGTTTGTGCTCCAGACTAGCGCGGCGGTCACGATTGGCACTTACGATAACGTCTCTGGCATCAATGATCTGACGGGCATTACAAGCGGATCGTCGATTCTGCGTGGCGATGGATCGGGCGGCATCGGCAACGTGACAATTGGTTCAGGGTTGAGCTACGTTGGCAGCACGCTATCCACGACCGGCCAATCTTTGCCTAGCAGCGGTGGTGGCTATTTGTACCGTGACTCGGTATCGTCAGCGCTTAATTACGACGCAATCATCAAGCGTGCAGCGCTTCCGGTTGCCACGACAGCTCAGATCGGTGCCTTGCGACCTGATGGAACGACGATCACCATTGGCGGCACCAACAACGAAATTATCAGCGCTGTTGCCACGACGCCAACGATCAGCACCGGCGTCTTGCAATTCAGCTTGTACTACAAGGTAACCAGCGGATCAGACACGTTTACTGTTCCGTCTGGCGTCACTCGGTTGCGAGCCACAATCGGCAGCGGCGTTTACTCAAACGGCACGACCGTTATTTACACGGTTGCCGCTGGTTTCATCACGGTCACGCCTGGCGCATCAATTGCGATCACCAATGGTGGTGCTGCCGGCAACACAAGCATTGGCTCATATCTGACGGCACAAGGTCCGACCGGATCAACGCCAGGGCCGGCGGGTGGTTCTGCGTTGAATTCAACATTTTCAATTGGCTCAGCAAACTACATCACCAAGACATTTGACGGGGCACTGGCAAACCAATGCCGAGGAACAACCAACATTGTGCCGGTTCAAGCGCTATACGATGGGGCGTCTCCTCCGACGCTCAATGGCTACGTGATCATTGAGTATTGACCATGACTGCGCCAATTGAAATCATTTCGCGGTCTCTGAAAGACATTGGGGCGCTCGAGGCTGGCGAAACGCCAACGACCGACGCAGCCCAGGATGCGTTCGATATGTTGAACGACATATTGGACCAATGGTCAAACGAACGGATGATGATCAGTTATCAGACTGAAATTATCTTTCCGACGTCAACCAATCAGGTTCAGTACACAATCGGACCTGGTGGTCAAGTCGGAGCAGTATTTACCGGCTCCATCTCCGGCACGACGCTAACGGTCACGGCGCTAACAAGCGGATCGGTGCAACTCGGTCAGACTTTGGTTGGAACAGGTATCGCAACTGGCACGACGATTGTGCAGTTTGTCACCGGCGCTGGCGGCAATGTCAACGAATTCGGCACGTATATTGTCAGCACAAGCCAGACGGTTGCCAGCACCACAATCACGGCGAGCTATCAGCGTCCGGTCAGCATCAACAGCGCGTTTGTGCGCGTGATCAACCAGTCTGGTGGTGGTGGCCAATCTCAGAACTCGCTGGATTATCCTGTTGCAGTCATTGGATTGGATCAGTACGAGCTGATTGGTCTCAAGAGTCTCAACGGACCCTGGCCGAAAGCGCTCTACTATCAACCGGCTGAGCTGCTTGGCACGATCTATCTCTGGCCAGCTCCGGCGCAGGGCGAAATGCACATTTTTGCCGACACGATGTTTCGGCGCTATAGCAATCTCTACGAGTCGATTGCTCTGCCGCAGGGCTATCTAATGGCTCTGCGTTGGTGTTTGGCCGAGCGTCTATGCCCAATGTACGGAAAAAATTCGCAGACGCAGCTCGCTATGATCAACGCTTACGCAGCGCAAGCTAAAGCCACGCTCAAGCGTACCAATATGCGACCGAGCCTAACGGCACAATTCCCTGACGTTCTGTTCTCCGGCAAAGCCAAGGACGCGAGCTGGATCTTGACCGGCGGGTTTGTGTAATGGCTGACTTTGGGTTTGTTGGAGCGTCTTACGAAGCTCCGACCATCTACCAAGATGCCCAAGAGTGCATCAACTGGTATCCCGAGATTGATCCGGTAAAGCCCGATGGATCGCGCGGCGTTATCGCGTTGCTGCCGACTCCCGGTTACCAAACGATTGTCACGCTGCCAAACGGTCCCGTGCGCGGAATGAGAGCGATCAACCCATTTGGGCAGATGGTCGCGGTCGCAGCTAACAAGTTGTACGTGATCCTTGCAGACTGGTCGTATACCGAGGTTGGGACGCTTATTACGTCGAGCGGACCCGTTAGCATCACCGAGATCCAAACGACCGATGACGGGGCTTCTAACGGCGTTGTGGCGTATATCGTCGATGGGTCTGCGCGATATATTTACAATCTGACAACCAGCACGTTTGCCCAACTATCCAGCGATGGACCGTGGGCCGATGCAACGGTTTGTGACTATGCCAACGGCTACGTGGTTTACAACAAGCCAAACAGCCAGCTATTCACGTCAACCGATCCTGGCTCAGCCTATACGACCAGCACGCTCTATGGTCGCAAAGATGGCGGGTCGGACAATCTGGTCTCGTTGTTTTTTGATCACCAGCAGCTATTCTTGTTTGGCGAATACACGACTGAGGTCTGGGTTGAATCACCAGGCACCGACCCGACGATTGCCAGCTTTCCATTTGCGCCGATCAGCGGAACATTTATTCAGCACGGCATCAACGCGCCATTTTCTGTCGCTCGATGGTCCGAATCGTTTATGTTTGTCACGCGGGATCTATTGGGTCACGCGACCATCGGCACCATTAATGGTTACCAATTTATTAGACTATCAACCCATGCGGTTGAGAACTCGCTGATTGGTTACGACGTCTCGGATGCAATTGCCTACTCCATGCAGATCACAGGGCATGAGTGGTACATCGTCACATTTCCACAAGCCAATCTGACGTGGGTCTATGACTCCACGACAAAGCTCTGGTTCAAGTGGATGAGCTTGGATCTGTTGAACAACTTCCAGCGCAATCGCGGCAATTGTGCGACGTTTTTTAACACGTACAACTTGGTTGGCGACTACCAGAACGGCAAGATCTACATTGTAGATACCGAGGTGTTCACCGAGGGCGGCAACCCGATTCGGCGTCTGCGTCGCACTCCTCACTTGGTTTCTGATTTCCAGCGCGAATACTTCGACGAGCTGCAAATCCAATTTCAGCCTGGCGTCGGCACAAGTACCGGACAGGGACAAAACCCACAAGCGATGCTGCGCTGGTCAAACGATGGCGGCAGCACTTGGTCGAATGAGCATTGGACCGGCATCGGGCGCATAGGCAAATACCAAAACAGAGCAATTTGGCGTCGGCTCGGCATGGCCAGAGATCGGGTCTGGGAAGTGTCAATCAGCGATCCGGTCAAGGCAGCAATCATCTCGGCAAACCTCAAGGCAAGCGTGGGTGATAACTGATGGCAACGACCTATCTGCGATACCCACAATCGCCATTTCTTGATCCGGTCACCAGTCGGCCAGCGCGGGAATGGTTGATTTGGTTGCAAAACCCTAACGTGCAGACGATTACGGTTGGCGTTGGGCTGGTCAATAGCGTCAACGGTGGCACGACGGGTTTGACGCCAGCGGCGGCAACGTCTGGCGCGGTTACGTTGGGCGGAACGCTCAACACGGCATCCGGCGGCACTGGCGCCAATACGCTAACAGGCTACGTCAAGGGCGCCGGCACAACACCGCTCACGGCGAGCGCAACAATTCCAATTGCGGACGTCTCTGGCGCTGGCACGATGGCGACGCAGAATGCCAGCAGCGTAGCAATCACGGGTGGATCGGTTGCCGGCACGTCAGTCAGCGCAACCACGCTCACAACGTCCAGCACCGTGACAGTCAATAACTTAGCAGCATCCGGCACTCATACGGTGATTGCAAAATGGTTGCCGGTTGTTTGTGACGGTACAACTTATTACTTGCCGCTGTACAATTGATGCAAGCCAACGAATTATTCAAGCATTTTGCTGGTCGATTTGATGTTGACCCACAGGTAAAACATCATTTTTCAGGCGGCATCTATGCCAAGCAAATGTTTATCCCGAAGGGATACGTTGCTGCGACCCACAAGCATACTTATTCCCATTTGAGTATACTGGCATCGGGTCAAGTGATTGTTTCGACTGATGATTCTGTCGAAAGTTACAACGCTCCAGCGTGCATTGAGATCAAAGCCGGCACTCACCACAAGATTGAAGCGTTGCAGGATTGCGTATGGTTTTGCATCCATGCAACGGACGAAACAGACGAAGATGCAATTGATGCTGTGTTAATCAGCAAAGGAATTTGATCATGCCTTTAGGTCTACTTACCAGTCCAGCAGTCATTGGCGGCGGTCTTAGTTTGCTTGGCGGTGTTTTTGGAGCTAATGCGGCTCAATCTTCGGCAGATACTCAAGCAGCAGCGGCACGATATGCTGCCGATCTTCAGCAACGTCAATTTGATCTAATCAACCAGCAGCAAGCGCCGTATCGCGGCATCGGCTATACGTCATTGAGTCAGATCGGCGGGATGCTCGGCGGTCAGACGCCAATGTTTGACTCGCAGGGCAAGCCCATGCTGGACGCCAACGGTCAGCCAATGATGCAGACTGGTTCCGGTTATTTGACAAAGCAGTTTGGTCCAGAGGATCTCAAGACGAACCTGGCTCCAAATTATGAGTTTATGCTCAAAGAAGGGCAGAGGGCGGCACGTCAACGGTTAAATGCTGGCGGCAGCGGTGGCAGCGATATTGACCGTGGCATCACTAGATTTGCCGAAGACTACGCCAGCAACGCTTATCAGAACGCTTTTCAAAATTTTTCAAACCAGCGCAAGGACATTTACAACACGTTGGCCGGCATTGCTGGAATTGGTCAGACGGGACAATCGGCAGTTAACGCAGCAAACCAAGCGCTCGGCACAAACCTGTCGAGCTTGGCAACTGGCTCGGCGGCGGTTCAAGGTGCTGGCCAGGTTGCAGCAGCAAACGCTTATGGTGGAGCGTTGGGCAACATCGGTGGGTACAGCTACTTGCAAGGTTTGCGGAACCCTAACCAGCAGCAAGCTCCCGCACCGATTCAGATTGGGCCTTCTTCGCCGGCGTTAATTGGCGCCGGTGCCCAACAGCAGAGTATGCAAGGCGATTTCAATTATCACGCGGCTTAAATCATGGCACTTGATCCAACCATTCCGCTGGGCGTCAAGCCGATTGATTTTCTTGGTTCTGCTGGAAATTTGCTGAACTTGGCTCGGGGCGCACAAGCGCTTGAGCAAGAACAGGCAATGAACCCGATTCAACAGCAAAAAGCTGCGCTTGAGCTTGGGACGGCTCAAAAAACGCAACAAGCCGAGATTGAACGACAAAAAGCATTGAGTCGTCAAGCGGTTACCGGCGCGGATGTTGCTGAATTTAACCAAGCCAGTCAAATTGAAGGCGCATTACGTCAGACGCTTAATCCTTTGTACAGACCAGAGTGGATTGCGAATGCGGTTAAAAATCCACAACAAGCAATCAATGATATTCGGCTGAGCACAGATCGAGCTATTGCAGGTGGCGTTCCTGTTGATCGGGCTGAAGCATACAAAGCGTCAATGTATGCGGTTCTTGCCGATGCCAAAAGAGCAAACAATCCGGAGCTTCTGGGAAGCTGGATGTTCAATAATTTGGTTGGTCAGCTACCACCAGGAACACAACAGAAATTGCTTGCTCCGGGTGAAGCGCCATCTGTCAGCGCTGGTGGGGTTCCGGGTTATCCGGTTTTAGGGCCTGGCGGAAATACATTTCAATCATTCCAAGTGGGTCCGCGTCCGACAACACCAGAGATGCCGCAGGAAGGCGCACAAACTGGCGCAATCGTAAAGCCTTCTTATGCTGCGGGTCCGCTCGAAACAGGGCCGGCAGCAAAGCAGGGTCCGGGCGTTCCGTTGATGCAACCGGAGGCACCAACGCAGCCACAAGGCGTTACCGCTACTCAAATGTCGATGCGCTATCCGCAGCGGACGCCTGGTCAGGCTTTCTTGCCGGTTCAAGGCGAAGAAGAAGATCGATTGGTGGGTCAGAAATATAGAAACGGTTTGATTGCCGCTCAACCTGTCATGACCAAGGCTCGACGTGATCTTGAGGAAGTCATTAGCATGGCCGACAAGATTGAAAAGGCAGCGGTATTTGACTCTGCTGGCGTCATGGGTGCAGCAGAGCGAAAAATAAAATCAGCGCTTGGAGATGTAGACTATCAAAAGCTCTCCAAAGATTTGGCTAACGCTCGGATTGCTACAATCCAAGCCAAAGGCGGGTCGCTGGACACCGTTGGCGGTCAAGAGCTTGTCAGGATTTCAAACGGTGATGAAACCTATTCTCCCAAAGTATTGAAATCTGTTGCTCAACGCGCTTATGGCGACGTGATCGCAACCGAGCTTGAAGGCAGGGCGGCGGCGACATTTGCTCAAAGATATGGCGATGCTAACCACAACACATTTAAGCAATTGTGGTCCAAGAATGCTGATTCTCGCATCTTTGAAATCATGGCTCTGCCGAAGCTCATTCAAGACAAAGCTGAGCGGATCAAGGCTGCAAACGAGATCTTGAAGAATGCTTCGCCGAAAGAGCGCGAAGAATTCAATCGCAAATACCAAAACATTCTGCGTCTTGAGCAAACTGGATCGCTGTAATGGATGAAGTCTCAGAGCTGATTCTTGGAAAGCCATCCAAGACCGTTGTCACCGACCAATTGCTCGACGCTGTAAAAGCGGTTGAGAGCGGCGGCAACCCTCGCGCTGTCAACAAAGAGTCTGGCGCGATGGGTGCATATCAGTTTATGCCTAGCACGGTCAAGGCTTTGCAGAACCAAGGCGTCAAGTTTGATCCATTCAACGAGCCACAAGCGCGGGAAGCAGCTCGTGGGTACTTGCAAACCCTGCTAGACAAAAACAACGGCAACGTTGATAAAGCGCTGGCGCAGTACGGTGGTTTTGTTACCAAGAATCCATCTGGCTATATCAGCAAGGTCAAGTCCAAGATGCCAGCGGCACCGGCTGACGAGATTAGTGCGTTGATTCTCGGCACAGAGAAAGCCGAGGAGCCGGCTAAGCCGGCGCCACTTAAGCCACCGGCGTTCACGTCATCTGGCTTACCCGAGGGCAATTTGGTCCGCAAGATTATGCAGGACAGATTGGCTCCAAAGCCGGCTCAAACGGCTCCAGCAGCGACAGCGGATCAGATCCCTACTACGACAGTCGCACCGCAGCCAGCGACGCCTAAGACGGAATATAAGATCGGCAGCGTGGCCGATCTCGGGAAAGGCATCGTCTCTCTGGCTGACGTTGCTGCCGGAAATCTTACCGGTCTTGTTGGTCAAGGAAGCTATGCGATACAACGTGCAATGGGCGTTTCTGAACCAGAAGCTCGAAAGTCTGTTGCTGAATTTGTTGAAAAGCGCACGGACCCATTTGGCCGAGCTTTGGGTATCTCTAACGATCCAGCGTACAAAGCCGAAGCCACTCGTCGACTGACCAACTTCATTAGCGAAAACATCGGCAAAGGAACGGCTTGGATTTCTGAAAAGACCGGCATTCCGCTCGGTGACGTTGAGAATATGGTTGGTTCGCTAGGACTGCTGCCAATTCCTGGCGTTGCCAAGGCTGGTCAGAAAGTTGGCGCAGTTACTTATGGCGCAGAGCAAGCGTTGCGCGACCAGTTTGCAGCCAAGGCACCGGAACCACGGGTTGAGCCAGGCATCGGAGCACCAGCTCCAGCAACGCCGGCACCGGGGCAACCAAAACCTCGCGTTGTTTACGCTGACGTTCAGCGTCAATTAGCTGAGCAAAAAGCAGCCAAGGAAGCGGCGTTTACAGAAAACGCAAACGCGCCAACGCAACGTGAATTAAAAGCGGCACAAGAGCAAGCATTCCAAAATCTTGACAACGCTCCTAGCTTGCAAGCAGCTCAAGCGCGTGCGGCGGGTGCTACACCGGGCAGCGTTGGTGCGGCAGCGGTTGATACGCCACGTGTGCGGGTGGAGCGAGCGGCAAACTTACCTATTCCGATTACGTTACACAAAGCGCAAGCCACTAAAAACCCGAATGACGTAAAATATTTTGCAGTTGCCGCTAAAAATCCAAATTTGGCCGAGCAAGTGTTTGAGCGTAACGCTGAGCAAAACGCTCAAGTACAACAAAATATGCAAGCCGGTATTGAAGCAACTGGCACGCAATCTCAAGGCGTTTCACCAACCGACTTTGGGCAGCGCATCAAGACCTACGTGCAAGACATCAAAGATGCTCGCATGGCCGACATTCGCAACCAGTACGCAGCGGCAGAAGCGGCAGGTGAGCTGGCGCAACCAGTTTCCTACCAGCCGGTACTAGACTTTATCAACAAGTCAACGGCAAATCGCCCAACTCGGAAATCTCAAAATCCGTTGTATGGAATCATTGAGGAAGAATTTGCAGCTAACGATCCAAGCGGCACGCGGTCAATCGGCGTGCGCCAGCTTGAAGATATTAGGCAGATGATCAATGATGAAACCGACTGGACAGACAAACGTCAAGCTGCGCTGTCAGCCAAAACCAAACGACTTATTGACAATATTACTGAGAACGCTGGCGGCGACATTTACAAGCAAGCCAGGCGGCAGCGAGCACAATGGTCCAACGACTTTGAGAATCAAAGCACGGTCAGATCAATCAATCAAATTAAAAAGGGAACGACCGAGCAAAGCGTCCCGACCGAAAAAATATTCGATCAGATTTTCCTTAGAAGTTCTGGTGACCAAGTACGCAGGGTTTTTGATCTGCTAGACAATTCTGGGCCAGAAGGTCAGCAGTTGTTGCGTGACATTAAAGGTCGATTTGGTGAGCATATCTTGGAAAACACAACCAAGTCAGCCCAAGTTGACACCAAAGGTCGGCGTTATGTGTCGACAGCAGAATTAAACAAGTTGGTTACCAATCTTGACAAGAGCGGCAAGTTGGATCTGGTGTTTGGTCCTGAATGGGCTGACCATTACCGCACGCTTAATGACGTTGTTGCAGATATCCAAACCATTCCCAAAGATGTTGTAAGCACGTCTGGCAGCGGTGAGACAATCCTTGGGGTTTTGGGGGGATTGGGTATTGAGGGTGCTGGTCGCATTTTTGCTGATGAACCTGGGTATGGTTTGCTTGCATACGGTGGTGGAAAGCTGTTAAATGTTGTGCGCGAAAACCGTAAAATTTCACGTGACCAAACCAAACTCAAAGATTTCTTGAATTACAAACCGTGAGTTGATCATGTCAGATATTGATCCCGTCAAATATGGTCAGCTAATTGCCAAAGTCGATCTGCTGGAAAAGCAAGTGGCTGATATGCAAGCCGACATAAAGAAACTGTTGGAGCTTGCTAATCAAAGCAAGGGTGGCTTTTGGTTCGGGATGGCAGTCATCAGCGGCATCAGCACCGCTGCCGGTTGGATCATCAGCCACTGGTCCAAATGATCGGCATCGATGCGATCCTCGGGCTTGGTGGTGAAATCATCAAGCGGGTCTGGCCAGATCCAGCACAACAGGCCAGCGCTCAGCTTGAGCTGCTAAAGCTCCAGCAATCAGGCGAGCTTGCCAAGATCGTTGGCCAGCTCGAAATTAATAAAGCCGAAGCAGCATCGGGCAGCTTGTTTGTTGCCGGCTGGCGTCCGGCGATTGGATGGGTCTGCGCCACGGCGCTTGCGTATCAGTACGTTCTGCGACCAATTGGCTCTTACGTTGCAAGACTGAACGGGATTGAGGTTGGCGATATGCCGACGTTGGACGCGAGCTTGTGGGAGCTGATGTTTGGTATGCTCGGGCTTGGCGGTCTACGGACCTTTGAGAAAGTTCAGGGCGTTGCATCTAAATGAAAGACAACTTTCAGAAAGCGCTGGATCTGACGCTAGGCTTTGAGGGCGGGTACTGCAACCACCCATCAGACCCAGGCGGTATGACTAACCACGGCGTCACTAAGCGCACGTGGGAGGACTGGACGGGCGAGAGTGTCGACGAGCAATGTATGCGCGATTTGTCCGTCTCTGACGTAGTGCCGCTCTATCGTGGGCGCTTTTGGAATAAGGTTTGGGGCGACGATCTGCCGGCAGGTCTGGACTACTGCGTCTTTGATTGCGCGGTCAACAGTGGACCCAAACAGGCAATTGTATTCTTGCAGCGCATCCTGGGCGTTGATGATGATGGGGTCATTGGTCCGATCACAATCGCAGCAGTCAAGCGCGAGAAACCGTCAGATTTGATTGAGGACTACAGCGATCTCAGGCTGAGATTTCTTGAGAAACTAAAGGCTTATCCGGTCTTCGGCAAGGGCTGGACCCGTCGAGTTAACGCTGTTGAAGACTACGCGAAAAAAAATATATAAAACAAGCGTTTGGCACTAGACACCGTAATCTGGGC
>Ga0007792_10000178_pt1 | contig 22787 bp, 31 predicted proteins | sample CryBogmetaGMA6M_FD_60371 | JGI IMG/M metagenome (GOLD analysis project Ga0007792, IMG submission 60371) | Freshwater microbial communities from Crystal Bog, Wisconsin, USA - MA6M | ecosystem: Environmental > Aquatic > Freshwater > Lake | place: Crystal Bog, Wisconsin, USA | collected 2009-07-06
GTTAAAGATTGTATTAGCAATAATATACCTATCGCAAAATCAACTAAGGTTCAAAAATTATATTCTACATCTTATAAAGATTCAATTATTAACTATAATGAAATGGTTAACATTACAAATAACCCAGATTTTGTTAGCAAGTACGGCACCAATAGTAAATTAGACAATCCCATGTTAGATACTATATGTGAGTACGCATGGGATTACACTATACTAATGTTATCAAGAAAGGAAATGAGAAATTGTTGTCGTACTACTACTAACAAATTAACTCAAGAGGATCTTGCTCAAGGCACAGATTTAGTTAAAAACTTTACTCCTATTATACAACTAAAAAAAGATTTATTGTCTGGAGTAAAAAACAACGCATGTAAAACTTGTTGGCAAATAGAAAAGACGGGTGCCAAAAGTCCAAGATCTGGCATAAATAATTTTTCTAAATTTGTGCAACGAAATTTATGGAAAAATGATAGTATACCCACTATAAAATCTAGATTATTAAATATTTCTGATCAAGATAGAGAAGATGTGTTGAACATAGATACAACACGCATGGTAGAGTTAAGTTTAGGTAACACATGTGATCTAAAATGTATGTATTGTCATTCACACTATAGTAGTCAATGGGCAGCAGAACAGTTAAAATACGGCGAAATAAAAGTAATTGAACTAGAAAAAGAGTTGCCAAAACATGAAGATAATGAATTTGAAAATACCTGGTGGGAATGGTTTGAAAACAAAGCAGCATATACTGTTACCTGTATAAATTTCATTGGTGGAGAACCTTTGATTATTGGTAAATTTTACAAATATATTGATCGTATTATAAATTTTTATAATACACATTCTACTTCCCAGCCAGACATTACTATATCAGTAGTATCAAATTTCAACACTCCACCAAAACAGTTTGCTATGTTTTTAGATTGTGTTGAGCAACTAGTGCAGCATGGTAAGTTTAAAATTGATATGAATGTAAGTATGGAACAGATAGGGGAACGAGCAGAATTTGTTCGCACAGGCACCAATTGGCAATTACTAACTACCAATATTAATTCTTTTTTAGAATTTATGAAAAGAGTTGATGTGTATAAACCAAAAAGAATTATTTTCAATTTACAAATTGCTCTAAATGCACTATGTATTAGCACATTGCCAGAATTCATTAAATATGTGATAGACTTGCAAAAAAACAACAGTAATATACTTATAAATCTAAGACAAAATCAAATTTCGTTCCCACAATGGATGAGTCCATACATATTGCCCACTACCTATTCAGTATACATAGATGAGACTATACAGCTATTAGAAAATGAAAAAGTGGATAATAGCAAATATACAGAGTTTGGTAAATGGAACAGCTATATAGTATTTCTAAAAGCTGTTAAGAATGGAATATTGAATCCTGACAAACATAGTCAACCAAGAATAGAGTTTGTGAAAAATATTGATAAACTCACATCAAGAAGAAACTTAGACTTTCCTAAAACTTTCCCCGAGATGATTAATTTTTATAATGAATGTAGATTACTTCCTATCCCCGAATAACAGATAATCTTCTTTGGTGTACCCTTTCATTATTTCACTGCCACTATTACTATTTGGCAGGCTAAGTTTATTTTCCATACTTCCTCTAATAGGCACTATTGCCCATGTACAGTAGTTAACAAAGTCTGGAATGGCTTTTAATTCTTCTTCTAGTAGCATAGCTTCATCACGGCAATGCGGAGGCATCATAAATTTAACTTCAAGATGTCCAACTCCTTGATTTTTATTATCAACTTTTTCTTTAGTCACCGCTTCTACTACTTTTACAAACTTTGCTCGGTCATAAAATTCAAAATGTACACTTAGATTTAAATCACCAAAATGAATGACTTCTTTATAATAATCGGGAAGTCTTGACCCATTGCTATGTAGACTAACATGATGTCCACATTTATTCAAATATCGAAGCCAATCTAAAAAATGTTTGTTTACTGTAGGCTCGCCACCACTTATAATAAAGTTAACACTTTCGCCTTTGGTAAACTTTTCTTCAATCAAATGGGTAGCTGCCATTAGCTCATCAAGTGTTTTATGACGATCTGTATTATTATGAATCCAAGGCCAACAATAACCACAATCATAATTACATCTACGCCCTATTTCCCAATAAACCTGTTTTTGATTACTAGCATGTGTTCTTTCCATCGCTACAAATTCAGTTAATGTATCATCTCGTAGTTCGGGCTGTGCCAGTAGCAATTGTCCCTTGCGTAATAATGGCTTAAATTCTATTTTGCTAACCTTTGGTATGAATAAATCTGCCCCACAACTACAATTATTTCTTTTGCAATCAATCCAATCGGTTGGCACCGAAAAGTCGCTGAATACATTACCTAATTTACCACCTACTCTACAACTAGCAGTCCATACCCCACCATCCATGTCAATGTATAAACTATCAAGGCCTGCGCCACAGCGCCATCCTTCCAAATAGTTTAATTTAGCACCGACTAATTCATCTGTGCTCCAATCTCGCCATGAGCCATTTTCAGCATAAGTTCTAATTGGTTTACCTGGTGTTAACTCATTATTGTTCATTAAATTTTGTCCTAATCCATTCAAAGTCATTTATTAATTGCAATATATTATTATTGCCTATATTTTCTTTTCCAAACTGTCTACCTGCTATTGCTCCTGCTATTGCATATTTACCATAGGGACGATCCTCGCCAACAGTACACCAAGTATCCAGCCGTTTTTCTGTTTCTCGGGATAATTGACGTCTTACTGTTTTTCCTGATAATTTGGCACATTCTCTGAATGCGCTACGCCATGCATTAAATTCATTACTGTTAAAAGAAGTTGTATTACTTACCTTTGGCATTAATTTAAATTTATCACTTAAACTAGTTGTCATATCTGTATTGGTTGGATCTGCCGATATAACTAATTTGGTTGGAAATAATTTTACTCCACCATATCCGTATTTCAAATCATTTACAGGGTTAATGCTACGCCAAACATGTACACAATCCCTGTCAAACAAGTTTGGCTGAAACTTAAAATCCCAGTAGTCAGCAAGATCAGCATCTCCATCCACTACATAAAACATATCAGTAGTTACTATATCCGCTGCTTGCTTGTGGGCAGCTACAATACCTTTTACGCCATTAACTCTTTTGGCATTAGGAGCTTTTGCTAATACCTTTTTCCAATTATCTTCGGCATTTGGCTCATTGTAACTAATGAATACTACATCTAATTGCTCTGGTAAATTGCATTTAATATTCCCAACAACTTTAGATCCCTGAGATTCATGAGGAACAATTTTTGCTGCCCACACTTCTGCATAACTTGGCAATAGTTTTTCATCAATCATCCATACTTGTTCATATTTTAAATCATAATAAGGAATGTGATCTGTTATGACATAATCAAGTGCAGGAAGATCAGGATTATAAATTATTTTGGGACTAACATAACCCATATCTTTCATAGATTTTGGTATACCATTTGCTATTTTAAATTTAACTGCCCAAACTCGTTCATCAGTTGGATTAAATCGTTCATCCAGGTACCACACATGTTCATAGTTTAACTCATACCATGGAATTGATAGATTGAAATCAAAATCTATCTTAGGAATATCAGGGTTATATTTTATGCGGTATTTTGGGCTAATATACCCCATATCTTTAACAGGCTTGTTTGAAATGCCATTTATAGCCTTAAATTTAACTGCCCAAACTCGTTCATCAGTTGGATTAAATCGTTCATCCAGATACCATACATGCTCATAGTTTAACTCATACCATGGAATTGATAAGTTAAAATCATATTTTACATCTGCAATAGCAGGATTATACTGCAATCTATATTTTGGGCTAATATACCCCATATCTTTAACAGGCTTAACAGCACCATTTAGTAATTTTACTTTAATAGCCCAAACTCGTTCATCAGTTAGATTAAATCGTTCATCCAGATACCACACATGTTCGTAATTTAACTCATACCAAGGTATCACTACATTGAAATCATACTTTACATCTTTTATATCAGGATTATATTTTATTCTGACTTTAGGACTAAGATAGCCCATATCTTTTGTGCCTAAGTTATCAAAGTTTGCTAATGTGCATTTCATCACCCAAACTTTTTCATTAGTGGGATTATATTTTGGATCCATGTACCATATCAATTGATAAGACAAATCAAATAAATCTTGTATAGGTAGTTTTGATGGATCATATAAGAAAGGTATATTGTCTGAAATATCTGGATTTTTTTCCCATAATAAATTTATATTAATGGGCCAATAGTCCATTTCTGGAGTCCATGCTTTATTAAAATATTTTGCTACCCACTTACCATTAAATTTCCAAACTACACATTTGATCCCTGGGGTGGGTGGTATATTATTGATAGTTTTAAATAATACAGTCTCTTTAAATTCCGGATTAATAACTAAAAATTCTTCATGGCCATTACCTAGTTGAGATAGTTGACGATCATATTCTTGAAAGTCACCTGTCCATTCAATTTTAGTAACTTCTTCTGTGGGTACTTGATAGATGTTTAGCATTGTTTAAGCCACTCGTAATATTCAAGCAATCCCTGCGCTAGATTAACATCAGGATGATATCCAAAATCTGTTTTTGCTTTTTGTATGTTTAATTCACCTCTTGCTGGAAATGCAGAATCTCTTTCACTTACTACTATAGTGCCTTTACCTACTATTTTAGTTACTAAGGTAGCAGCTTCTAATAAAGTGTGTGATTTACCACGGGATATATTATATGTTTTATTTAATGAACCTATGCTAGTTGCAGCTAGTGCTATACCAAACGCAGTATCACCGACGAACGTAAAGTCCAGCATTTCATCTGCTCCATTGACTATCAGATTATCATCACGCATAGCTGCGGCAAAAAACTTGCTGATAACTCTATCTGTTACATCATAAGGACCATATACAGCACTAGGACGAACGATAGTATGGGCTAATCCATATTGCCTAGTATAATCACGCACTAACCATTCTCCTGCCAACTTCATAATACCATATTGTCCTATAGGAGCACATGAGGAATCTTCATTCATTATTTTATTTTGAAAATTACCGTACACCATACTTGAGCTGGCATACACAAATCTTTTAATATCATGCTTAACAGATAGTTCAAGCAAGTTTATTAATCCTTCACTCATAACTTTACTTCCAGCAGCCGGATTTTTATTAACAACTTTTTGTCTGGGAAAACTAGCTAAATGTATAATAACGTCAATGCCTTCAAAGAGTTTATCACTCAATGGCTCTGTGATATCAGCAATAGTGACGTTAGGAGATTTAATTCTACATATTCTCTTAAACATTAGGGAATCCAATTCACGCCTTGGTATAATACCATAGTCAGCTATGTTATCTATTATAGAAACATTATGTTTTAGCTTTTCTAAAACAATAGCTACATTGTGTCCTATAAATCCCATACCGCCCGTAATTAGTATATTCATTTAATATGCTTCCACTTTAATGTCCAAAAAGTTTTATCCTGCTCGGTTAGATTGGCGATAACATTATAACGGTAGCCATAACTGATTGAATCTGTCATACGATGCCATACTGGTGGCTCGGTGGCATGTTTCATTACCCACTTTCCCATTTCACTTGATTGCCATTCCCAAAGAGGATTGGCAGCGTATATATCAGGATCCTCTACATCGCCAACAACAAATGTGTATACTATTATGCCACTAGAAATTCGGTCACCATGGGAAATATTGATTCAAGTGCTTTTGCACAGGCTACTGCCACTTCCCTATGTTCTTTTTGTGTTTCTGGTCCACTACGCAGTTCTATGTAATGTAACCAGCTACGTAATGTACCTTGCATATACAATCTACTCAGGGTAAGTCCTTCTGGTAATACAGCACGAGCTTGTTCCTTGGCAATACCATTTGTAATAGCCCAATTATATGAATGCTCAACCGCAGAAATAACTTCTTCTTGTTTCCATTTCCACTGATCCATCAGATTCTGTTCTATCAAGGTTGACCCCGATAAAGCAATACTATTCTGACGATTTTTGGTATCCTGTAATCTGGTTTCTTTTAATTCCCAGCCAAGATCAGCAACAGCATATCGTTGACTGAACTCTTGGAAACTAAAACTACGATGACGCAATATTTGTCTAGCAATATCACGGGTTACTTCAATTTCTAAACAAGCACTGACCATCTCAAGCGGTGACCAGTGGTTATGCTTAATGAGATAGCGTATTAGTTTTTCGCTTGTGTCTGTGTTATTTTGGTTAGCAGGATTGCTAACTCTGGCACAATAAGCAACTAGTTCTTGGGCATTTACTATACCCTGTTCTACTAGTTCCTTACTGGGCTGACTTGATGATACTAATGTTACTTTCAAAGTTTTCCTAATAATTTATCTGTTTCGGGTTGCACTAACGCCGCTACACTTTTGATATCCACTACAAATTCAACATCTTTGATCTCGGTCCCTAACTCATTAAATGTTCTATCAACTAATGATTCAAGATCATCCATAGTTAAACCTTGCTTGGTGAGTGTATGTATATTAATAGTACGTTGTTTACCATTAATCATTTTAATTACAATTTTCTTAATACACTCAAGTGGAACATCAGTCTTGTTAACTTCTTCAACAATAAGTTCCCACTGCCGCACAAAATCATCAATTGGTTGCATCACTCACCGCAGCTTCTGCCTTAGGTGGTCGTCCGCGACGCTTTGGTGCTTCAGGAACAGGTGGAGTCCAGGTAGCTTCAGCTGGATTAACGCCAGGAACCATACGCTCTGCGTCTTTTTTCATGCGTGCAGCTTCAGCAATCATGTTTGTTGCCTCAAGTTCCATGCGTTTAGCCTGTGTTAGCATGTTAGCAGCAATCGCACGATCACTTAATACGCCATCAATCGGGGCAATAAGATTTTCTGTTGGCTCAAGATAACGATTTTGCGCTTCTGTTTGCTTTGCAAGTTGCTCATCTTTATACCGAGCTTCAGCAGCACGTTTGACAGATGGATCAACCATTCCACGAGAAGCTTCATTCTCTTCCATCTTTTTACGAGCTTCTTCGCCTTTGTTCATTTCGTTTATCATCTTATTCATTTCATCAAGACGCATTTTAGCATTGCCGCTTGGAGTCATAAGAACGTCGGCACAACGAATTTTCTTAATCATTCGTTCATTGTGCAGGGTTTCAAGAATTGGACGACCATCTGGCAGTAATGAACGATGTAAAGCATCAGCTAGACAATTTTCATTCTGTCCAACTGGGCTTTCTACTACTCGTTGAATAGCATCTTGCCAGGTGGCATTTAATACTTCAGGATAAATTACCAAACACATGTGATCTTCGTTTGGTACTTCCCTGTATAATACGAGAACTTTGCGGTCTCCGTGTTTCCCTACATGCTTAATCATTTGTGCCATTTTATACTCCTTGTGTATTGTCGCTGAGTGGCTCAGCTGAGGCTTGCGCCTGTGCTACAACAGAATTAAGAAAAAGTGTGAGCTTGTCAAAGACTGCTCCAACTTGTGATAATTCTGCACCCTGGAATGCTCCACGGGTAGCGGCTAAATCAATAATACTACGAAGAGCATCCAGATCTGCCACAGTAATTGGTTGTATAGGTTGTGTTGTGTTTTCCATACAACTATTTAATACACATTATAACACGCTGAAAATAAAAATGCCCCAATTAAGGGGCATTTTGGTAACATTCACTGAATTTTATTCTTCGTCGTAGGCAGCCCATTCACCATGAGTGGGATTGAATGAGTCATTACTGTGAACAATCCAAACAACGTCACAATAATTCTCATCGCCAAACCCATTGAAATAACCATCTGTGAAAACAACTAAGCGTTTAGGCTCAATTTCATTATCTCTAAGATACTTGAACACGCAATCTACATCAGTGCCACCACCACCTTTGACCTCGTAATCACAGATAGTGTCAAGATTATCACTGTTATATTGTTGTGGATTGTAAGCTTCAGTGTCCCAGGTAAATACATGAATCTTATATGCAGGAAATGAATCCATAATACCTTGCACTTCAGACAAGAATTCTTTGAGCATTTTGCTGCTGATAGAACCTGACGCATCGATTGCGATGCCAATATCAATCATGGGATCTAACTTCATACCTGGCATAACAGCGTCCATATCCCAACCTTTGCGGCTAGTACGCATCCAAGTAAAGTCCGACTTGATAGTAGACTCAAGTTGCATACGTAGTAACTCACGCCAGTTCATCTTCGGTTCGGTCATATCTTCAATCATACGGCGAACACCAGCCGGTAAGTTACCAATACCATCTGTCGCAGCAGCTGCAGCTAAAACAGCTTCTTTGATTTCGTCACGAATAGCATCTTTTTCAGCTTGGGTTAATTTTTTTGGACCTTTGCTTTCGCCGTCTTCATCGCCGTCACCATCTCCATCGCCATCGCCATCCAAGTGATCATCAAGCAATTGATCAATTAAATCTTGAAGACTTTTTTTATCAGCGTTTTGATATAACAAATCATAAACTTGTTCAGCACTCATTCCGTCATATTTTGAATCATGTAAGCAGCCCACGGTGGTAATCTTCTCGCCTACCCGATGCTTAACTAGATCGGCATTTACACAATAGTCAGCAGCAACGTTGAATAACTGTCGATCACGACTGCCAGCACGACCCATGTGATCATATACGCAATGTAATACTTCATGTCCAAACAAGAATTCAATTTCTTTTGGACGTAGCATATTAATAAAGCGGCTGTTGTAATAAAAATGACGACCATCTGTCGCGGCGGTAGTAAGCCACTCGTCAGCATTTACTAATTTGAGCCGCGTGGCTAAGTTGCCGAAAAAGCTGGCGCGAAGCAATAAACCTACGCGGGCGGTGATAAGTTTTTCACGAACGATATTATCAATTTTAGGATCCATAGGACCTAAAATGTCTTTAAGGCTTTCGCCTTGTTTTTTGTTTGCACTAGTACCGGCAGTAGCCATGGTGTAATCCTTAGTTGTTAATGTATTACTATTATAGTAGCACATGATTTAATTGTCAAGTATTGAATTTTAGTTTAAAAAATGTTAGTTCTTCGTCGTATTTTAGATATATCCGCCTGTGTTTAAATTCACTATCCCATGCCCAATGTTTGTTGCGTGATAAAAATCCAAACTCAGTGGATGGACCCCATGTTTCCCAGCACCAGTTACGGGCATTGACAAACTGTTGGTCATATACAGCAGTGGCATATGTATACGCTGCGTGCCAAATGGGAGCCACTGAATATTTGTAAAATAAATGACCGTTATGTCGTTTGTCTAGCGTTGTTATTCTATAATCCATTTAATTCCTAGTCAAGATTTAAGTATTTGAGAACAAACCACGAATGTGCCGACTCGTTGAAGAAATCAAGATGAACTTCTCTTCCTGAAGAAAAGAAAGAATTAGTTGTGTCCCAAGAATCTGGCGCTTGATGCTCTCTGACAGTAAACCCAAGTTCTCTTTTAAGACGCCATGATATGGCAACTGTAGCTACTCCAAAGTCTTGTTTGATTTTTTCTTTGATACGATACCAATCATCAGTATTGTGAAAGATGACTAGATTGTGCTTAATTTTAATTTTCATGTTTGCTATGTTTTAATAAAAATATAAGATGTTTTTGTTCGTCTAAAATAGTGTATGTTGGTAGAGTAAAGCCTTCAGAATCCGCTTCCATTTCAACACCATATACATCACGCAAGTAGTTTTTGAAGCCAGATAAAGTAGTACCTGCTGGGCTATATGCCCTCAAATCATGGTATTCATTCTTGACAGATTTTAACCGTAGCCAATAAGAATTTCTACCGGCTACAGTATCTAATCTTGCTTCTGCGGAGTTATAGAAATCGTCGTTCACATTATACCAAATTTTAATGAGTACATCATATAAGCAGTCTCGTCCATAAAAATTTTATCCATTAAAATGTTCCAGCCCTTTCCTGATACTAAATTAGCCTCAGGCCCTCCGTAACTTTCTATTAGCCAATCATGAATGTCTTTTCTATAAATCATCCGATATACAGAAACGTCAATCCATTCTTTTGTATCATGATTATACCACTTCTTTGGAACACGGATAACATTTAAATCATTCATATCTTGCTATCCTTTTCCCAAGGAAATGGTTTCCAACCTAGTCTAGCAAAATCAGCTAAAACTTCATCTGTGACTTCGCCTTCTGGCACATATCCAAACCTTGAATCACTCTCGTCTAAATCTTCACCGATGATACCAGAACAGTAGTAGTCCATATACCCTTCGCCACAATTCCTAAGATCGGCAACAATGCCACCTGCGCTACGCCAGCTACATGACCAGTACTCATCTTTCAGTACAGACCACACTTCTTGTGGTTGCCACCGCATATTACACATGGCAGCATATACATTCTGGGCGTAGCTATCGTTTTGTAATTTAGCCATTATGGTGGCATCATTTTCCATATCTTTTTCTAAATCACGATCCATCACGGTCCCCATCTCATTAAAAAGTTTATACGATCATAGTCGTTATCAAATTTTAACACCATTCCCTCTTGATGATAAATGCCACGTGGTAAAATTTCCATCATCCAATCACGTACTTTCATCTCATTGTCAACCCACCAACTTACATCTACAATTACTAGACATAAGTTACCATCTGCGAGTCGTGGTAACAGTTGAAATTTCTTTTGACTAAGATTAGCTTTTTGCGTTGTCATTCTATTCTATGTATATCATGTTCACCAAACTTCAACTTGAACCAGGCAAACTCTGCATCACCTAGGAAGTATATCAAATGACGCTGGTATATCAATTTGTAACTCCATTTTGCTCTATCATTATTTTGGGGAATTGTATTATCAACAACAAATTTATGACCTTCGCCGTAAGTTTTTGTTAGCCAAACTCTTACTTCATGAAAATCCAGCATAGCCGGAATCTCAATACAATAGTTAAATCCAAACGCCGCTTTAACATTATCAGAAATAGCTAGGGTTTCATATCGTACTATTCTCATAACTCAATTTTGTTAGCGTTATTAATACTTACATTAGTTTCTGACGGGAGAAATATCCAGTTGTCATGAGTATGTGCATACGCTACATAATCTAACCTTTTGAATCGCTGTTTTACTTTATCAGTATCAGTCTTATACATTTCTAAAAAGCAAATGGGACGATGTTTTGCTAATGTTTCAACACCACCGATTAGAGCCAGATGCTCCATGCCTTCAATATCCATTTTGATAAAGTCAACAGGTTCATCAAAATAGTCTATCGTAGTGCAATTAACTAATTCGCTGCCAGTTTTGGTCATGTATTGATTGTCTGAGATATGTGGTGCTATCAATTCTAATCCGCCAAAGTTGTTGAGCAGATGATAGTCAGGCAAGTCAATTTTAATAGTATTATCGGGATCATCACACACCGCAGCATGTACGCATTCAACATTGGTTAGTCCATTGATTGCCACATTGCCACACAACATATAATAAACTTGTCGTTGTGCTTCAAATGATCTAATGGAGATTTTATCTCCAAAAAGTTTTGACATTGACACAGTATGCGTACCGATATTTGCGCCAATGTCATAAAATTTAATACAGGGCTTTTCCAACAGTAGTACATCTACAATTGACTTGATTAAGTCAATTTCTTCTTGCCCCCAAAAACCATACTGCTCAATACTGCGACCAATATACTGGTCATTGGCATTGATAATCATAGGGCCGTATGTAGAATTAACTACTTTGGTTGGAATTACATTCATTTTCTTCTTCTATAAAGTTGGAGGGCTGTGCGAACACAGCCCTTGTGCTACTACCGCACAACCCTCCGTGGCGGTTACGCTGATGCGTTAAGAATGTACTTGCCGAATTTCTTGTGGAATTCGTCAAAGTTCTTCAGCTTAGTTGGCTGGAAGGGTAAGTTGTATACTGTAAGGGCTATGCGGGCCCCCATAACTACCAACTCAGTCTCAAAGTTCTTCATCATGTAGGCGAAGAAGAAGTCAGACATAGCATGAAACTTTTTGTCATCAATTTTCTTCTCTACAGCATCTTTCAACTCGTAGCACATTGAAATAACCAATGAGTACATTGCCGATACTTCCTTAACATCCAATGAAGTCACTTTACCTGACAAAATATCTTCAGGCTTAGGCATACGTCCAGCAATCTTACGGTGAGCGTTAAACTTGATAGCAAGTCCTTCGCCAATCGTACCTGAAATCAGGTTAGTAAGTGTTTCTTCATCGGTAGTGTCATCCGACAACAGTTGACTTACAAAGCTCCATGAACGAGGAGTAGGGAACGCACGGCTAGCTGACTTGCTGTTATGATCGGCCAAGTCTTGCTTGTTGGAACCTAAGTAACCAATAACGTCTTTATGCTGTTTATGAAGAACAGCCCAATCTTGCCATGAAGCAAAATCTACTTTCAATTCTTGGTGAATGAAACGATTTGCCAGAGGAGTAGGCATACGATAAGTAACACCTTTGTCGCTTTCACGATTACCAGCAGCTACCATAACAACGTTCTTTGGCATACGATACTTGCCAACACGTCGATTAAGAATCAGCTGATATGCGGCAGCTTGTACGCTAGGTGCAGCACTGTTCATCTCGTCGAGGAACAACACGACGATAGGATATTGCGAGGCAAGTTCCTCGTCTGGCAAGTCGATTGGAGGAGCCCAATCCATTTTGCCAATATCACGATTATAAAACGGGATACCACGAATATCAGTGGGTTCCATTTGACCTAAACGAAGGTCAATCATAAAACCACCAAGTTCATTGGTAATATCTTCTACCAATTCTGACTTACCGATACCTGGAGGGCCCCACAAGAAAAGAGGGCGTTGATGTTTGAATGCCGCTAGCAATGAGCGACGAGCTTGTACTGTGTTAACTTCACGAGTGTCCGACATGGGCTGTGTTTCCTTAAAAGATTAAAATTAAAAAGTTGTTTGTTTGTACTAACTGATATTATAGTACTAGTTAAATTAATTGTCAAACAATATTTGTTGCTGTGATATTTTTGCTACAAAGTAGTTTTACAACTAAGCTTACCTAGCTATTGTAGATGAATATGAATTAATTGTCAACCGTTACCTAAATACGTGTGTTACAGCTAACATTTTAAATTTTAGTTCATGCAATATAGCTATTCTATCAGATTCCACTGGAGGAATCTTGGTAACTAATGGAGAAAGATCGATTCCATAAGATTTATTAACATCTGTGATATTGCAATCAGGATGAATTAAGGGTAAGCAATCACTATGAATAGATTCTAGAAATCTATATATTGAAAAGCAATGAGCGTTGTAACTAGGCAACATATATGTGAATCTAGAGTTTTTTATAAATTCCATGTATGTATCATTGTCTACCTGTGTATTTTCTTTTGTGTATTCGTTTTTTACAAATACATTAGAGTTAACAAAACTAGATGATATTTCGGATATTTGTGTGGGATAATTTTCTCTGCCACTTTTTAGTAACACTGTGTATCCAAATGTAAAATCAATGTTTTTCTCAGATGAAAATTCAAACAAAGACATGCGTTCATCATACGTTTTTAGCCAATATTGAAGACTATCCAGTCTTTTTGCATTATACAATGGAATGTCATACCCATGATATAAGTGGTAATTTTCTAGTGGTTTAACTGAATCATGAAATAAATCCAACGACATTTCGTTAGGATCAAATGCTATTTCATGTAATGGGATTCCGTATTCGCGGTGAGCCTTGAGCAGTGCCAGTATGTTTACTAGATGAATGCCAGCACTCATGAATTTCAATTGACCACGATCATTAGGAAATATACCAACTCTATTTTCAAATCTTCCTAGATTACTTCGATGCAAGTCTATGCCACCAATAAGATAAAGAGAATCGTACTGTTTTAATTCAGTTACATCTAGATTATCATATACTTCCATCCAACTTGACATATGTTTTGCGGTAGATGAATACCAATTGGTAAATAAATTTAAAGATAGATTGGGTGTGATAAGTCCTTGAGACTGTATTGCATTTTTAGAAGAATTACCAGTTGTTCCTGTCAAGAAATCAACAACTTCGTGTTCTTGCTTGAGCAACGGCATATGTCTGGTAATACTCTTACCTTCTCTACCTGTGATTGCTCTGGTGGTATAAAATATACCTTTTGACATAGATTATTACTTTAAATTATCTGCCGCGACCTGCAGAACGTGTTGGAGGCTTTTTGCCTGGGGTGATGGATGGTGCTTTTTTAGCTTTCTTGGCTACTACGGGGGTTCCATCAGGTTCAATATGATGAATACCTTTCTTCTTATCTAATGCTTGTTTAAGTAAGTCTGATGTTTTACTCATTTTTGTTCCTTTACTTTATTCTTGGCTCCGCACCCTGGAATCGAACCAGATTAAACAGTGATTAACAGTCACGGCCTTGTCCATACTTGGCTTCTGCGGAATTGATCTTTACTACTAAACTCTGGTGCCCAGTGAGAGAATCGAACTCCCGATATCCTCATTACAAGTGAGGCGCATTACCACTCTGCTAACTGGGCATTTACTACTTTAACTATTATACTACAGAATAAAAGCAGAGTCAACTATTATATTGACTCTGCCGGCTCCACCACCTCTTACGAGGACACTACTGGTACTGCTTCGACGAACCCTTTACGAGACTTAACGATACGAATATGATTTTTAATTTTAGCCTTATCTTTTGGCCGATTTGACTTTTCTAGTAATTGCTCTAATTGATGTAAACCCAATGGACCTAAGCGAGTTTTACCTGTTTTAGTTTTCATTGGATCTGCTATTTGATTTCTTTGATTGCCGCCTTTAGCTGCCATGTTGTTTCCTTGTTGTGATTACTTATATGTTACTTTGGGTGTATTAAATTTATAAATTTCCAGGATCAGTTAATCCTAGCTGAGAAAATCCCCAGGCTCTTTCATTACAGCCATTACATTTGTGACAACGACCAGTTTTAAACCTATTACAAGTATGAGTGATGTAAAACAAATCCTCTTGTTTACATTGTATAACTAAATCTATTATATGTATTTTGTTTAGGTGCATAAGTGGTGTTTTAAACCGGTTACTTTCTTTTGCGTCTGGCTGAACCCAGCCTATCATATGTTCAGGCTGTTGTTCTATTAATCCACAATAAGTTACATCAAATCCAAGATCATATGCATGATGTACACCTGACCTAACTTGTTTATCTTCTGGTAAAGAAGGATTTCCAACTATAATAGCATCTTGTTTGATTAAGTTAAACTTTTCATTCATATTAGAAACTACCAGCTTACTAAAATAAACAGATCCTTCTGACCGCATTATTGATATAGGTCTTATGTCATGTCTATATCCTATGTTTTTATTTTCCAGCAGCATTAGATAGTACATTATAGCACTATCAATGCCGCCACTAATGAGAACTGCTATCTTAGCTCTTTCTTCTGGAAGTTTTAATTCAAAAATGCGTTGATTGCCAACGGGACCACAAGTTATAATCATAATTTTATTTATGGCTACATTGTAGGCCCGTTACCATTTTTAAAACCAATAGATCCACCTTCGGCTTCAATGCGTTTGATAACATCTTCAAACAAGATTGGAGCATAGTCAGTTTGCTCTACACATACACAATGATACCGAGTATCAATTTCGTGTGGTGTGAAAGTACCATCACCAAACCCAATTGTTTTTCCAGTTTTCATCACACGTTTTTCATGTAAGTGACCATGAATATTAACGCCAAATCGTCCAAGACTATCTGGGTGAATTGGAATATGTGAAAGAATCATTCCATTAAGAACATGATAAGCACGAATATCTCTAAAGTACGGAGTGTAATCCGACAATTTAAAGATATCGTGATTGCCACGAATAAGAACCTTATCACCATTCAGTCTAGGCATAATTGCTGACAGGGCCTTGCGGTTAATGACAACATCACCTAAAAAATAGACTTTATCATTTGGTCGAACAGTATCATTAAACCGTTCAATCAAATACTCATCCATCTCAGTAACATCATCAAATGGACGTAACTTAGTTACGCCATCAGCTCTGAAAAATTTACAAACTCCCGCATGTGAAAAATGCGGGTCTGAGTACAAAAAACTTGCCGGCATAAATGCCTCCTTTATCCTTTAACACATAACACCTGTTTAAGAGTGTGTACGATTTCGACTAAATCCGTCTGTGCCGCCATTACAGCATCAATATCTTTGTAAGCACCTGGAATTTCGTCTAGTACATTTTCATCTTTACGGCATTCAACTCCTGCTGTTTGTAATTCTAAATCATCTAGCGAGAACATACGTTTTGCTCCATTACGGCTGTATTTACGCCCTGCTCCATGTGAACATGAACAGTAGGAATCTTGATTTCCTTTTCCTTGAACAATGAAAGACTTTGCTCCCATAGATCCTGGAATAATTCCCATTTGTCCCTCTTTCGCTGATACAGCACCCTTACGAGTAATCCACATATCTTCGCCAAAGTGTTCTTCAATAGATGTAAAGTTATGATGACAGTTTACAACTTCTCCCACTACTTTCATTTGTGGAAATTTATGTTGTAAAGTCTGTAACACAATTTGCATCATGGTATCACGATTAAGCATAGCATAATCCTGCGCCCATAGCATAGCTTCAATGTAAGCATTGAATTCAGCAGTGCCTTCATCTAACCATGCTAGATCTGAATCTACAAGTTTACGTTGCTCACGAATTGCGATTTCTTTAGCCATTTCAATGGCAACAGTTCCAATTTGGTTTCCAATCCCACGAGAACCAGAGTGTAACATAACCCAAACACGATCTTCTAGGTCTAGGCAAATCTCAATAAAGTGATTTCCTCCGCCAAGAGTACCAATTTGATTGGCAATCTTGTATGGATCAGCGCGGCCCAGCCGTTCTTTCATTGCTAATTTTTCCCAACGCTGAAACATTTTGTGTTCAGCCTGTCGCAATTTATCAGCAGCAGCACCTTTAACTTTAATTGAGCTACGTGAATGCTCATTAAAGCCAACTGGCACTCCGCGCTCAATTGAGTTCCTCAATGAATACAATGACTCTGGTAAATCACTAGCAGTAAGATTAGTCATTACAGCACACATACCACAACCGATATCTACACCGACCGCGGCAGGAATAATTGCGCTACGAGTTGGAATTACTGATCCAACAGTGGCACCTTTACCCATATGGACGTCAGGCATAACAGCAACATGCCCTGCCAAAATTGGCAGAACACTAATATTGCGTAGTTGATCCATTGCGGCTTGTTCGACTTCCATGTCGCCAGTCCACATTTTTACGTTGTCTATTGAGTACATTTTATTTCCTAGTATGTAATTAAAAATATATTATAACACGAGCCAAATAAAAAAGCAACCAAAATCTTACTTTTGGTTGTCTAGTGTATTGACTTATGTATTATCGTGTGTTTTGTTTTGCTTGTTCTAATTCATTTTTTCTATCAATATAATCCATGACTGCTTTATACATCAATGTTGTATATCGCCTCATAATTTTGATTTCAGTTGGATTGTTTTTATCTTTAAAAATATCATTCAAATATTGTAACTGGGTCTGTAATTCAGACAATCTTTGAGGTGTTGCCTGAACACCTGGTTGATCTAATTTTTTAGATTTAATAAATTTAGCAGCTTCTTGATTAGCAAACGCCGCAATTTCTTGAGGACTACCTCTATATAATCTATATGCTTCTTTTTCTGTAAATCCAGCTTTTTTGTAATCTTCTATTGATTTATCAAATGTTTCTTTATCTGTTAGATAACTACGATATGCTTTATCTGTATTCATTCCTTTTGCGGTGGCAGCTTTGTCTTGCATAGCATGTACCATTTCGTGAATAAAAACGCCGGCAATATTAGTTACAACTGCGCTTACCGCAGGAGTAAAAGTATATTTTTTAAATTCATCTATAATTGAATCAGCAGTTTCTAAATAATCAAGTGTATCACCTTCATTATACTTAATTACTTGTGCTGACCAATTAGCCCATATTCTATTTTTAATATCATTAAGATATTTTATGTTTATTCCTATAGAAGAAGTATCACCATGCCATTCTCCATTATTTTTCTTCATTTTACCAAAGTAAACAATAATGTTTGGCATCTTCATAGTACTACTGGCAATATTTTGTAGATTAGTGGTACAATGTTTTTTCATTTTGGACACTAGTTTAACTCGTGGTTTAACTGCGCCAAATTTTCCAGTTTCATCAATGTTCGTCTGTATTTCAGGTGTAATTTTTACTTTTACAAAGGAATCCATGGAATCTAAAATACCTTTTTTAATGGCATTCTCAACCTCTGGTAGATATCTAGTTAAGTTAATAGATTCATCAACATTTTGTTGTATTTCGTATAATCGCATTACTTTATTTATGTACGATGTTATTTGGTAGCGAGGAGTGGATTCGAACCACCGACCTTGTGAATATGAGTCACCTGCTCTAACCAACTGAGCTACATCGCCATGGTGGAGTGTAATTTCTACATTCCTCTAAACCTTTTATGATTATAAGATTTTTTATTTGTTTCGTTAAACAAGCTATTTTATCTTCCTGGGCCTTAATGGCATATGGATTTTTTGGATCTAAATATATATCATAATCAATAAGATAAAAGTCTGGAAAATAATTATGTGTTATTCCATCATTGTCTATCCATTTGATTGGATCAGGCCTGATCCAATCAATATTAGTATTATCAAGACGAACTGCCAACGCTTCTTCCCAAGAAGAATCTAAATTAACAATAGTGCCATCTTTTTTTGTATACTTCCTAATAGATCTAACTAATCTTCTATGAGGACTAGCAAGAGCTTTTTTTTTAAGATGTAGTTTAGTTTCTACCGAATGTTTTTTGCCTAACATAGATCCTGGTTTTCCAGTCATTGTTCCTGGTGGAATCGTCCTTCCTTCATCTTTTGCTTTGGTAAATTGATTGCGTGGTGATATTATTCCTTCTCTATGTTTAGCTAACGCATTTACATAGTCTACTCGTTTAGGATTTGATACACACCAACGAGAGTGATTAGCTCTTGTGCTAGAATTCATATTTTCTAGGGAGATATTGCAATATTTACAATTTGTTAGTTTTTGATACATAAGTATTCCAATTAATGGTGCGGCTGGAGGGACTCGAACCCCCGGCCCACGAGGTAGAAGCTCGTTGCTCTAATCCACTGAGCTACAGCCGCATATACTTATTTATTAAAACTACTGTATTATCCGTTTTTCTATCCGTTGAACTACGGGCGGATTATTATATTGAAGCACACTCTGACTATGTCCGATAAGACCTAGCGTTGGCATGCCTACTTAAATGTGCTTCAATATAATAATGGTAGGGGCACACGGTAACGATCCGTGGTCGACCGGGTAAAAGCCGGATGCTCTGCCATTGAGCTATACCCCTTCTGCTTATCTAACTTACGCTGCGCCTTGTGTGGCTTAACATGACTTCCCGCACTTCTTTTACGTGCCAGCATCACGAACGGGTTTCGTGGATTTAGTGTTGGCACGATCATCTTAGACTTCATTGTACTACTCCTTTTCAATTTTACGACCACTTTTGCGTGACTTTACGCCCACAACAAACTTAATTTTCTTACCGTTACCTGCCTTAACAACACGGCAGTCGTGGTAGCAACGCTTAGATCCGAACGCTTTCATAACTGCTCCTTTGTTTAACAAGTACTTATTATAGATGATCTTGAATTAATTGTCAACTGGGGTGACAAATACTTACTCTTCAATAACCTACGAACAACTTGTTCGTGAAGTTGATGACTATGACAATAGGGGTGACCACTGAGAAGTCTCACTCAGACTATAACTTTCACAGAGTTAGGTGCCTATTTTACACTATGGTCACCCCTATTATCACAGTCACCATTGATTGGTGTCAACTAGTGGAATCGAACCACTTTCCGAAGCTCTTCAAGCTACTGCTATGACCACATCAGCTAAGTTGACATTGATTGGTGGGTCGTGACGGGTTCGAACCGCCGACATTCTCGGTGTAAGCGAGATGCTCTACCAACTGAGCTAACGACCCTTAAAATTAGATATTTTTTGCTACTAACAAAGTGTAATAATGCTTTTCACTTTTCTTATCTTCACTCCAAATATCCTCAGGTGAAATATTAACACCATCAAATACTATTGGCTTTCCAGCTGCATCACGCATATACTTGCCATCTTGTAAGATAAAAACATTATGCCGATCTGCTGCACTTTTACGGATAATCTTTAACCATAATTCTTTGCCGCCGACGTATTGCACGTTGTCGCTTACAATGGTATAGCCATGGTTCAATATCATCTTATATAGCTGATATCCATAACCAAACCCTTGTACATCATCTGTTGCTACAACCGTGTCAATTTGCAGTGATTTTCCGCCACCAGCATCACCTAATTTAGGTTTCTTATGAAATTTAATAGTAGCAACAACTTCCATAGATGGTTTACCGTCAGCTCTCGTTACTGCTGGCCCAATTATAGCACTTGATTTATCTTTTTTAAGAGCGGCAATAATTTTTTGATTTCTAACTTGATGAGTGCCTAATAAATCATACTGTCTATCCAGCGTACTTACGCTTGCTACATGGACTTTAACATCAGTCACGGGCAATTCTTTTGGTATATAGCTTGGCATTTCAAATAACTCGCTGAATCTCATGGAATATTCCTAATAATACATATATTTATTGATTTTATGGCAGGAGATACAGGGATCGGACCTGTGTATGACGGAATCAAAATCCGTTGCCTTACCAACTTGGCTAATCTCCAACTAAACTATTTGTATTTTCTACCTTGTTTTTTAATCTGCACTGATTCAATTTTTCTCAGATATTCTGTTGGATTAACCCTTCCTTCCTGGATTTCCAACAATACTTCTGACATTCGTGTAATTTTATCAGTTCCTAATCGATGAAATCGCATTTCACGCATCTTTGCAGCTGCAATTAATACTAAATCATATCTTTTATTGTCTACTTGATCGCAACATACATTGATATCTATAAGACTGGCTACTGTTTTAATTGACATATATTTCCTAGTTTACTTACATTAATGGTCGGGGTACAAGGATTCGAACCTTGGGCTTCTTGCTCCCAAAGCAAGCACTCTACCGGACTGAGCTACACCCCGTTGTTACTACAAACCTAATTGTGCTAATTGCTTGTACACATCTTCGGCTCTATCTAAAACTTCCCATGTACCATGGGTAGGACTAAAAATAAAAGTTACATCTTCATGATATTCATCGACTGTACCTTCATTTCTAATACTGGTACCTTCATATACTGTTAGAATTGCATCAGCCTTGATGTACAATGGACTATGAAGGAAATCTTTGGCTGCGTTGGTTACTTTAATAAACATTTTATTCCTTATCTACAAACACGAACATTATGATACTGTCTTGTATAACCATTCCATTGTTGTACATAAGCACAACGAACAGGAGGAGCTACATATACAGGCCTAGGTTGTACATAAACTGGTGCTGGTTGAACATATACAGGACGTGGCTGAACATAATATGGATCAGCAACAACACATCCGGTAAGTGCTAATACTGCGACTATAATTGCCAAAACTGCTTTCATGTTAATTCCTTGTTATAAAATGGTAGCGGAGGTGGGATTCGAACCACACGATCTCTAGCTTATGAGACTAGCGGGGACGACCAGACTCCCCTACTCCGCAACTGACTTACTATACAAACATTATACATAGTATTGTATTTAATGTCAACTATTATTGTATTTTGGATTATATTTGTTAAGCTCAATATCACCTGGGCAAATGCAAGTTGGTCGCCTACAAGTCAAGAAATCAGTTAAAAAATTAAAGTTTGAAATTCTTCCCAGTTGTTGTGCGCCACAAATACCAGCCATAACTTCACCGTTTGCAAAAGCGTATATGCCTTCAGACCCGGCGGAGCATTTCCATCCAAAAAATTCATGTTCATTTTTGGCCATTATTTTGTTAGGCCACAATTGTTCAGCGATACCGTCGGTATAAATTGCCATATTTCTTCGAGGATAACGTGAATTGAGTTGTGTTGGATAAGTTTTTATAAACTCTAGTTGTTCGACGGTATACTCATGTAATTCTCGTTGATAAGTAGTTTGAACTTGCGCTATTTTTGGAATTATCAATCTCTTTAGATCATCATCAATATCATTAAATATGGACATTACGGTATCCCATAGTTTAGGATAGCACATGATATTAAATCGAATTTCAACATCACTATTAATCAAGTATCTTGCTAAATCATTTATTTTGTTTTTCTTTGAGTCATAGTACTCAGGATGTAAGGTAATTACTACTTGATCTGGAAGTATAGTCAATGTTTTCCACCAATTCACTGACCGAGTTCCATTGGTCATAATCATAATTTGGCCATATGGTTTAAGGCGAGTAATTATGTCTACTATTTTATCATGTAGAGTTGGTTCTCCGCCGGATAAACATACAAAAAGTTTTTTATTAGTGGTGATACTATGATTAATTAAAGTATCTATAAATTTATCTATTTCTTCGTCAGTTGGATACCCAGAATTTACAGTATTAGCGTATGATCCAACATGTAAACTTGGTGGACAATATACACAACTTTGATTGCAGAAATCGGTAAGAACCCAGTATACAAA
>Ga0007792_10000185_pt1 | contig 22365 bp, 20 predicted proteins | sample CryBogmetaGMA6M_FD_60371 | JGI IMG/M metagenome (GOLD analysis project Ga0007792, IMG submission 60371) | Freshwater microbial communities from Crystal Bog, Wisconsin, USA - MA6M | ecosystem: Environmental > Aquatic > Freshwater > Lake | place: Crystal Bog, Wisconsin, USA | collected 2009-07-06
TCGCCACGCTGCTCGGCGTGGCGGGCATGTACATGCTCCTGAACTCCCCGTTCATGGCCCTGATGCAGATCCTCATCTACGTGGGCGCCATCAGCGTGCTCATCTTCTTCGCCATCATGCTCACGCGCGCCGATGCCGGCGGCGAGGAGGCCGAGAGCGCGCCCCTGCGCCAGAACCTGCTCTCGCTTCTGGCCGTGCTCTCGGTGGGCGGAGTCCTGGGCTGGCTGGTCCTGACCCGGCCGCTGGCCACCACGGGCGTGCCCGTGGAGGTGAGCATTGAGAAGCTGGGCCTGGGGCTGCTCGGGCCGTACGGCCTGGCCTTCGAGCTCATCTCGGTGGTGCTTTTGGTATCCATGGCCGGGGCCGTGCTCCTGGCCTGGGAGAGGAGGAACGGCAAATGAGCGCGCTTACGCTCTACCAACTGGTGGCCCTGATCCTGCTCATGGCGGGACTCTTCGGCATCGCGCAACGCAGGAGCCTGGTGGGCATGCTCATCAGCGTGGAACTCATGCTCAACGGAGCGGGCCTGTCCATCGTGGCGGCCAGCCAGCTCACCCCGGCCAACGCCGTGCTGGGGCAGCTGGGCACGCTCTTCGTCATGGGTCTTGCGGCGGCGGAGGCGACCCTGGTCCTGGCCATCATCGTGGTCATCGCCAGGCGTTTCGGCACCACCAAAACCAGCGTCGTTTCGACTCTGAAGGGATAGCGCCATGACCGGGATCATTGAAAGCGCACGCGTGCTCCTGCCGGTGGCCATCACCCTGGTGGCGCCGCTGTTCATCTGGCTCTATCGGGGCGATCAGAACAAGCGCGAGGGCGTGTCCTTCGTCGCTGCCGGGCTGACCTTCCTCTCCGTCCTGTCGCTCGCGCCCCAGGTTCTGGCGGGCAACATCTGGAAGTACACCCTGTTCACCATCCTGCCCGGCATCACGGTGACCTTCTGCGCCGACGGGCTCTCGCTCATCTTCGCCATCGTGGCCTCGTTTCTCTGGATGCTCGCCACCAGCTACAACGTGGGCTACATGCGCAGCCTCGATGAGCATGCCCAGACCCGCTACTACGTCTGCTTCGCCGTGGCCATCTTCGGCGCCGAGGGCGTGGCGCTCTCGGCCAACGTGTTCACGCTCTACCTCTTCTACGAGGTCATCACCGTGTTCACGTACCCGCTGGTGGCCCACCACCAGGACGAGGAGGGCTTCTCCGGCGCGCGCAAGTACATCGTCTACCTCATGGGCACCAGCAAGCTCTTCCTTTTGCCCGCCATGGTCATGACCTACGTGCTGCTCGGCACGCTGGACTTCCACCTGGGCGACGCCATGAAGGGCATGTTCCCGCCGGATGTGGTCGAGGCGCACCCCCTGGCCGTGACCATCACCTATGCGCTCTACATCATGGGCATCGGCAAGGCCGCGCTCATGCCCTTCCACAACTGGCTGCCCTCGGCCATGGTCGCGCCCACGCCGGTCTCCGCCCTGCTCCACGCGGTGGCGGTGGTCAAGGCGGGCGTGTTCTGCGTCTGCCGCATCATCCTCTCCGGCTTCGGGGTGGAGGTCATGGACAAGCTCGGGCTCGGCATCCCCACGGCCATGGTGGCGGCCTTCACCCTCACGGTGGCCAGCTTCATCGCCCTGACCAAGGACGACCTCAAGGCGCGGCTGGCCTACTCCACGGTGGCCCAGTTGTCCTACGTCGTCTGCGGCGTGGCGCTCTTGACCCCCATGGCGGTGCAGGGCGGCATGGCCCACATCGCGCACCACGCGTTTTCCAAGATCACGCTGTTCTTCGCGGCCGGGGCCATCTACGTGGCCACGCACCTGAAGAAGATCAGCCTCATGGACGGCCTGGGCCGCAAGATGCCCTGGACCTTCGGGGCCTTTGCCGTGGCCTCGCTGTCCATGATCGGCATGCCGCCGGTCTGCGGCTTTGTCTCCAAATGGTACATCGTCAACGGCGCGCTGCAGGCCGGGCAGATGGGCATCTTCCTGGCCTTCATGCTCTCCACGGTGCTGAACGCGGGCTACTTCCTGCCGGTGATCTACCGGGCCTTCTTCAAGGAGCCCGCGCCGGACCCGCACTCGCACTACGAGCATTACAAGGAAGCGCCGCTGACCATGGTCATCCCGCTGTGCATGACGGGGGCCATCTCCGTGATCCTGGGCCTGTATCCCGCCCTGTTCATGGATTTCGTCCGAATCTTTGGCAAGTTCTAGGGGGCCTGATATGAGCTTGTTCGGGATGTTGCTGAGTGAACTGCGGGCCAGGAGGGGCGTCATAGGCGTCCTGTTCTTCCTGGGCCTGGCCGGTCTGGTGGTGGCGAATGTGTTCATTCGGCCCCACGAGGTTGAATTCGTGTACGACGCGTACCCCGGATTCTGGGCCGTGTTCGGGCTCGTCGGGGGCCTGGCCATGGTCATTGTCATGAAAAAGATCGTCCAGCCCATGATCAGCCGCGGAGATGACTACTATGAGCGCAATAACTAGCTCCTTCATCCACCCGACCATGGGCTTCTACGCCCTGGCGCTGATCTTGCCGTTCTTGCGCGGCAAGGCCTGGAAATGGCTCCTGCTCATTCCGCCCATCATCGCCGTGTGGAGCGTGATGACGGTTCAGCCCGGCCTCTACGGCGAGATGAACTACCTGGGCCAGAAGCTTCTGCTCGGCCGGGTGGACAAGATGTCGCTCATCTTTGCCCAGGTCTTCGCGGTCATGAGCCTCATCGGCATGGTCTACGCCCTGCACGTGGAGGACAAGCTCCAGCACATCATGGCCTGCGTCTACGTGGGTGGGGCCTTTGGCTGCACCTTTGCCGGGGATTTCCTGACGCTCTTCGTCTTCTGGGAGCTCATGAGCATCGGCTCGACCTTCCTGGTCTGGCTGGCGCGCAACCCCATCGCGACCAAGGCGGGCTTCCGCTACTTCCTGTACCACACCATCGGCGGGCTGTTCCTCTTGATCGGCCTGCTCATGCGCTACAAGGCCGTGGGCAGCTTCGCCTTTGACCACGTCGAGCCCACGGCGATGATGGCCTACGACTGGATGATCCTGCTCGGGTTCTGCGTCAACGCGGCGGTGGTGCCCCTGCACGCCTGGCTGCCCGACGCCTACCCCGAGGGCACGGTCACCGGTTCGGTGTTCATGTGCGCCTTCACCACCAAGACCGCGGTCTACGTGCTGCTGCGCGGCTTCCACGGGGTCGAGGCCCTGGCCATCGCCGGAACCATCATGTGCGTCTACGGTGTGCTCTACGCGTGCATCGAGAACAACGCCCGGCGCATCCTGTCCTACCACATCGTGTCCCAGGTGGGCTACATGGTGGCCGGCATCGGCATCGGCACGGCCATGACCATGAACGGCGCGGTGGCCCACGCCTACGCGCACATCCTGTACAAGGGCCTGCTGTTCATGGGCGCGGGCTGCCTGCTCTACGCCGCGGGCACCACCAAGCTCGACAAGCTTGGCGGCCTGGTGCACCGCATCCCCTGGGTCATGGTCATGTACATGGTGGCGGCGCTGTCCATCTCGGGCATGCCGCTGTTCAACGGCTTCATCAGTAAGACCATGACCATCACCGGCGCGGCCGAGGCCCACCGGACCTGGCTGGCCATCGGCATGGAGATCGCGGCGGTGGGCACGTTCGTCTCAGTGGGCATCAAGCTGCCGTACTTCGCTTTCTGGGCCAAGCCCGCCAACGACAAGATGGTGCTCCGGCCCATCCCGGCGAACATGTATGTCGGCATGGCCATGGGCGCGGCCTTGTGCATAGCCCAGGGCCTGTACCCGGACATGCTGTACCGCTACCTGCCCTTTGAGATGGAAGAGATGTACCACCCCTGGACCACCTGGCATGTGCTGCAGTCGCTCTTGCTCCTCGGGTTCTCCGGGCTGGCCTTCTACATCCTGCGGGACACCATCACCCCGCACGCCAAGACCAACCTGGACTTTGACTTCTTCTACAGGCTCTTTGGCCGGGGCGTGCTCGCCCTGGTCTCAAAGCCCCTGGCCTGGATCGACGACCGCTGGACCGAGGCCTACCGTGTGGCCGGTCTGGGCGGCCTGATCACCCTGGCGCGGGGTACGGTCTGGTTCGACACCAAGGGAATCGACACCGTGGTGGACGGCTCGGCGTATACGGTCCAGAACGTGGGCGTGCTGGGCGCCAGGATCCAGACCGGCAGGCTCCAGGACTACCTGGGACTTGCCGCAACACTGGCCCTGTGCGTTTTCGCGGCGGTCTGGTACTTCGCCTAAACCTCGCAACGAGACGGAGAGCGAGCCTTGGAATTCGGATACCCAGTTTTAACGACACTGATCGTTTTTCCGCTTCTGGCCGCAGCGGGGCTTTTCCTCATCAAAAGCCCGCAGGTCGCGCGCGTCTACACCATGGGCGCAAGCATCCTGGAGCTGATCCTGGCCATCCCGCTCTTCACCTTTAAACACATCGCGGACTGGCAGTTCGTGGAGCGGGCAGCCTGGGTGCCGCAGTGGGGTCTGGAATACCACCTCGCCGTGGACGGCATCAGCTACCTCATGGTCATGCTGACCTTGGCCATCCTGCCGCTGTGCGTCATGTGCTCCTGGACATACATCAGTAAGCGCGTGAAGGAGTTCCACTTCTGCCTGCTGTTCATGACCGCGGCCTGCGTGGGTGTGTTCGCAGCGCTGGACCTGGTGCTCTTCTATGTCTTCTGGGAGGCCATGCTCATCCCCATGTACCTGCTCATCGCGGTCTGGGGCGGCGACCAGCGCCGGTACGCCTCGCTCAAGTTCTTCCTGTTCACCCTGGCTGGCAGCACGCTGCTGCTTGCCGCCATCGTGGCCTTCCGCATCACCGGCGGCACCTTCTCCATCCCCGAGCTGATGCAGACCAACTTCTCCTTCAACTTCCAGTTCTGGGCCTTCCTGGCCATGGCGCTGGCCTTTGCCATCAAGGTGCCCATGTTCCCGTTCCACACCTGGCTTCCGGCCGCCCACGTGCAGGCGCCGAGCGCCGGTTCGGTGATCCTGGCCGCGGTGCTGCTCAAGATGGGCACCTACGGCTTCCTGCGCTTCTGCCTGCCGCTGACCCCGGCCGCGTCCGAGTACTTCGCGCCGCTCATGATCGCCATCTCCATCGCCAGCATCCTGTACGGCGGGGCCATTGCGCTCGGCCAGGAGGACATCAAGAAGCTGGTGGCCTACTCGTCGGTCGGGCACATGGGCTTCGTGACGCTCGGCATCTTCCTGTTCAACCAGCGCGGGGTCGAGGGTGCGCTCTTCCAGATGCTGAACCACGGCATCATCACCGGCGCGCTGTTCATGATGATCGGCACGGTGTACGAGCGCAGCCACAGCCGCCTGATCAAGGACAACATGGGCATGGGCAAGTATCTGCCGGCCTTCATGTTCTTTTGGGGCCTGTACGCGCTCGCCAGCCTGGGCTTCCCGGGCACCAACGGCTTCGTGGGCGAGATACTGGTCTTTGTGGGCGCCTTCCAGAAGAGCCCGTACATCGGCGCGCTGCTCGTGCCCGGAGCGCTGCTGGGTGCTGCGTACATGTTCCGCGTGACCCTCAAGATGGCCTGGGGCCAGCCCAGCTCGGCCAAGACCTGGCCGGACCTGAATACCCGCGAGTGGGCCTACCTGCTCATCCCGGCCCTGTTCGTGTTCTACATCGGTCTGGCGCCGAAGCTGTTCTTCGACGTCATTGATCCGTCTGTCGAGAAGCTGGTGAGCGACCTCAAGAGTCGCGCCACGGTGGAACAGGTGGTGGCGGCGCAGCCCGCGCCCGTTGCCGTGGCCGCTGCCGTGGTCCCTGTCGCGCACGCCGCGGACAGCCCCGCCCAACCGGTCAACAACTAGGGAGTGGTCGCCGTGGAGTTCAATCTCATCCAGATTGTCCCGGAACTGTATCAGCTGCTGCTGATTGTCGCCCTGTTCTGCCAGAGCCTGGGCGACGGCTCGGACACACCGCCTGCGGAGCGCTGGCTCCCGTTCTTCGCGGCGTTCGGCGTGTTCGTGAACATCGTGTCCTTCAATGCCCAGGGCCTCATCTTCGGCGGGGCCTACAAGCTTGACGCGCTCTCGCAGTTCTTCAAGCTGGCCATTGCCGCAGGCTTTTACGTGGCCGTGCTGAACGCCTCGCGCCAGCCTTCGCTCGAGGAGCGCAAGCGCCCGGACTACTTCATGTTCCTGGCCCTCTCGGCCTGGGGTCTGATGCTTCTGTCCTCGGCTGTTGAGCTCATCACCATCTACCTGGCGCTGGAGATCTCCTCCTACAGCCTGTATGCCGTCATCCCCCTGCGCTCGGTCAACGGCAAGGGTGTGCCGGGCGCGGCCGAGGCGGCCATCAAGTATATTCTCTTTGGCGCCGTGGCCACGGGCCTGGCGCTGTATGGCTTTTCGTACATCCTGGCCAGCCAGCACACGAGCTACATCGCCGAGCTGGCCCTGCGCTCCTGGACCTGGTCCGGCCAGCCCATGGCCGTGGTCGGCCTGTCGCTCTTCCTGGGCGGCCTGTTCTTCAAGCTGGCGCTGTTCCCCTTCCACTTCTGGTGTCCGGACGCCTACCAGGGCGCGAGCAACGAGACCGCGGGCTTTGTGGCCACCCTGCCCAAGCTCGGCGCGGTGGTGGTGCTGGTGCGCCTGGCCGTGCTGCTCAAGCCCGGGCTGGAGATCACCACGCTGCTGGCCGTGCTGGGCGCCTGCTCCATGACCTTCGGCAACCTCTGCGCCCTGGCGCAGAAGGACATCAAGCGTTTGCTCGGCTTCTCCTCCGTGGCCCACGCGGGCTACATCATGGTCGGGCTGGTGTCCGGCACGGCCATGGGCCTGGCGGCCGCCGTGTTCTACGCCCTGGCCTACGTGGCCATGAACCTGCTCTGCTTCTGGGTGGTCAGCCGCGTGGCCTCGGACGGCCGCAACCTGCAGCTGGACGACCTGAACGGCCTGTACAAGCGCTCCCCGGGCCTGGCCTTTGCGCTGGGCGTCGGCGCCTTTGCCCTGGTCGGCCTGCCGCCCACCATGGGCTTCATGGGCAAGTTCTTCCTCATCGCCTCGGCCTGGGACCACGGCTACAACTGGCTGGTCATCACGCTGGTCGTGAACAGCGCCATCGCCATCTACTACTACTTGAGCCTGGTGCGCCACGCCTACACCCACGAGGCGGGCGAGGACGTGCCCACGCCGGACAACAGCGCCTTCAGCCTCTTCGGCGCAGGCATCCTGGCCGCCGTGGTGCTGGTGCTCGGCATGGTGCCCGGCCGCGTCTTCGACTTCGCCATCCTGGCGGGCAAGCAGCTCCTGCCGTAAGCCTCTTGACCGCTTCACCACTTCCGGAAGGCCCGCTTTGGCGGGCCTTCTGCGTTTGCCGGCCCTTGACTTCCCGGCCCAAGCATTTAGCGTTATTCTGCAACTCAGGAGGCGCCCATGCATGAAGTCAGCCTTGGCGGCATGCTCACCGACTACCTCACCGGCCAGGCCATCGACGAGACCACCTACGAGGAGTTTCGACAGGCCCTGGCGCGGATGCTGGTGGAGGACAAGGGCTATCCGAAGGACAGCCTGAAGGCCAAGGTGCCGCTCATCTTCAAGATCGACGGGGCTGACACCGGGCGGCACATCGACCTGGTGGCCTATGATGAGACGGGTCGGCCGCTCATGCTCGTGATCTTCTGCGCCGGGGACGTGGGCAGCTTCGAGCGCGAGACCGTGAGCGCGGCCAGGCTGTTCCCCGGAGGCCCGGTGCCCGTGGCCATTGCCACGGACTCCATCGGCGCGAGCGTGCTCGACACAGCCACGGGCGAGTGCCGGGCCACGGGCGTACGCGCCATCCCCACCTGGGATGAGTTGCGCGCCCTTGTCCTTGCCAGCGAGGCCGTGAGCCCGCGCCTTCCCCTGACCGAGGAGCGCCGCCGCAAAGAGGAGCGCATCCTGCACGCCTACAACGGCTTCCTGTACGGCACCTGCTGCAGCGAGTCCTGCCGCATCCCGCCGAAACGCGGCAGCTAGGGACAAGGGGGCTTACGGTGGGATTATGGGGCAAGGGCGAGCCGCCTGGGCGCGCAACGGAAGCAGCAGAGGTCGTGGATGCCGACGCCAGTGTGCGTTTCGGCAGCAACCCGGCGCGCATGAAGGTCGGCGTGAGCCGCTATACCCCGGCCCAGGGCTCGGGGCTGCCCCTGTCCGTGGAGCTGCTGCGCAAGTCGCTCCGGGATACCGGCATCACGGCCCCCATGGACGAGAAGAACGCCGCCGAGATCGTCCGGCTGCTGCTCGCGGGCCAGGACGCCAGCTCCATCGTCGTGGCCCGGGGCGTGCCGCCGCAGACCGCCCAGGACGCCTGGGTCGAGCTGGCCGGCCCTGTGAAGCTCCCGGTGCTCCCCGGCCAGGTCATCGGCCGCCTGCACCAGGGCGTGCTGGCCCAGGAAGGCCTGGACATCGCCGGAAACCCGGTGCAGCCCCCGAAACAGCCTGCGCCGCGAATCATTGCCGCGGGCAGCGGCATCACCCAGGACCGGGACGGGCTGCTCACGGCCAAGATCGCCGGGCTGGTGCGCGGGGATGACACCAAGATCGAGCTGGCGCCCCTGGTGCAGATCTCCGCGGACAAGCTCCAGGCCGTGGCCGCGCTGTACCCCCGCGATGCCCAGGGCGCCGAGATCACGCCCGAGGGCATGGTCCAGGTCCTGGCCAGCCAGGGCGTGTCCTTTGGCATCCAGCTGGAGCGCATCGCGGTGGGCCTGGCCCAGGCCCGGGCCGCAAACAAGGCCCTGGAAGGCGTGGTGGTGGCCCAGGGCCAGGCCCCGGTGCACGGCGAAAACGGCCGCCTGGAGGTGATGTGCGGAGACCACGCCTGCGCGGAGCCCCCGGAGGAGAACGCGCGCGTGAATTACCGCGATCGCGGGCTCTTTGCCGTGGCCGAGCAGGGCCAGGACATCGGCAGGCTGCACCAGCCGACCAAGGGCACCCCGGGCCGGGACGTCTTTGGCGCCGTGGTTGCGGCCCGCGACGGCGTGGCCCTGCGCCTGACGCTCGGCAAGAACGTGGAGGCCCTGGAAAACGGCGCGCTCTTCCGGGCCAAGATCGCCGGGGTGATCCTGGCCGTCAAGGGCACCCTGGACGTTTCCGAACTGCTCTCCGTGCCCGGCGACGTGGACTACGGCACCGGCAATGTCCAGCTGACCCAGGGTTCGGTGCGCATTGGCGGCACCGTGCGCACGGGCTTCACGGTCCAGGTTCCGGGCCAGGTGCTGGTGGAGGGCATGGTCGAGAGCGCCCACATCAAGGCTGGCGGCGATGTCATCGTGCGCGGCGGCATCTTCATGTCCGGGGACGAGGCCGCAAGCATCGAGGCCGGGGGGGCGGTCAGCGCCGCCTTCACCCACAATGCCCAGATCGATGCCTGCGGGGACGTGACCGTGGCCCTGTCCATCGTCGGCAGCAAGACCAACAAAGGTTCGCGCGTGAGTTCCGGGGGAATGGTGCGCATCACCGACCCCAAGGGCCGCATCATGGGCGGCACCGTGGTCTGCGCAAGCGGGCTGGAGGTCTTCGACGCCGGGTCGGAGCGGGGCATGACCACGACGCTCGCCCTGAGCCACGAGACCCCGGAGATCGAGGCCCTGATCAAGGAGCTGCGCGAGCTCAAGGAACTCAAGCAGCGCGCGGTGTTCGTGGTGGGCGAGGGCAATGGCGCAATGGCGCTGGCCAAGCTCTTCAACGAGCGCCGGGCCGAGGCCGAGGAACTGCTCGCGCGGCGTGAGGGCATCGAGTCCCGGCTGAAGCAGATCCAGCAGAGCCTTGCCCAGCTGGCCCAGGAGTATCTGGAACGGGTCAAGAACGCGCGCATCATCATCCGCGGCACGGTCTATCCCGGGGTGGCCATCAAGATGGGCGGCCGCTCCCTGCATGTGGAGCGGCCTCTGGAACACTGCGTCTTCTCCTGGGATGCGGAGAACAAGGATATCGTCACGGGCAGCCTGTAGGACGAGAGCGGCGCGGAAGGAAGGGAAGAAGGGAAGATGCCTCCGGCGGCTGTGGGGCCTGAGGCCCCCCAGACCCCCCCAGTGCGCGAAGGGCTCTGCCCGGCGAAGACGCCGGACAGAGCCCTTTGCTTTGGGATATCCGGGAAACCTAAGCCTGCATATTTGTGTGCTGCCTGGCTCACCTCACCAAGTCAAAGGTCCGGTCCAGCGCTTGCGCTGGACCGGACCTTTGACTTGAATGAGGGGGTTTGGGGGGAATCATTCCCCCCAAGAAACTCTTAATAAAATTCCTCTTCCCAGCCCTCTGCCGTTATGCAGCGTCTGGGGCACAGGCTGATGGCCTCGCGCACCTCGTCATGGGTGGCGAACTGCCGCTTCAGGCTGGGCCTGCCCAGGTCCTCGTCCCACTCGAAGATATCCGGGCAGATGTCGCAGCAGCCGGAGCAGGCGTTACATTCGGAGCGATCGACGAGCACCTCGTGCAGCGCGTCGGCCTTGGCGGCGGGCTGCTGGGTGCTGGGCGCTTGCGTGGCAGGCTGGGGCATGGCTGGCCTCCGGAGGTCTGGCGACACCTCCGGGGCGGCGGGCCGGAAGCGTCAGACGTTGAAGCGGAACTCGATGATATCGCCGTCCTGCACATAGTAATCTTTACCCTCAAGCCTGGCAAGACCCAGCTCCTTGGCTTTTTTGAAATCCCCGGCCTTGAGGAAGTCCTGGTAGCCGATGACCTCGGCGCGGATGAAGCCCTTCTGGAAGTCCGTGTGGATGACCCCGGCGGCCTCGGGCGCTGTGGCGCCCACGCGCACGGGCCAGGAGCGGACCTCCGGCGGCCCGGCGGTGAGGAAGCTCATGAGGCCGAGGAGCTTGTACGTGCGCGAGATGACCATGGACAGCGCGCTCTCGGTGAGGCCGAGGTCGGCCAAAAACATGGCCCGGTCCTCGGGGTCCTCGATGGCCGCGAGCTCGCGCTCAAGGCGCGCGGAGACGGCCATGTGCATCTGGCTCAGGCCGTCGGCGGGCAGCTCATATGCGCCCATGTCCTTTTCGGCGATGTTCCAGGTGTACAGGATGGGCTTGGCCGTAAGGAAGCGGTACCCGCGCATGCGGGGCTCATTGCACAGTACCGGGTCCACGCGCAGGGGCTTCTCGTCATCGAGCAGGGCCCTCGCCTTGGCCAGGCATTCCTCCTCATTGGAGTCCACCAGGTCCTTGTTCTTCTTCTTGTCGCTGGCCATGCGCTCCTGGCGCTTCTCGATGACCGCCAGGTCCGAAACCAGCAGGTCGGCCTCCACCGCGCCGTACTGCTGTTTGGGGTCCACCAGGCCGGAGAAGGCGTCGAGGGTGCACAGCAGGCAGTCGTAGGGCCGGATGTCGTTCAGCACCTTCTCGCCCAGGCCATGGCCCTTGCCGCCGCCGCCGGGCACGTCCAGGTACTCGATCTCGCTCAAGCTGACCTTCTTGGGCTTGAACAGCGCGATGAGCGGGTCCAGACGCGGCTCAGGCACCTTGACCATGGCGCGGTTACCGGCAGCCGCGGCCTTTTCCCCGGCCAGGGCGGCGAACATGTCGGTCTTTCCGGAACCGGAGAAGCCGAAGATGGCGGTTTTCATAGAGAATCCTTGTGTTGTCGAGACAGGCGCGAGTCCGCCGCAGGGCCGGGAGTGTAGGCAGGAACCGGTCCGGATGCAAGCGCGGCCTGGGGAGCTGCCCCGCGTTTGAATCCCCGGGCGAATTGCCGTAGGGTTGCGCATCGCGAACGCAAGCAGGAGGGCGCAGCATGTCGGGCGAGGCGAACATCTATCTCATCGGCGCGCGGGCCTGCGGCAAGACCACGCTCGGCCGCAGGCTGGCGGCGAAACTGAAGCGGCCCTTTGTGGACACGGACCAGCGCATCCGCCTGCGCACGGGCAAGACCGTGGCCGAGCTCGTGGCCGCGGGCGGCTGGGAGGCCTTCCGCGAGGTGGAGGCCCTGGTCCTGTCCGAGGTGGCGGTGTTCACCGGCCAGGTGGTGTCCTGCGGCGGCGGCATGGTGCTGCGCGAGGAGAACCGCGAGCTGCTGGCCACGGGCCGGGTGTTCTACCTCAAGGCCCCGGTCGAGCTGCTGGCCGAGCGCCTGGAACGCAACCCGGAGAACGCCCAGCGGCCCAGCCTTACGGGCCAGAGCATTGCTGACGAGGTGCGCCAGGTGCTGGCCGAGCGCGAGGCGCTGTACCTCGGCTGCGCGCGGGTGGTGCTGTCTGCAGATGCGCCCCTGGAGGCCCTGGTGGATGAGGCCATGATTGAGATCGACCGCCAGGAAGGCCGCCAGAAGGGCCGTGGCTAGCGGCGTTGCCAGGGCCGCGCGAATCCCGTAGCATTTGGCCAGGGTCGGAGGCCGCAGCACAGGAGGCAGCCATGGGGTCGTGGAAGACCGAGCGTGAGCTGGATGCAGCCGGCCTGCCGGAGTTCCTGCGGGAGCTGGCGGCTGGGCTTGAGACCGGCGCGGCCGGTGGCCTGCTCGACGGGCTTGCGCCCGGCGGCCTGCACGAGCTGTTGCTGGTGGCCGAGCGTCGGGACTCCGGGCTCTGCGTGAAGCTCAAGGCCAAGGGCGAGCGCGGGTCCCGGCCCGTGGAAGCGCATGACGTCAAGGACAGGGCCAAGGACAAGCCCCAGGCAGGCCGCGACAAGTACCGCCAGCTCAAGAAGGCCCTGGGGGCCGACTACAAGGCCCTGCGGGCTGCGGCCGAGGCGGGCCGGATGCCCCAGGCCGAGCTCCTGGAGAGCTTCCTCAGCCTGGCCGGGCTCATGGCCCAGGGCGAGCAGCCGGTGGCTGGCGCGGCCCTGGCCGAGATGGCCCAGGCCAACGCGGCATTTCTGGACGACTGCCAGGCCCTGGGACGGGCCTTTTCCGCGCAGGACAAGGGCGCCCTGGCTTCGGTGCTGGAGCGCCTGGCCCGGCGCAAATCGGCCTGCCACGCGCAGTTCCGCCAGGAGGAGCGTTCCTAATGCATCGAGACCAAAGCAGCGGACACGGCTGCGACCCCGTGGCCGGGCACGCCCTGTCCCCGGAGCCCACCGAGGCCGACGAGCGGCTCTTTGCGGCCATCACGGACACGCGCCTGGACGAGGCGGCGCGGACCCGCATCACGACGCCCGCCGTGGTCCAGCCGACCCAGGAGGCCGTGCTGGCCGTGCACTGGCACCCGGAGTTCGTGCCCATGGAGCTCATCCGAAGCCGCATCGAGGCCAGCTATCCGGCCATGCGCACGAGCCTGATCATCCCCACCCAGCACAACGAGCTCATGGAATACGGGCCGTACACCGGGGTCGAGGCCGACTGCTACTCGCGCGGGTTCAATCAGAAGGTCCAGATATTGCTCCACTTCCGCACCGAGCGCCTGCGCGAGGCCGGGGTGCTGAGGAGCATGCTGGCGCACACCCTGAGCTACCGCTCCACGCAGCTCTTCGACTACCTGCGCGCCGTCACCGGCGACGACGACGCCCTGCTCGCCGCGGCCGCGCGCGAAACAGGCTCGGAAGAGGAACTGGTGGCGCTGACGCGCATCCTCTGCCGCAAGCTCTCGGCCCTGCTGGCGAAAAATGAGGGCGCGCTCCCGCAGGACGCCTTCAAGAACAAGCTGGTGCGCAATTTCGTGGACGGCTTCCGGCCGGAACTGGGCGAGCGCACGGTGAACCGCGTGCAGGTCCTGCTCCGGGCCGTGAAGCAGCTGGTCAAGGCCCAGTTCCCGCTGACCTACTTCTACCGCACCACGGAGTTCATCGAGGAGGCGCGGGGGCTTGGCGGCGGGGTGGTCATCCCGCACCCGGAGCAGTTCTGGCCCATCCTGCTGGCCGAATACGACGTGGACGGCTACGAGGTCTGGAACCCGCAGTCCCAGCGCTACACGGAATTTCTCATCAACGTGCTGCACGAGAAGAACCGGCGCAAGGCTGCGGGCGAGCGGCGCATGCTCGTGTTCATGGGCGACGACACGCACATGGGCGAGAAGACCCTGGCCTCGGCCAACGGCAATTCGTCCAAGACCCGGCGCGAGATCGGCCTGCAACCGGCCTGGGACGACCTCTCCATCGGCAAGAAGCTCATCGTGGCGGACATGGACCGGGTGCGCGTCATCGAGGAATACACGGCGCGCCTGGACGGGTAGCGCTTCAGGAGGATTTCATGGGCCATGATCAGCGTTTTGTCTTCGAGTCCGTGCAGGACGCCTTGAGCATCCGCAAGTACCTGGAGGCCGTCATGGAGGGCCTGGGCAAGGGCCGGCTCGTGGTGGCCACCGGGGCCGAGGAGTTCGTGCTGGAGCCCTCGGGGCTCCTCAATTTCACGGTCAAGGCGCGCCGCCGCAGCGGCGAGGGGCGCCTGTCGCTGGCCATCAGCTGGAAGTGCCCGGACGAAGAGGCCCCCAAGACCGCTGAGACGCTGAGCATCAAGGCCTAGGCGAAGATGATCGCCCTGGAGGGACTTGAGGAGAATTTCCGCTTCCTGGTGCTGGAGGTGACCAGCCATGTGAGCGAGACCCGCGCCTTCGTGGCCGCGCCGACCCACGCGGGCTACGACCAGGTCGTCTCGCGCGACGACTACGTCGACAACCTGAAGAATATCGTGGAGGAGGCCTGCTTCTCCAAGATCCACTCGGCGCGCGGGCTGTCCAAGCGCGACATCGACCGTCTGCGGGGCCTGCAGATCATCTCCGGCAACCTGGAGCGCATCTCCGACTACTGCGTGAACATCGCCGGGCAGATGCGCTACCTGCACGACAAGACCCTGCTCACGCGGCATGACCCGGGGCCGCTGTTCGACATCATCGAGGAGAGCCTCTCGCGCATCCTGGAGGTGCGCTCCCGGGCCGAGGTGGCCGGGGCGCTCGGCATCTGCCGCGCGGAGTTCGAGCTGGACCGGCTGTACAAGGACACCTTCGACCAACTCATGGACGAGCTTCGGCGCGGCCGCGAGGTGGAGAACTGCATCACGGTCATCTTCATCTTCCGCTACCTGGAGCGCATCGGCGATTCGCTGCTCAACATCGGCGAGGCGCTGCTGTTCTCGGTCATCGGCGAGAAGATCAAGATCGAACAGTTCCAGGCCCTGCAGCAGAACCTCTCGCAGAGCGGGTTCGAGGGCGACGTCGGGGACATCGACTTCCGCTCCATCTGGGGCACGCGCTCGGGCTGCCGCATCGGCCGGGTCAGCTCCCGGGACGCGGCCCCGGACCCGGCCCAGAGCGGCATCTTCAAGGAGGGCAACCTGAAGAAGATGCGCCGCGAGCGCGAGAACATTGAGCTCTGGGCGCGCGTCTCGCCCGGCACGGGCCCGCGCATCTTCAGCTACCACGAGGACGAGGAGAACGCCTCCATGCTCGTGGAGTTTCTGGCCGGCTGCACCTGGAACGAGGTGGTGCTCACGGCCGAGGCCGACGTGCTGGAGGACGCCATCTTCGTCTTCGAGCAGACCGTGGCCGACATCTGGCGCGCCACCCTGGAGCGCGGCGAGGTGTCTGCGGACTTCATGGGCCAGCTCGACGGGAGGCTCTCTGCCGTGCGCCACGTGCACCCGGACTTCTTCCGCAAGCCGCGCCGCCTGGGGCCGGTGGCCCTGCCCGGCACCGAGGAACTTTTCCAGGCCTGCCGGGAGATCGAGGCCGGGCTGGCCGCGCCCATGAGCGTGCTGCTGCACGGGGATTTCAACGCCAACAACATCGTCTACGACCATGCGGCCCCGCGCGTGCACTACGTGGACCTGCACCGCTCGCACCGCGGCGACTGGCTGGAGGACGTCAGCGTGTTCCTGGTGTCCTTCTTCCGCATGCCCATCTTCGAGGCCGCCCTGCGCGGCCGCATCAACCACATGATCGCCTCGTTTTACGAGCATGCGCTGGTCTTTGCCGACGACATCGGCGACACGACCTGGCAGGCCCGGCTGGCCCTGGGGCTCACGCGCTCCCTGTTCACGTCCACGCGCTTTGAATTGAACTACGACTTTGCCCGGGACATGTCCCTGCGCGCCCACTACCTCATGGAGGGGCTGGCGGAGCACCGGGCCCTGCATGGGCACGTGGGCAAACCCTGGGAGGACTACCGTCTGCCCAGGTCTGTGCTGTTCACCTAGGGGTCCGGGCATGAGCGCTTTGAGCCTGGCAAAGCTGGCCCAGGGCCTGGCTGCGCGGTATCCGGCGCGCTACGGGCTCACGCTCGGCCTGGAGGAGCTGCGCGTGCGTGTGCGCAGCAATTCCGCTGCCGTTGTGGGCGACCTGCGCGGGTATTTCAAAGCCTTTGTCGTTGCCGATACCGGTCCCGCGGACCTGGAGATTCTCGCCCTGGACGGGCCCGTGGAGGAGCCGCCCGTGGCCCTCGCGGCCAGGCCCCCTGCCCCGGGCAAGCGGCCGGACAAGGAGCGCTTCGTTGATGTGCAGGGCACGGCGCCCGGGGCTGGGCCAGGCGGCGGGCGCCTGGTGCGCAAGCAGGCCACAGGCATGCTCTTTCTCTTTGGCCAGGGCTGGAACATCGCCGTCAACATTGCCGTCGGGCCCTGCGCGGCCAACCGCAACCAGCTGGTGAATTTTCTCTGCGCGCGGTACATGGAGCGCCGCCTGGCCGCGGGCTGGATGCTCGGCCACGCGGCCGGGGTGGTGCGGCCTGCTCCTGACGGGGACAAGGCCCTGGCCCTGTGCGGGTTCGCGGGCATGGGCAAGTCCACCCTGGCCCTGCACCTGCTGACGCGTGGCCTGGATTTTCTGAGCAACGACCGGGTGCTGGTGGAGCCCGCCGGACCGGGACGCGGGCCGGTGCTGCACGGCATCCCCAAGCACCCGCGCCTGAACCCCGGCACGGCGCTGGGCAACCCGGCCCTGGTCCCGTATTTGGCCGGCGCATTGCCTGAGGCTGCCCGGCGCGCCTATGCCGGACTTACGCCTGAGGCCTTGCGCGCGGTGGAGGACAAGTTCGACGCGCCCATTGACTCCTGCTTCGGCCCTCCGGCCGGATCGTCGCGCTTCCGGCTGGCTGCGCCGCTTTCCGGGGTGGTGGTGCTGAACTGGAAGCACGGCGGCGGTCCGCTCATCACCCGGCGGGTGGACCTGGAGGAGCGGCGCGACCTGCTTCAGGCCCTGCGCAGGGAGCCGGGCGTGTTCTACCTGCCCCAGGCCCTGGGCCCGGGCGCGCGGCTGACCCCGGAGCAGTGCCTGGAGGCGGTGCACGGCGTCCCGGCCCTGGAGCTCACCGGCGGCGCGGATTTCGAGGCCGGGGCTGCGGCCTGCGAGGAATTTCTGGGCGGCTGACGCCCGCTTCAATGCACAAGGCTACAAGGACGGTACCTGATGAGCGGCAACACCTTTGGCACCCTGTTCCGGCTGACCAGTTTCGGTGAATCCCACGGCAAGGCCGTGGGCGGCGTGCTGGACGGCTGTCCCCCGGGCATCTTGCTCAGCGAAGCCATCATCCAGGAGGAACTGGACCGGCGCAAGCCCGGCCAGGGCGGGGTGGCGGCCACGGCGCGCCAGGAGCCGGATGCCGTGCGCCTGCTCTCCGGCGTGTTCGAGGGCGTGACCACGGGTACGCCCATCGGCTTCGTGGTCGAGAACCAGGACCAGCGCTCACGCGACTACTCGCAGATCATGGACGTGTACCGGCCCGGCCACGCGGACCTGACCTACGACGCCAAATACGGGGTGCGCGACTACCGCGGCGGCGGCCGCTCCTCGGCCCGGGAGACCGTCTCCCGTGTCGCCGGTGGCGCCATTGCCCAGGAGCTGTTGCGCGCGAGCAACATCTTTGTGCAGGCGGCCACGGTGGAGCTGGGCGGCATCCCGGCTTGCGCGCGCGATTTCGGCGGGGCGCTTGCGCGACCGTTCTTCAGCGCGGACGCCGAGGTTGTTGCGGCCTGGGAGGACCGGGTGCGCCAGGTCAAGGCCGAGGGCGACACCCTGGGCGGCGTGGTGGAGATCCGCGCGTTAGGCGTGCCCGCGGGCCTGGGCGAGCCGGTGTTCGATAAGCTGGACGCGCGGCTGGCCTATGCCCTCATGGGCGTGGGCGCGGTCAAGGGCGTGGACATCGGCGCAGGCTTTGCTGCCGCGCGGCTGCTCGGCAGCGAGAACAACGACCCCATCACCCCGGACGGCTTTCTGTCCAACCACGCGGGCGGCATCCTGGGCGGCATAGCCAGCGGCCAGGAACTCGTGGTGCGCGCCTTTGTGAAGCCCATCCCGTCCATCGCCCGCGAGCAGCAGAGCGTGAACTGCCGGGGCGAGGCCGTGCGCCTGACCGTTGGCGGCCGCCACGACATCTGCGCCATCCCGCGCATCGTGCCGGTGCTGAAGGCCATGGTGCTCTTGGTGCTGGCGGACATGCTGCTCTTGCAGCGCAGGCTGGGAAGGTAGATTCCTGTAGCGTTCGCGGCTCAGATCATCGGCGGCAAATCCGGGCTCAGCACGTCCGGCTCCATGTGGATGGTCACGCGCACCAGCTGCGGCAGCCGCGCGCGCAGGGAAGCCTCCAGCGCGATGGTCAGGTCATGGGCCAGGGTGATGGGCGTCTGCGGGTGCATGCGGCAGTGGAACGAGGCCCCATAGCGCGCGCCCGAGCGGTGCAGCGTGAGCTTGTGCATGTCGCAGACCCCGGCGGTCTCCTCCACGATGTCGGCAATGATCTGGCGCAGGGCCTGGGCCGCCTCGCCGTGCTCGGGCTCGGGCTCCGGGTGCGCGCCCTCGGGCTCGATGTGCGTGGCCACGCTCAAATTCGGCCCCAGCTCGCGCGTGAGCGCCGCCTCCATTTCCGTGACGCGGTCATGGGCCTCGGCCAGGGAGAGCACCCCCGGCACCTCGGCGTGCAGGTCCACGGACAGGCCGCCATCACTGGTGCGCACCTGGATGTCGTGGGCGCTTAAGGAGAAGCGCGCGGCCGCCGCGCGCACGTCTTCCAGGAGCCCGCGGGTGCCTTCCTCGTGCGGCTTTACCTCCACCAGCACGTCTGCGCCGGGCAGCACCTGGTGCGTGGCCTGCCGGGCCTGCCGGGTGATCTGGTGGGCCTCGCTCGCGTCCAGGCCGTGCTGGATGAACAGGTGCATGTCCACGAAGCTGGCCGGGCCGCTCTGGCGCACGCGCACACGGCGCACGCCGGTCACGCCGGGCAGGAGCGCCACGGCCCGCTCGATCTCGTCCGCAACCTCCTGCACCCCGGCGTCCAGGAGCACGTCCACGGCCTGGCGTCCCAGCCGCCAGCTCACCCAGACCACGATGCCGCTGACGGCCAGGGCGGCCAGGGAGTCGGCCCGCAGGAGCCAGGGCCGCAGGTTTGATGCCGGGGCCACCACGTCGGCCAGGGCCAGGGCGCCCAGGCCCGCCAGCACCACCAGCGACGACCAGATGTCGGTGGAGAAGTGCAGGGCGTCGGCCGCCAGGGCCTGGCTGTTGTGCTTCTTGGCCACGGCCAGCAGCATGCGCGAGCGCGTGAAGTCGATCACGATGGACACGAGCATGACGCCCACGGCCCAGAAGGAGGCCTCGACCTCGCGCGGGTGGAAGAACAGCCGGTCCACGGCCTCGGAGATGATCCAGGCGCAGGTGAGCAGCAGAAGCGCGGTCTCGGCCAGGGCCGAGAGGTTCTCCACCTTGCCGTGGCCGTAGGGGTGCTTGGCGTCCGGGGGCAGGGTCGAGATGCGCACGGCGTAGAGCGTGACCCCGGCGGCCACCAGGTCGAGCCCGCTGTGGGCGGCCTCGGACAGGATGCCCAGGCTGCCGGTATACAGGCCCGCAGCCAGTTTCAGGCCCGTGAGCAGGAGCGCGGCCATGACCGAGGACAGCGCAGCCGCGCGCTTCTCCTGCATGGCCTGGGCCTCGGTGACGTGCTGGGTGTCGGGCATACTTCAGTCTACGGCAGGAGCGGCGCTGGCGTCAACGCGCACGGCGCGGGAACCGCTGTCTAAGGTGTTGCCTGCCAGTCACCGATCAGATACTGTAATCAAGTATAGCAATCGTCCCACGTTTATGTAGGTACCAATTGGCGGAGAGCCCCCGCGCCGTCCCTGAAGGAGTCCCCCACATGCCCCAGAATACCTCGGCCAGCATCAAGACCCGGCTCGCCGTCTCCGGCCTGATCCTTGTGGGCGCGGCCAGCGCCCTGTTCCTGTACGGCTTCACGACTGAGCCTGGCCTGGCCCTGCGCGTGGGCCTGTTCCTGCTGGCCATGCTTGGTGCTGCGGCCCTGCTCTTTACCGTGCACGCCCAGCTCGTGCTGCCGCTGGACGCCCTGCGCGGCTATGCCCGCGGCATCGCCGGAGGCCAGCCCGCGGCCTGCCCGGCCCAGGCCATGCCCAGCGAGTTCGCCGACCTGCGCGACGCCCTGTGCTCCCTGGTGGAAGGCCTGGCCAAGGCCGCTGCCGCGGCGCAGGAGAAAGAGTCCCATGCCGAGCGGGAAGCCGCCAGGACCATGCAGGCCCTGGCCGAGAGCCGCGAGCATGCGGACAGCATGCAGGGCCTGCTGGACAACATGCGCGCCGCCTCGGCCAAGGCCAAGGACTCTGCCGAGCGCATCTTCGGGGCTGTGCGCGAACTCAACAGCAACATGGAGAAGGTTGGCAGCAACGTGCAGGTGCAGACCGAGCGCGTGGCCAGCACCACCACGGCCATGGAGCAGATGAACGAGGCCATCCTGGACATCGCCCGCAACACCGGCAGCGCCGCCCAGAGCGCCGAGCGCGCCAAGGCCAACGCCCAGACCGGGGCGCGTGGCGTACGCGAGGCCGTGGGCTCCATCGACCGCGTCAAGGCGCGCATCCTGGAACTCAAGGAGACCATGACCCAGCTGGGCAACCAGGCCGAGAGCATCGGCCAGGTGCTGGGCGTCATTTCCGACATCGCCGACCAGACCAACCTGCTGGCGCTGAACGCCGCCATCGAGGCTGCCCGCGCCGGAGACGCCGGGCGCGGCTTCGCCGTGGTGGCCGACGAGGTGCGCAAGCTGGCCGAGAAGACCATGACCGCCACCAAGCAGGTGGGCGACTCCGTGCACAGCATCCAGGAACGCGCGCGGGAGAACGTGCTGGCCGTGGACGCCGCGGCCGGGGACATCGTCGAGAGCGCCCGCGTGGCCGAGCAGTCCGGCCAGGCCATGGACGAGATCGTGGACATCGTGCAGAGCACGGCGCTTGAAGTGGCCTCCATCGCCACGGCCAGCGAGGAGCAGTCCGCCACCAGCGAGGAGATCAACCGCTCCGTGGCCGAGGTCAACCAGGTGGCGAGGCAAACCGCCGAGAGCGTGGAGCAGTCCACCCGCGTGGTGGTGGAGATCTCGGGGCTCACCGAGGAGCTCGACTCCATCATCCAGGGCATGGCCAGCGGCAAGCTCGGCGCCGTGTCCTCGGACAAGCTCATGCAGTGGTCCGACGACCTGTCCGTGGGCATCCGGCTCATCGACGAGCAGCACAAGGTGCTACTCGGCCTCATCAACGAGCTGCACGCGGCCATGCGCTCGCGCAAGTCCGACGCCGTGCTCGTGGGCGTGGTGGAGCGCCTCAAGCAGTACACCGTGAAGCACTTCGGCCAGGAAGAGGAATACTTCGACCGCTACGGCTACCCGGAGACCGTCCAGCACAAGGCCGCCCACGCCAAGCTCGTCGAGCAGGTGCTGGAGTTCGAGGCGGGCCTCAAAAGCGGCAAGGCCAAGGTGACCATGGAGATCATGCGCTTCCTCAAGGACTGGCTCGTGGGCCACATCCAGGGCACGGACAAGCGCTATACCCAGTTCCTGAACCAGAAGGGCATCCGCTAAGACGGGATGCCTCCGGCGGCCAAGGGGCCCCTTCGGGGTTCATTGGCCCCTTGGAACCCCCATGACGCAAAGGGTTTCTGACAGCGCAAAGCCGCTCTCAGAAACCCTTTGCTTTTGGCGGGGCAGGGTGATGGCGGGCGCGGCGGCCTGGATGGCCGGACCGCCGTGTTCAAAGAAGAGCTAGTCCGTGACGACCATGACGCTGGAGGCCTTGACCATGGCCTTGACGGCCTTGCCGACCTTGAGGCCCAGGGCCTTGGCCGAGTGCGTGGTGATGACCGACACCACCTCGACGCCGGGGGAGACCTCGATGACGACCTCCGCGTTGACATCGCCGAGGGTGAGGGCCTTGATCTTGCCGGGGATGAGGTTGCGCGCGCTGAGCTTCATGTGGTCCTCCTGGAGGTTTGGCATTGATTGAGCAGGGTTGCGACTTATGTCAAAATAACCATAACACTGTCAGGAGGATTTGGGTAGTGCCCTTTGGAGTTTTGCGGATGCGCGCGGGGCGGGCCTGTATGCCCCAGGCCTTTCCCGAGGACCACTGCCAATTGAAACGGCCGGGAAGAGCGAAGCTCGACCCGGCCGTTTCAATTGAATGAGGGGGTCCGGGGGGCATCATGCCCCCCGGCCGCCGGAGGCACT
>Ga0007792_10000186_pt1 | contig 22348 bp, 3 predicted proteins | sample CryBogmetaGMA6M_FD_60371 | JGI IMG/M metagenome (GOLD analysis project Ga0007792, IMG submission 60371) | Freshwater microbial communities from Crystal Bog, Wisconsin, USA - MA6M | ecosystem: Environmental > Aquatic > Freshwater > Lake | place: Crystal Bog, Wisconsin, USA | collected 2009-07-06
CTACAAGATTATGTAAATGTATTAGCAACAAATACTCAACCAAGTTCTAATTACCCATTAAACAAACCAATTGCTGCTAGTATCATTGGACAGACTGTTCAATCAGATGGTTATATAAATGATTTTGAAGTTGAAGTTGCTAGTATTGATACCAATGACAGAAGTATTATACAAAACCCTGATTTTTTTAATGAAGTTACAGGATATGTTACTGGTAATACTAATATTGGTATCTATGCATTTTTTGAAGAAGTACAAGATGCTATTAATTTAACTAGCTATCAGTTGATATCATCATCATCTGTGGTATATCAATACCCAACTCAAACTCAAGTAGAAGTTGTAAAATATGAATACCCGGTTGGAACATTGTTCTATGCATATACTGATAATGTATTTTACTTAACTGTTCAAGATCCAACGGTGCTTACTCCATATTATACTTTAGTTGCACAACCAAGGTATAGTATGAAACCAGGTCGTCAAGGATTACAATTCCAATATCGTCATAATAGTAACAACACTACTCGTATTGATCCTGCTACAACTAATATTATTGATTTGTATGTAGTGACGCAATCGTATTATACTGCTTATCAAAATTGGATACAAGATAGTACCAACACAGTTCCTATGCCAACTAGACCAACTATTAATGAATTGAGTCAAAGTTACCCTAGAATACAAGATTACAAAATGTTAAGTGATAGTGCTATATTAAATAGCGTTGTGTTTAAGCCATTGTTTGGGCCTAAAGCAGCGGCTGCATTAAGAGGTACAATTAAAGTTATTAAAAATTCTAATACAAACGCTAGCGATAGTGAAATTCGTAGCGCAGTACTAGGGACCATGGATACTTATTTTAATATTAATAATTGGAATTTTGGTGACACATTTTATTTTAGTGAATTAAGTGCATATATTCACAATCAAATAGGAGAATACGTTAGTTCTTGCGTATTAGTACCAAATGATCCAAATATGAAGTTTGGCGATTTGTATGAAATTAAATGTTTACCATATGAAATATTTGTAAATGCTGCAACAGCAAATGATGTAATAGTTATTGCTGCACTTACACCCGCTGAATTACAGATAGCATAAGTAATATATAACATAAAGAATTTTAAAGATGGCAACAAGAATTAGAACATTAAATTTCTTACCAGAGATATTTAAAACACCAACCAATAGTCAATTTTTACAAGCTACATTGGACCAGTTAGTAGCAGAACCTAATACTAAAAAGATAGAAGGTTATGTTGGTAGTAAATTTGGTTATGGAATTAATGCTAATGATTATTATGTTACTGAACCAACGAAAATCAGAACAGATTATCAATTAGATCCAGGTGTTGCTTTCTTGAAAGAAAATGATACTACTGCAACTGACTTTATTAGTTATCCGGGTATAATTGATTCACTAAAATTAGAAGGTTCATTGACCAATGATAATAATAGATTATTCAATAGTGAATTTTATTCATGGGACTCGTTTACTAATTTAGATAAAATTATTAACTTTAATCAATATTATTGGTTGCCTGTTGGTCCTGAACGTGTAATTGTTTCTACTGATATCGTGTATAACTCAGCAGCATACGCTGTTCAAAGTTTGCCCAATGAATATTTAATATCGTCAGAAATTTTAACCACGCCAAGTTCTAACCCAGCACTAACATTATTAAGAGGCGGTACATATACATTTACAGTTAACCAAAATAGTCAATTTTGGATTCAAGGTGAGCCCGGAGTTACTGGATACAGCCCAACACAACATAATGTACAGACCCGCGATGTATATGGAGTAGATAATAATGGTGCAGAGAACGGCATAGTAACGTTTACTATTCCAAGTAAAGATGCACTTAATGAATATAGTTTTCCAGATGGTCCCAATATTGGTGTAGTATCTACCTTACCTTTTAGTCAAGTCAACGGTGCATTTGTAAATGATATAGGTGGAATAGATGGTGTAACAGCATTAGACGGGCTTACTGTAATGTTTTACAATACCGGAGTTCCAAATGAAATAGGATATGTAGATAAATTTTATGATCAAACATTATTTGATCAAGATGGCGGAGTAGCGTATGATCCAGATATTAATTATCCCGGAACATCAATTTTTAATGATAATTACGAAGGTGGTTACTTCACCACTGTAAATGCTAACTTTTACACTGTAACATTATTGGGTGATCAGTCTAACCCGCAAATTCAATTAACGCCCTCCGGCGTTATACCTAATAGTCAAACAATTACTCCAATGTTTGGAACTGAATTTTCAAATAGAGGATTCTATAGAACTATAGTGGGAACGACTGGTACTATATCTCTTGTACCTTATAACAGTGCAATATTAGATAGATTGTATTACCAAGATGGTAGTAATCCAAATAAAGTTGGTATATTAAAAATTGTAGATAGTAATGTAACTAATACGTTAAACATATTGACTCAAATTTTAGGAAAAAAACAATATACTGCTAATCAGGGTTTAACAAATGAAGTTAAATTTACTAACGGATTAAAAGTTTTATTTCAAGGTGATATCTACCCTGAAAGCTATAACAACGTAGAATACTATGTTGAAGGTGTTGGTACTGCTATTGAATTAATTCCAGTAACAACTTTAGTTACTCCGGGATTGTTCTCGGAAGGCACATATATCCCATATGATACCTTGTCGTTTGATGTAGGTAATTATGATTCAAGTTTAAATATTCCTGTTGAACAAGACTACATTACTATTGCTAGAAATGCAATTAATAAAAATGCCTGGTCAAGAAGCAATCGATGGTTTCACATTGATGTAATTAAAGAATCAGCAGCACGTAACAATAATCCAGATTTGGTTACACAATTAGCTACATTAGATAATAAGGCAAAAAGACCAATCATTGAATTTTATCCTAACTTAAGATTATTTGATGCAGGCGCGTACGGAAAAGCTCCAATTGATTTTATGGATACTCGCACCACTGACGCATTTAGTCAAGTGGCAGGGGAACCTAATTATTATCCAGATGTTGCAGGTTATACAACTTATAATGCAATCATATCACCGGTCACTGGTGCGATCACTACAAGAACAGCAACAGCAACTACTGCAATATCAAATCAAATTACATTGAGTAGTACTGTTGGGTTGCATGTTAATGACACCATAGTATTTGGTGGAACCGTATTTGGTGGAATTATTTTAGGTACTACATATTACATCATTGATATAATTGATTCTAATATTGTTATATCAGCAACAAAGCAAGGAGCAAGTCTTTCGTTAACTACTGCTACCGGCACAATGACCACTAGCATATATCCATATAGTACAACAATTACAATACCCACTAGTGATGCATCTGGATTATTTGAAGTAGGACAATATATAACTGATTCTACAAATTTACTACCAAATATTACTTTTGTTACGGATGTATCTACAGTTGGGACAGATACAGTCATTACGGTATCTTGGTATAGTCAATCAATTATAACTGCAACAGCCGTTGCATCAGTTGTAACAGCCGACACCCCATTGTCTAATTATGGATTATTTGATGGATCAAGGGTAGTTTTTGCAAAAGATACTGATGTAGAAGTTAGAAATAAAATATATGTTTCACATTTTTCTATTGTGTCAGGTTCTTCTACTCCGGTCATTACGCTTACGGAAGCAACAGATGGGTTAGTATTAGTAGATGAACAAACTGCTGTATACAGAGGATACACTAATAAAGGTAAAGATTTTTATTTTGACGGACTTAATTGGGATCTTTATTTTGACGGATTATATTGGACAGCACGTGGCCAACAAAAAACTCAAGTTAATCAATCTCCTAAATTTGATGTATTTGATAGTAATGATATAAGTTTTGGAAATTCTGATTATTATTTAGGTACGTCATTTACAGGTTGTACGTTGTTTTCATATGGAATTGGAACAGGAACAAATGATTCAGTATTGGGTTTTCCGTTACGTTATAGTTCAGTGGATAACGTAGGTGATATAAGTTTTGATGTTACCTTAAATAATCAAACTTTCAATTATGTTGATGGGACAAACCCAATAACAACAAATGTTAATACCGGGTATATCTTTAATTATATTGATAGAATTTCTTATGTAAGAGAATTGGGATGGCAAACTGCGGTGTCACCGAGTATTCAATATCAAATTTTTGAATTTAATTGGACTATTTTAAATCCAAACAATGACTTTGTTTGTGATATTCCTGCAATCTATACATTGCCAACAAAATGGCCATTGGTACAAGTTTATATCAACAACAATTATTTGCCCGACACCGCATACACAGTTACGGTAACAGCCACGTCAACTACAATATCTATACCAGAAGTTGCTAATGTTGACACCTCAGTTCAAATATTAATACTAAGTGATAAAGTAAGTCCAACTGCGTACTACCAAACTCCTATCAATTTAAATAACAATCCATTTAATGAAGATATTACTACAGCTAACATAGGTGATATTCGCGGCCAATATCAAAGTATTTTCTTTAATAATCCAGACACCATAGGAGAAGTATTCGGGCCTAACAATTATCGTGATTTAGGCAATTTAGTTCCATGGGGAAATAGAATTATTCAGAATAGTGCCTCATTAGTATTGCCCGGCACATTCTTGCGTAAACAAAATCATAATTTATTTAATTCAATATTGTTCAACAGCAGACAATATGTTGGATTTAAAAATTTATTAGTAGATACAATTAATAATACTGATTATAGTTATTATATGACAGCTTCTGCAATGCTTGATGATGCATTGGATAAAATGAATGCTTCTCATACCGATAGTGATTCATTTTTCTGGAGTGATATGTTGCCGCAAAAAGCTCCATATATCACCAACACTTATAGTTTTGCAAATTCATTAGATGTTAGTATCTATCCCTTAAGTAAAATTTATAATTATGCTGCTGCAAATTATTATGGGGTAATAGTATATTTAATTCGTGATGGAGTTCAATTACAATTAATTAAGGGAGTCGATTATACTATAAGTTCTGATGCTCCTACATTAACTGTAACAAAAGATTTGTTGCAGAATGATCAAATTATTGTTAATGAATATAATCAAACATATGGAAGTTTTGCACCAAATACCCCAACTAAGTTGGGATTATATCCTGCAACTATTCCTGGTGTAATATTAGATACTGCATATTTTATCCCAACCTATTTTATAGTTGGTCATGATGGTTCATATAATAAATTATACGGGGAGTATGACCCTGTTACTAATACATTAAATGATTTTAGAGATCAGGTGTTGCTTGAGTATGAGACTCGTGTTTACAATAATTTAAAATTAAGCAATACTATTCCAATACAGGCATATGAAGTATTGCCGGGTTTCTTTAGAGATACCGGATATTCATATGCTGAGTTTTTACAAATATATAGTGAATCTTTCTTAAATTGGGTTGGTCAAAATAGAGTTGATTACAAAACTCAATTATATTCAGTAAATGGACAATATTCTTACAATTACACTAATAGCGGAAATAAAATAAATGGTGAACCTATAGAGCAGGGTTATTTTAGAGGGATGTATCTATTTTATTATGATACTAGCACCCCGAATGTGACGCCATGGGAAATGCTAGGATACGCTAATCAACCAAGTTGGTGGGTGACACGTTACGGCAGCGCGCCATACACAAGTGATAATTTAGTTTTGTGGGGAGATTTGGCCGCCGGCGAAGATTGGGGAACTATTGATCCGGTAACCGGGCGTGGGGTTGTATTACCTAAATTTGTTCGTCCCGGGCTGTTAACTATATTACCAGTTGATAGTAGTGGTAATTTAGTATCACCATTAAATTCTATTGTTGGTAACTACGATGACAATTTATTTAGAAACCAATGGCAAGTGGGAGACATAGGACCAACTGAGTTTAGTTATCGTAGAAGCAGTTCATGGCCATTTGATTTGATGCGTATACTAGCATTAACTAAGCCTGCTGAGTTTTATAATTTAGGCGTAGATGTAGACAATTACAAATACAATACAGAATTTAATCAATATCTAGTCAATAATAGAAGCCATTTGGTGGTTGCTGATATTCCAATATATGGGACAGGTACTACTGCAACTAGTTATATTAATTGGATTGTTGACTTTGAAAAGCAAGTGGGTATTAATTCTACTACCAATATTTCTACTTTGTTGACTAATTTAGATGTTCGTTTAGTTTATCGTTTAGCCGGGTTTAGTGATAAAAACTTATTAAAATTTTATGTAGAAAAAAGTTCAGCAAATAGTAATAACAGTTCATTATTAATTCCTGATCAAAGTTATAGTGTATTATTGTACGACAATCAAGCATTTAATAGAATTGTATATAGTGGGGTAGTTATACAAATTGCAACAATAGATAATGATCCCTTAAAAGGAACATGTTTTAAAGTATTTGGCAATTCACAAACTAATGCATATTTTAAAATATTAGCACCTAGTTATGGTGGACAAACTGAAAAAATTAAAGTTGAGGGTGTTTCCGTTACGGTTGCAACTAATTATACTGACACTGTTGTAGTAGTTCCATACGGTACTACTTTTTATACTGTTCAAGAAGTTTCACAATTCTTAGCTAGTTATGGAAAATATTTAGAAAATCAAGGTGTTAAATTTGATCAAATAGAAAACGGAGTGCCGGTTGTTTGGACACAAATGGTTGCAGAATTTTTATACTGGTCACAAACTGGCTGGGAAGTAGGAAGTATAACTACATTGAATCCATCTGCTAATACGTTTACTATAGATAAAGATAGTTATATTGTCCAACCATTGACATTGAGACAATTAAATTTTGTATTAAATCAAAACTTATATCCAATACAATCAGTTGATTTAGCTGTAGTACGTAATGGCACGTTGTTTTCTGCTACCCCATTAAATCAAGGGGACACAATTGCATATGGTCAATTTAATATTAGTAATATTGAACACGGCATTGTCTTTGATAACGTAACCTTATTCAACGATATTATTTATAATCTAATTACTGGGTTGCGACAAAATAGAATATTTGTACGCGGAACTAAAACGGCTGATTGGAATGGAACCATGGATGCATATGGATTCATACTTAATCAGGATAATATTGTTGAATGGACTAAAGAAATAAAATATACTAAAGGTTCAATAGTAAAATACAAAAATAAATATTGGTCAGCATTAACAATTGTTCAGGCAAAAGAATTGTTTGATGAACGTGATTGGAAACAAACAGATTATAATCAAATACAAAAAGGTTTATTACCTAATAGTCAAACACGTTCATATGAAAGTACATTGTATTATGATATAAACAATGCTAACTTAGAAAATGATGCAGATTTATTATCATTCTCATTAATTGGATATCGTCCAAGAGATTATATGGCTTTAGCCGACCTTACTGATATTACACAAATTAATGTTTATCAAAACATGATTAAAGATAAAGGTACACTAAATGCAGCTAGCGCATTTAAGGGTGCAACATTAGCACAGGGTGGAATTGATTATGATTTATATGAAAATTGGGCAATCAAATCAGGTGAGTTTGGCGGTATATTAAACGATAATTTTGTTGAATTCCAATTAAAACAAAGTGAATTAACAGGCAATCCTGCAATTGTTGGATTAACCAATGGAGTTTATAATGAGGGAGTACAACAAGAAGTACCTATATACTCTATCACAAATTATGGTAGACCAATATCTAATGTTGATGTATTGCCCACAATAGAACCAACACAACCTTCAACATTGTTACCAACTGCCGGCTATGTTAATTTTAACGATGTTAAAATGGCTAGCTATTTCTATTCCGGATTATCTAATGCTATTAATTCAGTTGGAACTAGAATTCCAATCAATAAGTTCTACGTGCGTGATTATGCTTGGTTAGCAAATTACCTATCCGAGTGGAAAGTATTTACCCCTGCAAGTTTGGGTGCAGTTGTTAATGCAAAAAATAATTTAAACAACACTGTAACTATAACCTTTAGTCAAGCACATAATTTAAGTCGTTATGAATTGTTTGCTATTGTTAATTTTGATAATAATATTAATAATTATTATCTTGTGGCAGCAGTAGTAGATCCATTTAATGTTATTATTAATCTTTCATTAAATCCTAGTATTCGCAATGTTACAGGATTAGGCATTGGTTTTAGAATGCAAAATCAACGTGTAGCAACTGCACCCGAAATTGGTAATCTACCATTGTTAGATAACGAATTCAACAAACTTAAAGTTTGGGTAGATACAAACAATGATGGCAGCTGGGCTGTATTCCGTAAAAGTTTAAACTATCAGTATGATAAAGAAATACTAAATCAAAACAGCCAATCATTTGGTAGTGCAGTTGCATATACTACTGATATGGGGTATTTAATTGGTGATGCTGATGCAGGAGAAGTATATCGTTATAAATACGATCCAAACAGTAACTCATATCCATTGACTCAAACTATTAGTCATGGCGCATCATTTGGGGCCAATATTTCGTACACTGATGATTTCTTTGTTGTATCAGAACCAACTAGTTCTAAAAATGTTTATATATATCAATTAATAACAACATTATTAGTTAACCGTGTCGATTTATATCAGACCATAGCAGCACCCAGTGGTGTAACAAATTGGGGCAGCTCTACTGCATTGTCCGGAGATAAGAATTGGTTGTACATATCTGATGTAGATAACAATAGTGTACATGCTTATCGTAAATCAGTGCTGACTGGTTTTTATGAAGCATCACATATAATTGACGGTGATGTGTTGAGTCTAACCACATCGGGCGATGAATTTGGATATTCTATTGCTACTGACTATTATGGTGACAATTTAGTTATTGGAACCCCATTCAAGAATTATGATGTCGCAACAGAAAATTATGGATATACATATGTATTTGACAGAACGGTTCAAAACTTTGAATCACAATTTACCATACAACCATATGTTCCGTTGCAGTTTCAATTAGTATGGACTCCGATTACATTATCAACCACTGCTAATACCATATCAAGTAATGCAATTACATTGGGAAGTGTTTCAGGATTAAGCGGTGGCGCATCAGGAACACCTATAGTATTTACCGGCGCACCCTACGGCGGGATAGCAGCAAATACTGTTTACTATGTAAAATCAATAGTGGGATCTACGATTACATTGTCTTTAACTAGAAATGGAACCACAATAGCACTGACAAACAGCACAGGAATAATGACCGCAGTTGGACAAATATCACCACTGTATGTTTCTGTTAATGGAACTCTCATTAATGATAATACATATGCAGTTATTGATTCAACTTTAAATACTTACCGCACGACCGGTGATGCATTTATTAATGCAGGTGATATTATCAACGTAAGCGGTAACAATTTTGTATTAGCACAAACATTAGATAATGGCCAAACTCCAAGAGTTGGTGTTGAATTTGGCACAAGCGTAGATACCAACAAATTTGCAAATGAAATACTAGTTGGCGCTCCGTTTGAATTAAACAACAAGAATTATGAAGGTGCAGTACATAGATTTACGAATGGTGGAGAAAGCTATGGTATAATCATAGGGACTGAAGATTGTAACATCACTACTCCTAGAACAATATTATTAAATGGATATAGTATTACATTGCCAATTGGTAATGCAACAGATGTGTCACAAGCAATTGCATTGTCAAATATAACTAATATTACTGCATCTGCACTAGATGGTAAATTAGTTATAGAATTAATCAATATTGATATCAGTACTCCAAACAATAAATTATCATTAACTGCATTAGAAAATGTAACGTTTGCTGAATTAGGTATAAATGTCTTTACTGAAACACAAGTAGTAAATTGTCCTCACCCAACCGGTAGAACACAATTTGGTACAACAATTAAGTTTGATAAATCAAATTCAGGGTCATTCATTGCAAGCGCACCAGTTGGAGCAAGATTTGCTGCAACAACGTTTGACTTTACTGATGATGAGTTAGATAATGATACAGTATTTGATAACAATGCGACACAATGGGTTGACACATTCCGTAATGCTGGCGCTGTATATATGTTTGATTATTTGTCAACATATAACGAAAGTTTATCTGCCCCTGGCAAATTTGTATATGCTCAAAATACAAACGCACATGATTTAGATTATGGATCACAACCATACTATGGTACAGCATTAGATTTTAATAATAATCATGTTACAATTGGGACACCTAATTTTGCTCCAACTAGTAACGCAAACGACACAAATGGACAAGTAGTAACATATGTAAGTTTGAGTAGTGAGACAGACTGGGCAGTATTTAGAAGCACTTGTGAAGTGGTTGATGTTAATAGTTTAGGGCCAATACAATTGTTTAGTGCAAGCACTAATCAAACATTGGAGAATTTAGATTATTTTGATCCATGGCAGGGCAAATTATTAGGAGCAGTACAAGAAAACATAGATGTTATATCTAACGTTGATCCTGCAGGATACAACAGTCCAGGATATACGCAAGGCAATTTAGTATGGGGACCTGAGAAATTAGGTATGATCTGGTTTAACACAACTAACACTCGTTTTATGAATTATCATCAAAATGATATTAGTTATAATAGTCAATGGTGGGGTAGAGTATTTCCGGGTAGTGACGTTGCAATCTATTCATGGGTAGTAAGTAATGTTCCTCCTGCACAATACACTGGTCCAGGCGCAGCATTTAGTACTACTAACTATAGTGTCCAGGGTGTAATTAATGCTGAGGGATTAGTAGTTCCGGTATATTATTTCTGGGCAAGAAATACTAATACGGTGTTTACTCGCCGAGATAAAACATTAGCTGATACTACTTTGCAATTATATATTGCCAACCCGCAGGGAACTGGAATTAGTTATTTTGCTCCGTTGTTACCAAATGTATTTGCGCTATACAACTGTTTTGATTACATAAATGCAAATGATACAACATTGCATATTGGATATGCAACTGGCACCAATGACGATGTACCACATAGTCAATATAGTTTGATTAGAGCAAAATATGCTGATGATTTCTTGCCGGGATTACCTGGCACTGGGGCAGGATATCAATATTTGGGCGCAGTCGGTATAACAGAACCAGCTGGATTGTACAATCGAATGTTAGATAGTATGTGTGGTGTTGATAATTATGGAGCAATTATTCCTGATCCGTTCTTACCAAAATTAGTTCAAACTGGTGTATTAGCTAAACCAAGACAAGGCTTCTTCTACAATAGATTTGGTGCATTAAAAAATTATTTACAATTTGCTAATGAAGTATTAGCACAATATCCTATAACTGAAACAAGAAATGCAGCTTTATTATCCAAGGCAGGTATATTCTATGACACTAAAAATTATTGGAATTATATAAACTGGTGGGCAACAGGATACAACGATAACACCAAATCATTATTACAAGTTGCAATATATGCTGATTTGGCTACATTAAACGTAGCAGCAGGAACTATTGTTACGGTCGCATCAAACAGTGCAGGTAACAGTGAAACCTATATATACGATACTAATGGCACATGGACACGCATTGGATTAACAAATGGAACAATAGAGTTCAGTAGTTATCTTTGGGATTATCCTAGTGCTAGATTAGGATTTGGTGATAATTTCTTTGACACAAATTTATTTGATGAGTACCCAAGTGAAGAAACACGTAACATAGTTCGTGCATTGAATGAAGAAATTTATACCAATGAATTACTAATTTACAGAAATGAAAGTTTGATATTATTATTTGAATACATCCAAAGTGAAACTGTTGAGAATCAAAATTATTTACCATGGTTAAACAAAACTTCATTAATGGATGTTACTCACACTATTAGAGAATTACTACCATTAAAAGTATTCCGTTCTGATAATCAAGATTTCTTGGCTGGATATATTAATGAAGTTAAACCGTACCACGTAGTTATTAAAGAATTCTTATTCAAATATACTAAGACTGATATATTTGAGGGTGATATAACTGACTTTGATGTACCATCACAATACAATGCTAGATTGCAACAATTTATATCCCCTGAATTAGTATATGCTAATCAGAGCGGAGATAATCAATATCTACCAACTGACCCAATTTGGCAAACTGCTCCGTATAGTCAATGGTTTAATAATTATGGATTAAGTATTGGATATAGAGCAGGCAATGAAGTAGTAGGAGAAACCAATTATCCTATTACTGTATTAGAATATTATGTGACAACTAATTCTAATTCATTATATGTTAACAACATTAATGGATTCCCGGTAGTCGGAACAATAAGGATTGGGGAAGAAGAAATATTGTATAATTCAATAGATTTATCAACTAATCAATTATTGGGATTATCACGAGGATTTAATAACACTCCAACAAATGTACATTTGCCTGGAGAGCAAATATATATTGATTTGCCGGCCGTGGTTGTGTTAAATTCTGGTAGAGGATATACTGAACCACCTAGAATTACTGCATATATTGACACAACTATTTATCCTGCACCAAGAGTCGCTGCCATACTAGAGCCAATAATGAGCATAGATTCAGTTATTGGAGTAACTGTTATCAATCCGGGTGAAGGATATGCTGTATTACCAAAAATTGAAATTGCACCTGCATTTACAATCAATTTTGATAGCACCGGGGTTAATATTGACAATAGCACTATTCAATTGGATGCTCCATTATTACAAACTGGTGATTTAGTGATATATAATCCAGTCGCCGGGTCGACCCCTGTTGGCGGATTAATTGCAGGGCAAAAATATTATGTTGGTGTATTAGAAACTACTCCATCGACTGTGGTTGCATTATATACCACATATTTTACTTTATTGAATAATCATGACCGTGTCACGTTAACTAGCCGCGGGACGGGCAATCAAAAATTTGACTCAGGTGCATTTGCATCATGTATAACAAGTTCTGTGCCAACTAGAGAAAATAATATAACCTTAAAATATGATAGAACATCATACACTTCTCAAGTAACTGATTGGGCGCCGGCTGGGTACTATGGATCTTTTTATGCAGGATCATTTAATAATAGTATTCGTGCAGCATCCTCATCTTTAACATTAGAAAGTTCAGCCCCAACAATTAGTTCAATATTAGCTAGTGCGCAGGGTATTGGTTTTTCAATATTATATGTAGAAAATGACCAGACATTAACCTGGTCATCAAGAACAAGAAATACTATTCAAACATACGGCCCTGCTACTTCTTATCCAAATGCAATAAGAATTAATCCAAGTACAGGCGGATCATCGGTAGATGAATTGTTAGGTTCCACATTAGGATTCTACATTGGCATGCCGGTAAAATTCATTGGAGCAATTCCTGCAGGTAGCCCAATTGTTTCGTCCACTCCAGACGGAGTTACCCCGCCCTCTACTACAATATATTATGTTAAGTCATTAATTAAATTACCAAACCCAACTACTAGTATATTAGAAGATACTGGCTTCACTGTATCTGCTACCGTTGATGCCAATGGCATCCCGGGTTCTACGTTAGTATTAAATACTGCTACTGTTAGTGTAGCCGGGCTTACATTATATGTGGGTGAATTAACTAATACTGCAATAATGACTATTAATTATTCTGGTATTAGAACAGCTACTGCAACTACTAGTACAACAAATGTCATAACAGTTCCATTAAATGCTATTGGACAATCCGGAACAAATGCATTCTATCAAGGTCTTCCTATATTCTTCACAGGGAATGTGTTTGGTGGAATCATAGAAAACGAGAATTATTATGTAACCACTGTAATTGACTTACAACATTTTACAATGTCTACTAGTGACAATCCCTTAATATTAACTGCAACTGCAACAAGTGCATCTGGATATAAAGTAACCTGCAATAACACAACAGAATTATCAATAAATGAACCAATTATATTTACTGGAACTACATTTGGTAACATAGTTGCAGGAACTAGATATTATGTAAGAGAAATATTTAACGGAACAACATTTTCTATTTCAACTTCTATAAATGGAAGTGCTGTGATTTTAACAAATGATACAGGTGAATGTGCAATTACAAGTCAAGTTGATACAGTACAATTAACAACTGATTCCGGATCAATGACATTGAATATGGGTTTACCAGTGAGTCCGGGACAAGTAAATGGCCAACAATTCAAATTGTATAAAACATCCGGCGAAAAAATTGGGGTAGCTGGAACTGTTTCTAGTTTAATAGAAAGAGATATTACTGCAACATTAGCTACAGTTAATAGAGCATGTTTAACTACACAGAGCGGTGGAGCAACTAATGTCTATGCTAGTATGCAATTTGACGTGGCTAGTAATATAGGCGGATTGACAACCTCAGGTGGACCATATACAGTTACTAGTGCCGGTACAACTACAATAACTGTTACTAATACTAGCACTAGTGGAAATTGGTTAACATTACCGGTTGGATCAAATACAAACACTACTGATGTGTTGTATATAGGCATGCCATTGTATTTCTCAGGAACATCATTGGGAGGATTATCATTAGATACCTTATATTATGTACATTCAATCGATGGCAGCCCTCCTGCAGGTACAGGTAGATTTACTGTTGCAACTACAATAGATAGCATATCTCCAGCGCAGGTCATAACTTCTAATGGTGAAATGACAGGAACCGGAGATCAATATGTAACTGTAGCAAATACATTATCTAATGCTAATCCTGCAAAAGTTGTAATATTAACACAACATGTAGGAACTACGCCAACATTTAATGTAAATTATGTATTAGGCGGATATCAAGCTACAGTTAATAATGCCGGATCTGGATATGCTGTTACTAATGTTATAACTATTCCCGGAACATTATTAGGCGGCACAACCACGCTAAATGATTTATCATTACAAGTATCATCAGTTAATTCCTCGGGAGGAATTTTAACTACTACTGCATTCGGTACCCCGCCCGGAGCGACTGAACAATACTATGTTAAAGTTTACTCAGCCAATCAATTAGCATTATATTCAACTCCTAATCTAACTGTTCCTGTTAGTGGATTAAACTTTCCTTATACTGGAATAACCACAACTACTTCTACAATCGCAACTGCATCTAATAATAGATTTACCGTTGGTAGTTCTGCTAGTTTTAATTTAAATGATCCTGTGGTGTTTACAGGAACCGTATTTGGTGGGGTAACATTGGGTGAAACATATTACATCTTAACTAAACCAACATCAACTACAGTTACTATTTCTACTGTAGTAGCCGGGACTGAATTTGACATTACAACCAATGCCTCTGGCTCAATGACAATGGCTAAAACAGGTGATTTTGCATTATTGCCAGAACCATTCTTCTTTGATCCATCTATCGTAAAATACAATAATCGTTTATATCAATGTATCATCAGTAACAATGACCAGGACTTTATATTTGGCAAATGGGAATTGTTGCAAGCCGGTGATAATATGTTAAATGCATTGGATAGAATTGTTGGATACTACCAACCCACTGCTAACATGCCTGGGGTAGATTTAACTCAACTTGTTAATGGTATTACTTATCCCAACGCAACTTATTTAGGTAATCCGTTTGCGCCAGCAAATGAATTCTCACTTGACACAATATTAACTAATAGACCTTTCTATGCGACTGGACTAGACTTAAAGGCAGTTGTTTGGAACGGTACTACTTATATAAGTGCATCTGACACCAATGCTTATTCTTCAATTAACACAAGTGCAAATAGTGAAACATGGGCTATTACACAATTAACAAACTCAACCATTAATGTTACTGATATGTTGTTTAATGGGTTATTTTATATAATGACTTGTAACAATAGTGCTACTCCATTGTTAACTAGTACAGATGGAATAAACTGGAGTACTATTACTTCATATACCCCATACGGAATAACAGGTACAACAATCCCATTATCATTGAATGGGGTTGTCTATAAGAGTGGATTCCCTTATGTCTCGGTGGGAAATACTATTCTTATTTCTACAGATGTAATAAATCTAAAAGACTGGATAGAAGTTTATAGATTGCCAACTACAGCTACATTTAACGGCAATCCAGTTTCAGTGACCAATGTTCTTAACGGTGTTACTTATGCAAATACAACTGGCTACACTGGTTTTGTTGCAGTTGGATTAGGCCAAACTCCATCGGGATCTAATTTAGTTAACGTAGCATTAATATATAATAGCGTTGATGGAGTTACATGGAATCAAGTTAACTTCACTGCTACTTCATATGGATTTAATTCAATTGCATCCAATGGACAAACAATAGCTGCTGTTGGTGATCATGGAATTATTTATACAAGTACCAATACCAATACCTGGTTTGCACAAACATCAGGTACAACACGTAATCTAACTAATATCATTTGGGATAGTGTTAACAATGTATTTGTTGCTATAGGAGAACATGGCGTAATTTTAACTTCTGACATATTTGGTATCACATGGACCTCACGCACATCAGGTACTACTGCGACATTAGAAAGTACAGTTTGGAATAATGATAGTAGTGAATATGTTATAGTAGGATTAAACAATACTGTATTAAGAAGCACCAATCTAACAACCTGGACAAAATCATCTAATTTTGTTACTCCGGAAGCAGCATACACAGTACAGGGGGATGCATTTACAGCAGGATATGGCCCTGAAGAAATGGTGCCCGGTATAGTAGCTGACACCATCACAATGATTACTAATACTCGCCCGGGATCAAACTGGGATGAAACCATCTATCAACACGTTGGTTACGGGGTAGTTTCATTAGAGTTAATACCAACAGCAGGTGACCAAACTGAATATAGTTTTGCTAACGCATCAATTATCCCAATACAAATAAGCGTATTTGTAATTGATGGTGCAACTGGATTAAGCACTACTTTATACGATGGTATTGATTATTCAGTAGATTGGATTAATAAAATAGTAATATTGAATAATCCTATTGATTTTTCTCCAATCAATGATAAATTGCGTATTGACGTTTATGAGACTGGTAACGGAGATCAATTGGTCAAAGCCAATACGGATACTGATCCAATTAGATTAAATTCAACCACTGGGTTCCATGAAATTTATGTTGATGCAAATTATACTGCTGACATATTCCAAGGATCAGGGGTAATTAGACCTGCAACAGAACCATTAAGTGCAGTTGCAACGTTAACTAATGGAACTAATGATTCAATCACTTGTGATAATGTTCTAAACTTTGTATTAAATGGCCCAATAACATTCTCTGGTGCAGTATTTGGAAACATTGTAGAAGATCAGGTTTACTATGTTAAATCTATCAGTGGCGTAACAAATAGAATAACCATATCACTAACAGTTAATGGGGAAACCTTTGCTTTATCTGATGCTGCAGGATACATGACTGCTATTATTAGTGTTGGTACAGGGGTTGTATGGACTCCCCCTGCTATGTATCACAATGGCACTCCGCTTACACTGGGTACCAGTAGTGTAGTTACACGAACAAAATCAAGCACAAATAGTATTACAACTAGTTCAACTGGTAGTTTAGTTCCAAATCAATCTATTGTGTTTAGCGACACAATGTTTGGTAATGTTATTGTGCCAGATCAAATTTATTATGTAAAATCAATATATGATTATAATGAGTTTACTATTTCTGAAACTCCGGGCGGAGATGTATTAGCATTAACTGATGCAACCGGAGGCGCAATATTCATTAGTAATGATTATGCAATTGGATTAGCTGATAACGGTATTACTGCTGCTATATTACTTGCAGCAGATTATGATAACACAGTAGATTACCTATCATATACATTGATGGGCGAGACATTGCCTGTACAGTATGGTTATACATTGCCGATAGTAGAAATATTTTTAGGTAACGGCATAGCAGCATCATTCACCTTAACTAGTTACACGGGGGGCGACAATCCAACTAATGCAATTGTAGAAATTAATGGAGTTAGACAGAATAATTCAGCATATACTATAAATTCTGTTAACAATACTATACTATTCAATAGTCCTCCTGCAAATGGATCTACTGTTGCAGTAACCTCATATAACTTAACTGAACGTCAATATTTGAATACTCAATATAATATTACCGGGTCTGGGGTAGGTACCGCAAGTATTACAGTAAGTAACACTACTAATTTAGTAAGTGCGTATGATCAAAATACTCCTACTGTTGCAACATATGATGAAAATAGTCCTGCGGTAGTGTTATACGATCAAACGTTAAATTACTTAACATTAGCATCGGGTACAACTAGTGGATTAGTTGTTAATAGTGCTATTGAATTTCAAAATGTTATTGGTGGAATAGTTGCTGGGCAAACATATTATATAACACAGATATTAAACTCTACTGACTTTGTTATCTCTACACAAGTAGGTGGACTACCGTTTGAAGTCACTACAGATAGTGGATCAATGACCAGTATTGTTAACGGATTAACAGTTTCCAACATTGTTGGAATAGATAATGCTATCAGTAACCCGGTTAAAATAAGCGTATCAGGAACAGTCGATGCTAATAATTCAGTAATATGTAACACCACTGGTAGTTTAGTTGTGGGACAAGATATTATATTTAAATCGGCTGTGTTTACGGTTAATGCATCACTAGTTGGTGGATATCAATATGAGATTATTACATTGGGTAACACAACACAACTACAATGGAATACGGCTGCCGGTACAACTGGTGTTGATTATGCAGTGGGTGATGTATTTACTGCATTGGCAACTGGCGCCGGGGTAGGTACAGGAACAGTATTACTTTCAAACTTGGGCGGTATTGATACTCTTGGTCAAGTATATTTTGTTAGAGCAATTTTAGATGGTACTCATTTTACTATAGAAGATCAATATGGTGCGTTAGTTAACCTTACTAATACATCTGGCAATGATTTATATGCATTCAGTGGTGGTTTAGTAGCAGTAAGAATTATTACTGGCATTGACCACAACTTATCAGAAAATGCATTTATTCGAATCGACGGGGTGCGCGGATCAATACAACTAAACAATAATACATATTATGCTAAAATAATAAGCAATACTGAATTTGATTTATATACTCAACCGTACAATCCAGCCTACGGGGCAACTAATTATCCGGTTACCGATGTATCTGCATATACATCAGGTGGTTATGCCTGGTTAGATCAGTTGTTTACTATAGCTAATACTTCAACTATTGGAACTACTAGTTCTAATAATAGAATTGCTGTTAAAGATGCTACACAACTAATACACGGAACTCCTGTATACTTTACTAAATTTGGTGTAACACAAGATGAAAATATATTGGGTAATATATTAGCACAACATGAATATTATGTTTATAAAGCTACTCCTGCAACAGTTGCTGGCAATTTTGTTGTTGGATACAAATATCAAATTACAAGTTTGGGAAATACCGATTGGAACATCGCAGCAGGTACTTCAGGGTTAACGTATCAGATTGGTGATATTTTTACTGCCGCAGCGTCAGGATCAGGAACAGGTATCGCTAATAGTTTACAAGAATTTACTATAAGCGAAACTCGTTATCCAGATGAGTCTGAATTTGTATTAGCATCTGCAACTGGTGTTGTTAATGTTTCGCAATTCCAACAAATTAATGTTGATAGATTGTGGGTAACTATTAACGGATTGCGTGTTCCGTCGTCGGCGTTAAAGTTAAACGAATATAACAACTTAAGTATTTTGTCAACTATTCAGACCGGCGATGTAGTAATTATAACCAGTATGATGCCAACAGCTACTCCTAACGAAGAAACTTATTTGTTAAATGTAACTACAACTAATCAACCATCTGTTTATAGAGCAAATACTCAAACTAGAACTTGGTTAACACAGGCATTAGAATACAGCGACACCATGATTCATTTAAATGATGTATCAAGAGTTACTGATACTGTTGTGCAAGAGGTAACTTGCCCGTCGACTGTCGATGGTGTATACAACATTGGGTTAACTTCTAATAAAAACGTAATCTGTCATATTACTGTTTACAATAATACAACTTCAATTGAAGTTAGTTCTGCAAATTATTCAATAATTATTGAAGATACTGCTCCAATATTACAAATTTCTGCCCAAGTAGCAACGGGAGATTCATTGACAATTACCTCAGTTGAGGGTAGATTGTTGTATATTAATGGCGAGCAAATTGGATTTAGAGAATGCAATTTAGCTGACAATACTGTCAGTGGATTAGAGCGTGGAACAAATGGCACTGGAACACCAAGATATATCCCGGTTTATAGTGAAGTATTTGGGTTAATACCCAACAATCGTATGACAGATATATTGTATTCTCAGGGATGGAATTCTTATGTCTACAATCCAATTCAGGGAGATCCACTACAGATTAGCGATACGTTTGGTGCAAGTTTCTTAAGAACGGATAGAACTTAAAGATAAATAAATATATGAACGAAAAAATGGAAGAAAACAAACAGCAACCTGTACAGGAGAAAAAGCCCAACGAACAAGTAGGGTTTTACTTTTCGTCTGGAATAAAGATAACCGACCCAAATACCAAAGAAGTATTGGTTCAAATGCGAGGCGATAACTAAATGTCAGTAATAACACTATCATATAAAGTAGAAGGATTTATCAAAATATACGACCCCAACAATGGGGAAATATTTGTAGACAAAAAAAATGCTATAAATTATGAGACCATGTCTGAGGCCATTGCTGACACATTAAGCAGTCGCGGGTACGGAGAAATCTATGAAATGGCGTTTGGGAATGGCGGAGCAAGTGTTTCCGAGACTGGAGTTATCACTTATTTGCCTCCGAACGTGACTGGGCAAAATGCAGCACTATACAATCAAACTTACGCTAAAATCGTAGATGATACAAGTGTTTTTAACTTGGATCCTACACGTAACAAGATGACGGTTACTCATACTACGGGCAAGTATTATACTGATATTTTAGTACAATGTTTGCTAGATTACGGCGAGCCTTCTGGACAAGCAGCATTCGATAATAGCACACAAACCAATAGTGCTTACATATTTGATGAATTAGGGTTGCTTGCTAATTATGGTACAGATAGTTCAGGCGCAACTATCACTAGATTATTGACCCATGTGATTTTTCACCCGGTTCAAAAGAGTTTAAACAGACAGATTCAAATTGATTATACTGTCAGAATACAGAGTTTAACGAACTTGGTAACAATTTAAGATAAATAACAGATATCGGAGTAATTTCAAAATGGCATACACAATTTATAAGAGCAATGGTCAAGTATTAACAACCATTGCTGACGGTACGGTGAACGTCAGCGCCACCCCACTTGGACTTCCCGGCAGAAATTTTGCTGGATATGGCAACATATTAGACACTAACTTTGTTCACGTACTAGAAAATTTTGCTGCTAACACGCCCCCGGCCAACGCACTGCAAGGTCAATTATGGTATAATACAAATGCTAATACATTGTGCGTTTGCCCGGCAGACGGCACATCAAATGCAAATTCATGGATTACTTTAGCACAATCAGGTAGCGGTGGTACAACAACATTTGGAACAGTTAATGTTACTGGAACATTAACAGCAGGAAATATTACAACAGGCGGAACAATAACAGGAGTTAACGGAGTATTCACTAACATATCAATAAGTGCAAATGCTAATATAGCAACCGGGAATCTTACAACCGGCAATATTGGAACATTAAACACTACTACTATAACAACTGGAAGTGCAACAACAACAGGTAATTTGACAGGAACTTGGACTGTAACAGGTGGCGGCACAGCTAATAGTATTGGCGGTACAGGTTTATTAATACAGGGCGGTAACTTACAAGTTGGTTACGGTAATACAATATCCCCGGGCGTAGGTATTAAAACAGATAATTACTACTATGCAAATGGTGCTGTAGTTAGTTTTGCTGGTACTTATAACAACGGTAATGTGTATGATTATTTGACTGGCTCTAATAGTATTACACGCTTTAGTGGAACATTGGGTAACGCAGCAGCTCCTATATCAAGTATTACTACTGCAAATATCACGACTGGTGCAAACACTACCGCAGGATCAATAACTGGTAATTGGTCATTAACTTCTGGGTCAAGACTTAATGCAACATACGCTGACTTAGCAGAACGCTTTGCAGCAGATGCATACTATGATGCAGGTACCGTAGTTGAATTAGGCGGTGACAAAGAAATTACTAGCGTTAAGTACGAATTAAGTGATGATATCTTTGGTGTTATCTCTGATACAGCAGCTTATTTGATGAATTCAGGTGCCGGCGACAATACAACTCACCCACCAGTAGCA
>Ga0007792_10000187_pt1 | contig 22317 bp, 19 predicted proteins | sample CryBogmetaGMA6M_FD_60371 | JGI IMG/M metagenome (GOLD analysis project Ga0007792, IMG submission 60371) | Freshwater microbial communities from Crystal Bog, Wisconsin, USA - MA6M | ecosystem: Environmental > Aquatic > Freshwater > Lake | place: Crystal Bog, Wisconsin, USA | collected 2009-07-06
GCCTTTCGTTATGCTTCGGAAACATGGATGCAGTCAAACAACATGATACGTGTGACCCGCAACGGAGAAGTGTTACCCATTTTTTACCGTTTTCGGTCTCATTAACTCACTGGTATGGCAGGCATGACTTGTCAAGAGGCCGAATCCATCCTCGTCCTTATGACGTCATTGACAGGAGAATTGTACAAATAGTCCTTGGAATTCTTCATTTCATTCTTACCGTAATTATTGGATATTACGTTCCGCAATATGAGCTATTGATGGTTTCGAATGATTTTTCAAAATTAGAAATACACAATTCTGAGCCAAGGAGGTTGTGATGAAGCAGGCGGTCATGGGCGGGCCGGGCGGTGCAGGTGTTGAAAAGGTAAGTGATCCCCGGATCGCCGACAACTACGCGAAGGTAAAGGTTTTTTCGGCACCGCTTTGCACCGAGTTCAAGCATCGGGCGCGCGAGAAAAGCGGGGGCTTTGGTCACGAGGCAGCGGGTGAGGTGGTGGAGATTGGGCCGAAGGTGCGCTCGGTAGCGGTCGGAGACCGGGTCGTAGTCATGCCTCAGAATGCATGCGGGATCTGCCCCCTCTGCACATCGGGTGAGCATATTTATTGTCAGTCGGGACGCAAGCCGCTCAAGATATGCGGCTCCGAAACAGGCTGTGACACCGTTGCCCAGTACGTCATTCAACAGGACTGGCTGCTGGTGAAGATCCCGGACGGCATACCCTATGACCATGCATCCATGGCTTGTTGCGGCTTTGGTCCGGCCTTCAACGCCATGCAGTCCATGGAAGTAACGGCAGGTGATACCGTGCTGGTATCAGGGCTTGGCCCGGTGGGGCTAGGCGCCGTGACCGTTGCCCTGTATCGCGGCGCACGGGTTCTCGGGCTTGATCCCAATGCATACCGTCGCGATTTGGCCAAGCAACTCGGAGCCGACGCGGTCTTCAACCCCCTTGACGAGGACATCAAGCAGCAGGTGTTGGCCGCCACGAAGGGACTTGGTCCGGACAAGTCGGTGGACAGCACCGGAGTTCAGTCTTCAGTCCAGCTTCTTTTGGCCGTCGCGCGACGGCGTGGCCGGGTCGCCCTGATCCAAAGCGTGGATTCGATCTCGACGCAACCGGTGGTCTGGAAGGGCTTGCGTCTTTACGGATGCTGGCACTGGAATCATCTAAACGACACCGAACGGATGATGCATACAATTGCCGGCTCGGCAGAACGGATTGACAAAATGATCACGCATCGCTTCCCGATGGAGAAGCTGAGCGAGGCGTTCGATCTCCAGGTGTCCGGTCAATGCGGCAAAGTGATCATCCACCCATGGGAGGCATAATGAAGACAGTTGCGATTACAGGTAAGCAGAGTTGTAAAATCGTCGAGAAGCCGGCGCCCAGGGCCAAAGATGACTATGTCGTGGTGAAAATCCATGCGGCACCTTTATGCACGGAATACACCGATTACCGCGATGGCTGCACGCGGGCGGAATTCAAGCGCGGCGATGAGTCGCCGGATTGTCTCGGCCACGAAGCGGCGGGCGAGGTGGTCGAAGTTGCCCAACCCGGAAGGGTCAAGGTTGGTGATCGCGTGGTGGTGATGCCGGGGTTCTGGTGCGGAAAATGCCGCTTCTGCCTGTCGGGTGAATATATCCATTGCCAGAATCCGCCGAACCCCCTTACACAATGCGGATGCGAGGCGGGAGCCGCCGCGTATGCGGAGTATTGCCTCAAGCAGGACTGGCTGCTGCTGCCAATTCCGGACGGGATGTCTTATGACCATGCGGCCATGGCTTGCTGCGGACTGGGGCCTGCGTTCAATTCCATGCAGACGATGGAGGTGAGCGGACACGACACGGTGCTCGTCGCAGGCACGGGACCGGTTGGACTTGGCGCGGTCATCTGCGCCACTTACCGCGGCGCACAGGTGATCTGCCTGGGACGCAATCCCTATCGCACAAAACTCGCACTGAAACTGGGCGCTGAGGCGGTGCTGGATCCCCAGGATAAGGACGTTAAACAACAGATTCTTGATCTGACAGGCGGGGAAGGCGCGTCCAAGTCGGTTGAAACCACGGGACACCTCCTCTATATGGATGTGGTGATGAAGGCCACCCGGCGCATGGGACAAGTCGCTATTGTAGGCGAGGGCGGCGAATATCCTCTGCATATCAGTGACGGAATGATTCGCACCGGTCTTCAACTCCACGGCATCTGGCATTGGAATCTTGGCGATGCTCCGGACATGATGCGCATGATTGGCCGCGTGGGCGGCAAGCTTGACACGGTGATAACCCACCACTTCCCACTGGAACAGATTGAGAAAGCCTGGCAATTGCAGCTGACCGGGCAGTGCGGCAAAGTCATCATTAACCCCTAACGGATCGAACACAGGAGAGCAGCCATGCGCAAGGAAGAACAATGGGTAACGGTAAAAGGAACGGAAGGGCCGGGCAAAGGCAAGCACATCGTCTTCATCAGCGGTGACGAGGAATATCGCTCCGAAGAAGCGTTGCCCATGTTGGCGCAGGTAATGGCGAAGCATCACGGGTTCACGTGCACCGTGTTGTTCGCAGTGGATCCGAAAACCGGATTCGTAACGCCTAATGAGCAGACCAACATCCCGGGAATGCACCACCTTGAGACAGCGGACATGATTGTCATGCTGATCCGTTTCCGCGAGTTACCGGATAAAGACATGAAGTTTTTCATCGACTATACGTTCTCCGGCAAACCGATCCTTGCGCTTCGCACGGCTACGCATGCGTTCCAGTACACGAGAAACCCGGGTAGTCCTTATGCGAAATACACGTGCGACAACAAGGACAAGGGATATGAGGGCGGCTTCGGGCGCCAGGTGCTTGGTGATACCTGGGTGGCGCATCATGGGCATCATGCCCATGAAAGCACACGGGCGGTGCCCCATGCGTCGCTGGCGGGGCATCCTATCCTCAAGAGCGTCGGCACAATCTGGGGGCCAACCGATGTCTACGAGGTTCATCCGCCAAGTGATGTCGAGATTCTTCTGGACGGTCATGTCCTGACAGGCATGGACCCCAAGGATCCGGAGAAGCCAAACACGCCCACCATGCCGGTAGCGTGGATAAGGCAGCCTAATCCGAAGACCGGAACGGGACGGATCATGTGTTCGACCATCGGGGCTGCAGTTGACCTGAAGGATGCGTCACTGAGGCGTTTGATGGTGAACGGCATCTACTGGTGTATGGGCATGGAGTCGGCCATATCCACGGAACGCAGAGTTGATCCTGTGGGCGCATACAATCCGTCGTACTATGGTTTCAGCAATATATCCACCGGCAAACGGCCGCAGGAGTTCTTTGCGGAGTAGCCCGCCCTTACTTCAGCAGTGCCTTGAACTTCTTATAGGCATCGTTCCAGCGGGTGAGGTCCTGAGGCTTGTACTCCCTGATGGGAAACGCCTCACGAATTAAGGGGATGGCATCACGCATGGTCTTGATCACGCCCAACCCCATCGCCTGCACCATGCAGTTCCCGATCGCAGTGGCTTCTTCGGGACCAGCCATCACCGGCAAGCCGACGGCGTCAGCCGTATACTGGTTGAGCATGGTGTTCTTCGACCCTCCACCGACAATATGGACAACCCGGTTCGGCTTGCCCGAAACCTTCGTCAGCAGCTCGTTCACATACCGGTACTTCAGGGCCAGGCTCTCATACACCACGCGCAGATAGGTGCCGCGATCCACGGGAACGGGCTGGCCTGTTTTCTGACAGTACTCGGCAATGGCCTTTTGCATATCCTGCGGGTTGTAGAAACTTTTGTCATCGGGGTCCACAAACGCCGTGAAGGACGGTGCCTCGCGGGTCCAGCGGTCCATCTCCGACCATTTGACCTCGCTGCCGTCGGTGTGCTGCCATATCCGCTTGAGTTCCTGGACGAGCCAGCTCCCCATGCAGTTCTTGAGGAGGCGCACGTTCCCGATCCCGCCCTCGTTGCTGAAGTTGTGGCTCATCGCCTCCTTCGAGGTGTTTGCCTGCGGGATCAGTTTCCCGACCAGGGACCAGGTGCCGGAACTGATGATCAGGGCCTCATCCGGATTATCCACGGGGGCGGCAGCAAACGCACTGGCCGTATCATGCCCGCCCACGGCAATCAGCCGCGCGCGATTCAGCCCGACCAGCGTTGCCAGTTCAGCGTGCAGTTCCCCCACCACGCTCCCGGGCTCGACAATCGGGGGCATCACCGAAGCCGGGATCTTGAGCTTCTTCAGGATCTCCGCGCTCCACGTTTTGGTGTGCGCATCCATCAACTGCGTGACGCTGGCGAATGTCGAGTCCACCGACCTGGCCCCGCCGAGGTAGTAGTAAAACAACGCCGGTGCCGGGAGGTAGAAACAGCCGGGCTTCAGCGTGTTCTTGCGGTTCAGCATGAACCAGTAGAGCTGGTTGCTGACGTTGAACGGCTGGAAATGAATGCCGGTGAGGGCATACGCCTTCTTGGCACCGACCTTGGTCCGCACCTTGTCGACCATGTCATCCAACCGGTGGTCGCGATAGGCGTACATCTTGCCCATCGCGTCCCCGTCGGCGGTGAAGAACTGTCCGTCGGCGCCCCAGGTGTCAATGCCGATCCCGTCCAGCTTGTCCGAGACCGTGCGGCGGAATTCCCGCAGCCCCTTCACCAGGTTCTGGTAAAGCAGCACATCATCCCAGTAGGCCCGCTCCGACACCGTCCCGGTCGAGTCGGCAACGTAGAAGGGCACCGACTCATGCGCGAAGCGATGCACCTCGTTCAGGCGGAAGGTCCCGTTTTCATACACCCCCGCAAAACACTTCCCCCCCGACGCCCCGAAATCACCTGCAAAAACCCGGACAGTAGTCATGTGATAGCTCCTTGCATTACTCGTAATCGTAATCTTAATCATAATCGTAATCTCCTCTTAACCTCAAGGCTGATTAAGATTATGATTACGATTATGAATATCTTTATACTCCCTCAGTGCTCCGGCGCATCTGGTCCTTGTTGCTGCAGTCACGGCTGACTGTGTAGCCCTTCAGCGGCTGGATATGCTCATGTACCGCATCAATGATGTCGCACTCAAACGGGAAGAAGGCATCCTCCACCTCATCCTGCGGGGTGATCCAGTTACGGGCGCCCACCACGACCGGCGGGGCATCCAGCTCGTCAAAGGCGAACTGGCTGATCTTGTTCGCCATGGTATGCAGGAAGCTCCCGCGCTCGCAGGCGTCGCTTGCCAGCAGGATGCGCCGCGTCTTCTTCACCGACTCGACCACCTTCGCGTAGTTGAACGGAACCACCGAGCGGGCGTCAATCACCTCGACCGACATCCCGAACTTCTCCTCCAGCGTCTTCGCGGCCTCCAGGGCCCGGTAGAGCGTGGCGCCGATCGTCAGGATGGTAAGGTCCTTGCCGGCCTTCTTCACATCCGGTTCACCAAAGGGAATCTCGTAATAGTCCGTCGGCACGCCACCCGGATGGAACTCCTCGGGGATGTCATAAATGCGCTGGCTCTCGAAGAAGATCACCGGATCCGTGCCGACCAGGGCCGAGTTCATCAGCCCCTTCGCATCATACGGCGTCGCGGGGAACGCAATCTTGAGGCCGGGAATGTGCGCCACCAGCGCCACCCAGTCCTGGCTGTGCTGGGCGCCATACTTGGAGCCCACGGAAACGCGCACCGTGACGGGCATCTTGAGGACTCCGCCGGACATGGACTGCCACTTGGAGAGCTGGTTGAACAGCTCGTCACCCGCGCGGCCCATGAAGTCGCAGTACATCAGTTCCACCAGCGCACGGCCGCCTTCCAGGCCGTAGCCGACGGCCGTCCCGACAATCGCGGCTTCCGCGATCGGCGAGTTGAACAACCGGTGGTAGGGCAGCGCCTCGGTGAGGCCGCGGTAGACAGCGAACGCGCCACCCCAATCGCGGTTTTCCTCGCCGTACGCCACCAGCGTCGGGTCGGTATAGAAGCGATGGATGATCGCCTCGAACAGGGCGTCGCGGAACACCACGCAACGGCTCTTGGGATGACGGGTACCGTTGGAGTCAAAAGCCGAACGGCTGCGCCCGGCCAGCTGCTTGATGCGGGGATTCGCCTCGAGGGGCATCAGGGTGTCGGGCTTCTCATCCGACATCTTTTCCACGCGCTGGTTGGAGAACATGGTCGACTCCAGCAAGCTGCCCTTTTTCTTCAGGTCAGCGCGGGGAGAAATGGTCAGATCAACCGCCTTCTGGTAGGCCTTGAAGATCAGGGCGTCAATCTGCTCCTGCATCGTCTTGATGTCGCCCTCGGTGGCCACCTTGGCCTTCACCAGCTGGTCGGCAAAGGTGACCAGCGGATCCACCTGCTGCCACGCCTCGATTTCCGACTTGTCGCGGTACGAACTGGCGTCGGACGGGGAATGGCCGCTGTAGCGGTAGGTGATGGTGTCGAGCAGGACCGGGCCATCGCCGCGGGCCAGGATCTCCTTCTTGCGGCGGATGGCGTCGATCACAGCCAGGGGATTGAAGCCGTCAACGCGCTCGGCGTGGAGCTGGTCCGGACGGATCCCGGCGCCGAGGCGGGCGAGGACCTTGAAGCCCATCGTTTCGCCGACCGGCTGGCCACCCATGCCGTAGAAGTTGTTGAAGAAGTTCATGATCAGCGGCAGACCGCCGCGATGGGCGCCATCCCACAATTCCTTGAACTGGTCCATCGTTGCAAAACATAGCCCCTCCCAAACCGGGCCGCAGGCGGCGGACGCGTCGCCGATGTTGCACACCACCATGCCGGGGCGGCGGTTGACCTTTTTGAAGAGTGCCGCGCCCACTGAAATGTCGCCCGACCCGCCCACGATGGCGTTGTTGGGATACACGCCAAACGGCGTAAAGAAGGCGTGCATCGAGCCACCCATGCCGCGGTTGAACCCGGCATCGCGGCCGAAAATCTCGGCCAGGGCCCCGTAGAGGAGGAAGTCGATCGCCAGCTCCTTCACGCTGCCATTGAAGCCCTTCTCCACCACGCGGAGACAGGCACCATCAAAAAAGGTCCTCATGATCTTCATCAGCGTCTCGTCGTCGAGCTTCTGAATCGCCGAAAGGCTCTTCGCCAGAATCTCGCCGTGGCTGCGATGACTGCCATAAATGTGGTCGTCCACATCCAGCAGGTACGCCTGCCCCACCGCCGCGGACTCCTGTCCGATGGAAAGATGGGCGGGCCCGCGGTGGTTGTAGGCAATTCCCTTGTAGGCACCTTGCAGCTTGACCTCGTTCAACATCGTCTCAAAGCCGCGGATGATGACCATGTCACGTTGGATGCGCTTGAGTTCGTCTTTCCCGAACTGCTTCACTTCATCCTTGACGGTCTTGTTGTACTGGTTCACCGGGATCGGCTGAAACTCAACAAACCCCGCCCGGCGCACATCGCCCGGCAATATCATCTGATGTTTAGGCATAGCTCTTCTTTCTCTTTGTTATTCTGGACTTTGAATTCCGGATTCTGAATTTCCTCTTTGCAGTTCCGGTGTCACCAACGACACCTTCTTTTCCTTCAAAAACTCCTGCCAGTCAGGCGTCGGGGCCTGATCCGTTACAACCGTGTTCACCGACTCCCAATCCACAATCTTGTAAAGGGAGGGGGCCTCAAACTTGGTGTGGTCGAGGACCAGGATGGTCTCCCGCGCATGGCGCACCACCAGCCTGTACAGGTGCGAACTCTCAATATCGCTCGCCGCCAGCCCGAAATCCATGCTCACCCCGTCGGCGCCGATGAAAGCCCGATAGCCACGCAATTGCTCCATCGCCTCCATCGCCAGCGGCCCCACCGTATCCATGCGGTCGGCCCGGTACTGCCCACCTAGCATGATGATGTTGGCGTCCGGAATCCCCGACAATTCCTCAGCCAGTCGAATGGAATTGGCAATGACGGACAGGCTGCGCTTGCCCTTCAGCAAACCAGCCATCAGGAACGTCGTCGTTCCTGAATCGAGAAATATCTGGTCGCCATCGTGAATGAGATTTACCGCCAACTCACCCACCCTGCGCTTGGCTTCCACGTTGCGTATATTTTCCGAGCGGAATGAAAAATCAGTATTGCGCTTCAACGTCGCCCCGCCGTAGATCAACTCCAGCTCCTGCGCATCCGCCATGGTCTTCAGGTCCCGCCGCACCGTGGCCTCTGAAATAGACATCTCGGCAGCCAGACCCTTCACCAGAACGTGGCCGTTCCGGTAGATCCGTTCCAAAATATAGTCTTTTCGCTGTTTTCCAGAGTAAACCACAGCAATTCGCTCCTTTTTTCAAAAACTGTGCATATCTTTGCCACAAGTATTGCAATATTGTCAACAAAATGTTGCAAATGTTTGTTTGACATATGGACAGTATAAAGCCATATTCAATCATGATTTGAGTTGTAACCGCTTCGCATGTTAGGCGGAGGGGACAAAAGCCATTATAGGGAGTAACAACTATGTTTGAAGTCCAAATGCCTCAAGCCGGTCAATCCATGGAAGAAGGGACCATCGTTCGATGGCTCAAAAACGAGGGCGACAAAGTCCAGGCGAAGGATATTCTTTTCGAAGTTGAAACCGACAAGGCTGTTGTGGAAGTGGAAGCCGGCTACGACGGCATGCTGCGGAAAATAATTGTCCCACCCGGACAACTCGTCCCGATCCGCACCAAGGTGGGATTGATCGGCGATGCCAATGAACCGATTCCCGCCGATGCCGCCGCCCCCTCCCCCGCACCCGCCGCCCAGCCTGCGGCAGCGGCCGCACCGGTTGGCGCAACGGGCGGTACGCTGACTGATGTCTTGCTGCCCCAGGCGGGTCAGTCGATGGAGGAAGGCACCATCGTCCGCTGGTTGAAGAATGAAGGCGACCAGGTCCAGGCGAAGGAAATCCTCCTGGAGATGGAAACCGACAAGGCCGTGGTGGAAGTAGAGGCTGGGCATGACGGCACGCTTCGCAAGATCCTTGTTCCCGCCGGCACTACCGTGCCAGTTCGTACGCGCATCGCCTTGATCGGCGATGCCGGCGCGGCCATTCCGGCCGATGCCGTTGCCCTTCCGGCCAAAACCGTCGCGGCTACCGCGCCAAAGGCAGCCGCCCCGGCCCCCGCCGTGTCCGCGCCTGTTGCAGCCCCGACTGCTTCCGGTCCGATCAAGGCCTCGCCCGCCGCCCGCAAAATCGCCGGCGACCGCGGGATCGACCTGACGACCGTGGGCACCGGTACCGGCCCCAATGGGCGGATCACCTCCCGCGATCTCCCCGCACAGGCGGCGCAGGCCAAGGCGGCCCCCGTAGCGGCCCCCGCCCCGGCACCCGTCAGTGGCCAGGCGTCACGCCGCCGGCTGACCCCGATGCGTAAGGCGATCGCCCGAAACCTGCTGGCCTCGAAGCAGACGATCCCCCACTTCTACATGCAGTCGACGATCAACGCCGCGCCAATGGCAGAGCTCCAGAAGTCCGAGAAGAGCAAGTACCAGTGCTCGGTAAACGACTTTGTGACCAAGGCCTGCGCCAAGGCCATCCGGGAATTCCCCGCCGTGCGCAGCCGGATTGAGAATGACGAGATGGTGGAGTTCAACGACGTCAACATCGGGATTGCCGTCGGGATGGACGAGGGCCTCGTGGTCCCGGTAATCCTGGGCGCGGACACGCTCTCCATCAAGGAGCTCGCCGCCGAGACACGGCGCCTCGCCCAGTCGGCCAAGACCGGCAAAATCGAGAACATGGGCAAGGGGGTCTTCACCATCACCAACCTCGGGATGTTCGGCATCGAGCAGTTCACCGCCATCATCAATCCGCCCGAGGCCGCCATCCTGGCAGTGGGCGCCATCCGGGAAACGGTCGTCGTGCAGGACGGTGCCATGTGGGCCGGCAAGGTGATGACCATGACCCTCAGCGCCGACCACCGCGTCGTGGACGGGTTGCCTGCGGCGAAGTTCATGGCCAGGCTGAAGGAACTGCTGGAGACACCGGCGCAGTTGTTGTGAGGAGAGTGTTCAGTATTCAGTTTTCAGTATTCAGAATTCTGACATCTGAACATTCTAAGATCTGAAATCTGATTATCTGAACACTGAATACTGGAGAAAACATGAGCAAACACTTTGACATTGTCGTTCTGGGTGCGGGGCCCGGCGGATATGTGGCGGCATTGAAGGCCGCCCAGATGGGAGCCACGGTTGCCATTGTGGAACAAGGCCTTATCGGCGGCACCTGCCTGAACGTAGGGTGCATCCCGTCCAAGGCGCTTCTGGCGTCGGCAGAGTTGATCCACTCCATCCGCGGCGCGGCCACGATGGGCGTGAAGGTGTCGGGCGAGGTGACCTTTGACTGGCCCGCCATCCAGACCCGCAAGGACAAGGTCCTGAACACCCTGCGGGGCGGTATCAAGTCGCTGTTCACCGCACGGAAGGTGACGCTCTTCCAGGGGCGGGCGAAACTGAACGGTCCCGGCAAGGTGACGATCGAGTCCAAGTCGGGCACGGAGGAGATCACCGCCGGCAAGATCATCCTGGCCACGGGCTCGATCCCGGCGCGGATCCCCGGCTGGCCCACCGATCCCGAGCGGGTCTGCACCAGCGACGAGTCCCTGCACTGGAAGACCCTGCCCGCCCGCCTCCTGATTGTCGGCGGCGGCGTCATCGGCTGCGAATTCGCCTGCATGATGCGGGAATTCGGCGTCCAGGTGACGGTGGTTGAACTGATGCCGCGGCTCCTTCCGGAGCTTGACGAAAGCTTCGCCGAGCCGCTGCTGAAGGTGTTCACCAAGCGCGGCATCCAGTGCTTTACCGGCACCAAGGTGGAAACCCTGACCGCCGGTGACACCGTCAAGGCCGTGCTCAGCAACGGACAGACCATCGAGGCTGACCGCGTGCTGTTGTCCATCGGTCGCCGCCCCAATACCACCGATATCGGGCTGGAAACGGTGGGGCTCACCACGGACCGCGGGTTTGTGCGGGTGGATGACCACATGGAAACCCCCGTCAAGGGCATCTACTGCATCGGCGATGCCAACGGGCGCTGCCTCCTTGCCCACGCCGCCTCGGCTCAGGGAATCGCCGCAGTGGAGAATGCGCTGGGCCACGCCCATCCGTTCACCTCCCCCATCCCCTCGGCGGTCTACACCTTCCCGGAAATCGGCGCCGTGGGCATGACGCAGGCCCAGGCGAAAAAGGCCGGCATCCCCATCGCCATCGGCGCCTTCCCGCTGGCGGCGCTGGGCAAGGCGATTGCGGTCGGCCACACCGAGGGCTTCGTCAAGGTGATCCGTCACCGCGAAACCGGAGAATTGCTCGGCGTCCACATGATGGGCCACAATGCCACCGAGTGCATCGCCTCGGCGGGCGCCATGCTCCACAAGAAGGTCACGGTGCAGGAACTGGCGGAAGTGGTATACGCCCACCCGACCATCAGCGAGAGCATCAAGGAGGCCGCCGAGGACGCCCTGGGCATGAGCCTCCATATCGCCCCCCGGAAAGTGTTGCGGGCAACGGCAGGCTGAGTAGCAAATTTGAAATAGGAAATATGAGATATAACAAATCATGAGCACCACCATCATCAACATCATCGGGCCGGCCCTGCGGGGGCTTTTGGCGGACAGCAGCGAAGCTCTCAAGCTTGTGTCGTATTCAGCCAACGCTGCAACGGCTGGCAGGACCTTGACATTCCCCCTTCCTGCTGACCTTGCCACCCCTGCCATCATTGAAATCCTTCGCAAGGCTTTGACCGATTACTCAAAGGCCCATGGCGCCAAACCCGACGCCGTGATCGTCCCCGGCCTGGGCACTTTCACGATCGCGGACAACCCGGTTAAAGCCGGCCGTGTTGCCGGGAAGGTCGCGGTCGTCACCGGTGCCGCCCAGGGATTCGGACTGGAAATCTCCAAGCAGCTGGTCGCCGCCGGAGCCCACGTGGTCCTGCTCGATATGAACCAGGCGGGCGCCACCGCCGCCGCGCAGGAACTCTGCAAGCAGTACGGCGCCGGGCGCGCCATCGGGCTGGCCTCGAATGTCACCGATCCTGCCTCGATGGAGGCCGCCCTGCACGAGACGGTCAAGACGTTCGGCGGGTTGGATGTCTTTGTCGCCAACGCCGGTGTCCTCAAGGCGGGTAGCGTCAAGACACAGAATCCGGCGGATTTCGACTTCGTCACCGCGGTGAACTACAAGGGCTATTTCCTGTGCGTCCAGAAGGCCGCCCCGATCCTCGCCACCCAGCACCAGGCCAACCCGGAATACTGGAGCGACATCATCCAGATCAACTCCAAGTCGGGCCTGGAAGGCTCCAACAAGAACGGAGCCTACGCCGGAAGCAAGTTCGGGGGCATCGGCCTGACCCAATCCTTTGCCATGGAACTGGTGGAGGACAACATCAAGGTGAACTCCATCTGTCCCGGAAACTTCTTTGACGGCCCGCTGTGGTCTGACCCCAGGAACGGCCTTTTCGTCCAGTACCTGAGCACCGGGAAGGTCCCCGGCGCCAAAACCGTCGAGGATGTGAAGCGGTTCTACGAGGCCAAGGTGCCCATGCGCCGCGGCTGCATGGCCGAGGATGTCATGAAAGCCATTTTCTACCTGATGGAACAAAAATACGAAACCGGCCAGGCGGTCCCCGTGACCGGCGGCCAGGTCATGTTGTCATAACACTAACAAGGAGATCCCCATGCCCTCAACCGCCCTTCCCAAAACCCAGTATGCCATCCAGCTCGTCGGTCCCGGTGACCTCAAGCTCAATACCGCCAAGCCCGTCGTGGCACCCGGTCCGCACCAGGTCCTTGGCCAGATTGAATCCGTCAGCCTCTGCTTCTCGGACCTGAAGCTGCTCAAGCAGTTTTCGCAGCATCCCCGGAAAACCGAGGTCATTGGCGGCCTGACGCCGGATGTCCTGAAGGAAATTTCAAGCTATGTCCCCGGCGAGAAGCCCACCGTGCCCGGCCATGAGGCGGTCGTGCGGATCGTGGCGGTCGGCGACAAGGTCAAGCACCACAAGGTCGGCGAACGCTGCCTGGTCCAGACCGATTACCGCGCGTTCGTGACGGCCGGGTCAAATGCCGCATTCGGCTACAACTTCGAGGGCGCGCTTCAGGAATATGTCGTGATGGATGAGCGCGTCATCATGGATCCCGCCACCGGCGAGCGCTTCCTGATTCCCGTGCCCGAGAACCTCAGCGCCTCGGCCATCGCCCTGGTCGAACCCTGGGCCTGTGTGGAGGATTCCTACGTCACCCCCGAACGCCAGACCATCAAGGCCGGCGGCAAACTCGCCGTCGTGGTGGACAGCGATCGCAAGATGAAAGGACTGGCTGAAAGCCTTTCCCCCAAGGCCAAACCGGCCTCCATCACGGTGGTGTGCGCCGACTGCACCCAGCGGGATCTCGAGAAGCTGGGTGTCCCCGTCACCCGGCTCAACAGCGCCGCGGAGCTGCCGAAGGAAGCCTTCGACGATATCGTCTATTTTGGTTCCGACCGGCAGACCATTGAGATCCTGAACGACAAGCTCGGCATCTGCGGCATCATCGCTATCGTCACCGGCGGACGCAAGATCGGCCAGCCCGTCTCCGTCGGCGTGGGCCGTATCCACTACGGGATGACCCGCTGGATCGGGACCCTTTCCGATAACGCCAGCGAAGCGTACAAGATCATCCCCGCCACCGGCGAGGTTCGTGAGAATGACTCCATCTGCGTGGTCGGCGCAGGCGGCCCGATGGGCCAGATGCATGTCCTGCGTGACGTCTGCATCGAGAAGAAGGGCATGACGGTCATCGCGGTGGACTTTGACGATACCCGCCTGGCCTCCCTGCTGGAGAAGGCCGAACCGCTAGCCAAGGCCAACAAGATCGGGCTCAGGTCCGTGAACCCCAAGACCCACCCCCTCACCGGACCGTTCAGCTATAACGTCGTGATGGCGCCAATCGGCGCGCTCGTGGCAGACGCCGTCAAGAACAGCGCGAAGGGCTGCCTGATCAACATCTTCGCCGGCATCCCCGCCCCCACCCGGCATGAGCTGGACCTGGACACCTACATTGCCAACAGGTGCTTCATGTTCGGGACCAGCGGGTCAACGATCCGCGACATGAAGATCGTGCTGGAGAAAGTCGTGGCCGGGCAACTGGACACCAACCGTTCCGTCGATGCCATCAGCGGCATGGCGGGCGCGATGGAAGGCCTTGCCGCCGTCGAGAACCGCACTCTGGCTGGAAAAATCGTGGTGTACCCCATGCTCCATGACCTCGGCCTTACCCCGCTCTCGAAACTGGGCGAGGTTCTGCCGAAGGTCGCCGCCAAACTGGATCACGGGAACTGGACCGCCGAGGCCGAAAAGGCCTTGACAGGAAAGTGACTGACGGGAAACGGCATCCGGCTCAATCGTACTCAACCGTGATGTCGTAGTCGGTCCAGTCATGATTGTCACGCTGTATCCGGATAATGGTTTGTCGCCCTTCCAGGATATCAAGGTCCTCGCCATACCCCCGGTGATCGCCGTCCTGCTCGCGCAGGAACACCCGGACATACCCGGGGTCCAGGTCCACGGATAGATGGTGATTTGAGTTTACGTGTCCGATGCTGGAACCCTCCACATAGACGTCAAAATCAGACCCTGAAAGATTCTGGACCGTCAGGGCGCCCTTACCCGGCGCCGGCGTCACGTCGAAATCATCATTGGAGTCCTCGCACCCGGCCAGCAAAAACGCCAACCCCAGCATCATCACACCCCGGCTCCAGATAGTCGTTTTCATCGGATCCTCCCTGCCTTGCGGCATTCAGTTAAGTTTGAATCATCCTGTTTCCTTTGACGATCTACTTGAATCCCAGCCCGTTGAATTTTTCCCGCAGCGCGGCGGATCCATGCGCCAACCGGACCGTCGTGTAGTGAAATTCACGCCGCTCGGGATAATCCTTGCGGAGCCGGTCAAACGCCTTCGCGCGCACCGCGTCGTCCGCCACCGCCGATTCGCGGAATCGGCGGTCGTCCGCCTCGATATCGTAGAGTTTTTTCACCACTTCACGGACCACTGCCTCGTCACTCCGTCCGGCGGCATCCACGTCCACTACGGGAACCAGTGTGGGGGGCATCAGCGGCTCATGCGACCAGGAGGAGGGCACCCCCAGGAACCGGCAGGCTTCCCGGTACACCATCACCGTCCCCATCACTTTCCCCTCGAAGGAATGTCCGGCAATATGCGGAGTCCCGATATCCACCCGGGAGAGCATGTCCGTCCTGTACTTGGGTTCGCCCTCCCAGGTATCCAGCACCGCATGACTGACCTGTCCGGCATCCAGGGCTTTCAACAAGGCCGGCGTATCCACTACCGCTCCGCGCGCCGCGTTGAGAAAAATCAGCCCCTTGCGTGCCCGGCTGAAGAAATTCCCATCGGCCAGATGAAAGGTCGTGTCGGGGCCCTCCTTGGTCAGCGGCACATGCACCGTGATGATATCCGCCTCCGCCAGGATCTGATCGAGGCCCACAAACTCCTCATTCTGAAACCTCAAATCTGAAATCTCGAATTCGCGCTGCGCGCGAACCCGCGGCGGATCATTCATCAGCACCCGCAGCCCCAGCGCCCGCATCTTCCTGACCACGCGGCTTCCTACATTCCCCACACCGATGACGCCAATCGTCTTGCCTTCCAGGGTGATCCCATGACGCTCCCCGAGGGTGAGCAATGCGGCGGTGACATATTCCGAGACGCTGTTGGCATTGCAGCCGGGTGCAAAACACCACTGGATGCCTGCCTCCCTGAAATACTCAAGATCAAGATGGTCCGTCCCGATTGTGGCCGTACCGACGAAACGGACCCGGCTCCCCTCGAGAAGCGCACGGTTGACCTGGGTTGTCGACCTTAGGGCAAGAATCTCCGCATCCCTCACGTCGGCTGCGGAGATATGGCGCCCCTCCACGACTCGGGCCTCCCCCAGCGTGTTGAATGCCTCCAGCACAAACGGCATATTGGTGGCGCAGATAATCTTCATACTTCCCGTCCCTTTCTCCTCATACCAGTATCCCCCCGGCAAGGAACGGTCAAGCCAGAACCCTGCACGAATTCAGCTTCTTTTACTTGTACTGCAAGCGTTTCTGCCTTATATATTTGCGCCTGTTTGGTCCTAGGACCCGCTAGCGCGGCTCCGGACCACGAAGGGAAGGTGACATTTACACGTGGCACAAGTTAAAATAAGACGTGGCGAGACAGTGGATAAGGCGATGCGTCGCCTCAAGAAGATCATGGACAAGGAAGGGATCATGAAAGAGATCCGTGCCCATCGTTACTTCGAGAAGCCCAGTGAGCAACGCCGCCGCAAGGCAGCCCGTGCCCGCGCTCGCGCGGCGTACAACATCTGATTCAGTCACTGAATCCCTGAAAGCTCCCTGGACAACCATTCAGGGAGCTTTCTTTGTTTATAACCATGATCTTCAGCCTGACAACCCGTTGGAACGCGCGCCGGCACGAAACCGGTGAATCCATGATCGGGGAAATCCTCGATCTGGGCATTGACCATGTCGAATTGGGGTTCGACCTGACCGCCAACCTCGTTCCCGGCGTCTGCGACATGATCAAGGCCGGGCGGGTCAAGGCCGACAGCGTGCACGCCTATTGCCCGCTCCCCCCGGTGGCGTACCCCTCGCCGGAACCCTTCACGTTGTGTGCGTCAGACCCCAACGTCAGGGCCAATGCCCTGCACTATCTCGAGAACACCATCCGCTTCGCCGCGGAAGTCGGCGCCCGCGTGGTCGTCGCCCATGCCGGGAACGTCGAGATGAAGCCCCTCACCCCGCAGCTGATTGAGCTGACCGCGACCGGACGGCAATACGATGAGGCTTACGAGAAAGCCCGGATGAAGCTCCTTCTGGCCCGCGAAAAGGCTGTCTCCGCCCAACTCCCCTTCCTTTACGCGGGCGTCGAACGGCTGCTCCCCCTCCTGGCAAGCACTCAGCGCATCCTCGCCTTTGAACTGCTCCCGACCTGGGAGGCCATTCCCACCGAAGTGGAGCTTGAACGGTTGATGACCCACTTCAATTCGCCCTGGCTCCGCGTCTGGCACGATCTCGGTCACGGCCAGATCCGGGAAAATCTGGGGCTCACCAGCCATGCCCGCTGGGTCAAGCGCCTGAGTCCCTGGATTGCCGGAATGCATATCCATGATGTCCGCCCCCCTGCCGCGGACCACTTCATGCCTCCGGGCGGATGCATTAAATTTGAGTTGTTCCGGGATGTCGCCCGAAATGATATTATCCGCGTCCTGGAGCCGAGCCATTCCGTCACCGGCGAGGAAATCCAGGCGGGGCTGAAACACATCCGGACAGCGTGGGAAGCATGAAAGTACTGGTTACAGGGGCCTGTGGATTTGTCGGCAAGCACGTCTTGAACGAGCTGGCCGCGAACGGACATGAGGCGATCGGCATGGACATCGGCGCGCCGCCCCCGCAATTGCCGCCGCAACGTTTCGTCTCGGCCAATATCACGGATGCCGAGGCCGTGGCCCGGACCGTCTCGGACCTGAAGCCCGACGCCTGCCTCCACCTGGCCGGCTGGGCGGCGACGTCGAACGGAACGCCCCGGACGATCATGGATGTCAACCTGATCGGCACCATGAACGTGCTCGAGGGGTTTCGCAAGGCAGGCTCCATGGCGCGGATCCTGTGTGTATCCAGCGCCCATGTCTACGGGATGAGGGCGCGCGCGACCCCGGTCCGGGAAGAGGACAACCTGGACCCTGAAACGATATATGCCGTCTCCAAGGCTGCCGCCGACCAGCTCACGCGGGTCTATGCCACCCACTACGGCCTGAACTCGATGGTGGCCCGCCCCCATAACCACATCGGCCCCGGCCAGTCGCCGAATTTTGCCATTCCAGCATTCGCCCGCCAGATCAACGCCATACGCCATGGTGCGCTCCCGGTCATGAAAGTCGGCAACCTGGACAACCGCCGGGATTTCACCGATGTGAGGGACGTGGCCCGCGCTTACCGGCTCCTGCTGGAAAAAGGGCATCCGGGTAAAGCCTACAACATCACATCCGGCCACGAAATACGGATGGGCGACATCCTCGCCAGCCTTTGCAAGCTGGCTGGCGTAAGCCCCGAAATCGTCCGGGACGAAGCCCTCTACCGCCCACGGGACCAGAACCCCGTCCTGAATATTGAACGTATTCAGCAGGACACAGGCTGGACCGCCCAAATCCCCATCGAGCGAACGCTGGCAGACATCCTTGAGGGCGCATGAAAAAGTTCAGGCAAATCCTCGGTATTCTTGTAAAACTGGGAATTGCCGTTGCCGTGCTGGGATATCTGCTGAACAAGATGGGGCTGGCCCAACTGGGCACTGCCATGCAGGCCACCGTCCGGCAATGGCCCTGGCTGCTGGCCGGCCTTGCCCTGGTCCTCATCCCCATCCTGGGCTGCATGGCGCGGTGGAAAATGATCCTGGATGCCCAGGACATGAAACTGGGCTGGAAACGGGTGAACACCATCTTCTTCATCGGCCTGTTCTTCAATTCGTTCATGATCGGTCCCACCGGCGGCGACCTCATCAAGGCGTACTACACGGCACGGGAAACCAACCACAAGAAAACCGAGGCCGTGACCACCATCTTCATCGACCGGGTCATCGGCCTGCTGGTGATGGCCATGATTGTGGGCGCCATGATCCTCGCCCGGTGGGACTTCTTCATGTCGGACCCCATCACACGCGTCTTCGCCTGGCCGGCCCTCATCGCCTGCCTCATCCTGGTTGCAGGCAGTGTGGTGGCGTTCAGCGTCCATCTCTTCGAAGTCTTCCCCTGGTTGAAGCGCTGGAACCACATTGCGCTGGTCGGAAAGACCATGGAGACCCTGGAGCGGGCCTACAACGCCTTCTATGTGTGCCGGAAGAATCCCCGTCTGCTGCTGGGCCTGGCCCTGTACTGCCTGGCCATCCAACTCCTTTTTGTCGGGGTAGTTGCGCTGGTGGGGCGGGCTCTGGGCCTTGACCAACCCCTATTGGCCTACCTCACCCTCTCCCCGCTGGTGGCCCTGATCAGCGCCATCCCGATCACACCCGGCGGTATCGGCATCCGGGAAGGTGCCTCCATCAAGCTCTGGTCCGTCCTGGGAGTCCCCGATGAGAAGGCCTTCCTGCTGGCTTTCATTCCCTACCTTTTCCAAGTGCTCTGGGGGCTTCCCGGCGGCATCCTGTTCCTGTTTCACCGTTCCGGGGACGAGCGGCCCGGGGACGGGGAGAATGAGTCATAAGGGCAGGGATTAAACCATGATCGCAGCAGCGACATTTGTTGTTCTGGCGATTTCGATTGTGTTTCTGACCGTGTCGGGTGGCGGTCTTTTCCCCGCCACGGTTGGCATCGCCGCCGCCGTGCTCTGCGCCACCGCCTGCCTCGTTTCCGTTCTACGGTCTTCCCATCCGTGTCTCCCCCCCTGCGGGAGTACTCCGCGCACCACCCCCTTTCTCGAGCTCACCCTGTTCAGTATCCTCCTGTTTGTCATCCTGACGGCCATTCCCCTCCCCCCCGCACTGGATGGGCTCGCTGGCTCCCTGCGGCATGACCAGAATCAGGCGGTCGTATCCGCCTTCCATGAGGCGGGAACGGTGGGCGTGCCTGTGCCTGAGGGCACCCCCTGGTTTGCCCTCACCCGGAACCGCGCCGGAACATTGCGATTCCTGCTGATGCTCGCCGCCGCATTCAGCGCCGCACTGGTAGCCGCCTCGCTGCCCCCGTCATGGAAAACCGGACATCTTCATTTTCTTGCCCTGACCGGAGCCGCCGTCGGTATTGCCGGCTATCTGGGACAGTGGATCATCCCGCAGGGCGACTCCCTCTGGTGGTTCATCCCCCTGCCCCATGCCGTGACCAAGCCGGTGGGGTGTTTCCTTAACCGTAATCATTTCGGGGGCTTTGTAGCCATGCTGAGCCCCGTCGCCCTCACGCTGGCCCATCATGCCCTCAGTCAAAGACGCTGGCTCACCTCCCTGTTCTACCTTGCCCTCACCGGCGTCATGATGGCGACGGTCTTTCTCTCCCTCTCGCGGGGGGCGATGCTGGCCATGACCGCAGGCCTTTCAGTTACCGCGGTGGTCATCGCCTTCCGCCATCGTGCCCTGTGGGGGTGCCTGCTGCTTGCCCTCATGCTTGCCGGAGGGACGGCCATCCTCTCCCAATCTCCCGCCGTCAGGGAAAGGCTCCAGGGCATACACAGGCCGGGCGAACTCAACAGTGTCCAGAGCCGACTCGCGGAGTGGCGCGAATCACTTCGGGTCTGGCCTGACTACCCCATACTCGGGGCGGGTATGAATGCCTTGCGCATGGTGTATCCGCAGCGACGGCAGACCAGTGTGGGTGCCCGCTTGATCCATGCCGAAAACGAATACATCCAGCTTCTCGCGGAGGGCGGTCTGATAGGAGTGGGATTGTCGCTGGTGCTCCTCGTGGCCATGCGTCAGCGAATCCGCGAAACGGGCATCCCCATCCCCGATGTCATCGGGATCGCCGTCACCGGCGCCCTGATGGTAACAGGCGTCCACTGCCTTTTTGATTTTCCAGCCCACCTGCCCCTCTACGCCCTCGTCCTGGGGTCCCTTGTCGGACTCCTGCTCATGCCCCCTCCGGCCTCGCTGGCGGCCTGCCTGCCGGCGGGACTGGGGCTTCTCGCCGCAGCGGTGCTGGCCATTAGCCCGATCGCAACCCTGCGGAACATGGATGACCCGTCGTATCTCTACACGGCCAAGTACAATGACCTGTACCGGGCCCTGGTCTGGGCGCCGACATCTTCCGCCTGGCTTGACCTCGGGCGTACCATGTACCGGGAAGGCGCGAACCGGGAAAGCCGCGAACTCTGCGTCAAGGGCGAGGAATTCATGACCCGTGCGGCCGAACTTGACCCCCAGAATTACCGGCTCTGGCAGGAACTGGGGAACACCCGCTATGCCCTGAAGGATTATGGCCGGGCCACCGATGCCTTCCGGCGGGCGAAACAACTGCGTTCATGGCTGGCCATCCCCCCCATACCCGGAAAACAATGATATGAACCACGTCCTATACGGAGCCTCCATACCCTTTGTGATCGGGATCCTCCTCTATCTCCGGCGAAGGGGACGGGCAACTCCCGTCATGCTGATCCTGGTTCCGTTGTCCATGGCCTTCATGGCAGCATGGGCGGTGGCGCCCGACATCCCGCGCATGCTGGGGCATCAGGAGCTCTACTGGCGGCTTGCCCAGAATCCGCACAGTGACATATTCCTCTGGCACTACAGTCTTGACCAGATGGAGACCTCTCCAGCCTGGTGCGCCGTGCTCGAGAAGGATTCGTCCTGGTTTGCCGTCGGCATCGCCCTCGAGGCGGCGGCCCTGATCGCAGTGGCGTTAAGGGAACTTTTCAGGCAGGAGAATACCTGATGGCACACGCCGCGCTCCATTTCTCCGTCGGATTGGCTGTGGGGATGGCCCTGCAGGCACCCGCGCTCAGGCAGGCCTGGGACCGGGGCCGGGAACTGGCACCCTCCGTCATGCGTTGGCTGATCGTCTCCTGGGCGGTGGGAACCTGGGCGATTATCCCCAGCCTGCTCCGCTATGCGGGATTTCCGGAATCCTTCTGTCACGGGTGGTGGATGAACCTGTTCCTGTTTCACCCGCTCATCAATCAGCTTGGCCCCCACGGCACCATCATCGGCGGCGTGATGTTTGTAACCGGGTTTACATTCCAGTACGCCGTGATCGTGGCGGCAATCATGACGAAACATCATCAAAATCACCACCCTCTTCGCTAGCTTCCCATATACCCACAAATTTGGAGAAAAGATTCACCACGGAGGCACGAAGACACAGAGAAGAGAAGATAAGATAATGTTTCACGAATATTCCTGAATCGGAGTACCGATTCAGGAATATTCGTGAAACCCTTCTTGAAGGAGGAAGCAGCCAGGGGGAGGAGAGGTTTTGTGTGTTGTTCCATCCTCCGTTCTCCTGGAATTACTTCAAGCCCTTCTAGTGGTTCCAGGTCGGGGAAAATAGACGGAGATTCCACAGCCTAGACCGCTCCTCCCCCTCTTTGTATTCCTTCAAGAGGTGTTTCGTGAATTTCACGGAAACGGTACTCCGCTTCCGTGAAATTCACGAAACATTATCTTCTCTGTGTCTCGGTGCCTCAAGCGAAGCGGGTGGTGAAGTATTCCGGCTTATGTGGCGGATGAGATGACCACCCTGATTGCGAGACAGCGCCTTAGCCCAGCATTTCCAGAAGGCGCTTGGTCTTCTGGTATTTCTCCTGGAGGTCCTGGCGGGATTTCTCGAACTGGGCCACGACCTCGGGTTTCGCCTTGCTGATGAAGGCCTGGTTGTTGAGCTTCTGGTTGGCC
>Ga0007792_10000188_pt1 | contig 22291 bp, 19 predicted proteins | sample CryBogmetaGMA6M_FD_60371 | JGI IMG/M metagenome (GOLD analysis project Ga0007792, IMG submission 60371) | Freshwater microbial communities from Crystal Bog, Wisconsin, USA - MA6M | ecosystem: Environmental > Aquatic > Freshwater > Lake | place: Crystal Bog, Wisconsin, USA | collected 2009-07-06
GGCCAGGCCCTGGCCACAGGCTCCATGGCCGGGGCGCAGTCGGCCTTTTTGATGTACACCCGCGAGAATGAGCGCGAGGCCGACAATGTCGGCCTGAACTACCTGACCAAGTCCGGGTACAACCCGGACGCCATGGCCAAGACCTTTGAAATCATGTATAAAAATCGCTGGTTCATGTCCGGCGACACTATCCCGTCCTACCTGGCCACCCACCCTGGCCTGGACGAGCGCATCGGCTACCTGCGCGACCGCACCCGGCGCATGCCGGCCGAGCTCGTGGCCCGCGAGTACAACCGCGACAAGTTCCTGCGCATCCAGACCCTGGTGCGCGCGCGCATGAGCGGCGCGGACACGGCGCTCGCCTATTACGACAGCAAGCCCAAGGCCGAGTTTTTGTGCCTGGACAACGCAGGCCGCGGCATTGCGCTGGAGCGCCTCAAGCACGCAAGCAAGGCCGAGCAGGCCTTTGAAACGGCCCTGGCCTGCGGCCCGGACGACCCGCTGGTGCTGCGCGAGGCCGGCATCTTCTACTTCAACCACGGGCAGTCCGCCAAGGCCGGGCCCTATCTCCAGAAGGCCGCGATACTCAACCCGCGCGACGCCATGTCCATGTTCTTCACCGCCCGGATCATGGCCGACCGCAAGGACTACGTGGGTGCCATCAGCACCATGGAGCGCGTGGTGCGCGAGGTGCCCGAGGATGCCGAGGTGCGCTCCCACCTGGGCCGCATCTATGGCGAGTCCGGCAACCTCTTTGCCGCGCACCTGAACCTCAGCTATGCCGCCCTGTACAGCCGGGACAAGAAGAACACGAGCTTCCACCTGGCCCGGGCCAAGGGCCTGGCCGTCAGCGAGGTGCAGTTGAATCAGACGAAAACCCTGATACGGGCCATCAACGAACGCTTCGAGGACCTGGTCAAGGTGGAGAAGCCCAGGCCTTGATGCCGGGCGCTCTTTTTGCTACCCACAGCACCTTGTCCAATGAAGGAAGCTGCCCACACATGATCACAGCCCGCACAATTGACGAACTCCGCGACACCATTGCGGGCTCCTGCGTCACCATCGGCAACTTCGACGGGGTGCACGTGGGCCACCAGCGCCTGCTGGCCCTCACCACGGCCAAGGCCCGCAAGCGCGGGCTCGTCAGCGTGGTCGTGACCTTTGACCCGCACCCCATGACCGTGCTCATGGGCGCCAAGGCCCCGCCCTTTCTCACCACCACGGCCCAGCGCCTGGCCCTCATCGAGCACCAGGGGCCGAACGTCTGCCTCGTGCTCGAGTTCAGCCGCCAGATGGCGCTCCTTGAACCCGAGGAGTTCGTGCGCCGCTACCTGGTGGAGGGCCTCAGCCTGCGCGAGCTGGTCATCGGCTACGACTACGCCATGGGCAAGGGCCGCAAGGGCAATTTCGACCTGCTGACCCGGCTCGGCCAGGACCTGTGCTTCGGGGTGGAGCGCCTGGACCCGGTCATCGCGGGCGGGGCTGTGGTCAGTTCCACGCGCATCCGCGACCTGGTGCAGTCCGGCAATGTCTGGGACGCCCGCCCGCTGCTTGGCCGCTTCTTCGAGGTCCAGGGCCGCGTGGTGGACGGCAAGAAGCGCGGCGCGGCCCTGCTCGGCTTTCCCACGGCCAACCTGGACTACAGCGGCGTGCTGCTGCCCAGGCCCGGCGTGTACGCGGTCTGGGCCATGCTTGACGGCGAGGTCTTGCCTGCCGTGGCCAACGTGGGCGACAACCCCACCTTTGGCGACACCGGGCTCACGCTGGAGGCCTACATCCTGGACTTTGACCGCGCCATCTACGGCCAGAGCTTAAGCGTGCAGTTCGTGCAGCGCCTGCGCTCGGAGCGCAAGTTCGAGAGCCTGGACGCGCTCAAGGCGCGCATCGGCGAGGACGTGAACCTGGGCCGCACCATCCTGCAAAGCCCGGAGGCTCAGGTGCGCTCCGGGGTGCAGGGCCTGGGCAAGGACGGCTAGCCCCCCCCACCGCCAGAAACCGCGGAGACGCCATGGCCTTTTGCTGGACCTTTGGCGCAGGCCGACTCCTGCTTCTCGAGGGCGACCTCACGCGCTCGGATGCCGATGTTGTGGTCAACGCGGCCAATTCCGGGCTGCTCGGCGGGGGCGGCGTGGATGGGGCCATCCACCGCGCGGCCGGGCCAAGGCTGCTGGCCGCCTGCCGGGAGATCATCGTTGACATTGGTTCCCTGCCCCCTGGCCAGGCGGTCATGACGCCCGGCTTCAACATGACGGCACCGCACATCATCCATACGGTGGGCCCCATCTGGCGCAACGGCGCAAGCGGCGAGGAGCACACCCTGCGCTCGGCCTATGCCGCAAGCCTGCGCCTGGCGCACGAGCACAACCTTTCGCGCATCGCGTTTCCGGCAATCAGCTGCGGGGCCTACGGGTATCCGCTCAAAGAGGCCGCAAACATCGCCCTGACCGAGCTGCAAAAGGGCCTGGAACAAGGCCTGGTGCACGAGGCGAGCCTGTGGCTGCACGGGCAGCAGGCGTATGAATTCTGGCGCGGCCAGGCGCAGGCCATGTTCGGCCCACCCACGGAGGATTGAAGCAATGTCCGAAACGACTATGGACTTTGCCAAGCTGACCGAACTCATTGAGCGCGGCATCCCCTTCAACCAGGTGCTGGGCATCCGGGTGGAGGAATTGCGCGAGGGCTACGTGAAGCTGTGTGTGCCTTTCCGGCCCGAGCTCATCGGCGACACGCGGCGGCCGGCCCTGCACGGCGGGGTCATCTCGAGCCTGGTGGACGTGTGCGGCGGCTTTGCCGTGTGGACCTGCTGTCGCCTGGAGGACCGCCTGGCGACCATCGACCTGGGCGTGGACTATTTGCGCCCGGCCCCGGACAAGGACCTCTATGCCGAGGCCACGGTGCGCCTGCTGGGCAACCGCGTGGGCAATGCCCAGGTCATTGTCTGGGCCGCGGGCGAGCCGGACAAACATGTGGCTGTGGGCCGCTGCGTGTACAACATCCGGCGCGGGAAATAGTTCAAGCGGAGCATCAAAGAGAAAAGGCCGGAACGTCCCTGAGCAGGACAATCCGGCCTTTCTCGTTTTCCAGCCTGCCTTAAGGCTACAGCCCCAGCTTCTCGCTCAGCAGTTCGAAGTCCAGCGCCGCGCCCACCAGCTGCACCCCGTGGTTGACCTTGATCATGTCGCGCAGCTTGTGCCGCGAGAGGATGTTCTCCATCTTCTTGGCCACGCTGAAGGTGTCCTCGCGCACCATGATGATGGGCGTCTGCAGGACCTCGGAGCGGGTCAGGATGATGTCGTTGGGGTACAGGTTGCCGGTGAGGATGAGACACGGGCAGCTGCCTTCCAGCGCCACCAGCTGCACGTCGGAGCGGTCGCCGCCGACGATGATGGCCGAGTTCTTGTGGCGCATGAAGTGCGTCAGGAAATTCTCCACCTGCATGGTGCCGATGAGGAAGTTCTCCACCACGCGGTCGGCCTTGTGGTGCGCGGAGATGATCTTGCCGCCCAGGCGCTCGGCCAGGTCGTTGACCTTGATGGCGCTCATGATCGGGTCCGAGGCAATGATCCCAAGCACGTCCACGCCCTTGCGCTTGAAAAACGGCGCGATGAGCTCGTCCACCTCGGGCCGGTAGTGCTCGGGGATGTCGTTCAGGATGACCCCGGCCAGGTCGTCCCCGAGCGCCTCCTTGCAGCGCAGCACGTAGTCGTACCTGAGCTCGTTCTGGTAGCGGTCGATGACCAGGGCCTTGGCGCCAAGGGCCCGGGACACGCTGACCCCGTCCACGCCGCAGTAGGTGCCGGAGCCGAGCATGTTGCCCGACCCGGCGATGATCATGACGTCCTTGTCCTGCGAGAGCTCCTCAAAGGCCGAGACGATGCCGGGCATGAGGTCGCCGATGTCCTCGGAAAAGGCGCGCACCGTGAACTCGCGGGTGACGACCACCGGGGTCACCAGCGACGGGTCCTGGCGCAGGCCCAGGACCTCCTGCAGGAAAAACGCGTCCTCGTCGCCGGGCTGGCCGTTTTCCTTGCGCGGCACCGCGCCCACGGGCTTCATGTAGCCCACGCGCAGGCCCTGCTTCTTGAAGCGCAGGCCGAGCGACATGGCGATGAGATTTTTTCCCGAATAGCCCGCAGTGGAGCCGATATACACGCCGACCATGGTCTCCTCCTCTCTCGCAAAAAATACTTACGCGCGCAGGGTCATGCGCATGTCCGCCACCAGCGCGCGCTCATGGTTCACCAGAACCGGGTTGAACTCCGCCTCGTACACCTGCGGGAAATCCTGGGCCAGGGCGGACAGGGCCAGCAGCACGTCGGCCAGGGCGTTTAAGTCCACGCTGGGCGTGCCGCGCACACCCTTGAGCAGCATGTACGAGCGGATCGACCTGATCATGCCAAAAGCTTCGTCGCGACTCAAGGGGTTCAGGTGGAAAGCCACATCTTTCAGTATTTCGACGTGGATGCCGCCCAGGCCCAACATCAGAAGCGGGCCGAACTGCTCGTCGCGCTTGAAGCCAATAATGACCTCCTGGGCGTCGCGGGGCGCCATCTCCTGCACCAGGCAGCCCGCGATGTAGGCGTCGGGCCGCAGGCGCTGGGTGCGGGTGGTGATGTCCCAGAAGGCCTGGCGCACTGCGGCCTCGCCGGCGAGGTTCAACACCACCCCGTGCACGTCGGTCTTGTGGGAGATCTGCGGGGAGGCGATCTTGAGCGCCACCGGCCCATTCATGTCCCTGGCCGCGGCCACGGCCTCCTCGCTGCTGCGGCAAAGCACTGTCCGTGGCGTGGCCAGGTTGTAGGCCGCGAGCACGTCCCGGCCCTGGAACTCCACGATCTCATTCTGCCCGCGCACAAGCGCCTCGCGAATGACCCGGCCCGCGGCGTCAACGTCGCGGCTTGGGGACTCATACACCGGCACGGGTTTCTGCCGCCACTGGGCGTAGGAATACATGGCCTCGATGCTGCGCATGGCCGGTTCCGGGAAGGCGTAGCACGGCAGCCCGGCTGCGCGCAGGATGCGCCGACCCTCGGCCACATGGGTGCGGCCCATGAGGCAGGCCACCACGGGCTTTTCCGAGCGCCGGGCCAGGTGCGCCACAAAGGTTGCCGTGGCCTCGATCTCCACCGTGGCCGTGGGGGTGAGCAGCAGGAGCACGGCGTGCACGAGCGGGTCGTCCAGCACGATCTCCAGCGCCTTGCGGTAGCGTTCGGCATTGGCGTCGCCGATGATGTCCACAGGGTTGTACACCGCGGCGTACGGCGGCAGCAGGGCCTGCAGGCGCTGGATGGTCTCGGGCGTGAGCCGGGCCATGTTCAGGCGCGTCTTTTCGCAGGCATCGGCCGCCAGGATGCCCGGCCCGCCGGAATTGGTCACCACGGCCACGTTGGGTCCCTTGGGCAGGGGCAGGTTAGCAAAGGCCTCGGCCAGGCAGAACAGGGACTCCACGTCGCGGGCGCGCACAATGCCGGACTGGCGAAACGCCGTGTCATAGGCCTTGTCCGATCCGGCAATGGCCCCGGTGTGCGAGCTGGCGGCCTTGGCCCCGGCAGCCGTGGACCCGGCCTTGAGCAGGATCACGGGCTTGGTGCGGCAGACCTGCCGGGCCGTGCGCAAAAACTCCTCGCCGTGCTCCACGTTCTCGATGTAGCCGAGGATGACCTTGGAGGCCGGGTCTGCGCCGAGGTAGCGCAGCATGTCCGTCTCGTCCAGCACGGCCTTGTTGCCCAGGCTCACGAACTTGGAGAAGCCGATGTTCTCGCCCCTGGCCCAGTCCAGGATGGACACGCACAGGGCCCCGGACTGGGACAGGAAGGCCAGGTCGCCAGGCAGGGGCTGGGTGGCGGAAAAACTGGCGTTGACGCCCTGGGCGGTGTTCATCATGCCCAGGCTGTTGGGTCCGAGCAGCGCGATGCCGTGGGCGCGCGCCAGCTCGGCCATGCGCAGCTCCAGGTCAAAGCCCTCGCGGCCCACCTCGCGGAAGCCCGAGGTGATGACGATGGCCGACTTGAGGCCGCTGGTGGCCAGTTCCTCCAGGGCCGGGAGCACGTGCGGCCGCGGCACGGCAATGACTGCCAGGTCGATGCCGCCCGGCAGCTCGGACACGCTGCGCGCCACAGCCAGGCCCTCGATGTTCCCGCCCTTGGGGTTCACCGGGAACAGGCGGCCCTTGAACCCGGCGGCCAGCATGTTCACGACCACGCTGTGCCCGACCTTGCCGGGCGTGGCCGAGGCGCCGATGACGGCCACGGTGCGCGGGGCGAAGAAGGCGTGCAGGGCGCGCTGGTCCACTTGATCTCCCAAGGGTCGGTCGGGCGTTGGCAGGTTGCCTGTCTTCTTGAATACACAGTACGCGCCTGCGCCTCAAGGGGCAGGGGCCGCCCGCGGACCATCTTTCCGGGACAAATGGGCTTTCCGGGACAAATGGGCAGATCGCTGTTGCCCCGGATATGATAACCATCTATAGTCAAAGAATGCAAAGTCATGCGTCACCAGCATCCGCCCTGCCCGTCACCGCCGCCATCCTGGCCGGGGGCGCGGCCACGCGCATGGGCGGCGTAGTGAAGGCCCTGCTTGAGGTGGGCGGCCGGACCATCCTGGACATCCTTGTGGAAACCCTGGCCGGCACGCTCTCCGGCCGCTTTGCCGAGGTCTTGCTGGTGGCCAAGGAGCCCGAGGCCTTCCTGCCCATGCAGGCCTCTGCGCCCTGGCGGCTGGTGCTCGACGCCTCGCAGGCCCGCAGCTCGCTCACCGGCATCCACACGGCGCTCACGTACGCCCGCACCGAGCATGTCTTTGTCACGGCCTGCGACACCCCTCTCCTGCGGCCAAGGCTGCTCACGGCCCTGCTGGAGCATCTGCGGCCCGAGCACGACGTGGTGCTGCCCATCAAGCCCGACGGGTACTTCGAGCCGCTCTGCGCCATCTACTCCCGCCGCTGCCTGCCGCACATCGAGGCCCAGCTCGGCCAGGAGGACTACAAGATCATCCGCTTCTTCGAGCAGGTGCGGGTCTCGCCCCTGCCTGTTGCGGCCCTGCTCGAAAGCGACCCCGGGCTCGTCTCCTTCCGCAACGCCAACACCGCCGAGGACCTGGCCCTGCTGCGCCAGACCGCGGCCAGGCTCGCAGGTCAATAGCCAGGCCCGACAAGTGACCAGGAGGCCCCATGCCGGTTCAAGAAATCCCCCAAAATGGCCAGCGCATCTCCCGCGAGCTGGCTCTGGAGCACATCCGCCACCACCTCCGGACGCATCCGCCCAGGACGCGGACCATGCCGGTCAGCCAGGCCCTGGGCCTGGTCTGCTCACGCGACCTCTTTGCCGCCCACATGAGCCCCGCGGCCCCAAGGGCCTCGGTGGACGGCTATGCCCTGGACAGCCAGGCCACCCTGGCCGCCACCCCGGAGACCCCGGCGTCTTTCGCCCTGGCCGGGGAGATCCGCCCCAGCACAAACGCCCCGCCAGAGCTGGCTGCGGGCCAGGCCGCGGTCATCCTCACCGGCGGGCAGCTTCCAACAGGCGCAGACTGCGCTCTGGCTGCGGAGCACGCCGAGATCAAGGACGGCCGGCTGCTCGTCCGCTGTGCCTGTGCTCCGGGCGCGCACGTCCGCCCGGCCGGGCATGACCTCAAGGCCGGGACGCGCATCGCCCGCCACGGCGACGAGTTGACTCCGGCCGTTTTGGCGGCGCTGGCCGTGTCCGGGGTCCGGCAGGCCGAGGCCTTTCTGCGGCCCCAGGCCCTGGTTTTGGCCGTGGGCAATGAGCTGGCCCCCCTTGAAGGCGGGGTCGACGAGAACGGCGGAAATGGTGCGGGCCGCATCCCTGCGGACAATCTGCTCCTGGCGGCCGGGCTCTTGCGCATGCGCGGCCTGGACTCAGTCGAGGCCGAGGTCTGCGCCAATGACCTGGAGGCCATTGCCGCGCGATTGACACAGGCCGGGGACTGCGAGTGCATCGTGACCACGGGCGGCACCGGCCCGGGCCAGCGCGATTTCATCCTCCGCGCAGCGTCCCTGGCCGGGTTCAGCCCGCTATTCAACGGTGTGGCGCTGACCCCGGGCAAGAGCTGCTTTGCCGCGGTGCGCGGCCGGACCATCCTCTTTGCCCTGCCAGGAACGCCCTGGGCCGTGTTCGCGCTCATGCACGCCCTCGTGCTCCCGGCGGTGTGCTGGCTGCGCGGCCGCACCCTGCCCGTGCCCGGCCCCATCCTGGCGCGGCCGCTGACCATGCCGCCGTCAACCCAGCCCGGCTGGGAGAGGCTCGTGCCCTGCACGGTCACGGCCGTTGGCGCAGAGCTGCACGCCCTGCCCCTGCTCGACCGCAACCGCGAGTCCCGGCGTGACATGATCGATGCCCAGGGCCTGCTCATCGTCTCGGGCCTGGAAGAGCCGGACGAACTGCTGCCCATGATCCCCATCTGGGAGCACCGGCTCGGCCACAGGCTGGATTGACGCGCGGGCGATGGGAAACAACCGGACGCTTACCGGGTGCGAAAGATGTCCGGGCAAGGAATTTTGGGGAGATTTTGGGAGAGTCGTTTTTGGCATTGACCAGTCAGCACGCCTTGTATATCAAGGCGCGACGCGAGTCAGCCAGCGTAGCTCAGCTGGCAGAGCAGCTGATTCGTAATCAGCAGGTCCGCGGTTCGATTCCGCGCGCTGGCTCCACAAAAGACAAGCCCTTGCATCAATACATGCAAGGGCTTTTCTCATGTGCCCACCTCAGCTCAGGTCTGGTCCAGGCCTACGATGCAGCGAAGAGCCAGACAATAACGTTGGGCCAGAGGCCAGGCCGCCGGGTGCGGGACACCGGACTTGTCAGTAGGGTGCCCGTATGGTGATGCGGTTATCCACGGATTTCACCCCGTCAACACTTTTGGCGACTTCAGCAGCCCTCTTTATGTCATGGGCCTCAGGTGCAGTGCCGCCAAGTATCACAACGCCATTAAACGTTTTGACGGTAAGTTCAAGAGACGAGGTCGTTTGGCCCTTGAACTCCTTTGCGAGTGCAGCATAGACATTCTTGGTGATCACCTTGTCTTCAACAGAACTTCCATCAGCATACGCGAAAGACACACACACCAGCAAGAGAGCGGCCAAGAGAAATGCCACAAGAGATGCGCGCCTGTTCATATCCTGTTCCTCCTAAATAGACTGACATCGAACAACGGGCCCCAGACAGCACCCCGCAAGAACATCGAGGCGCAAAGTCCTGGGAACGACAACCGCTAAACATAACAAATTGTGATCCTTATGCGGTCAATCACCATAAAACATACCCTTGATTTTTGATTGCGTCAACGGGGTTGGGGAAATACTCGTGGAGGTCGCAAAAAGAGTTCCTGCCCCTCTTTTCTTCGATTGGGAAGCGACCGCAATCTCAGCCTTTTCCGGGAGGCCGCCGCAGACCACAAAAAAAGGATCGCCTGAGCGATCCTGTGTTTATCATCCCGGCGTTCTGCTGGCCGTGGCCGAAGGGTTTCCGGCCGTGAACCTGCCCAACTGGTTCTGGTGGATTGCCTGGGCCAAGGGGAATTCAGCACCGAGAGCCTCAAGGCCCCGCCTGCGCAGCCATGAGCGCTGCCCGGCCCTGCGCGCCCGAAGAAGGAAAGGCCCGGCTTTCAGCCCGGCTTGCGCGCGCGAAACACGGCGCCAACGGTCACGGGCGAGCTCTTGTACCCAGTGGTGTGCAGCAGTCGGCCTTCGGTGAAGCCAGCAGACCTGATCATCTCCAGGAAAACCTTTCCCGGAACAGCGCCGTCGCGTCAGGTGGCCCAGGCCCCCGGATCAGGCGGATTCAGAAGTGGCGCGGCATCCTCCTCCATGATTTGGTCCGCCACCTGCAGCCGCCCCCCGGGCCTGAGCACCCGGAAGGCCTCGGCCAGGGCCTGGCGCTTGTTCAGGACCAGGTTGTACACGCCGTTGGACACCAGCAGGTCAAAGCTTGCGTCAACAAAGGGCAGCTGTTCGGCGCTGCCCAGCTGAAAGGAGACCGTGGGGACGCCTGAGAGCGCGGCATTGGCCTCGGCGCGGGCAAGCATGTCCGGCGAGAACTCCAGCCCGGCCACCCGGCCACCGGGGCCCACATAGAAGGCCGCCACCAGGGCGTCCACCCCGGCCCCGCTGCCCACGTCGAGCACGACCTGGCCCGCTTCCGGCAGCCCGGCGGCAAAGGGATTGCCCACGGCGCAGGAATAGTCCTGCACAGGCTCCGGCAGGCTGTCCAGCGCCTCCTGCGGGTACTTAAGGCCCAGCAGGCCCTCGCGTCCCGTGGGGTAGGAAAAGAGCCCCTGCGGGCCCCCTGCAGCCTTGCGGTAGCGCTCAAGCACCTGGTCTGCGATGCCGGGACGCAGGTTTTCGGGCAACAGCGGCGTCAGCGCCATCATGGGCCACCTCCTTGCTTCTGGTCAGTGATGCCAACCATAGCAGAACACCCGCGGCACCACAAATAGTTAATGAATCAGGGGTACTGATGCAAGGTATAGGCGTGGGACAGGCCGGGGCTACTGGATCACGCCGCAGAACCGGAGCGCATGGAAGGCCAGGGACGCCACCAGGGCCGAGGCCGGAATGGTGATGATCCAGGCCACGACCATGTTCCCGGCCACGCCCCAGCGCACGGCGGAGAAACGCTTGCTTGAGCCCACACCGAGCACCGAGGTGGAGATGACGTGCGTGGTGCTGATGGGCGCGCCGAAGTGGCTGGCCCCGGTGATGACCAGGGCCGCGGCGGTCTCGGCCGCGCAGCCGTGGATGGGTTCGAGCTTGAAGATCTTGTGGCCCATGGTTTTGACGATCTTCCAGCCGCCCGTGGCCGTGCCCAGGCCCATGGCCAGGGCGCAGCCTATCTTGACCCAAAGCGGTATTTCCGTGCCGGGGATCACATGAAAGATGTACAGGGCCAGGGTGATGATGCCCATGGTCTTCTGGGCGTCGTTCTGGCCGTGGCTGGTGGCCATGAAGGCCGAGGACAGGATCTGCAGCTTGCGGAACAGCGCATTCACCTTGAGCGGCTTGTAGCGCCGGAAGCTCCAAGTGAGCAGGATCATGATCAGGTAGCCGCCGAGGAACCCGCCCATGGGCGAAAGCACCAGCGGCACGATGACCTTCTTCAGGATGGACATGTAGTTGAGGGCATTGAACCCGGAGTAGCTCACGGCAGCACCCATGAGCCCACCGATGAGGGCGTGGGACGAGGATGAGGGCAGGCCCAGGTACCAGGTCAGCACGTTCCAGAAGATGGCCCCGAGCAGCGCCGCCAGCACCAGGGCCTGGCTGCCGGAGACCATGTCCGCGTTGACGATGCCGCCGCTGATGGTCTTGGCCACCTGGTCGCCCATGAACGCGCCCGCGAAGTTGAGGACCGCGGCCATGACCACGGCCACCTTGGGCGAAAGCACCTTGGTGGAGACGATGGTGGCGATGGCGTTGGCGCTGTCGTGGGCCCCGTTGGTGTAGTCGAAGAACAGGGCCACGGCCACGATGGCCACAAGCAGCAGGGGCACATCAGGCATTTTTCAGCACCACGCCTTCGATGATGTCCGCCAGCCGCTCGGCCTGGTTCACGGCCTGCTCAATGCGGTCGTAGATGTGCGTCCACTTGACGATCTCCATCACCGTCCCGAACCCCTCCAGCTTCAGGTCGTAGACCTCGCCCAGGGCCACCAGGAGGACCATCTCGCACTCGTACTTGAGGGCCTTGATCTTCTTGGCGTTCTCCTCGACGTTCTTGCGCTCGCGCAGGCGGACCTGCATGCGGCCCACCTCCTCCACCATCAGCGAGAGGTTCTTTACGAGCCTCTTGGACGGGAACTTGACCACCGTGAAGTCGTACAGCCCGATGCGCGTGGAGATGGCCTTGATGAGGTTGAGCAGGTCCTCCTGGGCGATGTTGATGTCGTGGATGTCCTCGCGGTCGATGGGCGTGATGAAGGTCATGGAGAGCTGCTTGGCGATGCTGCGCGCCACTGCGTTGCCCGTCTCCTCAATGAGGTTGATGGACTTGCACTTGTCCTCCACGTCCACGAATTCCTGAAAAATGCTGTTCAGCACTGTCACGGCCTCAAACAGCTTGGCATACTGCTCCGTGAACAGGTCGAAGAACTGGATTTCCTTGGGGAAAAAACTGAAGCCCATGAACGCTCCTTTTGGCCGCTGCAACGCAGGCTGGCCGTGCCAGGCTTGCAAGGCCCGTATATTTCAGGTCCGTCCGGGCAATCTATCGTGCGGCCGGGCTTCTGCCAAGCCCAAACCTGAAGGCCCGGGTTTGGCCAGGTCCGCGTTTCTTGACAGCCCAGGCCGAATTGCGCACAAACACAGGATGAGACACTGTCCAGTCACCAGGGGAGATACAACGCGGCAACGGCAAGGCTGGGCAGGCCGGAAGAGCCAGCCCACGAAAAAAGCCGCTTCCTTGCGGAAACGGCTTTTCAGGTCTTACGTGGTGGGTCACCAAGGAATCGAACCTTGAACCTCCGGATTAAGAGTCCGCTGCTCTACCAATTGAGCTAGTGACCCACGTGCGCCGCGTTTCATTGCGGCGAAGAAGCGTTTAAACGCCGGGGCATCCTTTGTCAACACGAAATCCCTGAACCTGGAATACAAATGCGAAATTTCTTCCGCCTCGGCCTTATTTTCCTGCTCGGCCTGGGCCTGTTCACCGGCACGGGCCTGGCCCAGGAGCGCCACGGCGACGCACCGCTAGCCACCAGCTGGGGGCTCTTCAGCCTGGACGGGCAGGCTCGGTCCGAGTCCGGGCAGACCGCCAGCCGCCTGGCCGTGCTGTTCCTTCTGCCCGACGCCGGGTGGTACACGTACTCCCATAACCCAGGCGGAGTGCTGGGCAAGCCCACGCGCCTGACCGCGACCTTGGACGGCGGCCCGGATGATGGAGGTATTGTCCAGCTCACGGCCTTGTATCCCCCGGGCAGCCCCAAGAAGGACCTCACCGACCCCTCGGTGACCATGGACGTCTACCTGGGCCGCACCCCGCTCTTCCTGCCGCTGCCCGAGGGCGCTGCCCGGCCCCGGACCCTCTCGGCCAGCCTGGAGCTTTTGCTGTGCACTGCGGACAGGTGCCTGCCCGCCAAACTCGACCTGCGCTTTCAGGTGCCGGGGTCCGGGGCGCCGGGCCAGGCCGTTGTGCCGGGCGCCCGCCAACAGAGCTGGTGGCCGCAGTTCCTCGCCGCGCAAAAGCCCCGGCCCAAGGCCCTGGACCAGCCCGCGCCGACCGTAGCGCCCGCCTCTGTTGGTGCGGCTGTTGCTGCGGCGCAGTGGGCCACCCTCAAGCCGCGCTACCAGCAGCCGGCCCTTGAGGTCGGCGGGCTGACCAAGGCCATCCTGCTCGGCCTGCTGGCCGGGTTTGTGCTGAACTTCATGCCCTGCGCCCTGCCGGTGATCAGCATCAAGATCTCCTCGCTCCTGGCCAGCGGCGGCGGCTCAAACGAGGCCGAGTGCCGGTACAAGATCCGCGAGCACTTCCTGTTCCTGGCGCTGGGCGCCCTGCTCTATTTCCTGTTCCTGGGCCTGCTCTTCGGGATCACGGGCCAGGCCTGGGGGCAGCTCTTCCAGCAGCCGGGCATCGTGCTGGCCCTGACCGTGATCATCTTTGCCCTGAGCTTAAGCCTGCTCGGGGTGTTCACCCTGCCAGTCATTGACCTCAAGTTCGACCAGATGACCACCCACCCCCGGCTGCAGTCGCTGTTCACCGGCATGTTGACCACGCTGCTGGCCACGCCGTGCAGCGGGCCGTTCCTCGGCGGGGTGCTCGGCTGGGCGCTGCTGCAGCCCCCGTACATCGTGACCATCGTGCTGCTCAGCATCGGCCTGGGCATGGCCTCGCCCTACCTGCTGCTCTGCGCGTTCCCGGCGCTCGCCCGCTTCTGCCCCAAGCCCGGGGCCTGGACCGGGCTGGTGGAACGCCTGGTGGCCCTGTTCCTCATGGGCACCTGCATCTACCTTCTGAACATCCTGCCCGAGGCCATGCTCGTGTCTGCCCTGGTCCTGCTCCTGGTCACCGCGGTGTCCTGCCTGCTCTGGGGCTCGGCCGGGCCGGGGTTCGACACCCGGCGCGCCTGGGGCCTCAAGCTCCTGGCCGTGCTGCTCATCGCGGTCAGCGCCTGGTGGGTCCTGCAGCCCCGCCCCAAGACCCAGTGGGAGCGCTACACGCCCCAGGCCCTCACGGCCCGGCTCGGCCACGACACGGTGCTCCTGGACTTCACGGCCGACTGGTGCCCGACCTGCAAGGTGCTGGAGCAGACCAACCTGACCCCGGGCCGCATGGCCGAGCTCCAGGAGAGGTACGGCATACGGCTCATGAAGGCCGACCTGACGGAGAAGAACCCCGAGGCCGAGGCCCTGTTGACCGCCCTGGGCAGCAAGAGCATCCCGCTGTTGGCCATTTTCCCCAAAAACGCCCCGCAGGAACCGCTTGTCCTGCGCGACCTGTTCACCCCCCCGCAACTGGAAGAAGCCGTGGCCCAGGCCGCGCGCCCCTAGGAGAAATCATGCTGTCCTTCACCTTCCGCCTGCCCACCACCCTTGTCTTTGGCCCGGGCAGGCTTGCTGAACTGGAGACCACGCCGTTTCTGCCCCAGGGCAAGAAGGCCATGCTTGTCTGCGGCGCCAGCGGCAACATCCTGCGCCAGGGCTACCTGGACCGTGTGCAGGGCCTGCTGGCCGCCCGGGGCGTCCGCTGCGTGGTCTTTGACCAGGTGCGCGCCAACCCCCGCACCGAGGACGTGGATGCGGCCGCAGCCAAGGCTCGCGAGCTCGGCGTAGACTTTGTGGTGGGCATCGGCGGCGGCAGCGTCATCGACTCGGCCAAGTGCATCGCCCTGGCTGCTGCGCCCGCAATAGACGGCGGGCCTTTCTGGGAGAACATGCTGGGCCAGAAGTATGCGGATGCCAAGGGACTGCCCGTTGTGGCCGTCCCCACCACTGCGGGCACGGGCACCGAGGGCAATGCCGTGGCCGTGCTCTGCGGGCCCGAGGGCAAGCGCGGCTTCGTGCACCCGGCCTTTTCCCCGGTCCTGGCGCTCATCGACCCGGAGCTGACGCGCTCGGTGCCGCAGCGCCTGACCGCCATCACCGGCATGGACGCCTTTTTCCACGCCTGCGAGTGCTTCCTGTCCACGGCCCGGCAGCCCATGACCGACATGCTCTGCCTGGAGGCCGCGCACCTGGTGACGCGCTTCCTGCCCCAGGCCGTGGACGACGGCAGCGACATCAATGCGCGCACGGCGCTGGCCTGGGCCAGCACGGCCGCAGGCATGTGCCTGTCCCTGTCCTCGCCCATCTCCCAGCACGCGCTGGAATACTCCTTCAGCGGCTCCAACCCCAAGGCCGAGCACGGCGCAGGCCTGGTGCTGCTCTGTCGGCCCTATTTCGCCCGGCTCATCGAGCTGGCGCAGGACAATGAGGAGACCAGCGACCGGCTGTTGAACCTGGCTGTGGCCATGGGCTTTGGCCTGGGCGGAGAGGAGGACGAGGACGGGCATCCGTTCCTGAACGCCCTGGAAGCGCTTCTGGAGGCCGTGGGCCTGGCCGCCCTGCGGGCCGAGGACCTGGGCTTTTGTGTCGAAGACGTGCCGCAATACGTGGACGCGGCGCTTAAGCTCACGGGCTCGCGGCAGTTCCAGAACACGCCGGTGGCGATGGCCGAGGCCGACGTGCGCGCCATTTTTGAGGGAGTGTTTTCGCCGAGCTGAAGAAGCGGGTTCAGGCGGTTCCGGCTTCCCAGGAGCGCACCAGCTCCGGCAGGCGGCGGGCCACGCCCTCGGGCCGGACCCAGCGCACGCCCTGCTCCTTGGCGAACCAGGTCAGCTGGCGCTTGGCATAGGCCCGCGTGTTGCGCAGCCAGAGGCCGCAGGCGTCGGCCAGGTCTAGATTGTCCAGCAGGTGCGCCAGGATTTCCGGGCAGCCGATGCCTGAATAACCCGGCGCCGCGCGGTCCGGGGTCTGCTCCCAGGCCCGGCGCACCTCGTCCACGGCCCCGGCCGCCAGCATCGCGGTGATGCGTCCCTCCAGCCCCGGCTCCAGTTCGCGCAGGGTCAGCGACAGCCCGACCTTCAACAATTCCACCCTGGCCTGGCCCTGCTTCTGCTCCGCAAACCAGGCCGAGAGCGGCCTGCCGGTGCCGAGAAAGACCTCCAGCGCCCGACTGATGCGCTGGGTGTCGTTTCTATGCAGCCGCGCGGCCGTGGGCGGGTCGGCCTGGGCCAGGTCCGCGTGCAGGGCGCCTGATCCCTCGCGCTCCATGCGGCCAAGCACCCAGGTGCGGACCTCTTCGGGAATCGGCGGAATGTCGGCCAGGCCCTGTTCCAGCGCGCGCAGATAGAGCCCTGTGCCCCCAACGAGCACCGGCACCCGGCCTTGCTCCCTGGCCTCGGCGATCTCAATGCGGGCCAGCTCGGCAAAGCGCGCCGCAGTCATGGCCTCGGCTGTGGGCAGAAAGCCGTACAGCCGGTGCGGGCACATGGCCTGCTCGGCCGCGTCGGGCTGGGCCGTGACAATGGGGAAATCCGCGTACACCTGCCGCGAGTCATCGTTGATGACCGTGACCGGCAGCTCCGGTGCAAAGGAGCGCGCCAGGGCGAGGGCCGCACCGGTCTTGCCGGAACCGGTTGGGCCGAGGATGCAGACAGCGCGAAGCATGGCCATGTTCAGCCCTGGCAGGCCTCGCCCTGGGCCACGTATTTGGCCGTGAGCCTGTCCAGCACTGGCTCGGGCACCAGGCCTTTGACGTTGCCGCCGTGCAGGGCGACCTCCTTGACGATGGTCGAGCTCAAATACATCCACTTGTAGTCGGTCATGAGGAACACGGTCTGCACGTCGCGCGAGAGCCTGCGGTTCATGAGCGCCATCTGGAACTCGTACTCGAAGTCACTCACTGCGCGCAGTCCGCGCAGGATGGCCCCGGCCCCGCGCCTGAGCACGTAGTCGATGAGCAGGCCGTCAAAAGGCTCCACGATGATGCGCGGCTCGTCCGGGAAGGATTCCCGGGCCATGGCCACGCGCTCGGCAAGCGTGAAGCAGGTCTTCTTGGGCGTGCTCTTGGCCACGGCAACGACAATGGTGTCGAAGATCCTGAGCCCACGCTTGATGAGGCTCATGTGCCCCTTGGTCAGGGGGTCGAAGGTGCCTGGATAGATGGCGAGTCTGGGATTTTGTTCTGCCACAGCATGATCCTCGTCTGCCCGTAGAGCCTGTCGGCCTGCGGAAGGAGTTGGGCCGGGATCTGGCCCGCAAGTTCAGCCTGGGCCTCCACCTCGGCCAGCACAAAGGCCCCGGGAGCGATCCAGCCGCCGCGCACGGCTTTCTCTAGCGCCGGGGGTAGCAGGCCCTGCCCGTACGGAGGGTCGATAAACACGACGTCAAAGGCCTCTTTCGCGGGTCGGGCCAGGACCTTCATGAGATCGGCCTGGAACACGCGCCAGCGGTCCTCAGGGACCTTCAGGTCGCGCAGGGACTGCCGCAGGCAGTCGGCCGGCCGCGCGCCCTTCTCCACAAACCAGGCCAGGTCCGCGCCCCGGCTCAGGGCCTCAATAGCCAGGCTGCCGCTGCCCGCAAACAGGTCGAGCACCCGCGCCCCGGCCCAGTCCACACCTCTGGCCTCAAGCATGGAGAACACGGCCTGGCGCACCTTGGCAGTGGCCGGACGGTAGCCTGGCCCGTCCACGGTGCGGATCGTGCGCCCGCCGTATGCTCCTGCTATGACACGCATCCCTCAATTCCAGCTAGAGCTCGGAGATCAGCTCCACGATCTTGCGGTTCAGGTCGAGGAAGCGGTCGCGGATCTCGGTCTGGGCCACCCAGGGCTTGTCCTTGGCCAGCTCCATGCGCTTCTGGAACTCGGAATAGAGCGTACGCGAATCCGAGAGCAGGAAGTCCCAGTCGATGCGCGGCACGGCCTTGGACGCGTCCACCACCGGGACCATGACCTTGCCGGGCTCGAGCGTCAGCTCCTCCAAGTAGGCAGGCACGTGTACCTCCAGGCCCAGCTGCTCCTTGATGAGCTCGCCGAGCTTGTTCAGGGCCCGCACCTCGCCGTGGATCAGGATGACCTTGGTGCTCTTGCCGTCAAAGGTCCTCAACCACTGCATGATCTCGGTCTGCCCGGCGTGGGCCGAGAACCCGCCGATGGTGAAGATCTTGGCGGCGATGGCGATTTCCTCGCCAAAGATGGTGATGCTCTTGGCCCCGTCCACGATCTTGCGGCCCGGCGTGCCCTCGCCCTGGTAGCCGCAGAACACGATGGAGGCGCCCTTGCGCCAGAGGTTGTGGCGCAGGTGGTGGCGGATGCGCCCGGCATTGGCCATGCCGCTGGCCGAGATGATGATGGCCGAGCCGGTCATGGTGTTGATGGCCCGGGACTCCTCGGCCGTCTGGCTGAAGCGCAGGTTCTTGAGCGAGAGCGGGTCCTTGCCTTCTTTGAGCAGGGCCTTGGTCTTGTCGTCGAAATAGTCCGGGTTCTTGCGGAAGATCTCCGTGGCCTGGATGGCCAGCGGGCTGTCCAGGAAGATCGGCATGTCCTTCGGCAGCTTGCCCTCCTGGTCGAGCAGGAACAGGGAATACAGAATCTGCTGGGTGCGCTCCACGGCAAAGGCCGGGATGATGACCTTCTCGTGGTTCTTGTAGCTGTAGGCGATGGCCGCGGCCAATTCCTCGCGGCTGGTCTCGGAGTCCTTGTGGTCGCGGTCGCCGTAGGTGGATTCCAGGAACACGTAGTCCGCGCTGCCGCCCGAGCTCGGGTCGGGCAGGATGAGCTGGTTCGGCCGTCCCAGGTCGCCGGAAAACACGAGCTTGGTGCTCTTGCCCTCCTCCATGTACGCGATCTCCACAAAGGCCGAGCCCAGGATGTGCCCGGCGTCGCGGTAGGTGACGCGGATGCCCGGCGCAGGCTCAAAGGGCTTGTTGTACTCGATGGTCTCGATGTGCGGGAAGGTGGCCACGGCGTCGGCCGTGGTGTAGAGCGGCTGGTCCAGCATCTCGCTGCGGCGCTCGGACGCGGCGAACGCGGCCTGGGTCTTGCCCCGGCGCTCGCCCGCGGTGTACGGGGGCTGGAGCGCCTTGTTGCCGCGGCGCAGTCCCTTGCGGTAATGCTGCTCGGCCTCCATCTCCTGGATATGGGCGCTGTCAAGCAGCAGGATCTGCATGAGGTCGCGGGTGGGCGGGGTGGCGTAGATCTTGCCCTTGAAGCCCGAGGCCACCACGCGCGGCAAAAGCCCGATGTGGTCGATGTGGGCGTGGGTGACCAGGATGAAGTCCAGCTCGCCCGGCCGGTAGTTGTCCATGCTCAGGTTGCGTTTCTCGATTTCGGCATTGCCCTGGTGCATGCCGCAGTCCACCGAAAAGCGGTGGCCGCCGGTCTCAAGGATGTAGCAGGAGCCGGTGACGGCCTGGGCTGCGCCCAGAAAATGGATCTTCATACGTGCCTTTGTCCGCCTGGGTTTGGCGCGCGGTTTTTTGGGCCAGAGCCCTGGCCCGGTCTTCCGGTCGCGCCTGTTTTTGTGTACACCTGCCTGGTCCGGAGCGAAGTGCCCGGTCTGGCACATGTTTGCCAAAGAAGCCCCACGCCCGCAACCCTTAATAGCAGAACCCAGAGGTGTAAATGCCCAACTCCAAGCAGTACCTCATCGACGATCTCTCCATGCAGGAGTCGTGGCGGCTGTTCAAGATCCTCTCGGAAATCGTGGACGGCTTCGAGACCTTGAACGACATCGGCCCGGCCGTGTCCGTGTTCGGCTCGGCCCGGGTCAAGGCCGGGGAGCCCTGGTACGAGAAGACCATGGACCTGACCGCGAAATTGGCCGGTGCCGGCTTCACGGTCATCACCGGCGGCGGGCCGGGCCTCATGGAGGCGGGCAACAAGGGCTGCTTCGAGGCCGGGGGCCAGTCCGTGGGCCTGCACATCCACCTGCCGCTCGAACAGCGCAACAATCCGTTTCTGAACGTGCGCTGCGACTTCCGCTATTTCTTCGTGCGCAAGCTCATGTTCATCAAGTACGCCATGGCCTACATCGCCCTGCCCGGGGGCTACGGCACGCTGGACGAGCTCTCCGAGGCCCTTGTGCTCATCCAGACCCGGCGCATCAAGGCCTTTCCCATTGTGCTCCTGGGCAAAGACTTCTGGGGCGGGCTGGTGGACTGGTTCCAGGAGCGCCTGGTGGCCGACGGCTACTGCGGCCCCAGGGACATGGACCTGTTCCTCGTCACCGACTCCAACGAAGAGGCCGTGGAGCACATCCGGCGCCTAGTGATCGTCTAAGGGCCGCCCTGCCCGGCGCGATTGCCCGTAGCTGCGGTTTAGAAGCTCCTGCGGCTGTCCACAAAGTTGCCCAGGATCTTGAGATGCGCCTTTTCCTCCTCGGCCAGCAGCACGAGGGTGCGCCTGAGGTCGGCGTCGGTCTCGTCCCTGGCCCGGCGCAGGTACAGGTCCAGGGCCTGGGCCTCCACGGCCATGGACAGGTCCAGGGCCTCGGCCATGCTTCCCGGATCACCCAGCTGGCCCAGGTAGTCTGCGGCGCTGAGGCCGCCCTCCAGGGTGCCTGGAGCCACCGAGGCCCGGGCGCGCTGCTCAAAGGCCTGCACATCTTCAGTTTTTGCCCCGCCCTGTCCGGCCAGGCGCTTCCAGAGCTCGGCGATCATGCGCCGGTGGCGCACCTCGTACCCGGCCAGGCGCAGGAACAGCTCCGCCACCTCGGCCCCTGTGGTCTCGGACACGGCTGCCCGGCCCGCCAGGGTGGTGTAGTACTCCTCCAGCACCTGCTCCATGCCCCAGGCCCGCTCCAGGATCTCCCGGGGCGTGCTGGCGCCCAGCAGCGCGGCCAGGCCCAGGTCCAGCGGGCCCACGGCCTGGGCCCCGTCCCAGGCCAGGATGCCGCCCTCGATGCTCATGGCCTCCTTGAAGCCCAGACCGGCCAGGAGATTGGCCCCGGCCAGGCTGCGCCGTCCGGAACGGCAGTAGACCACGGTGGGCAGGAGCGGGTCGAGCTCCCCGGCGCGCCCGGCCAGCTGCGGCAGGGGGATCAGCGTGGCGCCCGGCAGGTGCCCCTCCTCGTATTCGAAGTCCTGGCGCACATCGAGCAGGGTGCGCGCGCCCAGGCGCGTGGAGTCGAGAAGGGTGCGGGCCTTTGGGACCGGAATCTGGCGGGCAATGCTCATGATAGTCCTCCATGCTCTGTCCCTACCCGCTTCTCAGGGCCAGGGCAAGCCTGGAAGGCCAGCAGGGCCAGGCCGCAGGGCCAGGGCGCAGCGCAAGGCAAAGGCCAAGGCCTGGCCAGCCGCAGACCGTCAGGCGAAGCCATTTCTTCATGTTGTGGTTGAATAAAGTTGCAAAACCATTGCACAGCAATGCTTTTGCGGCAGGCCCAGCCCAAGGGCGCGGCTCCACTGTCCTCGGTCAAGCTGAAGCGGCCGTGGACCTGCCGGGACTACAACAGGCCCTGGCTCCAGTTGAACACGCTGGTGCGCTGGTTCTGCTCCAGGGCCTTGGGCCAGTATTCGCGCAGCACCGCGAAGCAGGCGTACCCGGCCTGCTCCAGCTCGCGGCGGTGGGCCGAGAGGTCCAGCTCCCAGCCCGGGAAGATCCAATGGTTGGCGCCGATCTTGCGCACCCAGGCCATCTCCCCGCGCGGGCTTAGGATGGGCTCTTCCAGGCGCACCTCCTCGGCCAGGACGCGCGTGATGCCGAGCGGCCAGAGCCCGCCCAGGACAATGCCCAGCGGGATGGGGCTTGAGCGCGGCAGGCTGAGCAGCTCCTCGCCCGAGAGCTCCGGGCTCACAAAGGCCGCCTCCAGGCCGAGCTCGGCAAACTGCGCGGCGGTCTCGGCACTGGCCAGGTTGCAGAAGGGCCCGCCGACCAAACGAAGGTCAGACCGCAGGCCGTGCCCGGGCTCGAACAGCCCAGCCTGCCAGGGCGCGTTCAGCACAAAGCGCTGCGCGCCCCGTTCCCGCGCTTCAGACAGGAGCCTCTGGTAGCGTTCTTCCTCGCCGGGCCAGATGACCGGGGGCAGCCACCACCAGGTGCGCGCCGTGACCGGCCGGGGCACGTCCAGCAGCGCCGAGCGCTCCAGCCACACGCCAATGGTCATCGCGCTCCGGCCCTTGCCTGCGCCGTGGGGCATGGCCCGGAACACGGCCATGTCCATTCGCTGCCCCCGGCTGGACGGCGTAAAGCTGCGCGGGGTGAAGCTGGACGCCTCCTTGACCGGGAGCTCGGGCCTCTGGGCCAGCTCCTTTTCCAGCCCGGCCAGGATGCGCATGAGCTCGGGCTCGCGGCGGTCGATGAGAAAG
>Ga0007792_10000189_pt1 | contig 22243 bp, 18 predicted proteins | sample CryBogmetaGMA6M_FD_60371 | JGI IMG/M metagenome (GOLD analysis project Ga0007792, IMG submission 60371) | Freshwater microbial communities from Crystal Bog, Wisconsin, USA - MA6M | ecosystem: Environmental > Aquatic > Freshwater > Lake | place: Crystal Bog, Wisconsin, USA | collected 2009-07-06
AGGTAAAACTTCTGGTGCAGTCACAAATGCTTCAGACACTTATTTTTGGCTTTCCGGCAAGACTGGCATACCGCAAAACTTTTCGATGTTTTATGAAATAGGAGTCGCGGTCTCTAAATTTTCGATAGGAGAATATGTCGAGATTAGCGGCGGTTTATCAAGTATAAATGGTACGTATGTTTTAGTCGGTAAGAAAACGGTTGGATTGGATATACTTCATCAGATAATATGCATACCAACGTTTACTCCAACACCTACGGCCACACCTACGGCCACACCTACGGCCACACCTACGGCCACACCTACGGCCACACCCACAGCATCATTCCAATGCCCAACAACAGCCAGCGCTATCGATTTTAAAATCACATTACCACTTGATGAAGAATTTCAAAGAACTATATCAGAGTTTAGATATGAAGGTGGAAAATTTTGGGTGGCGATCAAGACAACTAATAAGAGATTTCCGGGAAATGGACTCTTTGAAAAAGCATATGTCGCTAGCAGTGCTGATGGTAAAAATTGGCTATTAAGTAAGCCTCTAGATGGGTTTCCGAGACAGACTGAATCTCCTAATCCGATTGGCACAGCTTTTTCTTCGTTAATAGCTGTAAGCCCAACTCACCTCGGCCAAAAATTAGAGGTCATGGTTGTAGTTAATAATACTTATTCTTTTGGTGGTATTAGTAATAATACAAATCCTTGGGCGCGGAAAAGTGCGGCCTTTTATTATTCGAGCGATGGCGGAGCTACTTTTGGGCAATTATACCCCCAGGGCGACGTTGATACGGAGAATATATTTGATGCGTTCTCTCTGACTTGTTCAGATTTTGTTCAATTAGGCTCATCTGTCAATGGTGTCTTGACTTTTACTGCTAGCGTTAGATATCCCCCTTATTTTACAGGTAAAATGCCGCAACCACCGTTACAGTCTGACGGTACCCGATGCGGCAAAGGTGCAAAAAATTTTGCTCAGGGCGTGCATGCAATTATTCAATTTTCGAGGTTTGATTCTACAGACACGACAAAACCAGTCAAGTTTATATCAAGATACGTAAATTCGAGCGGAAAGCCAATTGCGTACGACTCTAGTGAGTTTTGTTTTGCATTTGGTCAAGATGCTTCATTCTTTAATTCCGAATTAGGGTGGAATGGAGTGGCTTTTTGGTCACCTTTTTCGGACCATTCATCCTATACTAAATATAACTATGGAAAATGGGTCAAACCTGGTAATTCGATGCTAGAAGCTAAAACGACTTCCGGCGTTATGGTTAATCTTAGCGTAATTGGAGTAGAACAAGGCGGGTGCAATCCCCAGACTAACGGCATGGGCATTTGCGCTTTGTGTGTAGGCACAGATGCGGCATATATCGTTTATCTAACTGACTACATTCCACCTAGCCCGCTAACAGCTATACCTTTTCCGTCGGTTAATGCTTCCCTCGCGACTGGCAGTCAATATCTCGGTTTTACGGGTCTATTTGATAGAAGAGATCGATATCCGAGCGCTAGTTGGGTCATCGGTTATTTAGCCCCAGACGGTACAGGCTTATTAGTATATTCCGATTCTGATTACGCTAGTAAAAAGCTAAAAACTTCTGCGTTAGGCCTTTCTACATCTACAAGCACCAAACTCTCCATATCGAGTACTTTTAATAGTACATCTGGTGCTTTGCCTATCGGGATGTCTGTTCAAACAGCAAATCTTGGAAGTCTGGTTCCATCTATACCAATTACTTGCGGCAGCAAGTGGGACACTTATCGGATGCCGAGGCTATTCAATTATGTAGATTTAGCCTACGGGCAGAATAAGTTTTTTGCGATAGGTGTCGGAGACACGAAAGAGCAATATGTAGTTAGTTCGTCTGACGCCATAAATTGGGTCGGAGCGTCGAGTCAGCGCTATTCACTCAGACCGAGGCCTAACGGCAAAATCGGCTTGGTGGTCGGTCCAGATAGAGTGTTATATTTTGGCTATTCGATGAAAGTGGTCAACAGTGTCGAGCAATTAGACACATTTGGTGTTATATATTCTATAGATAGCGGGGCTAATTTTACCTTCAAAAAACTAGATGGTATAGATGATAATGCTGAATTAATACAGGATGCCAAATACGGCAATAAAATTTATGTCGCTGCTGCTTATTCTTATAATCCTACCAAAGAAGTACCACCGAGAACAAGGATTCTTACATCAAACGATGGTATAACATACCATGATAATGACTCTGCTATTTTTAATTTCGATTGTCGATTGAACTTCTGTAACGGTGAGTTCTTAATAATTCCTACGAAGACAATAACTGGTGTAAAATCTGTTGGCTATAGATCTGGAAATGGGGTTAATTATATAGAATTTAAACTTCCATCAGACTCTATACCACCTTATGGAAAAGGTGAGTTTTACGATATAGTCTGTGGAGATGGGATTTATTTATTGTTAGCTTCAAATGGCGCATATATTAGTAAAGATTTAAATAGTTGGAGTTTATCACTTGCGTTTGCCTTCGATGTGTATGAGCGTGTTAAGCTTAATCTGTCTTATGGAAATGGCGTGTTTATTATTGTGGGTGATATTGATGTTATAGTTTCACCAGATGGTGGTGGCTCTTGGGAAAGATTTCTCTTGCCAGATTTCGCGCAAACCATCGCTTATGGGATCGATACCAATAATGTAGGCAAATTCCTTATCACCGCATATTCAGAAACCGGAACTTATGATATTTATGTGAATGCTTGCTCGCTAAGAAGCACCCAAGTCGCTGCTGGAAATACGATGACAATGGCCCCGATGTTATCTTCTAGCTCTTCAGTAACGTTAAATAAAGTAACGATTGCTGCTCCACCATCTTCTGGTCTTTTCTTAACATATCCGCTTTATAGTGGCCAAAGTATCAATGCTTATTTAGATGAGCCTTTCACACTTGGGCCGTTTAATTTACTAGCTGTTGGGTATCCAAACGGCACCGTACTGGTTGGTATTATCGATGATGTCGGTAAGACTTTATCCACAGCCTTTCCTACTTCTTCTTTGGCTGTTACATTCGTGACCCCAAATACATTTTCATTCAATCTAACACCAACAGTAGTTGGCGATTTTGTGTTAAATGTATTTGTTACCAATGATGCTGATGGTTCATTATCACAGACATTGCCTATCAAGGTATCGATTACAAGATCTACAGCACCGACTATATTAGAGGTTCTTCCAAGTGTACCGAAGTATTCTAAGAATGCTCGGTTACCTCATAACGATCCAGTTTTTGAGTTAGTTTCTAACATAGCTACTTTTGATCTTGCTGGCATATTTGGAGATATCCAGACCAAACCAACATGGCCACCAGCTGATAATGATCCAAGATTGGTGTCTCCAGGGAAGTATACCTTTGATATTGGGTTTACAGGCAATGTTCCAGAGAATCTAACTGGTCGTCAATTGACGTTTGATCTTGCTTATGCGATTTTTCCTCAGATGGATGGCTTGGAGAGGTACTGGATAGATTTAAGAGACAGATGCAAAGCTGATGGCGGCCAATTCAATATGTATCAGGATGCACGAACCGGAAGCCAAGAATATAGGAGTAATTTCCCTAATGCTACTTCAAGAAATATCGTAAGCTGTGCTGAACTATTAAAGCTTAAGGGTAAATTATTGTCGCGTGAACTATATAGAATTGTGGATGACAATGATGTCGTGCGTTATCCGTTTAACGGTAATGAAGGTTATTATTTTAATGAAGAAACGATATCTGTTTCAAATATTAGAGAAGCAGCCAAGAAATCGATTAGTAAATCTTTCCCAGACACATCTCCGATATCCTATATAGAATTTCAGCCGACTATGGATCTTAAAACAGGGAAGCAAAACCCAGGACTACCTAGTATCGTGGTGCCAGGATTTAGGCTAAACGTTGCTGGTCAATTGTTTCCTACTAATGATTTAGGTCTTAAGCTAGTCGTTAATAAAGTCAGTAGTGCCCTAGGTTTTAGCAGCGCTAAAGATCAAACTGGTTCATTCTTTAGCGCTGAAAGGATGATTATCGGTTGTAATAGTAGTTATAGCCCAAATCCTGTTAACCAACCGGCCGCTGGAGTTTATTATACGGCCAGATATCTAGATAGTTCTCTGAATCCGCCTAATTACATAAATGATAATATTGATGCGACTTTGGAGACTAGTATGGTGACGGCTGTTGCACCGTTTGACACAGGAACTAGGTCCGCTCAAACCAAAATTTCGGCTTTAGCTAAGCCCAATGAGTGTTCGCCAGGTGTTATGGGTCGAGCGACTATGGCTATCAGTGATTTGGTGGATTTATTAAACAGTCCGACTTGTAATGTACCATCTTTTAAAGCTACTGCAGACATTCTTCCGGTTTATTTCTTTAGTGCCAATGGCGCTCTTGGCGGCGTTATAAACACAGCCAATGCCGGCCGAAAAGCCGCTCTCGATAGTTCATATTTATCAGCTCAATTAAACGCCGCTATAAGTATGAGTTCAAATAGTGCAAGTTTTAACAATTGTTTTGGTCTTAATTTTAATAAACTATCAGCTACGAATACGACATTGGCATGTGCTGACGGTACGATTCCAATAGCTAAGTTTTATGCGTCTTTGTTAACGACAGATTCACTAAACAGGTGGGGTTATTCCTTTAAATATTCCACCAATGCTTTTATACCGGCCTATAAAAACATAACTGTAGCTAGTCCTACTAATAATTTTAGAGCGATTACTACTAATAAAATTATTAGCGGTGTGACTATTAAGGATGCTAATTATGAGACGGTATCGTCGATCGAAATAAATGTTAAGGCTAATGCAAATGAAGATACGGCTATTACGCTCAATTTGCCAGCAAATCAGTATAGAATTAGAATCGATAACATGTCATCAAGGATCGATGGTTATTATAGAGCAGATATAAGAGTGCTCTACCAATACAATTCAAAAGCAATAGTAAAGTCATTACTTTCTGAGGGTTCTTTTAAATCGTTAGCGGATGCTGCTAATAGGTATAAGAATAAGTATGTCGAATTTATGCATGACGGTGGTGATGTAAGGGTTTGGATACCTTCTAAAAATCCTAAAAATTCGAGCGGTAAAATTAGCATTTCGATCGAACGAGCCGATTCATATAAGGACAAGGTCATTATTCTTACCGCAGTCGACCTTAAAAAGCTAGATCTTAGCAAGTCGACTAAAATAGAAAATGAAATAGGAGATGTTTATCTGATTATAGACGCTGAAAAAGCGACTGGCATAGCTGGGACTTTAATCGCTATGCCTAGCATAGATGGAAAAACTGTAATGCTGCCGAGCGTAAGTAGTTTTAGATTTATGATGAAGGATTTTTATCTTGGACAAGTTGGTGTGTACTGGCTGATTTTATGAAAATAAAAACTGAGTTATATTGTTCTTTAGCATCTCATCCACTCTGGCAGCAATGGTTAAAAGAAACCGACGAAAATCTCTACGGCGTTTTTATCGAGAAATTCAGAGCATCCAAAAGTTGCAGTAATAATGCTAGGATAATGGTAGAATTGCTGCCAGATATAGAAGTTGCTGGCTTAAAAGAAAAGCTGATGGAATTCTTAGTAATTAATTTTCCCAGCGCTGTTATAAGGGATGAAAATACAGAATATATAGCATCGATCGAACGGTATTTCACAGGTAATACTTTAACCTATCCTCGAAGAACGGTTTTGTTGGCTGACAATGCCGAAATCAGCAATTTGTTGCTAAAATTTCTCGATGGAAAAATACAATACGAATATATGCTTGCCGAAGGCAAAGCTTATATAGAATATTTAAATGCTGAAGATATAGAGGTGCAGGGTAAGATCCCTGAAACAAAATGGCTATTAAAAAGAATTCCCAAAAAATAGACGATGCCTATACGATATTAAATCCTTCTGGCGATGAAGAATTAGTTAGGCAAAATAAAGAAGAAGGTACCGAAGAGCATACATTAGTAGAGGCTATAGCAGGTCTGATGGATCAGATAACTTATTCCATTAGCGCAGAAGAGCCGATGATCAGCAGAGCGAAAAATGTCGCGCCACAAGACCCTCAGCTTATTGGGTCGCCCGGCGATACCGTTAGAGATAATAATGAATCAATTACAAATATGTCATCATCAATGCCGCTTGTGACTAATTTATCAGATATACGGCTATCTGACGACGTAAGAACGAATCTTGAAAAAGATGGTTCAGAATTATACTCTCCTATAAACGTCGAAATGTATAATGAAACCATGTGTGGCACCGGCGCTATTTCTACCGGCGCGCTACCAATGCTCTTCCAGCCTGACTATGATGGAAATGGTAAAGGCAGCAGAAAAAAGAGAAGACTAAAAAACAAGAAGCATGATGGTATTCGTGCTATGTTTACCGATGATCTTGACAGATCGATTCAGTTTATGATAGAGCAAATGCGGGTCGCTAGACAAATATAAATATAATTGTCATTTAAGGAGATATCATGGCTAGGAATAATGACCGAAAAAGAATCAGCGAAAATTATGAACCACCTTTTGATGCTGCTGGTTATAAACCAGGATCTCCTAAGATGAAGAGAGTAGAAGGATCTGGTCCAGGCGTTGTAGGCGGCGAGAGACGCCAGCTTAAAGGCGGTCACGGTGGTACCGAACAAACGCATCCTAAGAATAAAAACAGAGTTAATGACAAGGGTGTCGTCGCTGGTTCAGAGACCAGTAGCTCACACGGCGAAGCTTCAGACGGCTTCCAAGAAAAAGTCGGCCATGATTGGCCAGACGGCCCTACCAACGATGGTGCTTCTGGCGAATTCGCAACAGGCTATGATTACACTGGCGCCGCACCAGAACCTAAGTTAGAAGGCTGGAATCCAGACTCTATCGGCAGCATGATTGGTGAAGAATATAATCTTCAAGACATGTTTAATCAGTATGCAGGCACTCGCCGTTCGGTCAATATGCTAGAATTTAAAAATGTCTGCCGAGCCAACGGCTTTGATTATCCGTTATCTGAAGACATGTTTCGCCAATTGATCGAGAATAATAAAGAATTCGTTTTTACCGAGCATCATGACGGCATCCACAGATTCTACATCTCAGAATCCGACATGGGCATGGGAATGGGCGAAGAATGGACTCCCGCTGACATCGATACAAAAAAGTATCACAAAAATCCAGGCCATGAGTTATATGAGAAGCCTGCGGAAAAGCCAGAAATACCATTTGATCCAGCAAATCCTTCTAAGTTAAATCCCGACGATAATCCATCAAATCATGGCTATGGCATCGGCGGCGAAGATGAATTCGAAGATGAGTCTCCAGAGGGTAATTGTGGTATGGGGGATGGCTGGGGCCTTGGCGAAGACGGCACTCCGTTAGACCCCGAAGATAACCCAATGACTGGCACCAATTTCCGCGAAAATCCTCGACCCGAACCCGCTAGGAAAGATTTCTCTATGACTAGACCAGAAACTCCAGAAGCGCCATTTGACCCAAATGACCCTTCTAAGCTGGATCCAAGCAAGAGGCCATCAACCGGCGAGGGTTGGGGCTACGGTGGCGACGAAGATGGTGGCTGCGAATGTACCACTGATGGTGGAGAATGCAAATGCCCGCCATTTTGCAAAAAATGCAAACCAGCCAGTGGTTCTTGTGGTAGTGGCAAATGTGGTGGCGGCAAAAAAGATGATATGGCTGAAGGATTGCAGCGCAAGCTCACTAGATTCTTTACCGAAGCACGAAGTATTATCAAAGAAAATGCACGATATGGTCGAAGGATCATCGGCGCTAAATTAAACGAATCTTGGGATTGCAACGCTGGTTATTGCAAAATCACCAGCAGCAAGCAGAAAGTCGGTCAAGCTCTGAATATGCTCAAGAATCGATACCCCAGCTTTAATCCGCTTTTTGAGAATACTCAAGAAGTGATGAAGACAGGTTATATGATCGATAAAGCTGAAGGAAAGAAGACTGAAGAAGGTGGTAAAGAACCTTCAATGTCTGATTTTAAGGAAGTTACTGCAAAAGGTTTGAACAACCGCCAGCCCAAAAATGGTCTGACCGGTAAACCAAAAGAATATCCTAAATAATTAGTAAAAGGATTCTTAAGATGGCCGCTAGAAATAGCGGCCATCTTCGTATATATATTTATCATGAATACTTCTTATATTGCTGTGATAGATGTCTTCCACCATGTCCGAGATAAATATTTAAAGCTTATATTCGATGAGATAAAGGCCGATGGCGATGAATTAATCATCGTTAATAGAATATCTGATTATCGCCAGCTTAGTGAAAGCGATAGAAGTTCTAAGAAGGACATAAAAGTTGTGGATCTATTCCATTCATCAAATGAGATGCAGGCCTATACAGCCGCCTTAGATAATTCTAGTAATGATTTAATTTTTACATTGACGCCTGATACAGTTATTAGCAGAGCGTCTATGGAGAAATTAAAAGCTAAAGTGCAGAACGATGATTATACTGGATCAGCTTTTGGCAATGGTATAAAAATAAATCCTGAAAATGGCACTTTTTATAGGACTCAATATTCTGGAAATATAATGCTAGATAGCTTGCTGATTAAAAAAAGCCACAACATATTAAAAGATCTTGCTGGGCATAATTTTAAATTATTTATGCTAAACAAGCTAAAGTCTGCAGGTCAATTATTGATATTAAAGAACAATATAGACTATATGGAATTTCTAACATATTTATCTGAGCCAGTCGGTAAAGTGACCAACGCTATCGGCGAGGCTGAGAAAAAAGATATTAATGCTGTGTCTAAGGCACTACGCAAATTAAAGAACATATGGATTAGTTAAATATATTATATAACTAATAGGAGCAATGCATGTCTTTTATAAACAAATTATCGCATAAGTTGGCGAAAGTTCTAAAAGAGGCCGCTGTGGCTGGTGAACAATCACAGGCCCAGTGGAAGGATCCATATTCGCCAGAATATAACCGAGAATATGCAGAAGACTGCCTATATCATACTATTGGCCCCATGACTGTAAATTCTAGATGGGTTAATAAGCCATGGGTATCGCGCGTCGGTAACGAGGCACCGGAAGACTTTGTGCCAGGCGGCAAGGCACCGAGATGGACTGATTCCGAAGTATACATAGCTTTTGCAGGGCTTAGTGATGGTAAAAATTTTCATCAAAGAGGCGGTAACAAAGGGCCGGCTTCTGGAAAATATGGTTCCCCTTTATATAGAATAGCTAGGAGAACTGCTAAACAAGTAGCTTCTTCCTCAGGGAAGTATATGGATGAGAATCTGGTCGAGGATTGCTATCAAAACGGATCAGTAGCACTTGTAAAATTATTACAACCTGGCGCTGACAGATCATTAAGTCCATTTATTTCTTGGGCTGCGACTCAAGTCGAAGGCGCTATGACTGGTGGCGTAGGCGGCGACAAAAGAACTGATATGCTTTTGAACGATAAATCTGTTTATTTCGTGACACCGGCCGGCCAAGTGAAAGTGCGTTTACCGGTGGCGGCTAAAACTCCAAATGCCGGCGAATCACCAGAAGCATTTAGAGCACGGCAGGAAAAGTCAATAAAATTAAAAGCAGAAGCAGAAAGTAATTGGGTCAGGAAAGAGGTTTATGGTATACCGACTTTATTGCAGATGACCAACCCAGAAGAGATTTATAGAGCTATCGATGTCGTTTCAGAAGAATACAGATATGAATCAAAGCAGGACCGCGCCAGCGGTAACCCTTTTGGGCATTTCAGCAGCGAATATTATATGTATGGTAGTGAATTAGCAGCTGCTTTTGAAGATGGAGACCCAGAAAGAATAGAATTAGCAAAGAAAGATTTAGAAAAGCTGCAGTCTAGAGCTGAATCTGCGTCCGCAATGATATTGGGTACGAAAACCGGCCTAAAACCAGGCCACACAATAACCACTCCAGACAGAAAAACGCAAACAAAGATAGCTAGCATTAGCGGCGGTAGACCATCTGCTGAGACTGGTGAAGCAGAAGAGATGCAACTCGCTGATAGAAGGGTTAATGAAGATCCAGAAGCACCAAAGCCTGCAGAACTTTTTAATCATATTATTAAGTTATGCTTAAATTACGACTTGCGTGACATACTTAGAGGGACTAAATTCTTAAATGTGGATGAAAAGAAATTAGAAAACATTAAAGGATTTATGACATCTAACGAATTTAGATTTTTAATTAGATCTTACGGCCAGATCGCGTCAGATTACCCTGGCAGGGGCGAGATGCGTGAAAAATTAAATATTCCAAGAGAATTACCCGGATGGTGGTCTCCTTATGAAGATCCAGAAATCGAATTAGTAGCTGGTAGCGAAGAAATCTGGGATAGCATATGGCTTAGAGAAGGATGCCATGCTATGAAAGTGCCAGGCATAGTGGAAGAAATGGCAGCCGAGGCCAAAGAATTCGAAGAGGGCTTTATAATTGGAGAAGGCGAAGACGAAAAAATAGTCAAGATACCTATAAGTCCATCAAGAATGGTGAAAGCGAACGGTATGTCGATATCAAGGCAAAAAGTGTCTGGCGATCTTACAAGCGCAACACAAAAATTCGAAATGGCAGTATTAGCCGAACGAAGGTCACTAGCTCAAGATGATTCATTAAGCGAAAGTATAAATTGTAAATTGGTTTCTATGATAGTAGAAGATAAAACAGACAAAAAAATAATGATGGAACAGTTAAATCAATTGCTTAGAATAAACACCAAGATACAGCATGATCTAATCATAGAACGCATAAACGATAGAAGAAACCTTATCATATGATTTTGAATTCTTTAACCATTCATGGCCATATAATCTTTGAAGCAGGCGAAGGACATCGCTGGCAATTCGATTACGAAAATTACCATACCGATCCGAAACCTGATGTGCTTGTTCTTGGTACTTATGAACATCCGAGCACCGGCAATCAACTAGTCGGCGGCATAAACCTTCACTATATCAGTGAAAGAGATCAGCTAGATTTAAGAAAATTATTACCAGAGCTAAGTAAAATAAAAGGATTAAAGAGAAGATATAGGTTTGGAGCTAGAGCTCTGCCGCATATTTTTTCTGGTCAAGCCTATAGGACATATGACTATGACCATATAGCTGATCTCAAGACTGGTGTCTTATTTCCAGTATATGGTGTTCTAAGCAAGGACGCTGAGAAGGCTACAAAAGCTAGAGATCATAGAGCAGCACAGCTTAAAGCCGCGCCGCAAGTAGTAGATGCTAACAAAGACATCAGAAACGTTGAAAGAGCCTACGATAAAGAGACAGAAAAGCTAGCTCAAGAGGTACCAAGCGATAAAACGATTGCGACTCCGCAAGACAAAGAGGTCATAGATAGATACGCTCAGATTAAAGGCAAAGCTGATAATCTTAAATATAAAGAGGCAGAGCAATTAGAAGCAGAAAAGGAATATGATGACACCATAGATAGTGAAGTCATCCAAGCTGCTCCGTCTGTCGCTCCAGTACCAGTCATACAAACGCTAGTTAAGCCAGTGGCGCCGGTGCCGGCACCAGTTAAACCCGTTGCGCCAGCACCAGTTAAACCTGTTGCGCCAGCACCAGTTAAACCCGTTGCGCCAGCACCAGTTAAGCCTGTTGCGCCAGTACCAGTTAAACCTGTTGCGCCAGCACAAGTCGCTCCTAAGGCGCCTAACATCGATTATACAAAGGCGGCTAATTATGACGATCGCATAGAAAAGGCGCCGCTGAAATCTGAATATGATGACTTGCCGATAGTTGACGATATGGCAGCTGAACAAGATGAAATGATAGCTGAAACTAGCAAGAGGACCATAACATATTATAGCCCGAGACTCCGAAGATACATTATTGAGGCCTTATGATACCATTAACCTTTGCTAATTCTAAGAAGAAGATCGCTATTATAAGTGGCTCTCCTAGAAATGAAAACAGTTGTTCTGGCGGTAAGTCAAAGACCAGCAAGATCGTCAGCCACATTATAAACGATGGTCCAGAAGCCGATTATATACTATATGATCTTACCGTAATAGACGATGAGCCGCGTGTACAGCCATGTAAAGGCTGCATATCCACTGCCAATGGGTTTCAGTGCCATTTCCCATGCAGCTGTTATTCTTTAAAAGACGACGTTAAAGATTATATGTATGAAAAGGATGTCTATAATGGTCTAATGTCTGCAGACATCATATTAACATTCACCCCGATCCATTGGTATACAGTTACCTCAGTCATCAAGTCTTTTTTTGATCGGTTGGTTTGTATTAATTTGACTTTGCCGGTAGAAAAGGCAAAAGAACTATTCGGTGACGACATAAAGAATTCTAAATTAACCACTAAGCATGAATTATCTGGGAAATATAAAAATGATTTAAAAAACCATTATGCTGGAAAGATTTTTGGTGTGTTTGCCCATGGCGATGAAGGTGCAAACGATTACACTGAGGCTACCAAGCCAGCTAGCTTAAAAGTCGATAATAAAGAAGCGAGTTTTAACCAATTAATTGGATTATTACCATTGGCATTTCAAATGAGATACGGTGGGTTAATAGTACCTGATGATCTAGTTGAATACCATAAGTTCGGTAAAAATATACCGTACGCTAAAAACAATGCTACATTTGAAAGTAGACATTGGATATTGGACAAAGCCACGGATTTCGTTAAGCGTGCGATACAGCATCAAGAGAACCAGCAGGCAAAAAGTAAAGAGGAGACCGATAAATCGGTAAAGTAATATGGCACTATATCAGATACCGAATCATTCCCAATTAAAAGATGCACAATTTATCCAGGTTCTAGGACCAAATGGTATAACCACTGGATACCAATATGATGCAGAGTTAAGAACCCTCTATTACCGCGACAGCCAAGTTGTTTATCCAAGTTTTCACGGCCCTACACATATTGCTGAAGATCCAGTACCTGTTGCCACATGCGATTCGCCAGGATTAATGTCTGCAGATGATAAATGTAAAGTCGATGCTATTTTGCAGACAAGACTGGGCGTACTTGGATTCCAAGGTGCCGGGTTTCCAAACGACGGCGGATGGATGCAGGGCGACATTATTCTAGCAGCTGGTACTGAATTCATCAGTCTTGAGCGCATTGGGAATGTGGTCAGGTTTACAGTCGATAGCCCGATCCCATTGAATTGCGCCTGTGAATCATGTAACCAGATCTTTTGGGTGCAGGACGAAACAGAAGTCGCTGCTATAAGACCACCAACATGTGCTGGTAAATTAGTCGGTACTGATGTTTATGGTGAGATGAAGGTCTATCTATTTCCAGAATCGACTATTGTTGACACTACGAATCCAGCTAAGACCTTGGGCAACAAAGGCATATACCCAGCGCTTATTTTTAAGCGATATGATGATGCCATTACGCCTGGGCTTGCAGAATTCGAATTGATATTAAAAAGAAATTCTTTAAATAGTTCAGTTACCGAAATCGGCTGGGCTTTTACCCCTGGCGCTAGAGGCATTCCAGAGGTGATTTGGTATACAGGTCTTGATCTAAATGGTAATGCCATAACATTTAAGATGGATCCAAATATCAATGCGGACGGCTTGGGAGCGCTCTTATATAAGGGTATTTTAATAACCAAAAAACCTGCAGTAATTGTAGATTATACAAACGAAGTTTTAAGCACAAATGTCTACATGGTTAGAGAATGGAACCTTGATAAATCTCTTGCAACTGGCGACTGTTATTCGGCTAGAAACGTCTGGCAGATCCTAAATCCACAAAATCCACAATCCGGTGTTAATCCTCAAGTTTTAGTGTTAGATCAAACTATCGACTTGCTACCAGTCGGCACATTAATTGACCTGTATGCTTATCAGGTCGGTGAAATCGCAGGGCAAACCCAATATCGTTATTTCTTTTCTAAGAAGCCAAGTTTAAATCCAAATTATGTATGGACCAACATAGGTTCAGTACAGTTTGGTGATATTGTGGTTGCTAGGGAAGAAGTCGAACCAGCAGGTACTTTTGATCCTAGGACCAGTGCTATTACTGAGACGGCATCAAGGGATTTTGAACCTAGCCAATGGGGCCTGACAGGATTGGATGACCCTTTGCTAATGTTCGACGAAATCGTAGCTGGTGGCACAGCTCCAGATGGTGACTATAATTCTCAGCATAGAGCAGTTATCGACACTTTAATGCCCGGTATGAAGATTGTGAAAAGCATATATTCTGGCAGTAATTTCTCGGAAAGGCCAGTTTATCTATGGCATAGAGAAAGCATGACTAATGCTCTGATCAGAGCAGATATTGGAAGACCTGAGATTATTGATTATGTCGGTGTGTTTCCCCCAATCGACATTTTGCTTAGGGCTAAAATCGACAGTACTACTGAAAAGTATATGAAGGTAGTTTCCATAGGAAATATTAATGGTTTAAATTATGTCATGGTTTGTGGTGCTGATTTTACAGAATTACCACCATTCGGCACCATAAGAATATTAAATCCAGGCGCTGATGAAAATCTAGTATACAATTATAATAAGAAATTCGTATTTCCTTCTGAAATTCTTAATCCGGTGCTAGGTGTTCCTTCGTCGCTGACGATAAGCGGTTGTGATGTGTTGGTACTAGCTAACGGTTATCCTGACAATAAGCCATATGAGGGCAATATTGGTGATGTTGTAGAATTATTACATCAAGACTATGACAATCCAGTCGTGCGATTACAATATGGCTTCGACCAAACGACTAATTTGGTTACATTGCAATTTATGGTCGGACAATTAGACATGAGTCTCCCATACCAGTTTGACGCTCCGACTGATGAGGTGGATGATTTTGTGCGTGGTTTAGCGCCTGGATATGCTGTAAGTGCGGTATATTCTCAGTCTGGCGTATGGTCAGGCGTCGGCACGCAGCCTGCAGCGACACCACGTGGCTTTAAGTTCTACGATGGCGGCGCAGTTAGTGGTGGAGATTCTGGTGAATATTGGAATAAGATAGAAGTAATGTTGCGTGATGGGCAGGTTTGGATTTGGTGGAATGGGTTATTAATCCCACCTAGTCCTGCTTTAAATTCTTTATTGACGACGCCGGTATCGATCAATACTCCATATTACCCAATTGATTTTAACCCTATAAATCAACCGTTTGGTAAATGTGGTCTTAAACTCTGGCCTGGCGCTAAGATTCGTCGGATGGACATTAAATCGCAGGTCATATTATTTAGCGAATTTTCCTATGGCCAGATTACCATAGCGACATAATTCCGAAGGCCACAGGATACATCTTCTTTGCGGGCATTTTAATTTGTTAATATTCTGAGCCACCGTTCGCCATATGATTAAAGGGAATGGCTTTCTGTGTCTTTCATCTCATTGTTTATAGTAAATTTCTTAAAATTTATTAAACCAAATTTTATGCTTGAATAGGTTTTGATATATTTCGATAGCATTAATTGATATCTATCGTATATCTCTTCTGCTGTTGGCAATGATGTGGAAATCGTCCTAACTATATGGGAATAAACTATATATTCTATAGTATTACCTTCGGCATCTGTGATAGCTAAGATTATCTTAGAATTATGTGTCTTAGGATCTTCGCTATCATTAAGACCAATTATCTTAGCGCTCATACCAAATGGCATGAGAGGTATTTCTATTTCTTGTGAGAACCATTTTTGGATCATTTTTTCTTCTTCTTAAAATTAGAAAATCTATCATGCATTTCACGCATCTGCAGCAATATTTTTTGGAATTTTTCTGACGCATCGTACATCATATCGATTAAAGACATGTCTTCGTTAAAACTAAGAATCTTTGGGATAATAGTACCATTTTTGAGATTTAAAGAACAGGCTCGAGCTAGGACTTCGGCCTCTTCTTTAGTTTCTACCAAGCCAGCAAAATAAAGAGAAAAATCCGTGTAATTGTCTTGATTCTCGATTTGTATGTGAACATAAGACACCAAGTAAAGCTGATCTTGTTCCATATTTTCCTCATTTACCGCTACTACCAAAGCCGTTTACACCACGGACATTGTATTCTGGGCTAAAATCCGCAACGACATCGAAATAAGCTGAATGCTGCTCATGGATCAGTATCTGGGCTATTCGGTCCCCGATATTTACTGTATAGTCTTCGCTGTTGACATTTATAAGTGATACCACGATCTCCCCTGTGAACGTTGCGTCAATAACGCCACGGTTGGGGAAAACGCCTTTACTCCACAGGCTACTGCGACCTTCGATCGTATAGTAGTAACCAGGCGGTGCACTGATCTTAACACCGGTCCGTATAATGGTGGCTACCTGAGGTAGCAGCACCATCTTTTCGATGCTATAGAGATCATATCCGGCATCGGTGACTCGACCTCGGCTTGGTATTTTGGCATCAGGATCTAACAGTTGCATTTCAAGTCTAATCATTTTCAACCCCCATATTGGCGATTACCCTTTCTATACTAGGAATCATTTCATTAAAAATAACGTCTGCGTCTCTATTCGCATCGATGGTTTTTAGATTATTTAATGAAACAATCTGATTAATCAATACTGATTGTTCTAGTGATGAAGTGGTTAGGGTCTTATATGCTGTCGATATGGAGTCAAAGAAATCGTCTTTTTGGTTATCGTAGAAGTCTTCCTGATCCCTACCGATCATCCTTTCTTTTGCGGTACGCCATGGACAATCGAATACGAATACCAAATCTGCCTTTCTCGGCGGGTACACCATAAACAGCTTTGAAATGTCGTTAACTGTGAGGCCGGTCGCCTTGCCGTAGATGATCGAACTGATATAAGTGCTTCTATCTGCTATTACGATGCTACCACGATTCAACTCTGGTTCTAATATCGTTTTATTAAATGCGATTGTGTCGACGAAATGTAATAATTGTCTTGACAAATTGTCTATTTTGATATTGCGGTCGAATTGTGCTGGATTCTTTACCAGCTTGCGGAGGTGATTACCTAGTGCCGTACTGCCGGGGTGGTATGTCGTGATGATATTATTTTTAGGGTGCCTTTCGACAAGATATTCATTTAGTCTATTGGCTAAAGTCGATTTGCCTGATCCATCGATACCCTCTAAAACAATATATATCCCTCTATTCTTCATCTACCTCGTCCTTCATTCTTGGATTTTTTGATATACACAATAAACGGTGACTGTCCCATTCTGTCTCTAAGAAGCAATTGGTTCCTCTGAATTTTCTCAATAAGGTCAAAAGAATTTTAGCCTCTTTTTTGCATTCGCCGATAAAATCATAATACGTTTTGTAGGGTATAAGTGACTTTGGCAGTTTTTGCCCGCTTTTAAAATGAGCAAGCGCCTCCGGTTTTTTGCCTTTTATAGAGCCCATAATTGATTTTAGGATGATATTTAGTAGCTGCGAAAGTTTATAGTCAATATCTATAAGCATGAACTTCATTTTCTCTATCGCTTCTCCTGAGGTGACAAAGTAATATTTCGGATCAAAGACCACAGATCGGTCCATATCTTTCGGAACGTTGGGAGATCTAGGGAAAAAATGGCATAGATCTAGTTCTATAATTAGCGTTTTGCTGTTGAATTCTTCTAATTCATGGATAAGAGGCACGTTGTTTCGCATCATGATACTCCAATAGCGTTGGATTATAGGATATTATAATATGGAAAAGGCGCATTGTTTAGAATGCGCCTTTCTTATGGTTTTAGATTGTCCAATCGAGCTTTTGGGCTGGGAAGCCATCGAATTGACTGAAAGCGAATGAGTCGCCTTGTTTGGCGATTCTATCCATATCACTTTCACTAACCCAAAAACCACCAGGAGGCTCGCCGTAACCGCCTTCAGGCGGCTGGCCATGAGCATCGACACCCCAGCTATTTAGGATATAATATATCCAACCTAGCGTGGGATGATTTACAGTGCCGATGACGCACATTTGGTGGTTCCACGTATCCGCTCTTTTATTAAGTCTAACGGGTGGTGAGCCTTGGACAGCAGGTGTCATCTGGCCGCCCCAATCGCTAGCGATAGAACAAGGATAATAGTTAAGCAGCGCCTCACGAACTTGGAGAGCGGATTTGACCTGCGCTGTAGATTTCAGCAAATGTTTTCTGCTTAAATCGAGCCACTTTTGGTCTATTTTGCCTCCGTCACTCCAATTCATCTCTGCAGTCTTGCCCCATGTTAAACCGCCTTGATCGGTACACTGAGGTAGACCCTCGTGGCTTGCTTCTAGCACACCATCCTTGCGCATAGCTTCTGCAAATGCTGAACCAAATGATCCTTCGCCTTTACCGCGGCTGCCAGCATAATAGCGGCTTCGGCCATATGGCAATAACCAAAATGGGAGTAAGACTTGCTCGGGGTCTTTTAATCTAACTACTTCTACCGCAGACAAATACCAGAGAGCTTGACCGCCACCGTTACCAACGCAGGAACCGGTTTGCTGGTAGAATGTTCGAAAGTGTTTGCCGCCATTGGCTACTTTTGCGCATTCCCAGAGAAAGGCCCTATCGCTGGGCTCCTGTACCCCCGTGATCTGAAAGTCTATCATCTTTGACTTTGCTTCGGCGTCGAAGGCTTTTTCTTCTTCGGTGCGTTCATGCGGCGGTATAAAACCAAAAGACCATATATTCTCGGAGGAATCACCCTTCATTAAGCGCTTTCCACCGACATCAGCTAAGTTAAATTCGCTCATTTGATTGTCTCCAAAATTTTTATGATTCTTGTAAATTGCTTTTGGCATAATTCGTCTGTAGCTTTGTCTAGCTGAACATTTGGATCAGTCGGCAAGATCTTATTTAATTCTTCCCCAATTGTGGTTCTCATGGCTTTTAAGGCTGTTGGGGCAAGATATTGTGCAGCGATGATATGAGTCTGCGCTATGAAATCAGACGCTGAGCCAAATTGATACTTCTGTAGAACAATTATAGCTTGTTGATAAATTATTACTAATTTATTTTTCTGGTCCGATTTATTTGCATCACTACTGGCAGCATAAATCGGCGCTAGCTTTAGATAGAGGGGGTCTTTCTTTATTTCTTCAACGGAATTAGGGTCTGGGACTGGGGTAGGTGTTGGCGTTGGTGTCGGAGGATTTACTGGGTCTGGGGTAGGTGTTGGCTCTGGCGTGCCGGTCACTGTTACCGTAATTATAGCTGGTTCACTAGGCACATCTCCCAAAGCCGTGTAAACCGCGACTTGGAAGACGCCGGGTTTGAGAGATTGGAAAACCGCCCATTTACCGCTTTCTGAAACGATTAGATCAACACTGGCAGGTGCTATCCATTTTATCTGCTTGCCATTGGTCTCAGCAGATAGTTTTAACAATCTGCAGGCTTGCACCGACACAGCCGGCGTAACAGTCACCTTGGGCTCTGGCGCCTTAGGCTCAGGCGCTTGGGCCACTAGCATAAGAAAAGTGAATAAGATCTGGTTCATATGATTTTTCTTTACGGCCTTGGCCGATGGTAGTCCTTTGCTACCGATTTCAAAATAATTTATGTACCATTTGAGGAAAAAGATAAATATATGAACATAAATGAAAATGACCAATTAATAACTGGTGGATCAATGGCACAAGAAACAAGATCTATAGACCCGCTTCATATGTTTGGTAGTAACGAGAACGTTACTTCCGACGGCCAAAATCAGTCATACCCATTTTCTGCGAAGGACATTAAGTATGCTGAGGCGCTCTTAAAATACCTCGGCAGCTTCGACAGAGTCTTTAAAATATATGATTATCTTAAGAGAAAAGAAGATGAATATATTAATATCGCGAACGATCAAAGCGGAACTATAGATGGCATCGCATCTCAGATGGATTCAGATTCACCACTAGATCTTCAGAATTATATGAACAAAACTACAAACCCGGGTGCAGATGGACCTTATTGATCTAATAAAAGCTTGGTGTGCGGAAAATGGAGTAGGCACAAGTCAAATGATAACTGACCTTGATGCTACCACTCTGAATATAAACAGTGATATACCACATGTGAAATCTGTAATTAGAAGATTAGATAAATCGAAAGATAAACAAGTAACGATTAAAAAGGTTAGGAATGGTTGCAGTCTGAGAGTGAATACCAAGGGCCTTAACGACGAAAAGCAAACGGAGAGAACAATGAACTTTAAAGACAAAATCGAAGCTGTGTTTGAAGCACAATATAAAACCAATCTGTCACCAATTCATCGTAATAAAAAGCGTAATCGACGAGGGCCTGATGAAGTAGCGCCTGTGAAAGAAGAACAATATAAAACATACATGAGCCCTACAGATGGCTATAAGAAGAGAAGTACACTAGGTTCAAAAGACCCCAAGGTGTCGTCGGCCCCTAAGATTAATAAAATCAGCGCCATTATAAAGACCACTGAAGAGCCGGAGATTGAAGATGAAGGGTTCATACAAAAAATTACGAGATTTAAATTAAAGCTTCAAGAGGCTCTTGAGGGTATTGCGACTGAAACCGATGTCCAACCGCAAGCATATTTCGACCAGTTTATAAAAGCACTCGATGAAGCAGGTAAGATTCAGGGAGGTGGCTCGCTACGCACCGAATTAAAGAAAAAAGGTATCACACTTGCACGTTCTAACGATGGTCAATCGATAGTTTTATATGTGATAAATGCAGAAACAGGTGCTAAACAAGTGATCAAGCAAATTGAGCTATCATCAATAGATAAAGACAGCGGAGTCGAGGAAGAAATATTTAATTGTATAGACTTCGCAAACGGCGAAGCGCCTGGGGCGTTTAAGCGTAAACAAGAGGCTCTTAGAACGCAAGAGGGCGCAGTGCGTGATGTCGTTTCTAAAGTCGGACCTGACCGCCTAAATGTAGATAGTGAAGAAACTGGCGCTAAGATAGCTAGGAACACATAAATGACATTACCAGATTATAGGATAAGATTTCCAGCCCCTCTGATAGATTTTGCGGCTGACGTTGGTCTCACAGGTCAGGCGCATGATGGCTATCCAGCCCCAGGCGCTCAAGCAAGGTATGACCATTTAAGACTTTATCTGATAGGGTTATTGACCCATCAAGCTTCATTTCAATCGCCTTTGGAATACAGCGAAGGTACTGTCTGGTTTGATCTAAACATAAATGCCTTAAAAACATATTTTAATAATGAATGGCAAGATATTGCCAATACTATTATACTGACCTCTGAAGGCCAGAGCATCACTCTGGCTGATTGGTATACAAATCAGGCGACTATTATCTTAAAATCGTTAGCACCAGAAGTGGTCTTTGGCGGTAGATCGACGATCAGCGGTATTTTCAGAATACCAATCCCTTCGAGAGTATATCCATATCTCTATCCTGATAGTAGGATATTCATGACGGTTAATACTACGCACAATTTAGATCCAAGAGAAGTGTCTATAGTGACAGTCGGTAGCCAAAGATTTATAGACATTAGTCCAAATGAATTGGATGCGAATGATTCTTTTTATATCTCTATCAGACGCATACCGAACGCGACATTTAGCACTGAGAACGTTATTATATAGGTGAAAAATGAATACGATGAATTTTTCTGAACAATATGGCGAACACCCGATTAAAGGTCCATACCGAACTTACCGTGGCGAATTAGAATTCGAGATCAGAGACGTACGCGGTAGAACAATCGAAAAGATAAAGCAGCCAAATATTGTTAAGATCTTTGCAAAAGAAATCCTGTCGCACAGACTATGCTATTCTAAAGTATGGGACCCTACTGGTGGTACCGGCAGCGGAGAATGGGTAACTCATAGCATAGACATCGACGAATCAGCTGTTAAATACATCTGCTTTGGGGCTTCATTTGACACAAACGGTACACCGCTAGATCAAGCTGACCCAAGGTATTATGCATATGATTCGATTACAGGAGCATATGTTCCGGTGGCATTAAATTCAGGAACTGATAATAGTTCGATAGGTAATGCGCAGACTCAATTATTAAGAAATGGAAGTCTAATTAATCCGATTCCTGTATCTGAACCATCAAGGCCGTTAAAAAGAATAGAGAGAATTTATTTTCAGCCATCCTACCAGCCAGCAGGGTCTCCCTTGGTCGAGAATGATGGACCTAATGTACGAGCTATAAATAACATTGTCGTGTTCGAAACGACCCTTGAAAAAGACGAATATAATGGTTTTGGTACTACCGCCAGTGATTATTTCACGCTTACGGAAGTCTCTCTAGTCGGAGCAGCAGAAATCGGTAGCATTGGAACATGTGACTGTGATCCTCGGATGCTGTTTTTAACAGGCAGCGTTGATGGTAATCC
>Ga0007792_10000193_pt1 | contig 22126 bp, 13 predicted proteins | sample CryBogmetaGMA6M_FD_60371 | JGI IMG/M metagenome (GOLD analysis project Ga0007792, IMG submission 60371) | Freshwater microbial communities from Crystal Bog, Wisconsin, USA - MA6M | ecosystem: Environmental > Aquatic > Freshwater > Lake | place: Crystal Bog, Wisconsin, USA | collected 2009-07-06
GCACCTTGTGGGTATTAGAAAACAATCGATGCGGGTGGTGAAATGGGCGGTACAGGACTCGAACCTGTAACCCCTAGAATGTAAATCTAGTGCTCTAACCAATTGAGCTAACTGCCCGTGTTGAAAGCAAGAAGATTGAATGATGTAGGATGAATGGGCCGCCCGTCAAGCACAGTTGAATGCACACTGCCACCATGGCACGCCGGAAACGTACCCGCGCAGGCTACTGCCCAGTGCCCACTGCCCTCTGCCCACTGCCTACTGCCTACTTCACCACCGCCCCACTAGGCAAATCCCCCTCAACAGTGACCAACTTAAGCTCCTTCCCGACACTGGCGGCCAGGAGCATTCCATGGGACTCCACCCCGCGGATCACAGCGGGTTTCAGATTCGCCACGACCACAACGGTCTTGCCCGGCAAGGTCGCGGGATCATAGTGCAGTGCAATCCCGGCCACGAGCTGGCGCTTCTCGCCGCCCACCTCGATCTGGAGCTTCAGCAGCTTATCCGCCCCGGCCACCTTCTCGGCTTCGAGAATCCTCGCCGTTCGCAACTGGATCTTCTGGAAATCGGCATACTCAACAAGTGACACGCCGACGGGTTCCGCCTTGGCCTCTTTTTTAACAGGCGTTGCCGCCACTCCCTCCATCTTCTTCTCCTCGGACAGGATACGTGGGAACAACACCTGCATGGCGCCAAGCCTGGTTCCGGGCTTCAACAGCCCCCATTCCTTGAGGGTCCGGATATCCGGAGTCGCCTCCTGAATCCCAAGAGCCTGCCGCAGTTCGGCCATCTTGCCGGGCATCACCGGGAACAACAGGCCGCTGACAATCCTGAGCGTCTCGGCCGCGTGGTACAGCACCGTATGGAGGGGCTGCTTGTCTGCCTGCTTTGCCAGCGTCCAGGGCTGCTTCTTCTCCAGATAGCGGTTCACCACCCGCACCACATTGGCCACCGCCCCCAACCCCTGGTCAAGCCGCATGCCGTAAATCGACGCTTCCATCGCTCCGGCCGACTCAACCGCCGCCTTCCGCAGCTCAAGCTCTTCCTCGCCCGGCGTTCCGGGCTCGGGAAGCACCCCCCCCGTGTAGGATTCGATCATCTTGAGGAGCCGGCTGAGCATATTCCCCAAATCGTTGGCCAGATCGGCGTTATAACGCCGGACAAACGCCTCTTCCGTGAAGCTGGCATCCTGCCCCAGAATCATCTCGGCCATCAGGAAATACCGGAAGGGATCAACACCGTGCTTGTCGACAAACGCCATGGGGTCCACCACATTACCGGTCGTCTTGCTCATCTTGCTGTCGCCCACCAGCCACCAGCCGTGCGCAAAAACCGCCTCGGGTAATTCCACCCCCATCGCCTTGAGCATGATCGGCCAGTACACCGTATGGGTCGTGAGGATATCCTTCCCAATCAGGTGGTATGATGCCGGCCACCATTTCCTGAATTTCGCATCATCGCTGAGATACCCGACCGCACTGATGTAATTAGTCAGGGCGTCGCACCAGACATAGGCCACAAAATCCTGGTCGAACGGCAGCTCAATGCCCCAGCTCAACCGGCTCTTGGGCCGCGACACGCAAAGGTCATTGAGCTTCTTCCGAAGGAACCCGAGCGTCTCGTTGCGGCGGAAATCGGGCTGGATGAACTTTGGATTATCCTGAATGTACTGGACCAGCCACTCCTGATACTTGCTCATCCGCAGAAAGTAGTTGGACTCGCGGATGCGATCCACCGGCCGCTTGCAATCCGGGCAGTTGCCGTTATCAAGGTCCTTCTCCATGAAAAACCGCTCGCAGGGCACGCAGTACCAGCCGTCGTACTCGGCCCGGTAGATCTCCCCCTTCTCGTACAATTCCTGAAAGATCTTCTGCACCACGATCTTATGACGGGGCTCGGTGGTCCGGATGAAATCGTCATGGGTGATGTTGAGCTTCTTCCAGAGCTCCTGGAACCGTACCACGGTGGCATCGGCGTGCTGCTGGGGCGTAATCCCCCCCTTGTCGGCCGCCTGCTGGACCTTCTGCCCGTGCTCATCCGTGCCGGTCAGGAAAAAGGTCGGCTCATTCAAAAGCCGGTGGTACCGGGCCAGGACATCCGCCAGGATCGTGGTATAGGCGTGCCCAATATGAGGCCGGTCATTCACATAATAGATCGGCGTCGTAACATAGAATTTCTTGGTCTGCATAAAATTCACCTCAAACCCCATAACCTAGCCGGTCATGCCCCATCCATCAACACTCAAAACAAGGAATAAGATTCACCACGGAGGCACGGAGACACAGAGAAGAGAAGATAATGTTTCGTGAATTTCACGGAAGCGGAGTACCGTTTCCGTGAAATTCACGAAACACCTCTTGGAGGAATACAAAGAGGGGGAGGAGGGGTCCAGGTTTTTGAATACCTGCCAGGAGTATGGAAGAGATGGAACAACACACAAAACCTCTCCTCCCTCTGGCTGTTTCCTCCTTCAAGAAGGGTTTCACGAACTTTCCTGAAACGGTACTCCGATTCAGGAAAGTTCGTGAAACATTATCTTCTCTTCTCTGTGCCTCCGTGCCTCTGTGGTGAATCTTTCTCTTCCCAGCTAACACCTTGCCGTTATTGGCCGGTTTTTGTATATTTTCCCTATGACCAAGTCCAAAGTTGCCATTCTCCGCACCTCCCCGGCCACTGCTCTGGAAGACTACCACCGGCTCATGAACCTGGCCGGCTACCAGGACGTGATTTCCAAGCAGGCCGACACCGCCCTCAAGGTGAATATCAGCTGGCATTTCTTCTACCCCGGCAGTTCCACCACGCCATGGCAGCTGGACGGGGTCATCCGCGCCATGAAGCGGGATGGCTACTCCCCTGCCAACATCCACGCCTGCCACAACCGCACCGTTGTCATCGATGCCCATCTCGGCGAGCGTGAAAACAAACAGCTCAACGTCGTCCAGGCCCATGGCCTGCGCAATGTCCACCTCTACGAGGGCAATGAACCCTGGATCAACGTCCGGGACGCCGTGGGCCCCATCGCGGACAAATTCCTGTGCCTGAACCAGGTCTATCCTGACGGGTTCATGATCCCGAAGCGGTTCATCGGCGAAAACATCATCCACCTGCCCACCGTAAAGACCCATGTCTTCACCACCACCACCGGTGCCATGAAAAACGCCTTCGGCGGCCTCCTCAACGAGCACCGCCACTGGACCCACCCCGTCATCCACGAAACCCTCGTGGATCTCCTTATGATCCAGAAGAAAATCCACCCCGGCATCTTCGCCGTGATGGACGGCACCTTCGCCGGAGACGGACCGGGCCCCCGCTGCATGATCCCCCATGTCAAGAACGTGATCCTCGCCTCCGCCGACCAGGTCGCCATCGACGCCGTCGCCGCCAGGCTCATGGGCTTCGATCCGCTGAAGGACATCAAGTTCATCCGTTTGGCCCACGAGCGGGACCTCGGCTGCGGCGACATCCGCGATATCGAGATCGTGGGCGACCCCGATGTCCTCAAGGACAACTGGAACTTCGTCGGCCCCTTCAAGAAGATGACCTTCGCCAGCCGGATGCAGCACAAGATCTACTGGGGCCCCCTGCGCAAACCCATCGAGTGGTCACTCAAGACCGTGCTCGCCCCCTGGGCCTACATCGCCAGCGTCATCTACCACGACTCCTTCTGGTACCCCACCCACCAGAAGCTGGTCCATGCAATCCTCCACAGCCCTTGGGGCCGCCTGTTCCACAACTGGGATAAGGTTGCCATCCCGCCCGATGACCTGGCAACCCCGGGCTGGAACGATGTCGGCGCCGATCCGCTCCAGCTCAAAAGGGACAGCTGGAACCTCTTCAAGAAATCCCTCTCCATCCTCGGCACATGCATCAAGGAGGCTCCTGAGTTCGCCGCGAAAAGACGGAAGGCAGGGGAGACCCCGGAATAGCGCCTTATAGCAGTGGCTGCTGCTGGCGGTATTTTAGCGGGGAAAGACCCAGCTTCTTCTTGAAAAGGCGAGAAAAGTAGAATTGATCCTCATATCCCACCCCTGCCGCGACCTCGGCTATGCTCATGCGAGTCGAGCGGAGCTGATCGGATGCAGCCTTGATCTTGATCTCGCTTATCCAGTCACCGGGACTCAGGTTAAGATGATCACGGCATAGCCTGTTGACCTGGCTCGGACTACGATCAACCTCGACAGCCAGATCTCGGACCGTCAGGGCACGGGACATGTTCTGCTCGATAAAGCGCCACATCTGCCTGATCTGCGCTGGAAGCTCCGGGCTTGTGCTGGCGGTGAACAAGGCTTCTGACATCAACGTCAATGCGCAGTGATTCAGGTGCTTGCGGTTGCGCGAAGGTCCGACCGCATGCTGAACGATGTATTCGGACAATTGAATGAGCGGATGCCCCAGTGAAAGCCTGAAATGAAGGAGTTCTTCAAGTCCGGCTATAGGCCGGTCCTGCCTGAACGGTGCGCGGTGCAATGGACTGCCCGTATCATGCGATACACCCCAGGTCAGGGGAACTGACGGATCATGCCAGGGGATCACGTGAATACCGGCAAGATGGAACGGGGCCACCGGATCGGGCTCATAGTCAATCAGGTGGTTCCATGGAATGATGAAATAGTCGAACGGCTGAAAATTAAAAACGTGCCGGTTGATGGTCACGGTTCCACAACCGGACTTGCTCCAGAGAAACATCCTGCTTTCCACGGGACCAAGCCGCACTCTTCTCAGCGCATCAAATCGCGCATAGTTTGCCAACGCAATGTCAGGGACCAGGGACAGAATCTCACCACAGTCCATATATTCTGATTTTACAAGCTCCATATGCATGCATTGTCCATAAATCGGTTATCCAGTCCATTCCCTTTTATGACGAAGAATTCCATTGTTCCCTAAACCATTGTGAAGGAGCGGCATGAAGACCTTGGTAACAGGACGCGAAAGCATGACATCGAAGGAACGAGTGCGCGCCTTTTTCAGGGGAGAAGAGACTGACCGGGTTCCAATCAATATGGCCTGGAACCCTCTGATAAGACAGAGGGTAATGGATCACTTTCAGGCGAAGGACAACCTTGAGCTGATAAAGGCTCTCGGGGTTGACTTCATGGGCGTAGGCGCCCGTTACGCAGGCCCCGAACTCTTTAAGCCGGTTGCCGACAGGAATGTCGACACTTGCTACGGATGGCGCACACGTTGGGTTGACCACGGCAGCGGAGGTTATTGGGACTACTGCGACTTCCCCCTCAAGGACGCCACGGTTGACGATGTCGCGGCATGGCCATTCGCCGATCCGGCACTCTTCACATATGACCACATTGCAGGGCGCATCGATGCATTCCCCGACATGTCATTCCATTGCGGCAATGCAGGCATCGCCTGTATCATCAATAACTGCGGGTTCCTGCGCTCAATGGAACAGGTGTTAATCGATCTGATCACCGACGATCCGGCAGGACTCCTGCTCATGGACAAGCTGATGGACCAGCAATACGGGATGATGAGGAGAACCCTGGAGGCGGGCAACGGGAAGATCGACTTCATGTGGATGGGCGAGGACCTCGGGACCCAGATCGCTCCGCTGATCAGCCAGGACATCTTCAGGAAACATATCCGCCCTCGGCAGCAGAAGTTCTTTGACCTTGCAAAAGAGTTCGGCACCCCGACACTCTTACACACCTGCGGCTCCAGCAGCTGGGCCTACGAGGATTACATCCAGCTGGGCCTCACCGGCGTCGACACGCTCCAGCCCGAAGCGGCCAACATGTCTCCCGAATACCTGAAGAAGCAATTCGGCGCCAGGCTCGTCTTCCACGGTTGCATTTCATCGACCGGTGCCCTGAGTTTCGGAACACCTGATGATGTCGAGGCCGACTGCCGCCAGACGCTCGAGATCATGATGCCGGGCGGCGGTTACGCGTTCAGCCCCACTCACTGCCTACAGGACAATACGCCTACCGAGAACGTGATCAGAATGTACGAAACCGTACATCGGCACGGCTGGTATTAGGAAAAGTCTTGCGGAAGCATCCTGGCTCGCGGCAGAACAGCCTTTACGGCACCCAAGCCTTTTCGGTATCGTGGGAAAGTTGCCAGCGGTGAGCCCAATGAATAAGGATTCCGTACCCCATATCAGCGCGCTTCCCATGTCCCGCCTCGAGATGCAGGCACGGGGCTGGAACCAGTGCGACATTATCCTGGTCACAGGGGATGCCTACGTCGACCACCCCTCCTTCGGGGTCGCCCTGATCGGGCGCTGGCTGGAGTCGCAGGGATACCGGGTGGGCATCATCGCGGCCCCTGACCCAAACGATGTCGAAGCCTTCCGCATCCTCGGCCCACCCCGCCTGTTCTGGGGCGTCACGGCCGGCAATCTCGACAGCCAGCTCGCCCGCCTGACGGTAATGCGCAAGCGGCGCCGGGACGACCCCTATCTCCCGGAGGGGCAGGGCGACCTGCGCCCCCCCAACGCCACAATCGTGTATGTGACAAAATGCCGCCAGGCGTTCAAGCAGTCGGGAAGAAAGTGTTCAGTGTCCAGTGTTCAGTATTCAGACCCGAGCCATCCGACATCTGAACACCGAACACTGAACACTGAACACTGTCCCTCTACCATCCCCGTCATCATCGGCGGCATCGAGGCTTCCCTGCGCCGGTTCCCCTACTACGATTACTGGACCGACAGCGTGAAGCGCTCCATCCTTTTCGACTCCAAGGCCGATCTCCTCGTGTATGGCATGGCTGAACAGGCCATCGCCGAGGTGGCGGCCCGTCTGGATCGGGGCGAGGGATTGTCGGGTATTGCGGGAACGGCGGAAATCAGCAGGCAGCAGGCAGCAGGCAGTAGTCAGCAATCTGAAGTCTCATATCTCAAATCCTTTGAGGAAGTCGCCACCGATAAGGACGTTTTCGCCATGATTATACGTATAATCATGCTTAATTCCGCCTGCGACAAGCCGGTCACACTGGTCCAGCCCCATGGCGACCGGCTACTGGTCGTCCATCCGCCAGCCCCGCCCCTCTCGTCCGCCGACCTTGATAAACTCTATTCCCTGCCGTTCACCCGGCGCCCGCACCCGATTTACGGGAAAGCGAAGATCGCCGCCTACGACATGATCAAGGATTCCATCACCACCCACCGGGGCTGTTACGGATCCTGCGCCTTCTGCGCCATTGCCACCCACCAGGGAAAGACTATCGTCTCACGCAGCCACCAGAGCCTCCTCGCCGAAGCCCGGACGCTGGTGAAGAGTCCGGACTTTCACGGCACGATCAGCGACCTGGGCGGCCCCACGGCCAACATGTACGGTACCCGCTGCCGGATCGGCGGCGCCAACTGTCGCCGGACCGGTTGCCTGGCGCCAACGCTTTGTCCCAACCTGATAACCGATGCCGCGCCCCAGCTGGAACTTCTAAGGGCCGTGCGGGCCGTGCCCGGCGTGAACCACGTCTTCGTCAGCAGCGGGATCCGGTTCGACCTGGCGCTGGCGCAGGAACCCCGGGCCTACATCGAGGAACTGGCGCGGCATCATGTCGGGGGCCGGCTTAAAATCGCCCCGGAGCATATCGCCGAGAATGTCCTGCGCCTGATGGGGAAACCCACCGCCACGGCCTACCGGCAGTTTGTCAGGCGCTTCAAGGAGGCCTCCGCCAGGGCCGGAAAACCCCAGCAGATCGTGGAATACTTCATCAGCGGGCATCCGGGCTGCACGCTGGCCGACATGATTGAACTCGCCCTGTACCTGAAGCGCGAGAATATCCGCGCGGAACAGGTCCAGGATTTCTACCCCGCCCCCCTGACCCTCGCCGCCGCCATGTTCCACACCGGCAAGGACCCTATGACCGGTGAGCCCGTCTATGTGGCACGAACCGACAACGAAAAGGCCATGCAGCGCGCCCTGCTCCTCTTCCACGACCCCGCGTTCCACCGCAAGGCCCGCGAGGCCCTGCGGGCCGCCGGCCGGGAAGACCTGATCGGGCAAGGCTCGAAATGCCTTGTCCCTCCGGGCCCGTGAATGCCCATGCTCACGCTAGTTAGCATGGGTGTTTTCTTCACCGGCGGGCTGGCTTCTCTCCTGCAGCCCCTTTATTTGCGATTGAGCCGCACATCCATCCAGACCGCCAGGGCCAGGACCGCGCCGCGGACAATGAACTTGGCTTCCTCGGAGGCCCCCATGAGCGTCATGCCGTTGATGAGGGTCCCTATGATCAAGGCGCCAATGAGGACGCCCAGGACATTCCCCTTGCCCCCCGTGAGGCTGGTGCCGCCAATCACGCAGGCTGCAATGGCATCGAGTTCCATCTGCTTGCCGACGGTGGCAGTTGAGGAGCCCTGGTAAGCGGTCTGCAGACACCCCACCATGGCGACAATGAGTCCGAGGATGGCATAGGCGCTGATGATGACCTTGTTGACAGGAATACCGGACACGACGGCTGCCTCGCGATTGCCCCCGATGGCGTACAGGTAACGACCAAAAGGCGTCTGGGTAGTCAGAAGATGGATGCCTACCGCCAGCAGACCGAGAATGGCCAGGGACAGCGGAAGCCCCCGGTAGTTGTTGCCGACAATCACGAGCAGCAGCAGGGCCTGCACGGCCACCGCGGCCTTGAGAAAGAACAATTCCCAATCCTCGACCTCAAACCCGTGCCTGATCCGCTGGCCGCGCCGATGCCACATGCTGAACACAAACACGGCTGACACGGCGGCAAAGATACCATAGCTGACGATGGGGGGGAAATAGCAGGTGGTGAGAGCGGAAACAAAGTTGGTCACATCACCATGCTGTATGGGCACGGTGGAGTTGCGTATGACCAACTGGAACACACCCTGGAAAACAAGAAGACCGCCCAGGGTGATGATAAACGCGGGGACCCGTTGCCAGGCAATCAGCGCCCCCATCAACAACCAGATGACCAACGCACCCGCCAAGGTGATGACAAAAGCCAGAGGAGCCGGAATATTATGATGGAAAATAAGCACGGCACACAGGCCGCCCAGCAAACCAACGCCGGAGCCGACGGAAAGATCAATCTGGCCGGGAAGCAGCACCAGGAGCATGCCGAGGGCCAGCGAGGCGGTGATGGCAATCTGGATGGCGAAAAGGGAAAGGTTGCGGGCGCCGAGAAACTCCGGCGAGATAGCACCGAAACAGGCAATGATCGCGAATAGCGCGGCGACCATCGAGAAGTCGCGGAGGGGAAGTTTGTTCATGGATGCTCCTTGATGCTGTTTAAATGGTGGTTAACAATGGGCCATAGCGGCTTTAAGCAAGTCCGTCTGGGTAACATGGGTATCCGGGAATTCACCGCCAACTTTCCCTTCCGACAAAATAAGAAGACGGTCACTGACGCCAAGTAACTCGGGCATTTCCGAGGAGACCAGAATGACCGCCTTGCCGTCCGCCGTAAGCCGGTTGATGAGTTCATAAACCTCCAGCTTGGCGCCAACGTCAATGCCGCGGGTCGGCTCATCGAGCAGGACGACCTGCGGGCTGGTCATGAGGATCTTCCCGATGACAACCTTCTGTTGATTGCCGCCGGAAAGCGTGCCGACCGGGGCTTCAAGGCTCGGGGCCTTGACGCGGAGGAACTCGAAAAAACGGCGGTTCTCCTTGATTTCGGCGTTGGCATCGATGAAACCGCCCGAACAGAGTGTCCCGAGCGAGGACAGGGAGAGATTGAACCCAATATCCTTCTCCAGGATCAGGCCGAACCGCTTGCGATCCTCGGAAACAAGCGCCAACCCGCGTGCCAGGGATTCGCCGGGTGAATTCCCGCACAACGGTTCCCCCGCAAAACTGGCCTTGCCCGCCGTGCGCTCCCCCGTCGCCGCGTATAAGTGCATGAGCAATTCCGTACGCCCCGCCCCCATCAGTCCGCCAATACCAAGCACCTCACCCCGGCGCAGGAAAAAGGAAATATCCTCAAGCACAAGCCGATCCTCGACAGGATGTTTGACCGAGAGGTTCCTGACCTCAAGGATGACCTCGCCCGGATTGCGGCTGTGCCGGGGGAAAAGGTCGGTAATAGGACGGCCGACCATGTTGCGGATAACCTCATCCTTGGAGGTCCGTCGCGCCTCAAGGGTGGCGATCGAGGAACCGTCGCGCAACACGGTAATTCGATCGGCGATGGCCATGACCTCGTCCAACTTGTGGGAGATGTAGATACAGGTGACCCCGTGCCGGCGGAGATCCTTGACGATGCGCAGCAGTATCTCAACCTCGGTTTCCGTGAGGGCGGCCGTCGGCTCGTCGAGCAGGAGTATTTTGGAATCCTTGGAGAGTGCCTTGACGATTTCGACCAACTGCTGCTGGCCAATGCCCAGCGAATGCACCAGGGCGGCAGGGTCAAGGTCCAGACCGTAGCGCTTGAGCAGGGCTGCGGTATCGGCGTACACCTTGTTCCAGTCAATCAATCCGCCCCGCGTGGGCTCATTGCCAAGAAAGATGTTTTCGGCCACGGTCATGCCGCCGACCAAGGCCAACTCCTGGTAAATCACGGCAATACCGGCCTGCTTGGCGTCGGCCAGATTGCCGAAACGGGCAGGCCGCCCCCGCACCGTGATGGCCCCCTCGTAGCTGTCATGAGGCCAGACGCCCGAGATACACTTGATCAGCGTGGACTTCCCCGCGCCGTTTTCCCCGCACAACGCATGGATCTCACCCTCCCGGAGATCAAAGGTAACCTCCTTAAGGGCGACAACACCGGGAAAACGCTTGGTCAGGCGGTCAACGTGAAGAATGGCCGGTTCGTCAGTCATAGGGTTCCCCCCGCTTACTTCGATACAGCCGCATCGCCATAAATCTCGGCGCGGGTACGGAAGCCATCCTTGATCACCGTGGCGTCGAGGTTGGACTTATCCACGGAAATGATCTTCAAGAGCACCGAAGGGACATCACCCTGACCGTTGGCAATGGCGGCATTGGCGACCACCGGCTTTCCCCTGGCAAGGGCGACGGCCAGTTCGGCCGCCTTTGGCGCGAGATCCTTGATTGGTTTGTAGATGGTCATAGTCTGGGATCCTTCAGCGATGCGCTGACAGGCCGCCGCATCGGCATCCTGACCCGTGACCAGGATCTTGCCCGCCGCCTTTTCCTCGCGAAGCGCCTGAATCGCACCGCCGGCGGTGCCATCGTTGGAGGCCAGGACGGCATCAAACGTGAGGCCATGCCTGGTAATGGCGGCATTGGCGATGTCCTTGGCAACCTTGGGCTGCCAATCCGTTGCCCAATCCTCGTGCAGGACCGTGATGTCCCCGCGGTCAATGTAGGGCTTCAGGACATTGTCCTGTCCCTGCTTGAACAGCTTGGCGTTGTTGTCGGTCGGCGCCCCATAAATCCGGACAATGCGGCCTTTACCCGGCATCGGCAAATGATCGACCAGATACCGGGCCTGGGCCTCGCCAACCTTGACGTTGTCGAACGTGACGTAGAGATCGAGATCGCAATCTGTAATCAGCCGGTCGTAGGAAAGAACGGGAATGCCGGCGGCATGCGCGCGCTTGACAGCCTCGGCCATGGCCCTGCCATCATGGGGAATGATGACAATGGCATTCACCCCCTGACTGATGAAGGAATCCACATGCTGGAGTTGTGTATCATCCTTGGATCCGGCATCTTGAACCAACACGGTGGCGCCGAGGCTCTCCGCACGCCTGACGAAAAGATCGCGGTCAGTCTGCCAGCGCGCCTCCTTGAGCGTATCCATGGCCAGACCAATCACCAGCGGTTTCCTTCCCGGAGCGGTACTGGCGGAGCTTGCCCCACGTGACCCGAGGGCAATGCCTATGAGGATGCTGAGAACGAGTGACAGGACGACGAGGGCAATGCGCAGTTTTGCCATGGGTATGGATCCTTCCTTAAGAGTGAGAGGCAATTTGGCAAATCAGACCACCCGAGGCAAGCAAGTACCGTTCCCCTGTCACCGAAGTGCCAATTTTTTATATTTTCCCCGACGATGAAGCTGCCGTTCCTCGTTGCCGGCGAAGCTTCCCTCGAACCAGCGAAGCTTGCCCTCTCCCTCGAAAATCAGCAGGGTTGAGACTCCCTTGCCTGTAGACAGCACATTCCCCCCTTGCAATGATCTCAATATAAGCTGGGGATGGCGTTTTCGCCTCGGAGTTGCGCTTCGCCCCCTTCTTTTTCAAAGACTCCATAGAACATCGACGCGCAATCCAGCCACAACGTCAGTCGGTGAAAATCCTCCGGCGAGAGTTTCACCTCGTGATGTCCCTTATCCAACATCTGGAGCAGCTTGGATCCACGGGCACCAAAGCGACCTGGCACGGTACGATAATGGTCGCCGTAGTCGGTGAACGCGTACGGCAACAGGCTCCGGTACGAGGCAGACCATTGGTTCGCAATGGGTTTGTGACCCAGGTTCGGCGCTTTCCCGGGATTTTTTTCATGGCAGGCCGTGCAATTGCGATCCAACGCCGGCTGCACCAGGCGCGAGTAGCTAAAGGGATTGGAACCATCCACATCCGGCCGCGGCACCGACGGGGCACGGCGCATCGCCAGGGGGCTGCTCTTCGCAGCGGCAGCGGCCCTGTGCTTGTGCTCATGACACCCCTGGCAGACAAGTTCTTCACCCTGACGCACAGCTGTACCGGATCGCATGGATTCAACTGCCAGTCCCCGGTCATCCACGAGTTGAAAGAACAGCTCGCGGTTGGCCGGCACCTTGAAATACGCGCTGCCGTCGGCCTCAACCGGCACGGTTCCCAACACCCAACGCGCCGGAACAATGGAATCGCCGGCCCCGGCGATGCGCTGGCCGGTCTGGTACGGGGGAAACCCCGACGGCACCGAGCAGGGTAATAACTGGAGGATCCGGAGTTCCTTGATTTTGGCGTCAGGCGGGCAAGGCCTCAGCGTGTTGAAAACATCGACAACCGCCATGGTCCCTTCACCCACATCGCCTGGCTTGACCGGTTTCTGCTCGGCCGGCAGGCGCGGATCAACCGAGATGGGCGGAACCGGTGTCGAACGGAGTGGAATCGGGCTGGAACAACCGATATCAGGATCCCGGTAGATCAGTTCCTTGTTGCCGAAAGCGTCCACAAGATAGATGCCGTAGGCGGCATGGATCGATTGCTTGCGTTGGGTGCGAGCACCATTGACGGAGGCATCGTAAACGCAGAGGTGGTATTTCTCGCTCAGGGGCCATGGCGTGCCGTACACCTCTTTGCCGCCCTGACTTTCCGGAAACCCCACGTCGGGCGTGAACCGGCGGACCGGCCCCATCCCATCGTCATCCTCCACTCGCGGATCGATTATCACAAGCGATCCGAACGCTTGTCCATGGTGCGGCGCCGCCGTTGCGACGAACCTTGGTGAGCCGGGGATGGCACGCACGCCCAATTCCATATCGGCACGAAGGGGTCGCGGGGCGAAGTTACCGTGCAACGCTCGGGGATCGGTGCCGTCCAGACGTGTGATCCATGGCACGTGAGCGATGCAACCATGGCGGTCAATGTAATCCCACCGGGTCCAGACAATCCGCCCGTCATGGGTTACGCTCGGGTTCCACTCGTTGCTGTCGTGGATGCTCAAGAGGTTGATTCCAGTGCCGTCGGCGGCCATGTCGTAGAGATTGTAGAGCGGGCAGGCTCGCCCGCATCGGAGGTAGCCACCGCGCCGTTCACTAATAAACGCGATTCTCCCGTTCGGCAGCCAGCAGGGATCGAAATCGTTCCAGGTGCCGTCCGTAATCTGCCGAAGGTGCGAACCGTCCGCATTAACCTTGAAGATGTGGTAACAGCGGCCCTCGGCCCAGTGCCCCCGGCTCGGGTCGGTGTGAAAGATTTGATCCTTCCCTCCGGAGCACTCAACGTAAGCGAACAAAATCTCCTTCCCATCGTACGACAACGCTGGAGACAGAAACGCGCCGCCCACGGTGGCATCGCCCGTCAATTGTCTCACACCATCGAACTGCAGGTGGGCCAACGCGCCGTTGCCACCCAGAAGACGTTGCCCCTTAAGACGACCGTTCTCAACCTCGGCACCCGCCAACACGTCCCGCACCTGCGGGTTTGGTCCAAAGGGATTCTGAAGCACATAAAGCCCGCCACCCGGTCTGGCCGTAATGCCATAGAACTGGTCGCACATATGGTTGTAGATTGCGCGGTGCCGCTTGACAAACAGCAGCTGGTCAAAGTTCAGTAGCGGATTCGAGAACGCAATCTTTCGCCGCAGGCTCAACACCCGTCCGAACAGCTTCCATCGCTGCTCGGACTCCGTCGGCGTGATCGTTCCGGCCTCCGCCCGCAAAGCCTCCAACTCGCGCTCACACGTCGAAAGATCGGCTGTCGCCTTGAGGTCGTCGAGAAGTGCCGCCGTGCGCCGCAGTAACACATCGAGCGGATCCCGGTCGGACGCCCGGATCAGCGCCTCAGGATGAAAGGCCTGGCTCGCATGGCGCTCGAACGCGGAGCGGCTGTTCAGATCGAAAGCGAGTATATCCCATTGCTCACGGGCATCATCAGGGACTGCGGGGACTGCCAGCGCAGCACAAGCCCCAATTGTCAGGGCAATCGTAACAGCTAGTCTCAACATGCATTAACTCCCCTCATCGCGTGAAAGAATAGATGGAACTCCCCAGCAAAACAACTACCCTAACGGGTGGTTTGGGGTAACAAGGTCCATGAAGGATATCTCGACGGTCCGCTACCAGCCCGAGAGGCTCTGGGAATGGTCGCGGATCGCCATGGAGGTCGCGGAACAGTTTGCAAGGGGATGAGTAAATCTTAGAGGGGAGTAAGGGAATAATATCATGAACACAGTAAAGATGCTGGCGGTGTTGGTTGCGAGCGCAGTGGTGGGGCAGGGTCAATGGTTCGGGCGCAGGAGGTGCCCAAGCCGGTGGACATGGCAGAGCGGACGGAGGAGCTCAAGAACCTCAAGTTGGGAATGTTCATCTGCTGGAGCTTCAGCACTTTCTCCGGGAAAGAGTGGACGCCGGGCGTCAAAGACGTAAGCTTCTTCAAAGCGACCGAGGTGGACACCGACCAGTGGGCGCGCACAGCAAAAGAGGCGGATATGGGCTACATCCTCTTCCTGACCAAGCACCACGACGTCTTCTGTCTATGGGACACGAAGACCACCGACCGCAAAGTCACCAAGGCCCCGCTCGGTCGCGACGTGCTGGCGGAACTCCGCAAGTCCTGCGACAAGTACGGCATCAAGCTGGCCCTCTATTTCTCTAAAGGCGAATTCAACGACAACAAAGCCTACCACTCCGGCGGCTACACGCCCGAGATGAAGAAGGCCCAGCTCAAGGAGCTGCTGACCCAGTTCGGCCCCATTGAATACATCTGGTTCGACCACGCCCAGACCGACGGTGGTCTCAACCACCAGGACACCACCACCTTCTGCAAGGCCCTCCAGCCCCGATGCTTCATTGGTTTCAATCACGGATCTCCCGCAGGCGACATACGTCTCGGTGAGATGGGACATCCGGCGCCGCTATCAGATCTCTCAGGTGCGGGATTCAACTCCGGCCACATGAAAGGCTACGACGGATACCTGCTTGCCGAGTTCACCTATCCCATCCTGCCCGGTCACAAGGGTGGTGCGATGTGGTTCTATTCCCTGCCGGTTCATGACGGGTTGTGCCGGTCGGCGGATTCGCTCTACAAGGACTACCAGGGCGCCGTGAAACTCGGGAATATCTTCTCGATCGATGTCGGCCCGGACTACAAGGGCAGGCTCCGCGAAATTGATGTCCTGACCCTCCGCAAGGTCGGCGACATGATCCGTGCCAAGGCGCCATGAGGGTACGCGGATGAGCCCATCCGCGGATCTCAACTCTATCAAGTAACCCCTCTTACCGAAGTGCCAGTTTTTTATATTTGCCCCGACGATGAAGCTGCCGTTCCTCGTTGCCGGCGAGCACCTTCTCCTCGTAGTCGGCGAAGTTGCCCTCGAACCAGCGAAGCTTGCCCTCTCCCTCGAATATCAGCAGGTGGGTGCAAATGCGGTCCAGGAAATAACGGTCATGGCTGATCACCATCACGCAACCCGAGAACTGGTTGATGGCCTCTTCCAGCACCCGCATCGTGTTCACATCAAGGTCGTTGGTCGGCTCGTCGAGCAGCAGCACATTGCCACCCCGTTTCAACAACTTGGCAAGGTGGACGCGGTTGCGCTCGCCGCCGGATAACTTGCCGACTTTCTTCTGCTGCTGCGCGCCCCTGAAATTGAACCGCGAGAGATAGGCCCGGGAATTCATCTTGCGGTCACCCAGCTCTACCTCATCCCGCCCGCCGGTGATCTCCTCAAAAACCGTTTTCTCGTCGCTCAAGGCGTCCCGGTGCTGGTCGACATAGGACAACACGACGCTCTCGCCCACCGTCAGCACCCCGGAATCCGGCGTCTCCTCGCCCACCACCATCCGGAACAGCGTCGTCTTGCCGCAGCCGTTGGGCCCCAGCACCCCAACCACGCCTCCGCGGGGAAGATTGAACGAGGCGTTCTCCAGCAAGGCCGTGCCCCCATAGCCCTTCGTGACCCCGTCGAGGACCAGCACCTTGTTCCCCAGGTGCGGCCCGGGCGGGATCTGGATCAGGACATCGTCCTTTTCGGCTTCAAACCGCTGCCCGGACAGTTCCTCGTAACGGGTGATCCGGGCCTGGCTCTTTTTCCGGCGCCCTTCGGGAGAACTGCTGATCCACTCCAGCTCGTGCGCCAGGATTTTCTGGCGCTGGCTTTCCTTTTTCTCCACCTGCCTGAGAAGATCGGCCTTCTGCTTCAGCCAGGAGGAATAGTTCCCCTCAAAGGGAATTCCGCGCCCATTGTCCAGTTCCAGGATCCACTTGGTGATATGGTCCAGGAAATAACGGTCATGGGTCACAATGATCACGGTGCCATGATAATCACGGAGCGTCTTCTCCAGCCAAGCCACGGTCTCGGCATCGAGATGGTTGGTGGGTTCGTCCAGGAGGAGGATATCGGGCTTTTCCAGAAGCGCCTTGCAGAGGGCCACACGGCGGCGCTCACCCCCCGACAGTTTGGAAACATCCGCGTCGTCCGGCGGCAGGACCAGGGCATCGGAGGCCACATCGAGCATGCGGTCAACCTCCCAGGCATCCATGGCGTCAATCTGGTCCTGCAAGCGGCCCATCTCCTCCATGAGCTTGTCCATCTGCTCCTTGGGAAGCTTCTCGCCCATCTTGTCGGCCACCTCGTCGTACCGCCGGATGAGGGCATGAACCGGCTCGAGGGCTTCCTCAAGATTGCCGCGGACGGTCTTCTCGGGATTCAGACGGGGTTCCTGGGGAACATACCCGACCCGCATGCCCTTGGTCAGGGTAGCTGTTCCCATGTAATCCGGATCCAAACCCGCCATGATGCGCAGCAGGGTGGTTTTTCCCGAACCGTTTTCCCCGACAATGCCAATCTTGGCGCCGTAGTAGAATGACAGGCTGATGTTCTCAAACACCGTCTTGTCATTGTAGATTTTAGCAAGGTTCTGCGTCTGATATACGAATTGTGGTGGCATAACACTGTACTCTCAGGGGTTAGTGGCTACATCCATAGAGGTCGCCAAGAATACCCGATTCCTCCCCGAAAACAAGTCGGCGTCAAAAGAGAAGCCGGCGCCCCGTCACGCATCGGGCGTCGGGCAACCGGAGCCTTCCGGCCCCAGCACAACGGTCGTGCCGGCTTCGGTCTTCAGGACTACCCGGTCGCCCTTGAGCGTGTCGACCTTCTTGCCGTCGCGATAGACAACCACGGCCTTGCCGGGCCAGGGATTCACCAAAGTGCAGGGCCGTCCCTTCTCGCTGGTGATCTTGACGTATTTCACCTGGCCGCCCTTGAGTGCGCTGGATACCAGGAATGCATCCCAGGTGCGGATATTCAGGAACCGGGCGTCCCGGGTCCTCGGCCACACGGGGAACACGCGCAGGACATGCCCGTGCCCCATGCACAGCATCTCGTTGATGGCGTTGGGGACAATGCTGCAGTTCTCGACCCCGTGGACATTGCCTTTCGTGAACCCGTTGATATCCCCCACCGTCATAACCATATTGGTCAGTTCCTTGAGGATGATCCCCGGATCGTACCCAACCCGTATGGCGGCGGCGTAGATGCTGCTCATGCCGTTACCGTCAATCCACCGGTTCATCACGCGGATCGTGTTGCGCGAGATTTCCAGCAGTTTCGGGTCGCTGTCCAACCCGATCGCCCCGGCCGGATAGATATGCTGAATTCCCACGGTATTGCCCTCAACCCAGGCCGTCCCCTTCTCGGTATAGCGGAATACGGTCACGCCATCCTTTTCCTGCGTGGGGAAGGCGCTGAGGTGCTTGAGGATGTGCTGCCACTTCTCCTGCCGGCTGGCGTCGACGCCCAGCGCGGTGCTCATCTCCATGGCCAGCTCAAAGGTCGTGCGCACCAGCGCCAGCGAGACGATGGGGTTGAAATCCGTCGGGGAGTTATCCTCCTGGATGGCGTCGTTATATATCACGTAGCGTCCGTTCTCGAACTTCATGTAGTCTTCCCAGAAGTTCGCGACCTCGAGCACAAACGGATAGACCTTCCCGGCATAATCGTTGTCATAGGTGTGGTACCAGCGCATGGCCATATTGGCCAGGCAGTACGACGCATTGCTCTTCTGGCCGAGGAAGGTGTTGGGCTTGCAGGACTGAATGCCCTTGGCGCCGATGCCCACAACATAGTATACGCCCCGGGTTTTCAGCAGATCCCTGGCGGCGGCGCGTCCCCGCTCCATAAAGTCCAGCACCGGCGCCTCACAGGTGTCGGCCTGCTCAATATGATTGCACGAATACAGGCCGTAGAATTGGGCCTGGTAGTTGTAGTTGAGATGGTAGTCGCCCGCCCAGCGCGGATCATCATCGGTGGTCCAGAGCCCGAAGAGGCCCTGGGGAAAATTCGGATCACGGCTACCGCTGCCCATGACATAATTGGAGAGGTAGTACCTCTGCTCCAGAATCGGGTCGCCAATCTCGACCAGCGACTTCGCCCAGAATTCCCGCCACCACCGGGTATGTTGCTCAAGAAGGGTGCCTGCCTTCCCCGTCGTCAATTCCCCGGCCCGCGCCAGTGCCGCCGCAAGCGGGTCCTTGGTATCAAACGAGCTCTGCATGGCCACCGCGACCGTGATCGTCTGCCCGGGTTGAAGCGTGAACTTCGGCCCCGGCTGTGACTTGGCTTTCGGCGGAGGCCGGCGCCTGGGCGGCAGCGTGGAGGGAGGCTCCACAACCACGGGCTCCAAGGCGGGGGTCGTGACCTTTCCGCCCATGACCGTCAGGGCACAGGCTGCCGTGGTGGGGGTAATCACATCGTTGGTGAATCCCTTCGCCGCCCAAAGAATGCCGTCCTTTCGGCCCAGCTCCTCGTGGGAACCACGACCGGGCGCCGCCCACATCCTTGTCTCCACCTCGACCGGGGCGCCCGCCGCGGATAATTCGACAAGCAGAACCGGTTCCGTTGCGGCGATAAAGGACCGCATGGTCACAGTATTCCCACCCTGGGTGAACCGGGAGATGGTGATCGCCGGGAAGAGCTGCTGCTCGACCAGGTAGGTGGCATTGGACAGGGCCGGGATGTTGATCTCCAAGCCACCAAAAGGGCGGGGACCACCCGCCCGATGACCATCCTTCAGCTTCAGGAAATTGTTCTTGCTGATCCAGTACCGCTGGGCTTCCGGCTTGCCGCTGATCACCGCGCCCATGTCGCCGTTACCCAGAAAAGGCCCCCTGGCTGAATCACGGGACGGGACGCCCCCCGGCGGCGCGGTGAAAACAGTCCTGTATTGAGAGACTATTTTCTCTGCCTCTTTCTGCATCGCTGCATCCGCCGCGCTGGCGAACGCACCCATCGGCGCGTATGCCATCACCCCAGCCACAACACTGCCCACGAGAATCTTCTTTATACACTTCGCGCTCATAGCACCTTTTCTCCTTTATCGCTCCAGCCCTCGGCCTCCTGCTACTTCCCCAAGACCGACTTGAGTTCAGGCACCAATGCGGCGGCCCAGATCTCGTACCCCTTCGGCCCGGGGTGCAGTAAATCAGGCATGATCTCCGTCGACAGCGTGCCATCCTTGCCGAGAAGCCTGGGTCCGATGTCCAGGTACCGGACGTTATGATACCCCTCGTACTTGGCCAGATAGACATTGGCTGCATCGTTGATCTTCCGCACGGGATCATCGGGTGTGGCACCATGGGGGAAGATGCCGAACAACAGGATCGGCGCCTTGGGGAATCGCTTGTAGAGCCGGTCGACAATGGCGCCCACCCCTGCCGCAATGGCCTCCGGGGAATCCTTGCGCAGTCGGGTGTTATTGGTGCCTATCATCAGGACGATGACCTTCGGATTGAGCGCACCCTCCAGCTGACCGTTGTCCAAGCCCCACAGCACATCTTCCGTACGACTGCCGGGGAAGCCGAAGTTGGCGGCCGTAAGCGGCGCAATAAACTTGTCCCACATCTCCTTGCCCGGACCGCCCCAGTTCGCCGTGATGGAATCGCCCAGGAACAGCACATCGAATCCGCCGGCCTTGGCCTGCTGGCAGAACTTGATGTGCCCCTTGGTCGGCTTGCCCGACCGGGTCCCCAGAACGGGAACAATGGCCTTCGTATCCGGCGGCACCAGAGGCACGGGGCTCGTCTCCGCCACGCCAACGAGCCCAACGGCAAGCAGGGCTCCAACCATCGTCATCATAAGGGGTAGTTTCATTTACTTCCTTTGTAGTCCTCTCCAACGAGGCTTCCCACCACCGACGTCTGCCAGGACTCCAGCTCGCCCTTCATGCGGGCCACAATCTCCGGATGGTTGGCGGCAATGTCCGTTTTTTCAGACGGGTCCACCGTCAGGTCGTAAAGCTCGAGCTTCCCGTTACGCTTGACGAGCTTGTACTGGTTGTCATTCCAGGCTGAGGCGCCGGAAGCAATGGACGCCTTGCTCCGGTCGCCCTCCTTGAAGCCAAACCCGCCGCCGGTCTGCCAGAACCCGATCGGACTGGGTCGCGCCTTCATCTGCCCGTCCAGAAGTGACAGCAGGCTGATGCCGTCGATCGGCTTCACCTGGCCGGGGACTTCAAGCTTTAGAATTTCTATTATGGTCGGATAGATGTCGCTGGTGCAGGCCGAGACCTCGGTGATGAAGGGCTTTTTAATCCGGGCAGGCCACTCGACCAGGCCCGGCACCCGAACACCCCCCTCATACATGTCACCCTTGCGCCCGCGGTAAGGACCGTTCGAGCCGCCATTGGTTGGATCTTTCGGGTTGGGCCAGCCACCATTATCGCTGGAGAACCACACCATCGTGTTATCGGCAATGCCGAGCTTGCGCAATCCGCTGCGCAACGTGCCCATGCTGCGGTCCACCCCGAGGATCTCCCCATAGTAATCTGAACCACCAGCCGCCTCTTTGTCTGCAGGCAGGGGGTTATGAGGGGCGTGCGGGCTGCCAAACCAGATGACCGCCAGAAAGGGTTTATCCTGTCTCGCGTTCTTTTCGATAAACTTCAGGGCCTCGGCAACAATCACATCCGAACCGTCGCCACTCGTCTTTTCGGGGATCCCGTTACGGCCGAACGTCCAGTCGGCATCAAAATAGTTGGAGACCGAAAATGACTCGTCGAACCCGACGTTGCGCGGCGAGAGGGGGTCCGAATCCGGGATCACCTTGCCTGGTCCGCCCACGCCGTTCAAATGCCATTTTCCAAAATGGCCGGTGGCATACCCGGCCCGCTTCACCGCCTGGGGAAGAGTCATTTCCTGCTTGCGAAAGGGCATGCCGGGCCACAGGACGCCCATGCGGGCGGGGTGGCGGCCGGTCATGACGCTGGCCCGCGTGGGAGAGCAACTCGGGTGTGCGGCATAGAATCGGTTGAAGCGCACACCCGCGGCGGCCATGGCATCAAGGTTTGTGGTTGTGATGTGCTTCAGGCCGTTATAGCTCACATCGCCCCAGCCCTGGTCATCGGTCATGCACAGGATGATGTTCGGCCGCCCGGTCCGCTCACCGGACTCCGGTGCCGCCAGGGCCAACCCGCTCAACCCGACCGCCAGCGCCGCCACACCCCGACCAAGACTTTCATTTCGCTTCATGTGGTAACTCACTGTTTTCAGTTGATTTTGAGGCCACCAAAAGGTTAGCGGCAA
>Ga0007792_10000194_pt1 | contig 22104 bp, 13 predicted proteins | sample CryBogmetaGMA6M_FD_60371 | JGI IMG/M metagenome (GOLD analysis project Ga0007792, IMG submission 60371) | Freshwater microbial communities from Crystal Bog, Wisconsin, USA - MA6M | ecosystem: Environmental > Aquatic > Freshwater > Lake | place: Crystal Bog, Wisconsin, USA | collected 2009-07-06
GAGATACTACGGCGCGTTATTTTGTAATGCGTGGGCGTTATGCTGGCTTAGCTGGAAATCGTGAAGAAGCAGACAAATGGCTCAAGTTGGCTTATATAACTGCTGGGGCGAGTCCAGAAATTTTAAATAATATTGCGACTGTATATTATTTTAGTTTTGGCGATGTCAATAGTGCCATAGATTATGAAAGAAAAATTTATGAAATGGATCCAAGTGATAGCACGGAGATAGTTCATTTGATATGGTTGTTTAAACAAGTAAATCCTTTGCGGGCTATTGAATATTTAAATGTCTTATACAATCGTTCTACAGATGAAACTGAGAAAGCAAACATAAAACTTGAAATTGATTCTATTAATAATGTAACACAAAAGTCCTAAATTTAATTATTGATTTAAACTTTTTATATTGCTATTATTAAGCGTTAGACAAATACTATCGGAGGGTGCTGTGGTTGATACTTATAGCAAACTTAAATTATTCAAAGAAATACTGAAGAAACAAAAAAAAGATCCCAGATTTTTATCATCGGAGCCACCAGTTTGTCTATGTGGCGTTTATGGAACAAAGGCTCAACTTGATGTTGTTGAAGACGAATGTTCTAATGTAATCAAACAAGATAAAACATACGCAGATGCTTATGTTGCACTCGCTCGGATACATGCCACAAGTGGTAGATATAAGGACGCGGATGCTGAAATTAAGAAAGCCATATCAATAAATCCGGATTTTTCAGATGCCAATTTTGCTGCTGGTGATATTTCTTTTCAATTAGAAAGATTTGATGAAGCAGAAGTATATATTAAAAATTCTATAAAGAAACAACCTAAATTTGCTAATGCGTATATTGTATTAGGAAGAATTTATTATTCACAGGAAAAGTTGGATTTAGCCGAAATAGCATTTAAAAAGGCAATCTCATTAAGGCCGGGATATGCAGATGCTCATCTCGGTTTGGCGGGAGTTTATGTAGGACTTGGGAAGCTAAATGAAGCGGAAGATGAACATAAAAAAGCGATTGCTATAAATTCGCATTATGCAGAAGCTCGTACTGGATTAGGTTGGCTTTACTATTTGCGTGGAGCTCTGAAGAATGCTGAAAAAGAATTTCAAAAGGCTGCAATTTTAACACCGCAGGAATACGAAATATACACAGGCCTTGGTTGGATTAATTATAAGCTTAATCGCTATGATGAGGCGGAGGCTGATTTTTTAAAGGCAAAATCAATTAAGAAAAATAATATTGATTCTTTTGTTGGCTTGGGTTGGACATATTTCAGAATGTATCTTCTTGCAGAAAGTCAACTTGAGGCAGCAGATAAGGAATTCAAGACAGCTGTTAAGCTTGATCCAAAATATGGTGACGCTTATCTTGGCTTAGGTTGGGTTTGTTTTCATCAGGACAAGCTGGACGATAGTGAGAAAAACTTTTTGAAGGCTTTAGAGCTCAATCCTGATTCAGCTGAGCCACATCTTGGTTTAGGTTGGGTCTATTATAAATTAATTGACACAAAGAAAGAGCTTATTAAAGACGCAGAAAAAGAGTTTAAGCTTAGTGCTGAGCTTGCACCTGATATGCCTGAAGTTTATGTGGGTTTAGGCTGGGTTAAATATCAAATGAGTAAATTGGCAGAAGCTAAAAAACATTTTAAAAAAGCAAGAGAACTAAATAGTAACTATGCAGATGCCTTAATAGGTTTGGCAACAGTGTATGAAAAAGAGGGTAGAAAAATTGAAGCTAAAGAAATTTTTAGAAAAGCAAAAAAAATATCTCCCAAAGGTGCTTTTTAGATATTGTTAATATAAAGCTTGTTCATAAAAAAAAAGACGGCATCAGGCCAGTCTTTTTTTTTGTCAATTTTTATTATTGTTATTTTAATCCGTAATCTTTCAATATCTTTTTTGCGTTTGCTACCATGTCGGAGGTGGGCGATAGTTCTATATATTTTCTTAAATATACAATTGCTTCTTTTTTACTACCACTTGCAGCACAAGCAACTCCTAAATTGTAATATCCCATTGAAAAATCTGGGTTTAAATCAATTGATTTATGATAAGCAGCTATAGCTTCAGCCAAGTGCTTTTTTCCAAAGTAATAGTTGCCAAGTAAAAAATAGGCATTTGAAGCAAGTTTTGTGTCATAAAGCTCAAGTTTTTGTATATAGGGCAGGGCATTATCAGGCATATTAATGTTTAGATATAGATCTATAAGATTGCCATAAAATAATCCTGTTACAGGCGCTTCTTTTATAGCCATTTTGTAATCGTCAATTGATGTCTGTAGGTATTTAATATCTTCATATCTGGCAAGTAGAGCATATATGCGTCCTAAGTTTCCCCAATAGTATGAATTTCCTGGATTTATTTTTACACCGACTGTGTAAGATTCTGCTGCTTTGTGTATAAGCATGAGTTGCTGATTTCTGTCCTGAGTAATCATTGCCAGCTTCTCATAGGCTAAAGCCAGATAAACATAATATTTAACTTCGTGAGGTGCTTCGTTAACTGCTTTTATATGTTCTTCTACGGCAATGTCCCATTTATTACGCAACCCAAAATTTTTCGCTTTATTGTAGTGAACATCAGCGGAGTATATCATGTAGGCCTCATATGAAAAAAATGCAGCAAGCAATATGACTACAATCTGAAGAGAGTACTTAATGAATTTTGATTTATTGTTAGCAGGCTCAAATAGATTAATTAAATATATTTTTGAACCAAACAAAGAACAATAAATTATCGCGTGTGCTGCAAAAATCATATAAAGATAAGTATTGATGGCAGCTACGCCAAAGGAAAATAAATTTTGAACAAAATAGGCAATAAAAGAAGCAAACATAGCAATTGAAATAAGGCGTATATTGTTATCTGAGATGCGTTTGAAAGCTCTATACCACATGAGAATATAAGATAAAATGAGCAATAAGTAAATGCCAAGTGTGGTGATTCCCATTGTTGCAGCTATATTTAAAAGCTCATTATGCGCAGTACGAGATGAAACATTCGCACCGTCAATTTGAGCAAAGTTTGTGCCTGCGTATTTAGGAAAAACACTTTTGAAGGTATCTACGCCTGTTCCTAAAATTGGATTCTCATTAATGATTTTAAGAGCTGGGATCCAAATGTGTAGTCTTGAAACTGCTAAGCTTTGTTTAACATTTGCTATAGAGTTCCATAATCTGTTTGTGGCTTCTCTACCTATGGTTATACTCAAAGTAGATGTCACAATTATTAGTCCAAGAACAAAAGCTAAAACCTTGCGATGTTTGGGTAATTCATTAGATAAAAAAGCAAAAGTGTGTTTTGAGGCAAGTACTGGTTGGGCTGTCGCATTTTTCATTAGAGTACTTAACCAATAAATACCAAAAACAAAAAGGGAAGCTACAAAGGCAAGAAATGGAGCGCGGCTTTGAGTTCCAAATAATGCTATATACATAAGAATACATAAGAGCAATAAAGAAGCCGAAACTATATATTTTTTATTTCTTATATTAATTAGAAGCAAAGCTAAATTTATTGGAATAATCATAGCAAGCAAGGCTCCGAGAAAATTCGGATTACCCATAGAGGCAAAGTATCTGCCTTTGATTAAGGAATCTTCGCTCCACTGAACAATGTCATAGCCAAAAAATTGAGAAATGGCATAAATGGTAATTATAGCCCCACTGATTAAAATAGCATAATTGAAGGCTTTTATTCTTGGTAAAGTATTAATATGATTAACAGCAATAAAATAAATCAATATATAATTTAGGGTTGAAAGAGAACCAGCAAAGTTCTCATATTCACCACGAAATGAAAGCTGAGGAGCAAAGCTTGTAAATGTGGTTACTAAGTTCATGATAGCAAAGCCAAGCAAGGGCAAGTCGAGTGGTGTTTGGATAAATTCAAACTTGCCTTTTTCTAACATTCTGACAAGCCAAAGTGCTGTCATGATAGTAGTTATGATTCTGAGCAAGGTGAGTTTGGGTAATTCAAACTGATCAAAAGACATAATGTTAAAATATAGAGGAAGTGCTACTACGGTTACTAAAAGCAGCCAAAAGACGAGCTTGTCTAACCATATAGATGGGAAACTATCGGTAAGTTCTGTTTTTTTATGAGTGCTAATGTCTTTCGCCATAAATAACCTCAGTTAGTATATTTTCTTTAGGTGAATATTAATCAGTATAAAGATAATCATGTGTATAGTCAAGAACATTAGGGTATTTGTATTATGCAATCAACATATGTTTTCATTTGACTAATACTGTCCTTTTAACTATAATTTATCTGTTTTGAAGTCGCTGATTACATTTTTATTTCTCATTTAAAAGGAGCATTTTATGCGTTATGGTTATTTTTCTGAAAATGGTAGGGAATATATTATAACTAATCCGCATACGCCATCACCGTGGATTAATTATATCTCAAACATGCGTGGGTACTGCGGCATTATAAGTCAAACAGCAGGAGGTTTTTCTTTTCATAAAGACCCTCGCGATAGAAGGCTTACAAAATATAGATACAATAATATACCAATAGATAGGCCGGGAAGATATTTTTATATTAAAGATGAAGAAACAGGAAGCTATTTTTCACCGACATGCCAGCCAGTTGATAAAACTCCGGATTCGTATGAGTGTAGGCATGGACAGGGATATACTATAATCAGTCAGGTTTTTGAAAAAATAGAAACTAAAATATCGTATTTTGTTCCGACCGATCATGATTGTGAGATATGGAGCATGAAAATAAAAAACACTTCTAGTTCTCCAAAAAAACTATCTATATATTCGTATTCCGAATTTTCAATGTGGTGTGAACCAGAGTCAAGAAATATACAATGGTCCTTGCACTTAACGAAAGGATCTTTTGCCAATGATATGGTCTTATATGATTTCATTGAGCCGCATCCGGCGTTTGATATGCAGGCAAATAAAAATTATGTAGGAGACCGGCCTGGTTATGCTTTTATGGGAATGAGTGAAAAAGTACTGGATTTTGAATGCGTAAGGGATAAGTTCATAGGCATGTACAATACAGAATCCAACCCTGTGGCTTTGGCTAATGAAAAACTTTCAAACTCTATACTTCGTGGCGGCAATGGTTGCGCCGCATTGAGAACTTCTATAGTACTGAACCCAGGTGAAGAAAAAACAATTACAGTGGTTTTGGGTTATGCTAAAACAGCCGAAGAAGCAGCCCAAGTACGAGATTTTTTTAGTAATGAAAAAAACACTACGGAAGCATTGGAAAAAGTAAAAAATGTTTGGAGCACATATTTTAATAATTTTTCAGTTAAAACGCCTGATAAAGATTTTAATCTCATGGTAAATATTTGGAATCAGTATCAGTGCAAGACGACTTTTGATTGGTCGCGCTACATTTCATATTATGAAAATGGCGAAGGTCGTGGTATGGGTACCCGCGATTCGTGTCAAGATACTCTGGCAATAAATTCACAAATGCCTGAGCGAGCAAAAACCAGAATATTTATGATTATTTCTACTTGCCAGTTTGAAACTGGTGACACTTACCATCAGTTTTTTCCTAATGGTGGGAAAGGCGATTTAAAAGGCTTTTCTGATGATCATCTATGGTTAATCCAAATGGTTCATGCATATATAGCAGAGACTGGTGATAGCGGCATATTAAATGAGGAATGTGGTTATGCAGATTCGACAAAGAAAGCTTCCATATATCAACATTTGCTTGATGCGGTTAATTATACTGAAAAAATGAAAGGCGTACATGGTTTGCCACTTATTCTTACGGCTGATTGGAATGATACACTTCATTTATGGATGGAAGCTAAAGAACCTGAATCGGTCTTAACTGCGGAGCTATATGTTTATGCTTTAAGACTTTTAGCACAATTAAGTGAAGAGATATCAAATCCGACAGAGACAAAATTATTAAATGAGCGTGCAGATCAAATGTCTTTAATTATTAATCAAAAGTGTTGGGACGGAAATTGGTATGTCCGTGGTTTTGGAAGCAAAGTAATAGGAACGCAAAAAAGTGAGAAAGCAAAAATATTTTTAAACTCACAAGTTTGGAGTGTGATATCTGGGGCTGCACCGCGTGATAAATCTTTGTTATGTATGGACAGTGTAAATAAATATCTTGCTTCTAAAGAAGGAGTTAAGAAACTTTGGCCACCTTTTGATAAATATGATCAAACTTATGGATTAATATCCAGGTATAATACAGGCCGCAAGGAAAATGGCATTTTTTCACATGCCAATGCTTGGGCTATAGTGGCAGAATGTGTATTAGACCGACCAGATTTAGCTTTTGAATACTATAAAAATATATTACCTTTAAAAAATAATGACAATGCTGAAATATTAAAAACTGAACCTTATGTTTTTTGCCAGACTATAGTTTCTAATGATGGTTTGAATGTTGGAGAGGGAGCAAATTCTTGGCTTACAGGAACTGCTTCTTGGATGTATGTTGCTGCAACCCAGTATATACTTGGAATAAAACCTACTTTGAATGGTCTTTCCGTGTTGCCAAGAATACCGTCAACCTGGAACGGGTACACAGTAAAAAGAATATATCGTGGTTGCGAGTATGATATAAGAGTCAAGCGTGGCGATAAAGGTATTGTTGTTGACGGAAAACCAATAATAGGAAATGTCATCCCTATACAAGTTGTAGCAAAGTGTGTGGTAGAAGTAAATATATAGTATTGTTGTATAAAAGTGGATGAATTAAGTCCTTTTGAGTCACATCTACACTTAGTATATTGGTGCAAAGGTGTTCAAGTTTATTGATTTACTTATAATTGACAAACTATTACCCTTATGATATTCTGTTTTATACAATGAAAAAGGAGAAATTAATGAAAAGATTACTGTGTTTTACCTTTATATTTATGCTTGTTTTGCCTGTTTTTATTATTTGTCAAGATGAGTCTGAAGCTTTTTCGAATGGTAATGAAACAACAGTAAATGAAAACACTGTAAATGTGTCTGACATATTTGCGGGAGATACACCTGTTCCTAATGAAAATAACACTGCAACCAGTGGAGCCGTAGTAAATCCTTTAGATGGTATGTCTGGTTCTTCTGAACCAGCTTTGAATCAAAATAATAATTTATCAGTTGCCAAAAAAGAAGCTACTGCCAATCGCGTAATAAAAGATAAAAGTCAAACAATGAATAAATCAAATGAAATTAATATTGAAGCTCAAGCAAAAACAAGACAGCAAATGGAACAGGATGTGCAGGATTTATATAAAGAAGGAAAAAAGTATTATGATATAGAGGACTATGAAGGGGCTTCTGAAATATGGATGAGATTGCTAACAAATTATTCAACATCAAAAAATCTTCATACCATAAGATATTCTTTGGCAAATGCTTATGAATACGCTTTGCAATATGATAATGCCATCGCACAGTACCAAAAGGTGTTGGCAGAAAACCCAAAACTCGATATCTCGATAGAAGCAAATTATAGATTAGCAGGTTGTTATGTTAAGCTTGAAAAATATCCACAAGCAATTGAGATTTATAAAGATATAATACTAAGAGGTCCAAGTAAAATAGCTGACATAAGAGCTTATTTCAGCTTAGCCAATATATATATGAAACAGGGCAATTATAAAAAAGTAGAACTTATATATAAAAATATTGTAAAGTCATTTCCAAATTCTGCTTCAGAAATTCAGGGGCGTTTTCAACTCGCTCAGCTTTATGCGCAAACGAGCAGATTTAAAAGTGCGGTGAAGGAATATAAATTGATAATGTACAAATATAAAAATACTGAGTGGGCTCCGAAGGCGGCTATACATATTGGTGATACTTACAAGCTTGCGGGAGAGTATAGAAATGCAAGAGAAGCATACTCTATAGTGATAAATGAATATTATAAATACGATGTTTATACTTTGCAGGCAGAAGAAAGAATTAAAAGCTTAAAATCTCACAAGGCGATTGAAGATAAATTTTATGCAGAGTAAAAAGTTATTTTTCTTATTAGTAATTTTTCAGATGTTAATGTTCCAATTTGTTTTTTCAATAGATCCTTTTACTGAAGCAAAAACATTGTCAGAAAAAGGCAAGTATGCTGAAGCAATAAAAGTTTATATGAGAGTCAAACAATTATATCCTGACACTGAGTGGGTCCCTCGAAGCATTCTGCAAGTTGCTTTAAATTATGAAAAAATGAATAAATATGATGATGCTATCGCAGAATACAAAACTCTAATTGAAAAATACTCAACTTTACATGTTGCTGAAGAAGCATATTTTGCTATAGGTAGAATCAGGACAACTCAGAATATGGCAGTACAGGCAGTGAAAGCCTATGAATTGTATTTGAGAAATTATCCCAAAGGTGAGTTTGCTGTTATGGCATATTTTAATGAGGCGGCTATATATAAACAAACTGGCAATAAAGATGAAGCACTCCGTTGTTTTAATGAGATATTAAATAATTATCAAAATGAGTTATGGTTTCATAGTTGGGCAGCGATTTACTCAGGCGATATATATTCAGGTCGCAAGGATTATGATAGGGCGATAGCAAAATATCAAAAGGTCACTGATTCTGACAAGAATAAAGTTTTATATTCGCTTTCTTTGCTGCATCTCGCACAGGCAAATATGGAAAAAAATGATTTTATATCTGCGAAGAATGCCTTTAATGAACTTACGCATAAGGATAACTTCTTTCAGGAAGAAGCTTTATACGGTTTAGGTAAATCCTATTATAAATTGGGTGAATATAAATTAGCAAAAGATGTATATACTTCTTTGCTACAGATGTTCCCTGAAACTATATGGCGTAAAAATGTTGAAAAAGGTCTTAAATTAATGGATAAGAAAATCAATAAGCAAAGAACAGAAGCCAACGAAGAGTTGTAATACCAGCAGTGATACACGCAACGAACAGCAAACGACCGTGCATGGTCGTTTTTTTGTTTTAAGTGTCTTGTTACGAGTAGCTTGACTTAAATTCAAAATATGAAGGATAAAATGTCAGAACTAACACCAATGATGAAACAGTACTTAGAGACTAAAAAGAAAGTCGGCGATGCTATTTTGTTTTTTCGACTTGGTGATTTTTATGAAATGTTTGGTGATGATGCTAAGCTTGCGTCAAAAGTCATGCAAATAGCTTTAACATCAAGAAGTTCTGGAGATGGCAGACAAGTAAAAATTCCTATGTGCGGCATACCATTTCATGCTGCAAATTCTTACATATACAAGCTTATTACTGCAGGGTACAAGGTAGCAATATGCGAACAGGTTGAAGATCCTAAAGATGCTAAAGGTTTGGTGAAGCGTGAAGTTGTTAAAGTAATTACTCCTGGTACGGTGCTCGAAGAATCTGCTTTGGATAGAAAAACAAATAACTATATAATGTCTGTTTGTATTGATAAACAAATTGCAGGAATGGCTTTTTTAGATATCACAACTGGTGAGTTCTTTTGCCAAGAAATTGAATACAAAGGAAATTATGATTTGATAATTGATGAGATAGAAAAGATCCAACCAACTGAGTTACTTCTTCCTGATAATTATGCTGATGATAAAATCATAACAAGAAATCTTATTGACCGTGTAAAAGCCGGAACTCACAGGGTTTATGTGAATATGTATTCAGGATGGAACTATCAAAAGGATGTCTCGACTGAAAAGCTCAAAGAACATTTTGGTGTAATAAATCTGGATGGTTTTGGTATAGAAGCAAAGGATACTGTTATTGGTGCTGCGGGTAGCTTGATTGCTTACATATATGAAACACAAAAAACAGTGTTATATCATATTTCTAAGCTTGTACTGCGTTCACGGCATGACCTTTTATATATAGATGCTGTATCGCTAAGAAACCTTGAGGTTACTGAATCATCTGTAAAAGCAGACGATACTACTTTATTTGGTGTTTTGGACCATACTTTAACCTCTATGGGAAGCAGGGAACTAAAAAAATGGCTTATAAATCCATTAACTGATATTTCTAAAATAATAGAGCGACAAGATATAATACAATTCTTTTATGATTATTCTGAGACAAGGGAAAATTTGAAAGAAGTACTTAAGGAAATTTCTGATATAGAAAGAATAACAGGAAAGCTTGGTAGTCAAACTGCTAATGGAAGGGATTTAAATGCTTTAAAGAAAGGACTTGAGAACGCGGCTCGTGCCGGAGAGGTTATTAAATCAAGTTCAAACAGTCTTTTAATTAAAAACTTTATGTTTAACTCACAGGTGTTAAAGGATATGTGCCTGCTGATAAGTAATTCTATAGTAGAAGAACCGCCCATATCTATAAAAGAAGGTGGGATAATCCGTCCTGCTTATGATAAAGAGCTCGCTGCTTTAAAGAATGTGAGTAGTGATGGTAAAGATTGGATTGCTTCTTTGCAAGAAGATGAAAGAAAAAGAAGTGGTATTGGTTCGCTTAAAGTTGGTTACACATCGGTATTTGGTTATTATATTGAAATTAGTAAAGCAAATTTGAAAAATATTCCAGAAAACTATATAAGAAAACAAACTTTGGTTAATGCGGAAAGATTTGTAACACCTGAACTTAAGGAATACGAAAGCAAGATACTTGGTGCTCAGGATAAAATCATGGCACTTGAGTATAAAATTTTTAGCGAAATAAGAGAAAAACTTTCTGCAAATATTGCTGCACTTCAAGACGCTTCATCGAGGTTAGCAAGTCTTGATTGTCTTTTAGCTTTGACAACTGCTGCAATTAATGGAAATTATATTAGACCAATTATTGATAATTCAGAACAAATAGATATAGAAGAAGGCAGACATCCAGTAATAGAAAGAAGCTTGGGTTATAATGAATTCATTTCAAATGACACAAAACTGGATACAAAAGATAATATGATTATGGTAATAACTGGTCCTAACATGGCAGGAAAATCAACTTATATGAGGCAAACAGCAATAATAATAATTATGGCACAGGCTGGTTCGTTTATTCCTGCCAAGCGCGCGAGAATAGGAGTAGTGGATAAGATATTTACTCGCGTAGGTGCATCTGACCATCTTGCAAGAGGGCAATCTACTTTTATGGTAGAAATGATTGAAACTGCAAATATTTTAAACAATGCTACTTCTAAATCGCTAATCTTACTTGATGAAGTAGGTAGGGGAACTTCTACATTTGATGGGGTGTCTATCGCATGGGCCATTACAGAATATATTCATAGTCATGTGAAAGCAAAAACTCTTTTTGCAACTCATTATTATGAGTTAACGGAATTGGCTGAAAATTTAAAAGGTGTAAAAAATTATAATATACAAGTAAAAGAATGGGGCGATAAAATAATATTTCTTCGAAAAATTATTAAAGGTTCAACTGACCGCAGTTATGGAATACATGTGGCACAGCTTGCTGGTTTGCCTGGTTTAGTTATTGAAAGAGCAAATCAGATTCTTTCTGATCTTGAAAAAGCCAATTATACTAAAGACGGTAAGCCAAAGATAGGCGCTGATAATGCCACAGAAGCTCCTCAATTAGATTTGTTTTCTTCAAATGATTCTCGACTTAAGATAGAAGTTGAAAAAATTGACTTAGATACTATCACTCCTGTGGAAGCATTACTTAAATTAAAAGAATTGAAAGACAAATACTTATAAGGAGCTATTATGACTACTATGGAATTGACTTTGTTAGGTTATGCTGCAGGAACAATCACATCTTTTGGTTTTATTCCGCAGGTAATAAAAGGTTTTAAAACTAAACATATGAAAGATGTGGCACTATGGCAGCCATTATTGCTGGGTGTTGGTATGACTTTATGGTTTATTTATGGCCTATATTTGAATAATATGCCAATGATTTTGGCTAATTTATTCTCAATAATATGCAATATCATTGTTATTATACAAAAGTTGGTTTATAAATAAGAGGCCTTTGTTATTGACATGATATAAATTCACTGATATTATGTAAATATTACAAAATAGGAGGTATATTATGAAGGAAATTAAAGGACAATTGATAGGCAAGGGTAAGAAGTTTGGTATAGTAATTTCAAGATTCAATGAAGCAATAGGAAAAAACCTGCTTGCTGGAGCGATAGATTGCTTGCTTAGACATCAGGTTGTAGAATCAAATATAGATGTTTATTGGGTACCAGGTTCTTTTGAAATACCTACTGCTTTGTCAAACATACTTAAAAAGAAGAAATATACAGGTATGATAGCACTTGGTGTTATTATTCGTGGTGAGACACCGCATTTTGATTTTATTGCCTCAGAAGTGACTAAAGGAATCGCTTCACAGAGCATGGCAACAGGCGTGCCTATAGGATTTGGTATTATAACTGCAGACACAGCAGAACAGGCAAAAGACAGAGCAGGGGTAAAAGCAGGAAACAAAGGTTGGGATTCGGCTTTGTCAACGCTTGAAATGACAGATCTGATAGATCAAATTAAGTAATAAAATTTGTATATTGTAGTATTTCAAAAAATTTAAATTATAATTGTTTTCTTGAAAGGATAACATGGGAATAAGGCGTGCTGGAAGAATTATTGCTCTTCAGAGTTTGTATCAGATTGAGATTGCAGAAAAGCCAATGGATGAGATAAACGAGTTCATTGATACTTACTCAACACAGAATTTAGGACAAGAGGAAAAGTTTTTAGATAAATCGAAAGAGTTTTCCAAAGACTTAATAAAAGATGTTATGGAACATATGAAGGAAATAGATGAGATAATTCCAAAATATCTGAAAAACTGGAAATACGACAGGATTTTATCTATAGATAGAAATATACTGCGCATTGGAGTAGCGGAGTTGGTTTTCCGTGAAGACATACCATATAAAGTTACGATAAACGAAGCCATCGAACTTGCTAAAAGGTTTGGGGACGAAAAATCAGGTAGTTTTATCAACGGTGTTCTGGATAATATTGTAAAAAATGAAGGTGAAATGCATACAATATTAAAGGCGAAACTTTCAGGTAAAATAAACAAGCCAACAGAACAAAAATAGCAATTAAATATAGCATATCTTATAATCGTACTTTTAGTTTTCTGTTTGACTTTTAATCACATATTTTGTATAGTTATTTAGCAACAGTTGGCGTCGATGCCTGCCTAATATGTCGCTACGATGCGACAAATCTCAAGGTTGTATAGTTGCTATAAGTATGCCTATAGATAGATTGTTATTTGGCTAAAAATTTATAAAGCTTAAAACTTAATTTGAAAATTAATAATATAAAAGGAGTTTTGTATGGAAACTGTAAGCTCTATGGAAGGTTATATGCCAATGAAAAAAGGGTTATATGATCCTTCATTTGAAAAAGATTCCTGTGGTGTAGGTTTTATCGCAAACATAAAAGGCGATAAGACAAATAAGCTCGTTCTTGATGGCATGCAGATACTTGAGCGCATGACTCATCGTGGGGCAACTGGTGCTGATTCAAAAACCGGTGATGGAGCGGGGATTCTTATACAAATTCCACATGATTTTTTTATAAAGGTATCAAAAAATATTGGCATAAACCTTCCTGATGAAGGTGAATATGGTATAGGTTTAGTTTTTTTACCACAAGATGAAAATGAATGCAAGGTAGTAAAAAATGAAATAAAAAAAGCGATTGATGAACAAGGACAAACTCTTTTGGGTTGGAGAGAAGTGCCAGTTGATAATAATGTAATAGGTCCTGTAGCAAGGGCAAGCGAGCCAAGGTTTGAACACCTTTTTATAAAGAAAGCAGAGAATATAAATGATAGAGAAGCTTTTGAACGCGCGCTTTATATAATAAGAAAAAAAGTTGAAAATGTTGTAAGAGATTCTAATCTAAAACAAAAAGCACAATTTTATGTTACTAATTTATCAAGCAGAGTTATCATATATAAAGGTCTTATGATGCCAGCAGAGATAGCTAATTTCTTTACAGATTTAAAAGACGAAGATATTAAAAGCGCAATTTGCCTTGTTCATTCCCGTTATTCTACAAACACTTTTCCTACATGGGATTTAGCTCAGCCATTCCGTTATTTGGCTCACAATGGCGAGATTAATACTTTAAGAGGAAACTTAAACTGGATGAAAGCGAGAGAAGGACTTTTCAATAGTGCTCTTTTTGGTACTGATACTAAACACATGAAACCCGCTATTCGCGATGAAAAACAAAGTGATTCGGCTTCCATAGATAATGCTTTTGAAATGCTAACTAAAGCAGGAAGAAGTATGCCGCACGCTATGATGATGTTAGTCCCAGAAGCTTGGGAACATAATGATCTTTTACCTAATTCTATAAGAAGTTTTTATAAGTATCATGCTTGCTTCATGGAACCTTGGGACGGTCCTGCGGCACTTGCTTTTACGGATGGGATAAGAATAGGGGCAGTACTTGATAGAAATGGACTCAGACCAGCAAGATATATAATAACAAATGATGGTTATGTGGTCATGTCATCAGAGGTTGGAGTTCTTGACATACCTCCTTCCAATATAAATAAGTCGGGAAGATTAGAGCCTGGCAAAATATTTTATATAGACACTGCAAAAAACAGAATAATAAATGATTCGGAAGTCAAAGAAGATTTATCAAGGCGCGCGCCATATAGGCAATGGAGAAAAGAACAGCTAATATACATAGAAGATCTTCCGGTTCCTGATATGAAACCTTCCAATCCCGAAGGACTCATGGATCAGCTTAAAGTTTTTGGATACACAAGAGAAGACCTTAAAGATATTTTGAAACCTATGGCAGGAGAAGCTAAGGATCCGCTTGGTTCTATGGGTAATGATACGCCTCACGCAGTGCTTTCAATAAGACCAAAATTACTTTTTACATATTTCAAGCAGCTCTTTGCTCAGGTTACAAATCCGCCTATCGATTCTGAAAGAGAGGAAATAGTAATGAGCTTGCGGAGCTTTATAGGTCCGCAGAAAAATCTTTTTGAAGAAACAGCTCAGCATACACATAAGCTACAGGTGAGAGAGCCTATTGTTACAAATGAAGAACTTGAGAAAATAAAACATATAGCAGTAAATGGATTTAGAACTAAAACTATTTCTTTATTACTTATGCCTGGAGATACAGGTGATTTTGTTAGTGCTTTAGATAGGGTATGTGAAGAATCAGTGAAGGCAATAAAAGAAGGTTATTCATATATAATTTTAAGTGATAAAGGCGTTAGTGATGAATATACTGCGATACCTTCACTTTTGGCTTCAGGAGCTGTTCATCAAGAGCTTGTTAGAAAGTCTTTAAGGACAAGCGTAGGATTAATACTTGAATCAGGAGAACCAAGAGAAGTTCATCATTTTTGTGTTCTGCTCGGTTTTGGAGTTGATATTATCAATCCTTATTTGGTGTATGAAGCAATAAGATATATGACAGATAAAGGTGAAATAGACTGCGGTTATGAAAAGGCTGTTTATAATTACAGGAAAACTTGCCATAAGGGAATACGCAAAGTTATGGCAAAAATGGGTATATCCACATTACAAAGCTACAGAGGCGCGCAGATTTTTGAGGCCTTTGGTATTCACGATGAAGTGATAGACAGATGTTTTACTGGTGCTGTCTCACGCATAGGTGGAGTGGGTTTTGAAGAAATAGCAAAAGAAGTAATAATGACTCATACGGAATCATTCTGTAAAACAGGTGCCGCAGAAAAGATATTGCCTACTGGTGGATTATATCAGTGGAAAAAAGACGGGGAAACACATCTATGGAATCCTGAATCTATTGCTGCGATACAGGACGCCGTAAGGAATAATGACGAAAAAAGATTTAAGGAGTTTGCTGCAATTATAAATAATCAGGCAAATCAACCTGTGACATTAAGAAGCTTGCTTAAGTTTAAAAAACAGAAAGCTGTTTTGTTATCTGAAGTTGAGTCTGTTGATTCAATTGTAAAAAGATTTGTGGTAGGAGCAATGAGTTTTGGTTCTATCAGTGGCGCTGCTCATGAGGCAATGGCAATAGCCATGAATAGACTTGGTGGAAAATCAAATACTGGAGAAGGCGGAGAGGATCCAATAAGATTTACTCCTTATCCAAATGGTGATCTTGCGCGCAGTGCTATAAAGCAGGTTGCTTCTGGTAGGTTTGGTGTAAATATAAATTATTTAACTAATGCTGATGAAATACAAATAAAAATTTCTCAAGGTGCAAAACCAGGAGAAGGTGGACAATTGCCTGGTCATAAAGTAAGCGAAATAATTGCCAGAACGAGATATACAACCCCTGGAGTTACTTTGATATCACCGCCACCACATCATGATATTTATTCTATTGAAGATTTAAAACAGCTTATCTTTGATTTGAAGAATGCTAATCCAAGAGCCAGAATAAGTGTAAAACTTGTGTCGGAAGCTGGAGTAGGCACAGTTGCGGCAGGTGTTGCCAAAGCTCATGCAGATATGATACTGATATCAGGTGGAGATGGTGGAACAGGTGCTTCTCCTAAAACCTCTATTATGCATGCAGGTTTGCCGTGGGAATTAGGCATTTCAGAAACACATCAAACTCTTGTCATGAATAATTTGCGGGGAAGAGTTCGTTTACAAACAGATGGACAAATGAGAACTGGCCGCGATTTGGCTGTGGCAGCATGTTTAGGAGCGGAAGAGTTTGGTTTTGGAACTATCGTACTTATTACTTTAGGTTGTGTAATGCTTAGACATTGTCATTTAAATAATTGTTCTTTAGGTGTTGCTACGCAAGACGAGCTTTTACAAAAGCGTTTTGCTGGCAAACCAGAATATGTAGTAAACTTTATGAAATTTATTGCACAGGATTTAAGAGAAATAATGGCTGAACTTGGAATTAAAACTGTTAATGATTTGGTCGGTAGAGTTGATTTGCTTGAGGTAGATAAAGAAATAATTCCATGGAAGGCAAAGAGAATAGATTTCTCAAAGATTCTGTATAAACCAGAGGTAAAGGCAGATACAGCAACATACTGTGTAACAAAGCAGGATCATGAAATAGATAAAGTTCTTGATCGGGAACTGATATTGGAAAGTAAACCAGCATTAGATAATAAAATAGTGGTTAAAATAGAAAAAGTTATTAAGAATACAGATCGTTCATGTGGTGCTATGTTATCAGGAGAGGTATGCAAAAAATACGGAGAACAATATTTACCTGAAAATACAATACACTGTAAGTTTAAAGGTACTGCAGGACAAAGTTTTGGTGCATTTCTTGCTAAAGGAATTAATTTTGAGCTTGAAGGTCTTGCAAATGATTATGTGGGAAAAGGAATTTCTGGTGGCCGTATTTCAATATATCCATTTAAAAAAGCAATGTATAATTCAACAGAAAATGTAATTATAGGTAATACGGCTTTTTACGGAGCTATATCAGGCGAGGCCTATATTCGTGGAATGGCTGGAGAAAGATTTTGTATAAGAAACTCTGGACTTTATGCTGTGGTAGAAGGTTTAGGTGACCATGGTTGCGAATATATGACAGGTGGAAGAGTAGTGGTGTTAGGACAGACAGGAAGAAACTTTGCAGCGGGTATGTCTGGCGGAATTGCTTATGTGTATGATGAAGCAAGAGTATTTCCTGACAAATGTAATAAAGATATGGTGGAGTTATCAGGATTAGACGCAGATGATATTAGAACTGTAAAGACAATGCTTGAAAATCACATAAAATATACTTCCAGCGGGAAAGCTTCAGAGTTGTTGGAAAATTTTGATTATAGTATTAAAAACTTTGTTAAAGTAATTCCAATTGAATATAAACAAATAATGGACCTTGCGAAAAAACAGCAGTCCCTTGAAACGACGGAGGCCTAAAGTGGGAAATCCAACTGGTTTTTTAAAAGTAAAGAGAGAAACTATGTCATACAGGCCTGTTTGCGATAGAGTAAAAGATTTTAAGCCAGTGGCAGTTCCGAGAACGGATGAAAAGGCAAAAGAACAAGCATCAAGATGTATGGATTGTGGTACTGACTTTTGTAACTGGGCATGTCCGCTTGGTAACTATGTGCCAGAGTGGAATGATCATGCATATCGTGATAGGTGGGAAGGGGCATACATTTTGTTATCTGCTACTAATGTCCTTCCGGAAGTTACTGGTCGCGTATGTCCTGCTCCATGTGAATCGGCATGTGTTTTGGGGATAAACGATTATCCCGTGACCATAAGAGAAAACGAGTTGGCAATAATAGAAAAGGCTTTTAAAGAAGGGTATGTAAAACCAGAAAGAGGAATACTTCGCACTGGAAAAAAAGTGGCGGTTATTGGTTCTGGCCCTGCAGGTCTTTCAACAGCTGCGTTTTTGAATATGGCTGGACATACTGTTACAGTCTTTGAAAAAGAAGATCGTCTCGGTGGTTTTATGAGATATGGCATACCTGATTTCAAACTTGAAAAATCTATTCTTGATCGAAGGTTGTCTGTTTGGCAAGAAGAAGGAATTCGTTTTAAAACTTGTATTAATGTAGGTATAAATTTCGCGACTGAGGAATTAATAAAGGAATATGATGCAGTTTGTGTCGCTGTTGGATGTCGGGTACCAAGAGATATGAATATACCGGGAAGGCAGTTAAAGGGAATTTATCAAGCTGTTGATTATCTCACACAATCCAACCGTAAAGTAGCTGGAGATAAAATAGAAGCTGAAATTATTGATGCAAAAGGTAAAAGTGTATTGGTTATTGGTGGCGGTGATACAGGGGCAGATTGTGTCGGAACGGCTAATAGGCAAGGCGCTAAATGTGTTATGCAGATAGAAATATTACCTGAACCATCAAGGGATAGGCCTATTGATCAGCCGTGGCCAAAATATCCATTTGTTTTTAAAACCACTTCAAGTCATGAAGAGGGTTCTGATAGAAAATGGAATGTTACAACAAAAGAGTTTGCTGGTGAAAATGGAATTATAAAAAAAGTAAAATGCGCAAAAGTTGAATGGGTAAAAACAGAATCAAGCAGCAGGCCTTCAATGAAAGAAGTTGAAGGTTCAGCTTTTGATATTGATGTTGATCTTGTAATTTTTTCTATGGGTTTTACTAATCCTGTAAAAGAAGGTTTGCTTGAAAAATTAGCAGTAAAGCTTGATGAGCGCGGAAATATTATTAGAGATGCAAAATCTCTTGAGACAACTGTTAAAGGTGTTTTTGCTGCAGGTGATGTATCCAGAGGTCCCTCATTAATAGTTTGGGCAATTGCAGAGGGTAGAAAAGTTGCAGACGGAATAACTGAGTATTTGGCTTCAAAAAGCAAGTAGGGTTGGGCTTACGCCACCGATGTCGTAAGTCGTTTTTATATCACAAAAATGTAGGAGGGAAAAGTGTATAAAATCGTAGAAAAGAAAGTCCTTTCAAAAGATATAAAACTATTAGGTGTAGTAGCTCCGCATGTCACATTTAACGCAAAAGCAGGTAATTTCATAATTGTAATTCCCGACGAAAAAGGCGAGAGAATTCCTCTAACTATTTATGATTGGAATAAAGAAAAAGGAATTCTATATATGGTATTTCAGGAAATTGGATTATCTACAATAAAACTTGGAAAGCTAAATGTAGGGGATGATGTCTTTGCTGTCGCAGGACCTTTTGGACATCATTTTCACTCTGAAAAATATGGCAATACAGTGGTAGTTGGTGGCGGTGTTGGTGTACCTGCTATATACCCAATCGCCAGGCAGTTAAGACAAGACGGAAATAAAGTCACATCTATAATTGGTTATAGGACAAAAGATATGGTGGTTCTCGAGGATGAAATGAGAGCAGTTTCAGATGAATTGAAAATAGCTACTAATGACGGCTCACATGGTCAAAAAGGTTTTGTGACAGATGTACTTCAGCAAATGATAGATAAGGGTGATAAGATTGACTTAGTGGTAGCAGTAGGTCCTGTAGTTATGATGAAAGCTGTTTCTGATTTAACAAAAAAATATAGTTTGAAAACAATTGTGAGTTTAAATGCCATGATGGTTGATGCGACAGGAATGTGTGGTGGTTGTAGGGTAACTGTAGGAGGAGAAGTAAAATTTTCTTGTGTCGATGGTCCTGATTTTGATGGACATAAAGTAGATTTTGAACAGCTCACGAGCAGATTGTCTGCGTATAAAGACGAAGAAAAACATTCATTAAATCATAATTGTAATTTAAATCCTGGAATAAAGGCGGCCTCAGATGGAAGAAAATAAAATACCTAAAGCAAAAAGGCCAAGAGTTGCAGTAAGACAGCAGGAGCCGCAGATAAGAGTTAATAATTTTAATGAAGTGCCTTTTGGTTACAATGAGGAAGAAGCTGTTGCTGAAGCAGAAAGATGTATTCAGTGCAAGAATCCAACATGTATATTAGGTTGTCCGGTTAATATCAATATAAAAGAATTTATAAGACGAATAGCTGTTAGAGATTTTAAAGGGGCAATTGACACTATAAAAAATGATAATAGTTTGCCAGCAGTGTGTGGCAGAGTATGTCCACAAGAAGAGCAATGTGAAAGTACTTGTGTAATGCTCAAAACAAAAAATCCTATAAACATAGGTTCTTTGGAGCGTTTTGCTGCGGATTGGGAAGCTGCTAATTTAAAACAGGAAGCAACTGTAATCACTAAGCGTCTTGGGCGTGATGGAAAGCTGATAAAAATTGCTGTCGCTGGTGCAGGTCCAGCTGGTTTAACTTTGGCTGGAGACCTTGTGAAAATGGGATATTCGCCAGTAGTTTTTGAAGCTATGCATATAGCTGGCGGCGTATTGGTTTATGGTATTCCTGAATTTAGATTACCTAAAGCAATAGTACAAAGAGAAGTTGATTACTTGCAAAAAATCGGCGTAGAGTTTCAACTTAATGTGGTAATTGGTAAATCTTATACAATAGATGATTTAAAAAAACAAGGTTTTAAGGCAGTGTTTATTGGAGTAGGAGCAGGGACACCTATGTTTCTTGGCATTCCTGGAGAAAATCTTAAAGGTGTATATTCAGCAAATGAGTATCTTACAAGAATAAATGCTATGAAAGGATATTTATTCCCAGAGTACGATACGCCAGTAAGAGTCGGTAAAAAAGTGGCAGTTGTGGGAGCTGGAAATGTGGCAATGGATTCTGCTCGTTGGAGTAAGCGTCTTCCAGGGGTAGAAGAATCACACATAATTTATAGACGCTCGGATGCAGAAATGCCAGCAAGAAAAGAAGAAATAGAAAGAGCTCATGAAGAGGGAGTGATATTTAATTTATTGACAAACCCAGTTGAAGTACTTGGTGATGAAAATGGTTGGGTAAAAGGCATAAAGTGCATTAAAATGGAGTTAGGAGAGCCAGATTCTTCAGGTAGACGCAAACCGATACCAGTTCCTGGTTCAGAGTTTGTAATTGAGCTGGATACGATAATACCTGCCTTAGGTACAAAAGCAAACAAACTTTTGACATCTGATGTTCCTGGGTTAAAACTTACTAAATGGGGCAATATTGAAGTTGATCCTGAAACAGGTGCTACATCGATCCCTGGAGTATATGCTGGAGGCGACATAACAACTGGCTCTGCAACAGTTATTGCTGCTATGGGTGCAGGCAGAAAATCAGCAAAGGCCATAGCTAAATATTTGGAAGAATTGGAAAGTTAAGATATGTAATTCATTGTCTTGACGATGTTTGAGTGTTGGTATATAATCTTTTTGATATATAAATAAAGATTTGGCTTTTTCTGTCGGCCGAAATAGCACGCATTTTATATTCTGTTTTTGGGGAGCGTTCATGATTGAGAAGAAAATCGCAAAAAAACGAAAAAAAATCGTTCCTACAAAAAGTATCTCGGAAATAACAAGACTCAAATTAATTATACAGGAAAAAGAAAAAGAAATTGAAACCTTAACCGAAATAAGTAAATCTATTGTTTCTGGAAGATATTTAGAAGAAATATTGCACATAGTGGTTTCGCTTACTGCCGAAATGATGGGGTCTAAAATTTGTTCTATAATGTTGCTGGATAAAAATCAACAGGAACTTAAATCAATTGCAACGCAAAGCCTAAGTACTGAATATAGAAATAAACCAAATATTAATGTAGGGCAATCAATATCTGGAAGGGCAGTTGTTGACAAAAAACCAGTAACTGTTTTAAATGTTACAAAAGAGAATGGTTATGCATTTAAGGAAATAGCACTTAAGGAAGGGCTTAAATCAATGCTGGCAGTTCCGATGATTTT
>Ga0007792_10000195_pt1 | contig 22027 bp, 21 predicted proteins | sample CryBogmetaGMA6M_FD_60371 | JGI IMG/M metagenome (GOLD analysis project Ga0007792, IMG submission 60371) | Freshwater microbial communities from Crystal Bog, Wisconsin, USA - MA6M | ecosystem: Environmental > Aquatic > Freshwater > Lake | place: Crystal Bog, Wisconsin, USA | collected 2009-07-06
CTATAAAAATACTGGAATAAGACGTAATTTTCTTTTTTGTAACTTTTGAATCCAACAAAACGGGCACCTACAGAATAATCTGTAAGTGCCTGTTTTGTTGGTACCCACGGATGTGTTATTACCCCTGAAGCGCCACCGGCATGGCTCGCCCTTCAATAGTGCCCATCTTCAGGCTGCAGGCCGGCGCGTTGGCAGCAAACTCATCAGCTGCTTCAGCAAGGGTTATAAAACGGACGTTACGGGAAGTAAGTCGGGTGAGCAGATCTACAAAAGTGCTGTTCAGGGCGTTTCCTTCAAGTTCGGCGTGGATGGTGTGAACGTTGAGACCCGGCTTCAGGAGCGTGAGATACTGGTCATTGATATTTTCAAGGTTGATGCCGTTTTCACCAAGAAGCTCATCCATGGTCGGCCAGGTGGAAGGGATCTGCAGGGTTGTAAAGCGCCGGCCGTCCATAACCGGAAAGAACGGTGCGGTGCCTCTGGAATCGCTGCTGTAGGCAAGCCGCATGCTGTCCTGGATCTCAAGGGAGTCAGCGGTTACGGTCCAACCCGGGGCGGCGGTGGTTTTGGCTGGAAAACCGAAGATCTTTTCAAACATTCCTGCGGAGCGGTTTAGCTCCCCCGCAACGGCCTGTTTCGTGAATCGGCCAAGATAGTCGTGCCATTTGACATGATCCCAGCAGTGAATCCCTACTTCATGTCCGGCCTGCCTGACACTGCGTATCACATCAGGCAACCGGGCACCAATCTGCGGCGCCGGGAGCAGCGTTCCGTACAACATGGTCCGCACCCCGTACATTGAAGGGGCCCGGGTACGCAGCATCTTGCTGAGAAAACCCTTTTTGACAATCCGCCTGATGGCTTTACCTGAATTATCCGGGCCGAGTGAAAAATAGAATGTGGCCCGGATGCCGAACCGCTGAAGAGTGTTCAGCAGTTTCGGTATGCCGTCGCGTGTACCGGCAAACGTGTCAACATCAACTTTGAAGGCTACGGTTGTCGGTTCCGGTAATTCCATAAATCAGTAATCCCCGCAGAACATCACCCCTAGAGCAGGTGCTTGATCTTCTCCCGATCTTCAATCAGGTAGAAATCCATGGTTTTGCGCAGTGCATCATCGGCTGTTGTCTCCGGCTCCCAACCAAGGCGGTTCTTGGCATTTTTTACGGACGGGACACGTGTCAGCATATCCTGGTATCCTTTGCCGTAAAAGCTGTCAGACGTAACTTCGACGATGCGGCAGCTCTCTGCCTTGTCCCGATAATCAGGGTATTCCTTGATCAAGGCAATCAGCTTCTCTGCTAATTCCCGGACGGAAAGGTCATTGTGCGGGTTGCCGATGTTGAATATGCCGCCGTCGGCGCAGCCGTTTTCGTTAGCTATTATTTTCATCAGGCAGCTGATGCCGTCTTCAACATAGGTGAAGGAGCGGCGCTGGTTGCCGCCATCCACAAGTTGGATCGGTTCGCCGGCCAGAATATTGTACAGAAACTGGGTCAGAACGCGTGAGCTTCCCTCTTTGGCAGTGCTGATGCTGTCCAGTTTCGGACCAATCCAGTTAAAGGGGCGGAACAGGGTATACTGAAGCCCCTCATGGGCTCCATAGGCGTAGATAACCCGGTCCAGCATCTGCTTGGCACAGGAGTAAATCCAGCGCTCCTTGTTAATCGGTCCGAGCATCAGTGGCGAGGTTTCTTCATCAAATTCCTGATCCGGACTCATGCCGTACACTTCCGAGGTGGAAGGGAAAATGACCCGTTTTTTGTATTTTGCGCAGAGACGGATGATTTTCAGGTTTTCTTCAAAGTCGAGTTCAAAGACCCGCAACGGGTCCTTCACATAGGTGACCGGCGTGGCGATGGCCACCAGCGGCAGTACCACATCACATTTTTTGATGTTGTACTCGATCCACTCTTTGTTGATGGTGATGTCCCCCTCCAGAAAGTGGAACCGGTCATCACCTATGGATCGTTCGAGTTTGTCGCAGGCCATGTCCAGGCCATACACTTCCCAGTCGGTGGTGGTGAGGATGCGGTGAGTGAGGGCGTTGCCGATGAAGCCGTTTACACCAAGAATAAGTACTTTCATGTTGTATATCCTATCTATCAGTATTTGTTAGTCCAGCTGTTGTGGACGGGCGTTAGTTTCAAGATCAAGCGAAACGATGAAGTCTGCTGCGGAAAGTTCTGCTTCACCTTCCATCTGTACTGTTTCTATTTCCAGCAGTCCGTCACCGGTTCCCACCAGTAACGGCGTCAAGGAAACGATGTGTCCCGGAGCGCCGCTGCCGATTGCTGGGCAGGCGTGCCAGATGATGATTTTTCTGCCGTTCAGGTACGCAAACGCGCCAGGGTAGGGGTGGGTAACGCCACGGATCAGGTTGTATATCTGGAGCGACGTTTTGCTCCAGTCAATCCTGCCGTCTTCCGCCCGCCTGCCGTTGCAGTAGTTACCCGCCTTCAGGTCCATTGCGATTCGTGGTGCCGTTCCGGCCAGCAACTGTGGCCAGGCCCGGCGGATTACCGTTACCGCTGCATCGGTCACCTTGCTAAAAACGTTGAACGCGGTATCTGTGAAGGCTATTGCCACTTTTTCCTGGTCAACGATATCGCCGGCATCGGGCTTTGCCACCATATAATGCAGTGTCGCGCCGGTTTCGGTTTCACCGTTGATAACTGCCCAGTTTACCGGGACTCTGCCCCTGTAGTGAGGGAGATAGGAACCATGGAGGTTAAGTGCGCCGCACGCGGGAACATCCAGCACTTCACTGTCTATCATGTTCCGGTAGTAGAACGAAAGAAGAAAGTCCGGGGCGATGTCCCGTATCCGCTGCAGATTTTCAGGTTCGTTGATTGACGTGGTGACATACGGGATGCTGTGCTGATCGGCCAGTTCGCGCACTGAAGCGAACCAGATCTCCTCGGTGGGTGAATCTTCGTGAGTGAAAATAAGCCGTATATCTGCCCCCTGGCGGAGCAGTTCTTCCAGACAGCGATATCCCACATTATGATACGCGCACGCCACAACAACATTATTCATTGACGGCTCCGTGCACCTTGCGGACCACATAGCGTGGACGACGTCGGACCTCCTGGTAGATCCTTCCCACATACTCGCCCACAATACCGATGCCGAAAATGGTTATTCCGAGGAAGAAAAACATGATGGCAAACAGGGTGAATACCCCTTCAACCTCCGCACCGACAATAAAGCGGCGCACCAGCAGGAACAGGGCGAAGGTAATAGCGAAGATTGATGTCATGATCCCCATCAGGGCAAAGAGCTGAAGCGGCACCACCGAAAAGCCGGTCATCAGATCAAAATTGAGACGGATCAATTTGTAGAAAGAGTATTTGCTTTCACCCTCACTCCGTTCAGCATGGGCCACCGCAATTTCGCCGGGGTTAGAGGCGAACGTTTGCGCAAGAGCGGGAATAAACGTAGAACTTTCACCGCAGCGGTTGATGTTCTCCACCACGTTACGGTGATATGCCCGGAGCATGCAGCCGTAGTCGCTCATTTTTATGCCGGTAATCTTACGGGTCGTGATGTTGACCAGACGCGATGCCGTTTTGCGGAAGAAGGAATCCTGGCGCTGCTGCCGGATTGTCCCGACAACATCGTGTCCCCGCTCCACTGCGGCAACCAGTTTGGGAATTTCCTCCGGTGGGTTTTGCAGATCGGCATCAAGGGTGATGATGATCTCACCACGACTGATCTCAAAGGCTGCCATGATCGCCATATGCTGGCCGAAATTGCCGTTAAACTCCACTACCCGTACCTCGGAATGGTCAGCCGCCAGCTTCTTGAGCATTTCAAGAGAACGGTCATGGCTACCGTCATCGGTAAAGATTATCTCAAACGGCTTGCCGATCTCCTGCATTACGGGGTAAAGGCGCGTAAAAAGCCGCTGGATGTTCGGCTCTTCATTGTAAACCGGTATGACAATGGAAATGTACGGGGTCATTTTCTGTTTCTCGCTATAATGGTTTTAACAGCGCTCACAACATCGCCGGCATCTTCCAGAGTCATCTTTGGAAAGAGCGGCAGCGAAAGAATCCGGTCCGAGGCGTAATCGGCATTGGGGAGGGAGCCATCCGCCTGGGGCAGATTTTCCCGGTACCATGCATGATGGTGAATCGCCTTGTAATGCAGGCCGGTGCCGATATTTTCCCCCTTCAACCCGGCCATAAACTGATCACGATCAATTGATAATTTTTCGATTCTCACCAGCGGTGTATACAGATGCCAGGCGTGGCGCTGTTCATAGGGGGCATAAACAGGCAGGGCAAGTTCCGGAATATCGGCGAGTTCACGGTTGTAAAACTCTGCTATCACCTGGCGTTTGTTGATGAAATCATCAAGTTTCGGCAGCTGATGGATGCCGAGTGCCGCCTGGATATCCATCATATTGTATTTGAAGCCGGGCAGGACGATGTCGTAGTTGGGAGTCCCCGAGGCGGCAAAGCGTTTCCATGCCTCCCTGTTCATGCCGTGGAACTTGAGCAGTGACACCTCTTCAGCCAGAGTTTCATCGGGAGTACAGACCATCCCCCCCTCACCGGTTGTGATGTTTTTGTTGGGGTGAAAAGAAAAGATGGAAATACTGTCGAGTGAGCCGATGCGCCGCCCCTTGTATTCGGTTCCGGCGGCGTGGGCTGCGTCCTCAATGACCGTAAGGTTGAACTCTTTGGCAAGGGCAAAGATCGGGTCCAAATCACAGGATTGGCCGGCAAAATGTACCGGGATGATGGCTTTGGTGCGGGAGGTGATCTTTTCCCGTATTTTTGCTGCGTCAATGTTGAGTGTTCCCGGTTCAATATCAACCAGCACCGGTCTGCCGCCGCACAGGACGATCATGCTGACGGTGGAGGCAAAAGTCATCGGTGTGGTGATAATTTCATCACCTTCCTGAATTTTCAAGGCCAGCAGGGTCAGATGGAGGCCGGCGGTTGCCGAACTGAGGGATACGGCAAACGGAGCGCCGACATAGGCGCGGAACGCCTCCTCAAACCGTTTGACCTTGGGGCCAGTCGTGATCCAGCCTGAGCGGAGGGAATCTACAACCTCATTGATTTCCGCATCTTCCAGCGTGGGGGTTGAAAACGGTAGAAATTCACTGCGCATTACGTCCTCCAGTACAATAACGGTCTGCTGCTCACAGGTGCAGCGTACCAGCATTTAATCAGAATCAGCGGTTGGTAATCAGAACGCGTCGCTTGTCTTTTCCCAGTGTTTTCACCGGTGTTTTAGCTGCCGAAGTGAGGCGGAGCAACTCCTCCGGTTGAACCAGCGCAACCACATGGCGTCCGGAGTCCCACAACTGGTGAAAACGATCTAGATCCATAAACCAGGCGGTCTGGTCGCCGATCTTTGCTCCAAATTCCAGTTCACCCAACCCGTCAGCCACTATAACACGCCGGCGGGTATAAAAGGGAAGTCCTTGTTCGTAGCCGACTGACACGACAGCAGTCTCCGGAGTTGCCACGGATGTTACCATACGGCAGAGTTCAACGGAACTGGCATTTCGCTCTGAAATTGTCGAAAAGGCGGCATGAGGCGCCACCAAAGCCAGCAGCAGCCCGCCCGCGCACAGGGAGGCAAACAGCCCGGCAGGATCGCTGCGTCTGACTGCCAAATACACCAAAGCCCCTTCAAGCAGGAAGACCGTACCAAGCACGATCCCACCGACGGAGGAAATGTAGGTATCGGCTACAACGTGAGGATACAGGATGACGCCACAGCCGAGCAGGGCAAGGACTGCGGCAAGCAACTTCCCGGCACGGCGGGGGAATGACTCACCGTCCAGTGCGCGTGAAAAGAGAAGCCCCACCAGCAATGAAAGCGGTGCAAAGACCGGCAGTATATAGGGAATCAGCTTTGAATTGGACTTGGAGAAAAACAGGAAGATCAATACGGCCCAGATAAAGATGAAAACCAGAACATCCCCATCCTGCTCCTTCCGTTTACGCCAGGCAGCCACCAGGGCTTGCGGAACAAAAAATGACCAGGGGAGCATGGTCAACAGCAGAATCGGGAGGAAAAACCAGATTGGCTGGTGGCGACCATGGACATTGGAGAGAAAGCGCTGGAAATGCTCACGAATGAAAAAAAACTGGAAAAATTCAGGGTTACGGTCGGATACCAGGATAAACCATGGTGCCGCAATCGCCAGAAACAGCACAATGCCGGTGAAAATGCGCATTTCCTTCAGAAGTGACCAGCGCCGGCAGACAAGAAGGTAGAAAAAAATAACGCCGCCCGGTAATACCAGGCCGATAAGTCCCTTGGCAAGAACTGCCAGAGCGGAGAAGGAATAAAACAGGTAGTAATAGCCCCCTTTATTCCGCTCGTCGTGGCGGGAAGCCAGCAGAAAGCAACCGATCGAAGCGGACATGCAGAAGGTGAGGGTCATATCGGTCAGGTTGATCCGCCCCTGCAGCAGGAACCCTGTGCATGAACCGAGTATGAGCGCCGCCAGGAGTCCTTCACGGCGGCCAAAAAGCTTCGTGCCTACGTGGTAGGTAAACAGAATCGTCAGCAGACCACAGAGTGCTCCCGGAAAGCGGGTGGCAAACTCGTTTTCACCGAAAACGGTCATGGATACGGCATTCAGCCAGTAGTGAAGTGGTGGTTTTTCAAAGTATTTTACATAATTGAGCATGGGAGTAATAAAATCGCCCCGTTCGATCATCTCGCGGGGGATTTCACTGTAGCGTCCTTCATCCGGCTCCATGAGGGGAAATTTCCAGAGGAACTGGAAGAAGGCTGTTCCAAAGACGACTGCCAGAACCATCAAGTCCTGGCGGGCTGAATTGATCCTGGCAGTTAAAAAATTCACTATGTGCTGCATGTTCTTCCTTTTGACGGTGAATTTAATTAGATCGCTGGTTATGGGAGAATTTGGACCCTTCGTCCTTGTACCAGAATTTTCCGGTCTACGAAAAGCTTGATCGCCTCCGCAAACGTGTGGTGTTCTGCTTTCTGAATCCGCGCCGACAGGGTTTCCTCGGTATCGTCCTGTTCTACCGGGACAACCGTCTGGAGAATTATCGGGCCGGTATCCGTGCCGCAGTCAACAAAATGTACGGTGCATCCGGAATAGCGAACCCCGTAGTCAAGAGCCTGCTGCTGGGCATGCAGACCGGGGAAAGATGGCAGCAGGGCAGGGTGGATATTCATGATCGCATTGGGAAAAGCGTGCACCATGGTATCCGTCAGAATCCTCATGAAACCGGCAAGAATTACCAGATCCACCTTGTGACTGCGCAGGATTTCGACGGTAGCGGCATCATACGAGCTCCGCTCGGAAAAGTGTGCGTTACTGTGGATCACCGCCGGAATTCCGTGCCGCGATGCCCGGGTGAGGGCATAGGCGTCGGCTTTGTTGCTGATGATACAGGCGATCTCGGCAGTCAGTTCACCTGATTCAATGCAGTCAATTATGGCTTGCAGGTTGGTGCCGCTTCCCGAAACCAGGACAGCCAACCGGCACGGTGCGTTCCCGGACATATTAACCTTCTACCAGTTCGACTCGTTCATCACCGTCACCGCAGGCAGCGATAGTGCCGATAATCCAGGCGGTTTCTCCCAACCCGTGCAAGCGGTCAATGATTTCTTCCGCCTGATTCTCCGTCACCGCCAGCACCATGCCAATTCCCATATTGAAGGTGCGGTACATTTCATCGCGTTCAACATTACCCGCTTCTTGCAGAACGGTAAAAAGGTTCGGCCGCTCCCACGTATTGGTGAAAATATTGGCCTGGCACCCTTTGGGGAGAACCCGGGGAACATTTTCCAACAAGCCGCCTCCGGTAATATGGGCAATACCATTAATAGCATAATCTTTCAGCAGGTTAAGGATAGAGCGGACGTAGATCCGGGTTGGCGTCAGCAGCACTTCGGCAACTGAAGAAGCGGAACCGGGGAAGGTGTCGTGCACCGTGAGTCCAAGCTGGTCAAAAATCAATGTCCGTGCCAGAGAATACCCGTTACTGTGTAGTCCGCTTGAGGCAATACCAATCAATTTGTTGCCGACCGATATGCCGGAACCATCAATAATGTTTTCGCGATCAACCACGCCAACGGTAAACCCGGCAACATCATATTCACCATCAGAGTAAAACCCGGGCATTTCAGCCGTTTCTCCGCCAATCAACGCACAGCCGGCCTGCTTGCAACCCTCGGCGATTCCCTTGACGATCTCGGCACCTTTTTCCGGCAAAAGTTTTCCGGTGGCAAGGTAATCCAGAAAAAAGAGCGGTTCAGCTCCCTGGACAATTATGTCATTGACACACATTGCCACCAGATCGATGCCAACCGTGTCGTGGCGGTCTGCCAGAAAAGCGATCTTGAGCTTGGTGCCAACGCCATCAGTCCCGGAGACCAGGACAGGATTTTTATACTTTGCGGTATTGAGAGAAAACAAGCCGCCAAATCCGCCGATGTCCGCAAGAACCTCAGGACGTGATGTAGCCTTGACCAACGGCTTGATCAGGTTGACAAAACTGTTTCCAGCGGCGATATCCACCCCGGAATCTTTATAGGTAACAGGTTTTTTACTCATTGAAATATCCCCCTTGCGAAAGCGATATTAGTAGAACATGGCCCCTGAAAAGTCAATTTCAAACTGGTCCCAACTACTATATAAAACAGAATATGTCTTGACAAATCCGGGTACTCTGGGATTATTGACGCTATGTCAGTAAGAACCGCGTCATATGCTGTTCGTTTCGTGCTCTGCCTCAGTACTGCGCTCATCTCTTCCCTGACTGTACCGGGTCACGTCAGTGCAGATATCTACCGTTATGTTGATGATGATGGTATTGTTCATTTCACTGACGCACCGACGGACAAGCGCTACAAAGTATTCATGCGGGATCTGAAAAAAGACAGGGAACTCCGGACAAAACTCCGGTATGCCTCAACAGTTAACCCCGCTGAGTTTGAACAGCTTATTATGACCTGCTCTGAAAAATACGGCGTTAACCCGAGCCTGGTTAAGGCTGTAATTCACGCCGAATCCGGTTACAATCCGAATGCCGTGTCAAGTAAAGGGGCCGGCGGCCTGATGCAACTTATGCCGGAAACAGCTAGATCACTGAAAGTTGCAGATCGGTATAATCCAAAGGATAATGTTGAAGGCGGGGTAAAATACCTGCGATTTCTGCTTGATACCTTTCGGGGGGATGTTTCGCTTGCTGTTGCGGCCTACAATGCAGGTCTGAATAAAGTTGCCAAATACGGCGGAATTCCACCCTACAATGAAACACGAACCTATGTGAACCGGGTTCTTTCCTACATGAAGTCCTATCAGGAAAGCGGTATATGATAATGACAACGAACAGCCAGACGAATCAGATTCTCAACCTGCCAAATATCCTCACCATGTTGCGCATAGCGGCTATCCCGCTTCTTGCAGCGCTCTTGATGTCGCCATCACGGTGTGCCTGCTTTTGGGCGGCGGCCCTCTTTGCCGTGGCATCGATCACAGACTGGCTTGATGGTTATCTGGCGCGTCGAATGGGGATTGTCACCATCTTTGGCAAGTTTTTGGATCCCATAGCCGACAAGCTGATTGTCATGGCAGCGTTGATCATGATCCTGCCGTTTAACCGGGTGCCGGCCTGGATGGTGCTTGTTATTCTGGCGAGAGAAATCATCATCACCGGCCTGCGCGGCATCGCTTCAAGTGAAGGTATTGTGATCCAGGCAAGTGATCTGGGTAAATACAAAACCATTTTTCAGATTGTAGCCATCCTGGGGCTCGTTCTTCACTATGACTACAACTGGTTTTTCGGCATTTCTCACTCACTTCTGACCGTCAATATGCATAACGTCGGCATGTTTTATCTCTGGATCGCCACCATTCTGACGGTCTGGTCCGGGGTTGATTATCTGATCCGATTTATTAAGGTGATAGTCCGCTAGGAACGCCTAGCGGTTTGACTGCCCCAGCGGAATCCCGAACTTTTCCCCGTTGTATTGAAACAGGACGCGGTCCTTCTGAACCTCCTCTACGGTGACCCCTTCAATCGTTGCTCCGGTTAACACAGGTACGCCATTGATAACAGCCATACTGTCAGCCGAGCCATTCTGATACGCTATGCCGTTTACTCTGAGAGTCGGGACGGTCTTTGCCCTGGAAGGAGCAGGCAATGGCGGCTCGATGGGCATGATCGGGGGTACCCTTTTCGTGGGTACTGCCGGTTTGTTCTGCCTGGTGTCCACTGCCGGCACCACGATGATGGCTTCCTGGAGCTGTTCTGTTTTTACTTCCGGAACAGGTGGTACAGCAAGCCGTTTTTGTTGGCTGGATACGGCGGCCGTTTTCAAGGATACAGCGGCAGGAACCCTGTCCTGCTTCATAAACAGGTATGTAGCCGTTGAACCACATGCCATCAACAGCAGTGCAACCAGCAGTTTACTCGCCGTAGAGATCGGGCGGGAGGATCTGGGCAGTATTATTTCCGGATCTATTTTCATCTCGTCAGGCTGGTGCATGACTTTATGGTCTTCAAGCCTTTTCAGGGCTTTCATGATTGAACTCATTTTGATGTTCCAGAGGATGAAAGGGATGGGATTTTTATAGTGGCATCATATTTGGTGAGGGCCGCTAACGTCAGTTCCCCCACCGTTTCATTACGGGGTATTCCGGCGGAATGTTGAAAATCAGTGACGGCTTTTACTGTCGTCGCGCCAAAGGTGCCGTCAATAGCGGCGCTGTATGTGCCGGCGCGCTGAAGCAGTCGCTGTAATGATCTGATATCATTACTAGTATTTCCTGTAGTTACGTCGTCAGGAATGCGGCTAGAATTCTGCCACGCCAGATAAAAAGTTCCGCTGGCAATTGAATTCAGTTCGTTTCTGGACAAAGTACTTTTGCCGAACAATGATGGGGAGATTGACACTGAATTATTCCCGGTTGTCGTAACCGCGATACAATATCCGCCCTTGTTTCCATTCACTTTTGTCAGAACCAGGAACGGCAGATCCAAGCGGATTACCTGGTTCAGGTTCCCCTTGAACACCGTAACCCGAAGTTTTTTCTTCACAGCTGCACGCGAACGGTCATCAGGACCGGCTCCCCAGGCTTCAGCTATGGTGTTAAAGGCACGCAGGTGAACTTTATTCTGATTAAGCGACCGGATCTCCTGTTGAAGTTGCGAAAAGTTCTTTTCCGTCACGACTGTGGCTACTGCAGGCGCTGTGATTGGCGCTTGAACAGGGGCGGGGAGGGGAGTTGGAATGACTACAGGTGCCTTTGCCGGAGTCAGTGATTGAGGTGATGGAGGCGATTGCCGAGGAGAATCGTTGGGAAGTTGCCGGTTTAAATTCAGAGACAGGAAAATGCCGAGGGCAATAACCACAACCAGGCCGGTTATCGCCAGATAGAGGCGCCTGCCGCGATGCGCCTTAGCCAGTTCCAGTATGGCCCTGATAACGACGAGTGCAGTAATGTTCCTGCGCTCGTCACCATAACCAACGAGCAGTGCCCTGTCGCAAAGGTTGTTGATCAGGCGGGGCAGTCCGTGGGAATAGAGCTGTATCACCGCACGTGCCGCACGGCTGAAGGAGACTCCACCTGTTTCGCCTGCCACCACCATCCGGTGATGAATGTAGGAACGGGTGTCAACGCCGCTCATGGACTGGAGCCGATACCGTACGGCGATACGCTGATTCAGCTGCCTCAACTCCGGCAGGTCCAGAAGAGCGGAAAGCTCTGGCTGGCCCGCCAGAACGATCTGTATCAGCTTGTCATTTTCGGTCTCAAAGTTGGAAATTAGTCGCAGTTGTTCGAGAATCTTCGGTGACAGGTTTTGAGCTTCGTCTATTATGAGAACAACGGTAACGCCTCGCGCATTCTCCCGGAGTAAAAAATTGTTGAGCTCTGCAAGAAGTTCGCTGATATATTCACTCCCGGACGGGAGGCCGAATTCATGATTGATGCAGCGAAACAGTTCGACTCCGGTCATGCATGGGTTAAAAATCAGTGCAGACCGGTAGTTGTCATCGCTTAAACGGCAAAGGAGTGAGCGGAGCACGGTGGTTTTACCGGTACCGACTTCGCCGACAAGTTCAATAAACCCGTAATGGTTGTTGATGCCGTACAGCAGGTGGGCAAACGCTTCCTTATGATTTTTACTCAGGAAAATGAAACGGGGATTCGGCGTGAGCGTGAACGGTTTCTCGTTGAACCCATAGTATTTTGTGTACATGGCAGGTAACCGTTAGTTGGCAGTTTTTTCTGAATTATCTGAAAAATTGAGGAGATACATGGAGTAATAATGTATTGTGTATTCCATAAAAGCTGACTATTTTCAAGCAAATAAAATACATCTAATTTCAAGTTCCATTTCAATTTCAGGCAGGATATAATTTAATGCGATACTTTATATATAACACTACAAATAGCTGTAATAATAAATCTAGTTTAGAGATAACAGAAAACGCTGAATCGGTTGCAGCACGGTATCCGGTGAGGCTATCTGACTATTATGCCGGTCTCATCAGAGTACCGGATGACCCCATCTGGAAGCAATGCATACCGGATGCACGAGAACTGGAAGATGCCGATCAAAGTCCTGATCCGCTGGAGGAAGAGACATTAAGCCCGGTTCCGGGGCTTATCCACCGCTATCCGGACCGTGTAGTACTGCTTGTTTCCAATCGCTGTCCCGTGTACTGCCGCTTTTGTATGCGAAAACGGCTGGTGGGCAGCGGTGACGCTCCCATGACTGAGGCTGCGCTGCAGAAAGCTCTGGAGTATATTGCCGCCCATTCTGCCATCCATGATGTCATTTTGTCCGGCGGCGATCCACTGATGCTTGACGACGCATCCCTATCCCGCATTCTGACCGGTTTACGTAAGATCGCCCATGTAGCCATTATCCGAATCGGCACCCGGGTACCGGTTACACTGCCAGCCAGGATCACGTCAGACCTTTGTAGCCTGCTGAAAAAGTTTCACCCGCTGTATGTCAACACCCATTTCAATCACCCAGCGGAAATAACAGCAGATTCAACTGCAGCCTGCGCTTTATTGGCGGATGCCGGCATTCCTCTGGGCAATCAAACGGTGCTGTTGAAAGGGGTTAATGATTCGGTGGAAATCATGCGGGATCTGATGGTCGGACTGCTTTCCATACGAGTTAAGCCGTATTATCTGCACCAGATGGACCTTGTGCGAGGTACGTCACACTTCCGGACTTCAGTGCGAGCCGGACTGGAAATACTGCGCGGCCTGCGTGGTCACATCTCCGGTATGGCTGTTCCGCAGTATGTGATTGACCTGCCGGGAGGAAAAGGGAAAGTGGCGATTCTTCCCGATGACTTTCAGGTAGAGGGATCCATTCTGACTATTCGCACCTATACCGGTGAACTGGTAACCTACCAGGACATTACAGATCTTCAGGAGTAAAGGCAACAACGTCATCAATAGCTTCTGCACCGGCCGCCAGCATGACAAGCCGGTCAATCCCCATGGCGATCCCGGCCGATTCAGGCATAGCACCAAGTGAATTCAAAAAAGGCTCCGGCAGCGGCAGTTCAGGCTGTCCGAAACCTCTACGCATCCGGTTGGCGGCCTCAAAACGTGCACGCTGTTCAACCGGATCCGTCAGCTCGCTGAAACCGTTCGCCAACTCCAATCCTCCAAGGTACAATTCAAAGCGTTCTGCCGACTCCCGGTTTTCCGGTTTTGTGCGAGCCAGAGCGGCCAGCTCAACAGGGTAGTCAATCAGGATAACGGGAGTGCTATACTGAGAAATGGCCGGCTCAATTACGGCCGTCAGAATTTCCTCGTAACGTCCTTCTTTGATGCAGTCGCATACATTGACCTGTCCAAATCGGAAAAACGCCTCCTGGACACTGATACGCAGCCAGGGGGCAAACGGGTCTATTTTTACAGAATTTCGGCTGAAATAGCGGTCGTTTGGCAGACAAGACGTGGCAACATACTGAAGCAGCTCTTCACAATCAGTCATCAGGGTGTGATAATCGGCGTTGGCCCGGTACCATTCAAGCATGGTAAATTCCGACAGGTGACGAGAACCTCGTTCATCAGCTCGCCAGCAGCGTGAAATCTGAAACACTCTCTGGTGACCGTTGCAGAGCAGACGCTTCATGCATATTTCGGGTGAAGTCTGGAGTTGCCAGGCGGAGGGGAGGGTGACTACCGGATTAATATGTTCTTCAGGAGCATTGGCAGGAATGAGAAGGGGGGTTTCCACTTCAAGAAACCCCCTCTCCCAGAAAAAATTACGTACCGCTTTAATTACATTCGCCCGGAGCCATAAGGCGTCAATCTTCATATATTCAGCCCTTTACGCGGGTGGAATACTCGCCGGTACGGGTGTCAATCACGATAAGTTCACCTTCTTCTATGAAAGGGGGGACACGCAGGACGTAACCGGTTTCAACGGTAGCCGGCTTGGAGTCGTTGCCGCTGGTGTCACCTTTGGCCCACTGCTCTGTTGCAGTTACGCGCAGGTTTACAAAGTTCGGCAGAGAAATACCGATAGCTTTTTCACCAAAGAGCATGACTTCAGCCTTGAGGTTTTCAAGAAGGTAGTTTTTGGCGTCACCAAGGGTCTCTTCCTCCATGACAACCTGTTCATAGGTCTGCTGATCCATAAACGTATAATGGTCACCTTCCTTGTACAGATACTCCATCTGGCGTTCTTCAAGACTTGCAGGCTCAAACGTTTCGCCGGAACGATAGGTTCTGTCAAGCAGTGTGCCGTTAATCATGTTGCGCATCTTGGTGCGGTACAGTGCCTGGCCTTTACCCGGTTTAACAAAATCAAAAGCCACTACCAGATACGGGTCACCATCCAGGGTTATCTTCAATCCTTTTTTAAGGTCAGCTACGCTATACATGTATTCCTCGCAGAGTGTATTTTGAAACAACACAAGCCCTCCAGAATGGACGGGCCTGTACTTGGTCAATCAAATAGACTTCAGTTTACTTGGCGCGGTAGGTAATACGGCCTCTTGTGAGATCGTACGGGGAAAGCTCTACGGTAACTTTGTCGCCGGGGAGAATCTTGATAAAGTATTTGCGCATCTTACCTGAGATATGGGCGAGCACGACATGTTCGTTCTCCAGCTTGACACGGAACATTGCATTTGGTAACGGCTCAATAACGGTTCCTTCAACTTCAATCGCTTCTTCTTTACTCATACGCTTGACCTGCTCCTCTGTAATACGTTTCGAACGGATGGGTCACATTACTGATAGTGCCCTGGAAATGCAAGCTAATTTGTACGGTTACCGATAATTGTCCCATAAGATATATTATGTCAAGTACGAAGAGAGGCGGTGTATATAGCCGGTTTATGGGTCACGATACACATACAAGATTACCGTCCTCCCCCAAAGCTCACTATTATAAATTCAATGAACCAGACATAAGCGTCAGAGCTAATAGCCGCTACGTCAATTCTTGCAAGGCAGCAGTTAAATGGTCTATACTTCCGCCCCGGGACAACTAGACACAAGCTGCACCGTAAAACACAATATATATTTGAGACTAATGGAGATACTACTGTGAATCCACGATTACCAGCCGAATGGGAAATTCAGGACGGAATATTGATGTCCTGGCCACACGAAGGCACGGACTGGGCCTATATGCTTGATGACATAAAACCGGTGTTCGCTGAAATAATCAAGCATATCAGCCGCTTTGAGCGGGTGCTGCTCACCGCCCCTTACGCAGTATCGGCAGCCGAATACCTTGTCAAAGCCGGCGTAGATCTTTCCAGAGTGACCATCTGTGAAATCCAGAATAATGATACCTGGGCCCGTGACTTCGGGCCTATTACCGTCTTATTCAACAACAAGCCGACCCTTCTGGATTTCGGTTTCAACGGCTGGGGGCTCAAGTTTCCGGCAAACTATGACAACCTTATTTCCAAACACCTGAAAAAACTTGGGGCGCTGCTGCCCAATCTGAACACAATCGGGTTGATCATGGAAGGCGGAAGCATTGAAAGTGACGGACTGGGGACGATTTTGACCACCTCGGATTGCCTCCTGTCACCAAATCGCAATCCTCAACTTACCAAGAGCGAAATTGAGCAGGCTCTGGCGTCGCTTGTAGGCGCTAAACGGGTGCTCTGGCTTGATCATGGCGGCCTGGCCGGTGATGACACCGACTCTCACGTTGATACCCTGGCCCGCTTCTGCCCGAATAATACGATCATATACCAAGGGTGCGACAACCCGCTCGACGAGCATTTTGAGCCGTTGAAACTCATGGAGCGTGAGCTTACGTCTTTCACAGCACCTGATGGTTCCCCCTACCGACTGATTGCATTACCGTGGCCCAAGGCGCGATTCGATGAGCAGGCCCACCGACTGCCGGCAACCTATGCTAATTTTTTGATTATCAACGGTGCGGTGCTGGTGCCGACCTATCGAGACCCTGAAAACGACAGTACCGCTTTGGAGCGTATTGCCCAGGCATTTCCGGGACGTGAAACTATCGGCATCGATTGTCTTTCACTTCTGGAACAGCATGGATCACTTCACTGTGTCACCATGCAGCTCCCCCAGGGGGTTTTGGCATGAATTTGCTTAAAGTTGCTCTGATTCAGCAGAGTTGCACCGATGTTAGAGCTGATAATCTTGCCGAATCAGCGGCACTGATTCGCCAGGCAGCGGCATCCGGAGCAGAGCTTGTTGTTCTTCAGGAATTGCACACTTCTACGTATTTCTGCCAGGTTGAGTCCCCTGCCCTGTTTGATCTCGCGGAACCAATCCCCGGGCCATCAACGGAAGTACTTGGAATTATTGCGAAAGAACTGGGTATTGTTCTCGTTGCATCACTGTTTGAACGCCGTGCGGCTGGTCTGTATCACAATACGGCGGTGGTATTTGAAAAAGACGGCACCATTGCCGGCACGTACCGGAAGATGCATATTCCTGACGACCCCGGTTTTTATGAGAAATTCTATTTTACCCCCGGAGACATTGGCTTTAATCCGATCAAAACCTCGGTTGGAACGCTTGGAGTACTTGTCTGCTGGGATCAATGGTACCCAGAAGCCGCCAGACTGATGGCACTGGCCGGTGCCGACCTGCTAATCTACCCGACCGCCATTGGCTGGGATCCTGAAGACACGGTCGAGGAGCAGCGGCGACAGTATGATGCCTGGTGTACGGTACAGCGAGGACACGCAGTTGCTAACGGCCTGCCGCTTCTGGCGGTCAACCGGGTCGGTTTTGAAAGTTCACCGCAGAACCCGGATACCGGCATCAAATTCTGGGGCGGCAGTTTTGCCGCCGGACCGCAAGGTGAGATACTTGCCATTGCCTCCCAGGAAAATGAAGAAGTTCTGCTGGTTGACATTGATCGTGAACGGAGCGAGCGGGTGCGCCGTATCTGGCCATTTCTACGCGATAGAAGGATTGATGAATACGGCGATTTATTGAAACGGTTCAGGGACTAGATGAATAGAGTCACTAACAGCGGAATCAAACTGGGAACAAGGATTGTATATGTCATTTAACGGTGATCTTGAACATATTCCGCTGGTTGATGTCATTCAACTCCTGCATATGACCGGAAAATCCGGGGTTCTGCATTTACAAAACCCCAAAGGAGAAAGCCAGCTCGTCTTTCGAGATGGTTTTTTTGTCAGTGCTAATCATCTGAATAACAGTGTCCGCATCGGTAAAGTTCTAGTCGATATGGAAGCCATCTCGGTAGAAACACTCAACCAGGCGCTGACAGAGCAGAGGAACGCCGGTAAGAATCGTAAACCGCTTATTGCAACTTTGATTGAACAGGGCTTGATCGACAAAGTGACAGCCTTTAAGGGGTTGGAAAAGCTTATTGAGATGACGATTGTCGAGGTACTTACCTGGACTAGTGGTTCGTTCTCCCTTGATGTTTCAGATATGAACATTTCTGATGAATATCGATATTTCCCGGAAAAACTGCAGCAGGAGTTTTTACTAAACGCCCAGAGTATTCTGCTGGAATCACTCCGTATTTACGATGAAAAACTGCGTGACGGGTCTCTATACGACCTTTTCTTTACTGACCAAGCCGGTGTCCCCTCCCCTTCCTCAGGCCTGGCTTCTGCGGATATAACAGCTGAGCTGCTCGGGCTTGCTTCGCTCGATGAAATATCCCATAAAATCCCGGAGGTTTTTATCGGCCTTAAGGACCATGACCCTGTGGCCGAGCACCGACGTGCAGTAACCCGTGCGCTTCCGGAAATGACCATTGACCAGCAAGAGCAATTGATAAATTTTCTTGTAACTATTTCTACGCCAGCAGCAACTGGCCTCGCTCTGCCGGTTACGGCTGTTGTTCTGCTGACGCAAAATGAACTGTTTTCCCATGCACTTTCAACTCTCTGCAAACAGATCAACCTGTTCATGTTTTCTTCAGATGAAGAAGCCGGCCTGGACACGGTTATAGAGCAATCTCTCAGCAGAGATCTGCACCCCGTACTGATTATTGATATTCCTCACGGTGATGCTGGAACAGCTTCGCTCGCTCTCGTGCGCCAGAAAACTGCTGCCTACCCCAGTATTTCAATCGTTTTTGCAGCCTGCAACCATTTCTGGCGCACCAACGGTATGGCTGCACTCGCTGCAGGCGGACAATCACTGATTCCCCGCCCGTGTGGAAACTGCCATAAAACTTCATACGTATCCGATATTATTAAATTCATACCCCTGGCTGGTGAATATCTCAAAGCAATTACCCCTCAACCACCGACTGACCTGAACCCTGACTTCATAGCGGCGCTCAGTCAGTTGAAGTCACGCACCACTCCACCCGAAATTGCCCTGGTACTGCTCCGCTTCGCTGCTCTTCAGTTCGAACGGGCCTTAACTCTGGTAGTTGCTAGTACCGAATTGATCGCAGAAAAATCCATCGGTATTACCTCTGAAAAGATAGATGGACCTTCACCACCGCTCATGTTTAAACTTCCTCTTGATAAACAGTCGGTTTTTCAGGACGTTATAAAAAAACATACGCTGTATTTTGGGCAACGAAGCGATTTAGTGCTGACCGATCTACTGTACAAGCAGATCGGTGCGCCGCGCAGTCCTAAAGTTATGGTGCTACCACTGATCAACAGAGATAAGGTTATTGCTGTCATTTATGCAGATTTTGGGGTTAAACCTGTTTCTCCACTCCAGATTAATCTGATGGTTGCCCTGGCTCACTGCGCCGGTTCGATACTTGACAACCCTTTGTATCTGAAAAATCTGTAACACTGCCGCGTAATAGTTTTCCTATTCAACAATTACCTGGTAACCGCTAGGGGGCATGATGGACATCAACATTCTGCATCAGATTTTGGAAATAGCATTCCAGAAAAAAGTATCCGACCTCCACTTTGAGGTGGATAATCCCCCTTTTTTTCGTGGCCGGGGTCAACTGGTTCGCGCCAGAATGCCAGATCTTACTCCTGCAGATACCCGCTTCATTGCTGAAACCGTCCTGAGCCACAACGGCCGAACGCTGGGCAACGACCTCAAGGAAAGTGATGCGCCCTACTCTCTTCCGTCCGGCGGTCGTTTCAGGGTCAGCATATTTCGCCAAAGAGGTCATTTCGGCATCGTCATGCGCGTTATTCCGGCGGTTATCGGAACGTTTGATGATCTGAATCTGCCACAGGTTCTGGGGGAGATTATTCAGTCCCCTAACGGCCTCATACTGGTGACCGGTCCGACCGGTAACGGTAAATCGACAACACTTGCCTCCATGCTTCGATACCTGAATGAAAGCTTTAGCTATAATATTATAACCATTGAAGATCCAATCGAATTTTTATTTAAATCGCAAAAAAGCTGCATCGTTCAACGTGAAATTGGAGTTGATACGGACAGCTTCGCATCTGCTCTACAGGCTTCTCTCAGAATGGATCCCGATGTCATAATGGTAGGTGAAATGCGGGATAAGGACACTATCGATTCCTGCATTAAAGCGGCTGAAACCGGACATCTGGTATTGTCTACCCTGCATACCCAGGGGGCTGTTTCGACGATCAACCGGATCATCGGGCACTTCCCGCCGGACACCCAGGAAATTATGCGTCATCGTCTGGCCGATATCCTGGTTGCTACCGTTTCAATCCGGCTGATCAAGGATAAATCGGGGGAAAATATACTGCCGGTGGTTGAAATCATGCGTCCGACGACAACAATTCAGGCCTGTATTCGTGAGGGGCGCCTTGAGGAAATTGAAAAGCATATTGAAAACGGTGCGTCCCAGTACCATATGCAAACCCTCGATATGCATCTTCTTCAACTCTATCGTCAGGATCTGATCACTCTGAAAGACGCCCAGCGACTAACACATTCCATGGATTTTGAACGCAAATTGATGTTTGACAACTAGAGGGACGGGCGCACAGCGATATCTATGGAAAAAATTCTTATTATTGATGATGAAGCATTTATCCGGGAAAACGTTTCGAGGATATTAACCGATGACGGCTACCAGGTCTGTCAGGCCTCCAATACGCTGGAAGCGAGTGAACTGGTCGCTTCCGGGGAAATTGATCTGGCACTGCTGGATTTGAACCTCGGCCCGGAAAACGGCATAGATACCCTGAAAGTCCTTAAAGAACTTGATCCTGATCTTCTGGTGATTATCATTACCGGTTTCGGGTCGGTTGAAAGTGCCGTTGACGCGCTTAAAATGGGTGCTTTCCATTACATGAAAAAACCGTTCAAGGCAGATGCCCTGAGGGTTATCGTAAAGCTCGCCCTACAAACCCAGATCCTGAAACGAGAAGTGCGCAACCTGAAACGAGCCGACAGCTGTCTGCCCGGGCGTACACCGATGATCGGCCGCAGCAAGCCGTTCCTGGATGTTATTGAACAGGTCAGAGGAATTGCTCCTATCCCTTCTACTGTTCTGATTACCGGAGAGTCAGGCACCGGCAAGGAATTGATCGCCCGGGCCGTTCATGATCTTTCCGTCCGCCATGATGCTCCCTTTATCGCCATAAACTGTGCCTCAATTCCCGCCTCTCTGCTGGAAAGCGAGCTTTTCGGCCACGAGAAAGGCTCCTTCACAAACGCTGTCGTGCGAAAAACGGGCCTGTTTGAGGAGGCACACGGCGGCACCGTGTTTCTGGATGAAATTGGAGAAATGGATCTTGCCATGCAGGCCAAGCTCCTCCGGGTTCTGCAGGAACGAACTATCCGCCGCGTTGGTGGCATTAAAGATATAAATATTGATGTCCGTATTGTGGCGGCAACCAATCAAAACCTACAGGATAATATTGCTACCGGCTCTTTCCGCGAAGACCTCTACTACCGTGTCAATGTCTTCCCCATCCATATTCCCCCACTCCGAGAGCGCAAAGAAGATATTGGCATCATAGCCTCCTACTTTCTTGACACCTTCAGCCGCTCATTCGCTCGCAATTTCAAGTCACTTTCGCCGGAAGCAGCCCGGTTAATGGAGGAGTACAAGTGGCCGGGCAACATCCGTGAACTGCGAAACGTCATAGAGCGTATCTGTATCATGAACTACGGCCCAACGCTTCTACCGGAACACCTTCCACAGGAAATACGGTGCGGTGGATCGCTTCCCGTACAGCAGAGTGCCGGGGAGACTCTGTTTTCCTTTGATACCGGCCTGGAAGACGCGGTGATAGTCTTTGAAAAAAACATCATTCGTCAGGCACTGGAAAAAACGCGCGGCAACGTTCTGCAGACGGCAGCCATGCTCAGGATCCCGCGCGGCACGCTCCGCTACAAAATGGACAAGTATGATTTATAGAACCGGGTGTCTCAAGCCATGACCGAAAAACATGAAATCAAACCGGGACAATCACTAGAGCTTCTGAAAGAGCTGCATATTCTCACCCGGGACGGCAAGATGAATCAGGACAGCAGGCGAAAGCTGAAACAGGTCAACCACCTGTATCAGTTTATCGAACCGCTGCTTAACGAAGTAATGCAGAACCATAGCGATATCACGCTGGTCGATCATGGTGCGGGTAAGTCATATCTGGGCTTTATACTGTATGACCTGTTTTT